>Ga0179593_1287401_pt1 | contig 10154 bp, 7 predicted proteins | sample CZODoug2_1_08_16_FD_185931 | JGI IMG/M metagenome (GOLD analysis project Ga0179593, IMG submission 185931) | Vadose zone soil fungal communities from Angelo Coast Range Reserve, California, USA - CZODoug2_1_08_16fungal (PacBio error correction) | ecosystem: Environmental > Terrestrial > Soil >...
ATCTAGAAAATAGGCGACCGATTTCTCTACCGGCGACGGGAAATACCAAAAAAAAGAATACGGAGGCCGGGACACGAACCTCAGTGCAATAAAAGGGGGAAAGGTCTCAGGCCAAAGAAGAGCAAAAGGACGGGATACTGTGAGGCTGAGATTAGTATCAGAGAAGAAGAAAGGACCGCTGCCATATATCCTATTTCCGCGGGCAAAGCGGAGAGAAAGAGCAGCGTACCTTCAGGCAAAGGGGGGGCAAGGTAACTAGGGACTGTAACTCATTATAAAAGCCTCAAAAGACGGTCTCCGCGCCACATCCCTCCCTCAGTACGGCACTCAAAAAAGAAAGGGAAGCATACAACCATCTCATCAAGAAAATCGCACCGAATAGGCCATTAAGAGCCATAAGAGGAAACAACTGCCGTACTAAACCAAAGAAGAGAAGGGAAAAAGTGACGCGGAGGAAAAGAGGAAACTCCTGTTATCATGGGGGAGGAGCCAGCCAAAAAAGTAGAAGCATCTCTCCGTCAAAAGCCGGGTAAATCCCCACGGAAGTCGGAACCTCATTCTACAGCCACATCAGCCGATCAAGGGGAACGACATATTCCCAAGTCTTATCTCTGGCGCACCTGAAGCGGGAGCATATTGAGACCCCGGGGGGAAGACCGCAGCGCATGTCCTGGGAAGAAAGAGGAGAACTGAGTCCCCGAAGAATTTTGTCACAGGGCTGGAGAAAGAGAAAAGTCAATCGGCGGAGGGAAGAATTGGAGACCTCTTACCCGGATAAAGCGACCAGAGGAAGTGCCAATCAGCATGCTCCTCCCGCCCGTCTGTCAGACTTCGCAACAGGGAAAAATCGCGGACATAAAGAACATAGGGGAATGAAAACCACTTACCAGAATCGGGAGAAGGGGGGTTGAAGGGAGAGGCTCTTAAGGTCTTGGGCTCTCAACCAACAAGCCAGGAGGGGGAAATGCAAAAAAAAGATAGGATTGCACGCCAGGGAAAAGGATCTTCCTTCCCAGGAAACGAAGGAAGGCTGAAGGAAACAGAACAGCGGCAATCTCTTGATCAAAAAAGGGAAAAATGAAAGCCGGTAATAGAGGAGGGGTAAGGTTCTATTAAAAAAGGCAGGGAAAGGAAAAACACCTAACCGCATCATTAAAGGTAGGCTGGGCCGTCACAAGGCCGCCGTAAAAGATCCGTCTTCTCCCCAGAGCCTTGGGAAGGGGGTAAACGACAGATTACGGCTCTTCGATGATGAAGGGAGAGTCAGTAAGTACGAAAAGGGCAGAGGCGACCTAAACAAGCCCTATACCTAAAAGGGATTCTAATGGCACGACGAGCCCGCTAAATAAGTTAACTCATGACGAAGTCAGACTACTCTTGTAAAGAATTCAAAAACAAGGAGATGACTACCGGGTACTCAGTCCTCTTGTAGGGTAAGAGTAGACAAGGTCTGATTAAAGGGACACTATTTCGGGGACGGAGAGGATGGACAACTAAAAGAGCATTCTCCGCGCGTCAGACAGAGAGGCAGAGAAAGTCAGGGGGGTATTAAAACAAAAACCTTCTAACCAAAGAAGGAAAAAACCCGTGCTCTGTCCAAAAGAGGCCACACAACAACCGCGTTAGAAAATAAAAAAGAACGAGGGGAAATACTCAACTCTTCCAGACGCGAACGACGTGACAATCGAACCGGGGTGGACAGGAGTAAAGGGCCTGACTCCAGAAAGAGGTCTTCAACCCTCGAAGCATTCCATGAGAGCGAGAAAACCTCTCGCGAACGGGCTACCAAATGGTCAGAAAAAAGCCAATCTAAAATTCCCATGCCAAGGAAGGAAAGGGACATGAGTTCAACTGAGGTAGGGGGGGGAAGTGAAAGCCGGGCAAACATCCGCGGGGCAGTACCAGGCCATTAAAAGTAAGTTAAAAGAAAGTTCTTTGGAATAAGTCCCGCCGCGCTTCGCGAAAAGCGACATCCTCGACTCACAACTGGTAAGGGAAGAGGGATAAAGCTTTTTGCTGGGGTTCCGAGGGGGAGAAAAACTCCAGGAAAACGTAGCCTTAAATGCCACGGAGATGTCATCTCATAGGTCTTGAGACGCCGCGGAAGGTAACGTAGTCTGCGCTCGATATGACAACAACGTCGGCAGAAAAGTCTCACCAAGTCTTAGGAGAGTACCACAAAAATAGTTAAGGTGAAAGAAAGAGAGTAAGAATGGACCCAGTTTTTGGAGGGGTCCGTAAAACCTCAAAACTATCAAGGGGGTAAAAAAACGGCGGAAATCTCTAGTAAGTCCCCCAGCCGGAATCTCGAAGGGCTACAAGTATAACGAAGATGTTTGAAAAAGTTTATTATGGTATATTTTAATGCCAGTACAGACGAAAAGCATCCGCCGCTCGAAACAACAGGGACGGAGTAATCCTCCACCTTCCTGGAATGAGAAAGCGGTGGTTTAAACACATCTCCGAAAACCCCGGCATAAGGAAAAGAATTGAAGCCTACTTTACCCTATCAATATCAATAATTAAATACAAAAAGAAGGTCAAAGTTATCGAGAAACTTTATTTATATAACTGATTGACGGTCAAGGTGGTATGAAAGGTTCTGGTACTTTAAACTGGAACTGGAGGAAGGGAGAATAGGTCTTTCACGCGTGTTTTCGGCGATGGAGAAGGTATGCTCGCTAAAAAAGGGGGGGAAGGGGGAAAGAGGGGGAGGGGGACAAACTCTGACCGAGGCGTATCGGGGAGCAGGTCAGGACTCAGGCCTAAAATCACTGGGCACAAAAACTCGTCTTAAACAGAGGAGGTCTACAGAGTAAGCGGTGCTCGGGACGGGGCCGACTGCTAGAGCGGTTGGCGTAAGGAGGAAAAACCTACAGGATAGCCTGTCAGTATTTCCTTCGTAATCGCAAAGCGGACAAATTCTTCCCTCAACTCATAAACGACTTGATGAAAAAGGGATTGGTCATAGGGTTACTAATTGGGGTTCGGGCGCCGAGAACGAGACTTCTGTCTTGAGAAAAGGTAAAGAAAGGTTGTATAGCCTAAAGCCTCTAAAGTGGATCGCCAAGGACTGAAAAGGTAGGGAGGCCGAAACCAGAAAATTGTGAGTAGTGACAACCTTGGAGTGGCATTTATCTGACATCTTGCTACTGGCGCGAGGGCGTGGGAGAGGAACGCGCTTCTTATTCAAAAAGGCTTATGGTTCACGGAAAGAAAGAAATCATAAGATTGCCATTTATAAAATGGGAAAGTACTGAGACAACGTAGAGGGGGATGATGAAAAAAGAGAGCCTTCTGAAAAAGTTGGAGAGGAGGGGGGAGAAGAAGGAAATATTCTCTTAAGGAGACAGTTTCTCTTAAAACAAATTAAGGACGCGCCTGGGCCGGTTATGAAGGCGTTCTTCGGGGTGTAGAAAGATCTGAGTGGGGGTGGCGGGTGGGGGAAAAAAATGGGTCGGACTACAGTTGCGCTACGTGACCGGGAACAAAATTAAAGGAAGATGGCGGAGGCAAGGGATCAAGTCTGCGTGCACGCGGAGGTGCGGCACCACTAGGGACCTTCACAAAGTGAGGGTTCCTTCAACAGACGTGATCTGGAAAGAAACTAGAGGAAGGGAACAGGGACTCTAAAAATGGGTTCGGCAGGAGAACAAAACCGAAACGGGCCTAGTCGGCGCAATATGGAACCAGGAGAAAGTAGGGAAGAACGTGCGAGCAGGGGCGCGGTCAGACGAAAAATGGCCCAAGGGGAACCCGACGGGAGGGCCTGACGATAATCGTGCGTGCCGAGGATCGACGCAGGAGAGTGGAAAGAAAAGTAAAGGGAAAAGCCGGTGAAGGGGTTAGAGGGGGACAAAGACTCAGGAAAGAAGGGAGGGCAGCTTGGCATTCGCACAGAACTTTTTCGCAACGCAGGGGAGGCGGACGTACGAGTCTTCCCGGGTGAAGGTGGGGGGGGGAACTATTCATAAATCGAAGTTTACGGGGAGCGATGAGCCTTAAGGCTTCTTTCAACTGGGTCGACACGGTTAAGCGTGCCCACGACTTGGGGGGGCATCATGATGCGCGGGTTATCTAGGCCAGGGGCCAGTGAAGAGGGAAATATAACATCCAAAATAATGGTGGAGACAAAGGGGAGGGGATAGGGGACCTAACTTTGCGTTCTACGTCTACATCTGGAACTACGGAGGAGGATCCTGGGGTAAAAACTGTCGGCTATCAAAGGGGGGGGCAGGAAAACGATCCGCGAAATACCTCTCCGTTAAAGGTCTTCTACCCGACTGGGGCATCACGTAGGAAATTGGCTAATAGGAAGGATTAGGGGAGGGGAATACAAACTTCGCGGGGCGCTCGCTCCGGTGGCACAAGAAATCCGGCGGGGTATTTCTCCTCAAGTTCTAGTCGCAGTGGGGGAGAGGTCGGTATTGGAAAGATACTTGGATTGATGAGGGAGGTATACAGTAGAATATCATGCTAGGGGGGTGCTATTCTTAGAGGGTCGCCCAGACTCGATGAAGGGCAGAGAGAATTGAAGGGCGGCCGGTGGGTTGGGGGCACGAGCGTCGGTTGAGAATAGGACGTCTCGATCATTCTAATTCAAGGTCGAATCCTCTCACTGATGGTGCTTGAGGGAGTTCATTGGGTCTATCAGAACACTGATCAGGTCCGGTGCAGGGAGTCTTCCTGTACTCGTCTGGTTTGCTGAGGCGTTCCTCCAGGGTGAGACACCAGGGGTCAAAATGGTGAAAGGGAAAGTTGTGCGTCTAAGAAGATGGAAGTCGAAAGACAGGGGACTCTTAGATGTGCACGACAACGGAGCGCGTGAAAGAAACAGGAAGTAAACATATGATATCTCGTGGTAATGGGATCCGTGTGGAAAGGGATCGGTTGGGAAAACATCAGTGCACAGAAGCGGTAGGTAACCGGGCTTGGTAAAGATCTTTATTGGCCTAAGAAGGGAACGACAAGGACGGTCACCTAATGCTCAGAAACAAAACAAAGGGGGGATTAAAGAATAGGATCGGGGGAAAACCTGGGAAATGTACCGAGCCGACAAAACGAACAAAAGAAAAGTCGCCTGGTTAGAAAAATCGAACTAACTCTTCACTAAATAAAAATAACTCCATTAAAGCAAGGAAAAACTTCTTCCACCAAATAAACGTATCGGCCCTAGTGAGACAGTAGGAGAGAGACAAAATCCGGGGGGCAAAATCTTTCACATAGTCGAAATTTTAAGAAGGGGAAAAGAGATCAAGGCTCGAACGTCCTGTCATTGAAGCAAGGCAACTGGGCAGACGCAATTGTGGCCAAAGGAAAGAAACTCACAACCAAAAGAAAAAGTCGGCGCGCAAAGGAAAACTGCATCATTCGACGTCCACACGAAGGGAAGAAAGAACATACTCTGAACCCAGGGATCTGAAGAAAGGAAGTAGAAAAAGTAATCGCCTAGCATAATAACGCCACCCTACATCAGTACCACCTTCGCTCGGCCAGCAATCTGGCTCCTGGCCCATTATCGAGTCGGGGGGGGGAGCCCTCAAGAAAAGGCGCCTTAACGCGCGTCAAAACTTAAACTCATAACCGAGGTCTTGGCCACGACAGCCCAGGACGAACTCACCGTGAGAGATTTCTCAAAAACCCATCTGCGTCCTTGTATCTTCTTTACTTAATAGAGGGAAATGAAACTTTCAAAACCCATAATCCAAGGGAGGGGACACTTAAGGATGAAACGTTATTAACATTTCTGGGCGAAGTGCCATCATCTAGGTCAGAGGATGTTCCCCGACTTCCGGGGAAAGAAAGGAACTCTGTAAAATTGAAGCCTAGAGCAGCAATGAAAAACGCTATCTCTGTGGTCTACCTGGGCCCCGGTTAGCAGGCATCTAGGTGAGGGACAAAAACACTCCGAAGTCGGCTGAAAAAAAAGGGGTATATGGGAGAAGAGGAAGGCCCAGGGGAAATCACTCCTCGCGCAAAGCCATCCTAAGGGGGACACATGCGCTGGAAGAGTGCATCAGCAGAAAACGGAAGGGCCCCATGGAAACAGGCCCGAGCATACATCGCGCCAACGGAAAAAAACAGTCAATCATCTTCCACTCCATCACAAGACGATGCCTCCTGCGGGGGAAGGTGACCGCGTGAGAACTACAAGAGAAATTCTTGATCCACCAATCAGCCCTCCCCACCCGGAGAAGAATTTATGCGTCAGCAAATTGTGCCGCCGGGCCTCGAGGGGAGAGTTCTCCCAAGTCAGGAAGGTCCCGCCCGGAGGTCAAAGTCTTCTCGATTGCACAGAGAGGAAGGTGCTCAAAAAGGTCAGAGACGAAAGGTAAAAATCCTCTGACTAAAAAGCGGCTTTCACCTGGAGGGGCCCTGCAAGGCCTGCTCATGGAGGACAGGCTTACGGAGCCTCCCGAACAGAATGATTCCGAGAATAAAATTTTTCCGTAGAAGAGGGGGCCGGTATAAGTTTTCTTATGTACCGGAGGCGATGGAGGTCAACGAAAATTTCCAAAGAGGGAACTCCCATCCGCACTTCGCCACTAGAAGATGAAAAGACATAAAATGGGGTACACCTTCAACCCAGGGAGGCCAAAGAACCGGCGGGACTCTAACAGGGAGGTACCATCAATTTCCACGAAAAGATGAAACACCGAGGAAACTAACTGGTCGGGCCTACCACCTTCCGAGCCAGGAAAAGGGGGTATAGCAGGTACACTGTATAGCAGAAGGACCGCAAGAAGAAACCAAGAGCTCCTAAAAGGAAAAATTCTACGCAATCGCCCTCGAGCTCACGTAATTAGAACAGATCTAAGGACCTCATCGCCAGTTAAGAGTAGGCCAAATTACCAAGGGTCCTCATTCTGGGATGGCGATACAAACATAAGCAGGAAAGAAACTATTCCTAAAAGACAAGGGGGAGGGGTGTCGGGACGGACTACAACACGACCTCAAGCTGCCGACATCTAAGGTACAAGAAAGGAAGGTACTAATCCACTAAGATGGAAGGAGGGGGGGGTACTGAGAATGACTGACAAACCAGGGCGATCACAATGGGACGTGAAGGTCATCATATCATCTTGGAAAATCACTACATCCTTCCCTCTTCTTCGTGCGAGAGAGTACAACACGATCGAAAGGATACCGGGGGGGAACAACGGGGTAGGGAAAAAGGGTCGCCATTCAACTATGCAATGGCGGTCTGGGGGGGAAAGAGATAGCTGTACGACCAGGGGAAGGTCAGTCAGAATCAAAAAGGAAAAATGGATGAAAAAAAGGAACGTAGAAGTCGATCCCACGCCTCTGGTATGTAATGGCGGAAGCATGGAAGCCGAGAAAAGGGTTCATAGGAAAGCGGGTCTGCATGCGCCAGTTAGGGGAAGTTATAGGGGTCGGGAATCGTACCTGCGGGGATACCCAGAGAAGGGGGAAGGGAGACGAACGGCAGGAACAGATCAACTTGGGAGCCTGCAAGCGAGCGGACAGCGAAGAGAAAGGGGGTCAGCCTCTCCAGAGATACCTGCCACCAACGCACGAAGCGGCTGCCCGGGCACTCAGAGGAAGTTACCAAAAAACCCGTCAAAAGAAGAACCTTAAAGTGGACGCATCAAGGATAGATCGGAGCGAACTCAAAAAAGAGGTGGGGGAGGAGGGCGATATGATCGTTGACGTTGTGTAGTGAAGTCTGCTCGTGATCGGGGTAACGGAAGCGCTTCCCGGCAGGGAATTAGGCGGTGAGGGGGGAGACGATGGAGACGGAAGGTCTAGGGCTGCCTTGCCTTGTGCTGGCGGCAAGTAAATTAGAATCCGACGGCCGGCAGTCCTGCGGGGAGAATCGCAAGGTCGATCGGGAAACTAAAGGACAGAAAGGTGGGTAGCCTATTTACAGGGGCGCGGCGGGGTATAGCGTAAAGGTGGAAAGAGGACTTGGGGCCCCTACCGGAACGTTTGCGGGGCTCTCACGCCGTCCCGGGAGAAAGGATCGGGAGGAGTTAAGGAGGAAAACATACGGGGAGTAAGACGCCGCTGCTGCAACACAAAAACCACCATTCTAATTGGGGATGGAAGAGCAAGACGACCGGAGGGACCACAAACTTGTCTAGGTGGTAGCTGGGATCGGACGGACAAAGGACTCAAAGGCGAAAAGTTCCTTTCTTGGGGACCGAGTCATAGAGGAGAGAATTGACGACACGTTCGAAGTCGCTGGAGGGATTTCATCCGTAACCCAATCATCAGATCTTTGGGCGGGTCTATTGGGAAATGCGTTGTAGATGAGCGGAACCGGCGAGAAAACTCGGAGGTTCAGCGGCCCGATTGAGGACTACTCCGTGTTACGTGCCCAGGGGGGGAGACCGTCCACTAACCTTCAAGGACTACTGGTCAACGGTGGCGGAACTCGCCGTAAGGGGGGTGAGAGGGTGAAAAAAGGGAATGGTACTCCGGTCGAGAAGGATGTTCAGGAGGAGTCGAAGAAAGGATTTGTACTATCTAGAAAGGGAATGCGGACACCCTTAAAAGGTAAACAGGCCGGAGACACAGTGAAAGACTGTCCGTGGTCAAGTCGTTACCATTCTGTGATCGGTACTACCGCGGGATCTGTGGGCTGAACTGCGGCATTCTTGGAGACGAGGGGCGAAAAAAAAAACTCCCAGATGGAGAAAGGAGACTGACCAGGTATGAAAAAGCGACTTTCGATTCGGGTGAGCCGAAAATAAAACACAAAGAAAGCCCAACCAAAAGAGTCGGAACGAAATCGGGGCCTCAACGAAATAAAAGTCGTGACCAACTGGACGGAATACGGAAGGGTTCGCGAGAACTAGCCGCGGGACGAGAAGAGACGCCTTGCCATAGTAGTTGGACCGAAGAGAAGGCGTGCAGAGGGGGCGGGTCAGTTCAGATGCACTGAAAAGGAAAGGATGAACATCCTCGAGAGCCAAAAACGGCGTTGTAACCGCGTGGACAGAGCCCGCTAATGGTCTGAGAGGGGAGGTTGGAAGGGGGAGTGTCACTAAAAAGAGACAAAGCGTGGTTCTAACTGGATAGGTGATGCCTTCTCATTGGCGCTGGGGGTGAGAAAGAGGCAACGCGAGTTATGGCGTATCGGAAGTGGGTGAATGATGCACTGGGCCGCGCGAGGTTTAAAGCCGGATCTGAGCGCGGCAAATGTGAACCGTACTCTCCTGTTCTGGCTTTCCTGCAAAAAAAGACGGTGCGTCTCGAGGGGAATCAGGGGAGGAGGTTGGCATATTCAGGAGGAAGATAGCAGTCTACAAATACAGGATAAGAAGAGGGGGGAGGGGGTTGGGAGAGTGGGGGTGCGCGCCGAAAGAGGGCTTCAGTAAAAAGGGGACTCGTAGGGGGGAAGCGGGGATTCGAGTAGGACAGACTTAGATTCGACGAACCAGACAGGGAATGCGAATGCCTGAGGCGATCTCCGCCCAGGGGATAAGTCAGGGAGATCACGTCTGAAGTCGGAAGAGGGATACCGGGAGCCCGGAGAAACTGGGAGTGCGGAGCAGGCTACTGTGAACCGCATCCAGGAAAAAGGAGCATTTTTATCACTGCCGGAGCACTGTTAAGGACTCCTTGGAGGTCGGATTTAGAGACAGGACATTGGGATTGGCGTGAGGGGTGGGATAAGCAGAAAATCTGAGGAGGCGACCACTACTCAGATAAAAACTGGGCATGCGGGCCTGGTCATTGGGGCAGGGGTGGAAGGGATGGATCTGGGGGGGGGGATAGAGGGGCCGAATAATAAGAGGACGTTATTCTCTAGGTACTGTCCGTGTGAACTAAATGGAACTGTCGGTTCTCGTCAGGGCTTCGTGATAGAATGTGCGAAGGCCAGGGAAAAAAGGTCGGGGGGGGAGGCGTATTCAGGGACGCCCTGGGTCTCAAACATTTTGCAGGATGGAACGCGCGTACGGGTGGGGGATTGTCATAACTAGCCACACAGCAGATATTGAGCAGGGAAGAGGACCCGAAGCTAACAACAAAAAGGGGTCAAAAGCACCCTCTAGGACAGATCCTTCGGTATGGCGTTTGGGGGGGGGGAAAAGAGGTAAAAGGAGCCTTGGTGGCCTTCGCTTGAGTGGCAAGGGAGATTGAAAAGGAGGTGGGGCCGCGCGGTAGCCGAAAATCGCCTAAGTTTT
>Ga0179593_1312204_pt1 | contig 10154 bp, 22 predicted proteins | sample CZODoug2_1_08_16_FD_185931 | JGI IMG/M metagenome (GOLD analysis project Ga0179593, IMG submission 185931) | Vadose zone soil fungal communities from Angelo Coast Range Reserve, California, USA - CZODoug2_1_08_16fungal (PacBio error correction) | ecosystem: Environmental > Terrestrial > Soil >...
AAAGGGGAAGAGAAAAGGGAGGGGAAAGACAGGGCGGAAAACAGAAGAGAAATGAAAAAAGGAATATCGAGTGGGGGGGGGGGGGGGCCACGAACTTAACCGTTGAGGCCCTGACACACAAGAGGGGAAGGATTGCGTGAATTGGGGGTCAGCGCCGGTGTTGGGTCGGGGGGCCGCGAAAACAACGTGAAAATCGGGAGGACAGGGGGAGGGAGAAACGGGAAAACTTGGGGAGTCTGACGTTAAGCAATGGCAGAGACGGAGAGCTGTTTGTGGCAGGAGAGGGGGGGAGGAATACAAAAGGGAGAGGGGAAGCCGGGGAGTGACAGGACGCTGGTTTTACTGGATAAGCAAGTGAAAAAAAAGAGCTGTGGGGGGGGAAGGTACTTTAAGGGGGGGCACATCAAAAGGGAATACTCTTGTGCACAAAAAAAAAAAAAAGGTTAATAATCTACAAAGCTTGGGGGGGGGGGGGAAATACAGACGGAGAACGAGAGAAAAACGACACTGGGGGGCAGGGTGACGCAGGGGGAAAAAAACAGTGCTTGTGGGGGGAATTGGACCCCATCACACAAAACAGCACAAGGGGACGCAAAAAAATTCAAAGCCCGTGGGGCACATACATGTCAAAATCGTGGGGTGCTGGGGGGGGGGACCAGAGGGGGGAAAAAACTAATCAACGGCAAGGGCGGAAACGTTGGACGAAGGCACCAGACTGATCTAAAAAATTTTGGTGAATAACGGGAACTTACGAACGGCAAAAAAGGAAAATATTCGCCGAAAAAAAAAAAACAGTTGTTCAGCTGGGGGGGGGGGGGTGTTGCGAAAAAATCAACCGAACTCGTCCGAAGAAGAGGGAAAAAGGGAGTGGGGGTAAGGTGGAAGCGGGGGAAAACCAACCAAAAAGAATCAAGGAGAATAGGACACTGGACAATGGGGAAACAGAACTGGACCGACAGGTGGGGGGGAGGGGGGATATGAGGTGGAAGAACAAAAGAGGGGGAAGGAAAAAATTGTCATTAAACGGCAAAACTTCGGAACCATCCGTTCGAAAAAAAAGTTAACTAGTGAGGGGGGGGGGGGAAAAGGGTGGGGGGGGGGGGGATCGGACAAACGCTGAAAGTATGGCTTGCAAAAAAAAAAAAAGTTCAAATTGGGGGTGGGGAAAGTGTTTAGCCTTCACCAGGACTGCAGGTGAAAATAGGGATGGGGGGGGGGGGGGAGGGGGGGGGACAAACAACACAAAACACGTGGGCCGTGGGAAATTGGGGAGGTACGAAACCAACCGATATAAGGTATGGTTACGGAAGGACGGGGGCCATTGGTTAGTGAAAAAAAAAGGTATAACTGAAACTTGGGGGTTGGGGTGAAGCCCTCACTCGTGGGGTGGAGGGGTCCAAAAGGTCCTGTATAAATACAAACAAACAGCAGGGGACAGCACCTAAAGGGAATCAGGGGGAAAAACAGGGAAGCCTGGGGGGCAAAAAAAAAAAAAAAAGACTGGTTGCAACAACGGAAACCACTTGTCATCCGTGGAAATAAAAAAGGGAAAAGGGGGGGGGGAAAACAAACAGGAGACGCGGCAACTGTGGAGGGGGGGGAAACTAATCATAGGGGGAATTTTACAAATCCTTTGGAGGTTGGAGATAGACGATGACAAAACCAAAAAATTGTGGGGGGGTTGAAGTGTGGTTGGGGGGGTACAGTTTACACACTATCTATCGTAAGAATGGGGGGGTAGAACGCAAGGGGTGACAATGAAAAAAAAAAAGTAATTTGGGTGACGGTGGTAAAAAAAAAATAACAACGGATAGGACGGGTAGACATCTAACACAACCCGATTAGGGAAAAAATGGGGGGGGGAGGGGGGGAGGGAAAAGGAAAAAAAAAAAATCAGTAAAAAAAGACCGGGGGGAATCAGCAGGGAGGGGAACACTTGGTATCGTACAAAAAACAGTGTGTCTCTCAACAATTCTTAAAAGAAAAAGTAGGGGGGCAGAAACGGGGGGGAAAAAAAACAGTGAAGGTAAACAAAAAAAAGAAAGGGACGGCAAACCGAATCAAACTGGGGAGAGGGGACGCTCAATTCGATGGGGTAAAGGTTACTACCCGTTATCCTGCCTGGAATTTCCCGGCGGGGGAAACAGAAAAAAACTCACATCAAAAAAAAAAAACAAAAGTGGCAACGGTTTAAATGCAGGGGTCGGGGGGGAGAGTAGGTTGTGGAATACAAGGGGGAAAACTGTCGGGCAAGTGGGGACGTCAAAAGAAAAAAAAAAGAACGAAAAAAGTCTATTCGGGGGGGGGGCTCAGGGGAGGGCCGAACATCATGAAAACGCCCAAGGTCAAAATATGGAGACTCCCGATCCAAAAAGCGAAGGAAACAAAAGAGCAACGGGAAAAAAAGGTTCAAAAGATGGGGGTAGGAGCCGGTAAACCAAAAAAGAGAACAGGTATTCCCACAAGTTAAGGGGCCTCGCGTCTGAAGAAGGGGACAACGGAAAAGGACCGAAAAGAAAAAAACAAGATAAATACTCAACCAACAAAGAGGGGAGGGGGGAGGGGAAAGGGGGGGGAGAGGGTAATTCTGGGTATGGGAAAGGTCCACCATGGGTCAATAATGAGCCGCCTAGAAAATGCAATTGGGACGAAAGGGGGTGGGAAAGGAGTGGGGGGGGTGGTGGTGGTTTACCATGGAATGGACAACACAAAACACAGGTCACTGAGGATTCCGCTTGGCCACGCAGGAAATGGAGAAGATGGGTAGACGGGGAAAAACTGACGAGGGGGGGGGGAAGGGAAAAGAAAAACGTTTTCACTGTGAACCTTGGGCAAAAACAGAAAAACCCCGCCTCATAGGGACGGGCGACGCACAAGGGTAAGTCAAGGGGGAAAAACTCGCCAAAAAGCCAGAGTTCTTCACAAACTCGAAAAACAGCACCGAAAAAGAAGGGAAAAACGTTGGGTCCTTTTAGACCGGGAAGATGAACAGAATCAAGGAACGGAAAACGAGCAAAACAATCAACCTGGAACGGGGGGAAAGGCAGATGAGATTCGGGCTCTAAAAAGAGAAGGGGCTTGGAATGCCACCGGTGTTCAACAGGGACACGGACAACTCAAGCAGTGGGAATGTATCACCACAAACAGGCTTGCCACAAAAAAAGCAGAGTGGGGAAACGAAAAAAACCAGTAATAAATATTCCAATGGCAGGGGTGGATGAGAAGGGGGGGGTGTCAAGGGAAGAAAGGAAAACATGTCCCCCCCAAACCACAGGGAACATCCGCAAAAGTTGTTTATACGAAGGGAATCTCGAGGGGGGGGGAAAAAACCGTTTAAAAAGGAAAATGGGGGGGGGGAACAGGGGGAAAAGGCAGATAACACGGAAAATTTAACGACAGGAAAAGGGGGGAAGGTTGCCAAAACTTTGAAAAAGGGGGGGGGACTCCAGAGGGAAAGAGAAAAAGAAAAAAACAGGATGAAAATCACGGGGGGGGGCGAATATGGGGTTTTTGACCGAAAGCCCAGGGGATAAGGGGACAGGAAAACAGCAGTGTCAAAAAAAAATGGGAAAAAGAATCACACAAGCAACGCAACTGGGGTACATCCAGAGCTTGCCATAGGAAAGGAACAAAACTGACGAAAATCGGCAGGGGGGGAGCTGGGATTGAATTCACAACTTAGCAGTCAAATGAATACCTAAGACTAAAGAGGGTCCCAACAGGGTCGGGGAAAAGACGTCAAAGAGGGAAAGGGAGAAGGAGGCCCCGACAACTTTGGTTCATATCGTGGGCGGATCGTCAACATAAATGTGGCGCAAAAAAAAAAAGCCAAGAAGGTCAAGGATTCAAGGAAAAAGGGGGCTCAACACAAACCTTAAAAAAACAATGAAAAAACCCTGCCTAAAAATTACCAGCAGGGTGCGTCAAAAACTGGTCACGAAAACGGTGAAAGAACCGGGAACGGGGGGGAAAAAACGGGGGGAAGTTCCAAAATTCGGAAGGGTTGGACGAAGGACACGTATTCAGTTGGCGCGGACAAAAAAAAAGGAAAAAATCATTGCACAGGAAGAAAGGGAAAGGCTGAAAGGTTCCAACAGTACCCAAATCAAGACTAACCGATTGGGGGTGGGTCGGGCTGAAAGGGGGGGCACGAAAAAGGGGAAATGGACACGATGAGCAACGGGAGAGACTAGGTTTGGTGGCCGCCGAAAAAAAAGGAAAAGACGGGGGGGGGGACGGAGGAATGAAGGAAATGGGGGGGCCGGGAAAAGTCACACGCCAAAAATGTTGACTTGTGAAGACGGACGACGTCGTGGGATGAGCAAAAACAGCGCAACCGCAAGGATTAAAAGGGAACCCTCTGTGACAAGACACAAGAAAAAACGGGCAAAAAAAGGAAAAAAAAGAAAGGCACAATGCACACGTTCGATTTGGGTCAAAAAGCACATTCTGTGAAGGTTGATGGGGGGGGCTCAAAAAACAAAACGGGGGGTCAGGAGCAAAAAAGGACTGAACAAAAAAAGCCAAACCAGAAGGGGGTCATCCGCGGCAGTCAAAAAGCAACTTTGTCAAAAAACGCGAGGGAGGAAAAGCTGAAAAACCGAGAGAAGGGGCGACAAGGTAAAGGGGAAGTAACCGAGCGGGGCACATTGACTGTCCCCAAAAAAAAAAAAAACGACTCATGCAACGCAGCAGCGGGAAGGCCGCTCAAAAAACATAAGAGGGGGGGGAGAGCACAACGGTTTTTCAACAGAGAGGAAAACGAGGCAAAGAGCGAATTTGAACACTGCCTACAAAAAACATTGGGCGCGCCCACGGGGGGGGGACAGGAAAATCAAAGGGAGGAGAACACGAGGACCAGGGTAAACGTAACATCTCAAAAAACAACTGGGACACACTAAATCCCAAAAATCCTTCAACCGGAGGTGGACGGGAAGTCAGGGAGCACATAATTGGACAATAAAAGAAAAAAAAAAGGGGGCAAGGCCAACTCTCTCAAACTCTCCAGGCACGGTGCCCGTGGCTCGCTGATGCTGGGAAATGCAGGGGAAAAAAAGGAAATCTAGAATCCAAAAAAAAAGGGGGAAAGGGGGGAGGAAAAAAGAGAAAAGGGATTTTGTGGGCAGAAGTCAAAAGAAGCCCGGGCAAAAAAAAAACTAGCATGGAGAGATAAGGAGAAGGGGGGGGGGGACAGAATGTCCTTGGTAAGAAGGGAAAGGGGTGCTGCAAGGCAGTGAAAGGTTGCTATTGTGTCGCGCAAACGGGGGGTGAAAAGGGGGTGGGTCGCGAAAAGGCAAGGGGAGGGGGAAGAGGGGCAGGAGACAAGGGGGGGAAGGGGACGAAGGAAGAATCGACAGGTTCCAACCTCAAAAAATGCGTCGCCGGACTAGGAAGGGACTATAGGGGAAAAAAAAACGGCAAAGGACGACTAGGGGGGAAATCGGGCCAGCGCACTGGTTACTATCTTTGGAGTCGTGCGCGCGAAAAAAGGGGGGGTGGGGAGGCACTTGGAAAAAAAAAAAGGGAAGCAAGGAGCTCAGGAGTTAAAAGAGCAAGAGGGAAAAAGGGCTTTGGGGGGAAGAAGCCCACGCTCACGCAGGGAGAATTGCAAAAGGTGCGGGGGGGACAGTGACCCCAACAAACACCGGGCGCATGAAAAAAAAAAGGCAAAAAGAGGCCGTTCAAGAAAATGGGGAAAAGGACGTGGGACGGGTTGGGGCACAAAAGGGCTCGGAAAAAAACGCAATTGAGGTCGGGGGTTGCCGAAGGGAAAGGAAAAGACAACGGGGGTAGTCCACAAATTTGTTAGGGCGAGGTTACACACTTCAACCCACACCCAGGATGGTTTCGGGAAGCCAAAGGAAAGCCTGTTGTTGGGTGACAACTCGGTCGGGGGGGGGAGGGGGGGAAAAAAAAGAATGCACGCCAACGCGTCGCAAAAAACCATATGGAAAAACAAGGTCTTAGGTGACTACGCAAGCAGGACAAAACCAGAAGAGGAGAAGAGTAGGGGGAACATGGGGGAAGAAAATTCAAAAAAAAAAAAAGCCTTAATACAATGCTTGGTGCCATGGGGCAGATTCGGTCCGCGCAAAAGAAAAAACTGAGAATGGGACCCTGTGAGGCACACACGGAGACCAGAAAGTGAGTTCCCAAAAACTATCTGAAAAGGTGCTGTTTTAACATTTTGCGCTGCAGAAAAAAACAGTAAAAAATAACGTGAACAAGGGATTGTCATGTGGGGGAAAAGGGGGAGGGGGGGAGCGTGAGGGAGGCTTGGAAAAAAGGTCAAAAAAAAAAAAGATTGTGGGGGAGTAAAACACAACTCTTGGCAAGGGGGTAATCGTCACGCCACCGTTGAAAGGAAGTGGGAAGGGAAAAAAAAAGAAAGGGGGACACAAAGTGTCGACGAGTGAAATTAGTCAACGATGAACTTGGTAGCCTCTCGGTAGGGGTCCGGGGGTAAGGGGGGAACCGATAGAAAAGAAGAAAAAGAGGGGGGGGAGGGAGAGAGGTAGGGGGTAACGGCCCAACACTGTCCGGGGCCAAGCCTCGGGGTCACGAACCAGGATGGGCTGTGAACCGGGTGATAAAAAAAAAAAGGAGGGGGGGGGAAAAACGGAGGGGGGATGGGGGGGGAAGGCAGGGGGATCACAAGGGAAAGGAAAGGCGGCAGGGATTTTTTCATGGAAAAAAGGGGGGGGGGGTAAGTTGGAAAAAAAGCAACCTGAGGGAGAAAAAGGGGGGGGGGGAGGGGGGGTTTGGGGTAAAAAAACAGTTGGCCGCCTCTCGACGGAAAATACAAGGGGTATCACGCAGTTGTCCAATGGAAAAATGGCATTTTACGGGGGGGTTAACCAATCAAGAGGAGGAAGTGAGGAAAATGAAGGTCAGGGGGAGAAAATGCAGGGCAAATCGATCTCAAAAAACCGCCATGGGGAAAGAAACGGCCGGGGGGGAAAAAAACTGGATCGTGGAAAAAAAGGGGAGGGGCGGGCAAAAGAAGGGGAGGACAAAAGACAAATCAAACTAAGTGAAAAAGAAAAAAGGTGAGGGGACCAGGGGGTCACGTCCCGTATGGCCGCGAATACTGAAAAAAACTCAAGCAGAGACAACACATGTAGGGAAAAAAAGGGGGGAAAAAATGGAAGATAGGTCAGGAGGGACTGAGGGGGTCACTGATTTGAAAATTGAAGAGGGGGGTGCCGGAACACGAAAACAACGTTGCCAAAAAATTTCAACTGAACTTTGGGAGGGACTTGGGGCGAGAGGGAAAAAAAAAAAGGCGGAGGGGGGAGGGTTGGAACCGCCAGAAGATCCGACCGCCAAAAAGACCGGGCTCAGAACCAAGGTTCACTGAACGCAAAATGACAACTCTCAAAGGAGAACCGCAAAAAGAGGGAGAAAAAAGTTCAGGGGAGGGGGGAAAAAGAGCATAATTTAAATGCTGTGGTTTGAAAGGAATTAATGGGGGAGTAACAGAAAATACCAAGGACTCAGCTCGCAGGTCTAAAAAGGGCCGAATGTCCTCAAAAACAGGGAAAAGAGAAAGAAAAGCAAAAAAAACAAAGGGGAATTGGGGTAGGGAAAAGGGAAGAAAAGAGATTCGTGTCCCCAAAAGGGACAACAAGGGAAGAAGACGGGCAGAAACTTCCGAAGTGAGGGGGCAGAGGGGGTTAGAGGGGGGGGGGGGTTGGGTAAGGGGGGTGAAATGGGTTCGAATCAAAAAAGAAATGTCTGGGAATGATGTTCAACCTTCCAAGGTCACAAAAAGCTGTGGAAGCGGAAAAGGAGGGGCAAGGGGGGGGAAGAGGGAGGTGGGGAGTGCCCTTGCACAAAATAACCGAGCACAGAATCGATCCTTTAAACACAGGAAGGGAAGCGAACTGGCTGCGCACTAGACACCATCCAGACGGTCAGTCCAGAGAGAGGGAAACCAAGGGAAGGAAAAAAGGGGCAAAGGGTGGTGAAAACGTGGGGGAACGGGGAAGAAAAAGCCGACAAGGAATTCACCAGGGAGCACAAAGGAGAGTCGTACAATCGATGGGGGAAGAAGGAGGAGGGAAGAAAGGGAGGGACGGGGAGCTACTCAAAAAAAAAAATCAAAAATTCGGGGGATGCAAAAACTGGTTTTAAAAAATGACCTGCATTGGGGGGATGGAGAGCACCAACGGCTTGGGGAACCCAGGTGGGGGGGGTCAAAAAAAGGGAAAGGGAAAAAAGAGTTCAACCAAAAAAGCGCGTGGTGTGGATCGGGGCGCCCTCACAAGGGACACGGACGAGGATTATGACGAGGAATCATCGTGGGAGAAAAAAACAAGGAAAAAAAAGGGGAAGGGGGGTCCTTGGGACAAAATGACTAGACCGTTGGGGGGTATGTCGACAGTCAATGAAAAAGTGGGTCAAAAAAAAAAAAGGAACAAAAAGGGGGGAGGGGACAACAAACAAGTAGTATCTAAAATTTACACCAAAGAAAATAAAAATATAGGGGGGGTTGACCGAAGCAAACGGGACAAGACAAGCAACGCGTGTGTAAAAGGAATTTGGAAATGGGAACAGGGAAAAAAAGCAAAAAAAAAACGGGGGTGGTTCTTGGGGAAAGCCGATCCACGGGAAAAGACGGGAGGGGTCCGGAACGAAAATCGGAGGCAGGCAAACGCGGGGGGGGGGGGAGGTCCACAGGGAAACCGAGAAACGGCAAATGAAAACACACGGGTCATAATTTCGAACGGACGGTCAGAGGGGCAAAGGGGGGGCCACAGGCGGGGGCCAAGAAAAATTACGTGTTGGCAAAAAGCAGTCGGGTTGAAAGAAGTGGGGAGAAAAAAAAGGGTTTACTCCAAGACAAAGTCAAATAGAACATGAAGGCTCAAGACCATCAAAAAAATGAAAAACAAAGGGGGGGGGGACAAAAAGAAGAAGGGACAAAAGAGGAAGAGGCCAAAAACTTGTCAAAAAAGGCAACGGGAAAAGACGAAAAAAAAAAAGGAAGGTTTGGGAAACGAAAGGACACGGGTAAAAAGGGGTGGGGGGGGGACCAAAAAAAAAAAGGGGGGAAAAAGAGGGGGAAGGTCAGTCCGTGTGGGCGCGGGAAAAACTAAAAAAAAAATCTGGCACAAAAAAGAGGACAAAAGACAATGTGGGGGGACACTTCCAAAAGAGGGGGAATTCCGGTCAAAGGGGGCGACGAGTCTTCGTAATTCAATGGTGGGGGGTCAAACTGTGGCGTCAACTAAACGGGGGAAAGAATGAGGGAAAAACGGGGGGCAGAGAATCAGGTGTTCATGTCCGCACTAAGAAAAACATCTAGCGGGACGGGGGCAGAAAATCCTGGGGGATGGGGTGGGCCTAGGTAATTCCAAAAAGAGGAACGAAAAATGGTGAAGGCGAAAGAAAAAAGGTGGCAAAACAGAAACAACGCACGCAAAAAAGGGGGTGAGGTCGATACGCTCACTTACGACCAAATAAAAATTGCAGGATAACAATTAAAAAAAAGAAGGTATGAAAGGCTAAATTGGTGGGGAAAAAACGAACAAAAACTTTATTTACGTGGGAAATGGCACAGCAACACCAGCAAGAAAAAGTGTTTACAGTCAGAACCAAAGGGAAAAGAAAAAAAGCAAAAGTACTCGCGGGGGAAACGCAAAAAACCAGCCAGCCGAAGTGTGGTTTGTAGGATTCTGACAAAAACGACTGAAAGGGGGGAGGAGACAAAAAATAAGTAAGCAAGTAGCCCCCGCGACAAAAAAGGGTGCGGAACAAGCTCAGCCAAGCGCGGGGAAAAACGATAAGCAGCGTTGGGGGGAATGGAAAAAGGACCGCGCAGGAAGGCGATTGGCAAAAAAGAAGGCTCACAATTGTGGGGGGACTAACGAAAAAACCAAAAAACCAAAAAAAAAAAAAAAAAAAACACTAAAGAGGGACAGGGGGGGGAACAAAAAAACAACCAACCGGTAGGATCAAACAGAGTGGACCACGGGCAGCCTTCACGCGAAAAGAAAAAACAGGGGGCGACATATTCAACCGACGAAAAGCTCATAACGAGTAAAAAGAAGGTGGAGGGGGGGAAACTCGTCAGGGATGATGAACATGCTAGGGTGAACACCGGGAGAAGGGGGATGGAGAGGGACTGAAAAAAAAAACTGCAAAAGGTT
>Ga0179593_1554905_pt1 | contig 10154 bp, 24 predicted proteins | sample CZODoug2_1_08_16_FD_185931 | JGI IMG/M metagenome (GOLD analysis project Ga0179593, IMG submission 185931) | Vadose zone soil fungal communities from Angelo Coast Range Reserve, California, USA - CZODoug2_1_08_16fungal (PacBio error correction) | ecosystem: Environmental > Terrestrial > Soil >...
AAAAGGGCTCTATCAGACGGAAGGAAAGGAAAAAACTAATGGAAGGAATATCAGATCGGGGACAGGGGCCGCCAAGAAAGACCATGGAAAGGAGTTTGGTAATGGGTCCTTCAGGGAGACAGTAGAGAGACAAAAAAGGGAAGTCAAATGGTGATGATTCCTTTCAAGCGAAAGTCTTGAAAAAAAAACGAAAAGGGGTGAAAAGGGGAAAAAAGGGGAGGATCGGAAAAAGAGGGTCTCTATGCTACCGATTGAGAGCCACTACCTCTAGGAAAAAACGAGATGATTATTCAGGAATTTAGATGCATTAAAGAAATGTAGATCAGATGAGGTTTACAGACGACCCTTGACAGGAAAACCCAGTGAAGTGAGAAATGTGAGCCAATCGGTGACGCACGGGGGGGCTTAGAGCGACAGTTGGTGGGGGGGGAGCCAAAAAAAAAAAGAGAATGGAATTTCAGCGGTAATGTCTGCCCGGTTATGATGGCCGCAGGAATATTTGCAAAAGATGTGTCCCGCCAAAAAACAAAATGTACTCGGGAACTCAACGAGGCGTAAGGGGACAAGAAAAAAAACGAGAGGAGAACACGAGTCGCGAGGGAACTTTTTTTCTCTGTCTCCAAAAGTAAAAAAGGGGGGAAAGCTCCAAGAGTGGGTAACCCAGAGCGAAAGAGAGCCTTAGCGGGAAAAGGGCGGATGACAGTGGGGAAGGAAGCCCGGATTTCTAGGTCTTACGGGAATAAACAAACAGGAGGGAAATCGTTTGGAGTGTTGCACAGGAGAAAGAGAGAAAACGAAGGGGGACACGTCGACGGCAAACTCCGGCCGTCACGGTGAAGGGGAGAACACCTTAAGGAAGAAAAGGGTATTCCGTGGACTGAAAAAAAAAAAAGGTACAGCAAGTACGAACATCGTGTCCTTTGGCCCAACCGGTGTAAAAGGGAAGTTGGGGAAAAAACCATTACGGCGCGGGAGGGAAAAAAAGGGGCATTGAAGGAAGCATCAACACTAAAGTGGAGAAAAAAATCCGAAAGACTCTGAATCTGACTTGGGGACGATTTGAAGACGGCGGCAAAAAGTTCTGGCAGGAAATACCTGACAGACTCAACAACGAACAGAAAGGGGTGATAAATCGGCCGATGTCACAGAGTGGTCACGTGAACTTTCAGAGAATCACGGGAGGGGAGAAATAAGGAAAGAAGACAAAAGTCAAAGGAATTGTGATGGAGGCGGCTAGGGCAACCCTCTTTGCGACGAAAGGGTGGGAGGAGGGAGTTAAGAAGGTACAGGGGGGGTCGTCTTAAAATGGAAAGAAGTACTCGAGGAATGTAAAAAAGAAAAGGAAAATCTCCTAAGTGGGGATCCATCGCCAGCGGTGAACGATAGATCCGTAAAGAACGGGACTAATTCGTCAGCTAAAAAAAGGGGAAAGGGGGCGAAGTAGCGCGAGCCGCTATTTTTTCACTAGGCAAACTGGGAGGAAAAGAAAGGTTCCCAGGGGCGGGGATAAAGACTGTGACTCGAGGGGAAAGAAAAGTTGGAAAAAGGACTATTTGCGGCGGAGGGGTGTCCCTCAATATAAAGGTGGCGTCAAAGGGCTCCTCGAGGAAGAAGATGGTGCTATGCAAAAATCAACGAGGGAACGGGGCGACGTGAAACGAGAGGAGGAAAAGTCTTTAGGGAAAAGTGTGGGAGGAAAGGAAGATGAGGGCCACATTTAAGGTTAACCTACTAGATAGGTAACGAAATAGAGGGAGGGAAAAGGGCGGAGAGGAAGAAAAATAAGCTAGAATAGATTGGTGAAGTAAAAGTGGTCAGAGGCGAGAAAGGGAGAGGGGGCATGAAGACAGACAAAGAGAGGGGGGAGGGTGAGGAAACAGGGATTGTGATAGCGGGATGGATGGGAGAAAAATAGGGAAGTAAAGCAAAAGAGGGGCATGGGACCTGGGGGTGACAGGGTTGAATGGGTAGGGACGTTATGCGAATCATAAGAGGAGGGGGGGAGAGGGAGTGCGGTAATCAGACAGTGTACTAAAAGGAGGAGTGAAATAAGAGATAGTAAGAGAGTACGTAAATCCAAGGAGGGGAAGGGGTCGAAAGGAGGGGGACAGGGCAGAAGTGGTGTGAGAAGAAAAAACGTCAGGTACTGAGGAAGGAATGATTGAGTGAGAGAGGGAGTAGGACAAGGCACTGGGAGGATGAAAGGTGCAGGAAAATGGGGGTAACGGAGGATAGTGGCGAAGAGGGGTATGGGAGAGGAGGGGGGGGGGGGAGGCTAGGAGGGAGTAGGGGGTTAGTGAATGGCAAAAAGAGGGATGTGACGTCCGGAGAGGCGGAGGAGAGCGAATGGGGGGAGGGATAGGTGACGAAGGAGGACGGAAGAATGGGGGCGAGAAAAGTATACGAAAGAGGAAGAAGGGGGGTGAAAGAGTAAGCAACGGGGGAGAGCACCTGGTTTGTGTTTAGGCAGGACAGGAGAATAAGAGACATAGGAGAAGGGGGAAGGAGAGAGAGGAGGAATATGGAGCAAAAAAGAGGAGGGTAAGAGAGGGGAGAGGGCTGGACTGTAGAAGGAAATGAAAGACAGGGAAGGGGGGGGGATGGGGCGAAAGAGGAGGGGTAAGAGGGGTGGGGTAAGTATAGAGTGGAGAGAGAGAGGAACTTCAGGGAGGGGTGCACTGGGGGATGTGAAGAGCGAAAAGTAGAAAGAAGACGGAGGGGCTAAAGAGCAATAGTGGGAAGAGGGTGTTGGGCAGGGGAGAGAGGAGAGGACGAGGGGGGAAGGGAGGGTATATGGAGTAAAGAGGGGAAGAAGGAGGAATAGGGTGGGTGATGGAGGTGGGGGGAAGGAATAGAGACGGAATGTAGGAGAGGAAAAACGGTTGCTGAAAAGTGGGCGGGGGAATATAGGAACGTGAAGTGTAACGGCGGTGGGGGAGTGATATTAAAATACAGGGGAAAGGGAACAGAAAAGGGATAGTAGCAGGAGGAAAGGGAAGAGGGGGGAGCATGGGGAGGGGCAGGGAAGAGAAAAGTGATAGGGCGTGGGTGGGGGAGGGGAGGACAAATGAACAGATGGAGAGAGAGAACAGGGAAGTGAGGGGAGGGGAGGGGTGTGGTGGAATTGGAGGAGAAGCGAACGGAAGCGAGGGATAGAGGAGTGAAGCGTGGATACGCGCAGAGTGGAAGGGGGATGGAAGGGAAGGGGGGAGGGTGCGGGCGGACACAATTAAGGAAGGTCGGGGAAGAGGGAGGGGGGCAAAAAGAGGAGCGGGAGGGCGGCAAGGGGGAAGGTGTTGAGGAGGATCATAGGAAGAAACGGACTTAGAGGATGTGGAGGTGAGATGGGAACAGGGTGTGGGAGAGGGGATGAGGGGGGACCAGGGGGGAAATAAGGGAAAGGACGAAAAAGGCGGGGAGAAAGGAGGAGGGTAGGGGGACGGAATAAGGGGAGAGGGGGGGCGCAGAAAGGAAGTGAGGATCGGTAAAGAACGAAGGAGATTGAAGGAAGAGGGCGGGTAGTAGAGCTTAGGAATGCGGGCCGAGGGAGGCAGAAGATTAAACGAGGAATATAAGAGAGTAAAGGAACAGGGAAGGAGGGAGGAGATCGGAAGTGGGGGAGAAGGGGTGATAGGGAGAGGGGATTGAGAGAAGAGGGGAGGGAGAGAGAGGGGGGGGGGCGAGGAAGAGAAGGTGGACCATAAAGGGCAAAAAGGACACTCATCCTAGGCGGCGGAGGGAATGGCGGAGGGGGATAGTGAAAGAGTAAGGGAGAAATAGTGGGGAAGGGGCCGAGAGGCGACGGGAGGAGCGTGTGGGGGGGAGTGAGGAAAGCTAGGGACGAGGTGGAGAAGAGGGGGAGGAACGATGAGGCAGAAGAGGGAAGAGGACGTGAGAAGTAGGCCGATGGGGCGGAGCCGATGGGGTTAGGTAGGGCGGGAGTGTATCGTAGGTGAGAAGTAGGATAAAAGAGGGAGTGGGAGGGAATAAATAGAGATGAGGGGTGGGAGGGGGAATGAGGGGTCTCGGGGGGGGAGGGTGTGGTGAAGCGGATAAAGGCGAATGCGGATAGAAGGAAGAGGTAAGAAGAGTGGGGGGGGCGATGAGGAAGGGGAGGGCGAAGAAAAGGGGGGGGATGGAAGAGGGGCGGGAAGGAAAACACAAGGATGGAATAGAGGGGAGAGTGGGAGGTAAGAGGTCTAGAAAGTGATTGAGAAGAGGGGCGGGGGCTGAAGGGGGAGAGGGAGGGAGCGAGGGAGGGGGAGGGAGTAAGGGGAAGGATGGAACGCGGAAAGGTGGGCGGGGGGTTAGTGGGAGAAAGAGGAGGGGAAGCACGTGAGGAGGGGGTGGGTGGGCCAGGTGCGGGGGGGGAGGGGACGGAAAAAAGGAAGCGTGAGTAGAAGAAAGGGAAGATGCAAGGACGTAGAAGAAGGGAGGGAAAAGAGGGAGGACTTAGGGAGGGGAAGGGAAGGGAGGTAGAGGGGAAGAGCAAAGGGAGAGATGGCAAAAGGGAAGGAGGGGTGGGAGTGAAAGGATGGGGGGGGGTGATGGGAGCAAGGTAAAGATGAAAGGTAAGTAGAGGAGAAAAGGTGGGATAGAGGAGAGATGAGTGGATACGTAGCGGGGGTAGAAGAAGGGGGCAAGAGAAGAAAGTGAGATGGGGATCGAGGGAGAGGGTGATGGAAGGAGATGCCAGAGTTAAAAAAATAGGAAGGAATAAGTGAAAGTGGGAGGGGGGGAGGATGGTAGAAGGTGAGGGGCATTGTGAAGAGAGGAGCAAAGGGAGGGGAGGGGGGGGCGGGGGAGAGTCGGAGGGAAGGAAGTTGATCATAGGGGGTAAGAGGAGAAAAAGATAGTGCTAGAGAGTATGGAAGGAAGTCGAGGATGAAGCGGGGAGGTAGGGATAAATGGAAGACAGGGAGGGGGGGAGGAGTCAAAAGAAAGGGAGAGTGAGAGAACGGCGTGAGAGGGAAGAATGACGTAGGGTTGGGGGGGGGGGAAAACGGTGGGGGAAGAGAAGGGATGAGAACGGGAAGAAAAGAGAGGGTGGACAGGAGAGGGGGGCAAGGGGCACAGAAGAGAGAGTGGGGTAGGGGGGAGAGGGGAGTGACGGAGGGGGGGAGAAAGGAGAGGAGGAAGGAGTAATGTAGCGAGGATAAGAGAAGCAGAGCGAGGGATTCGGAAGAGCAGGGAACCGAAGATAGGAGGAATCAAGGAAAGGGGAGAAACGAAAGAGAAGTGGAGGGGGGAATAAAGGGGAAGGCAAAGCTGCAAGGAGGATGAGGGAGGGAGGGGGGGGTGCGAGGAAGAGGAGAGGGGGGGAGAGGAACGGGGGAGGGGGGGGGTAGGTGGGTACGTAAGGATAGGATGGAGCGGGGATAGGGCAGTTAGATTTAAATACGCGAAGCAAGGGGGAAAGAAAATGGGGGGAGGGAAAGGGGGTAGGAGGGAGGGGGGTGGAGGTCGAGATAGGGGAACGAAGTGAAAAGAGAAGGGGGAGAAAATCGGAACTTGTTAAAAAGGAGGGAGAGGAAAGGGTGAGATAAGATGGGGGGGGAAGAGGAAAAATAGTCAAAAGGCACAGGAGAGAAAGTTAGGGGACGAGGGCGAGCAGGTGAAAGGCGAGCGGGGTAAGGTAGAGGGTGAAGGGGATGAGTGGGGAAGTGCGATACAGGGAGGAGCTGGAGGGAAGAGTAAAATGGGGGGAATAAGCAGAAGAGAGAGGATGGCGAGGGTGAATAGATGGGGTGAGGAAAGTAATGGGGCGGGGGGAAGGAAGGAGCAAAAGAAGGGCAGATGTTGTAAGAAAGTGTGGGAGGAGACGGGGTAGGGCGCCTGGGGGGAGAGGGGAAGGGAAGCCATGAATGGGGGAGAGACAGGAAGGGGGTAAGAAGGGGATGCGAGTGGGAAGGTGGGGGTGAACAGTAGTAGTATAGGAAGCGAGAGTGAATGTGCGTAATAAGGAAGCAGGGCGAACAGGGGGGGAAGCCGAAAGGGAGTCAAGGAAGTGAGAGATGGAATGGGGGGGACTGGAGAGGGACGGGGGGGTTGAGTGGGGTACGGAGGGCTGGGAGAAGGAATAAAGGGGAGCGGAAGTGGGAGGGGGTAACAGAGGTATAGGAGGAGAGGAATTGAAGTGGAAAATGGTGGTGGTGGGAGGGGGATTCAAGAGGAATCGTAAAAAGTAAGGATAGCTGGGGGGGAGGGCTAGGTGGGTAGATGAAGGGAGGGGGGAGTGAGTGGAAAAGGTGGGAGGGGGGGAGAAAAAGAGAGAAACTGAACGATGAGGGTAGCAGGATTATTAGGGTCGGGGCCGGGAAGGATTGACGGGTAGGGTGGGCAGGAGGGAAGGGGGCGAGCAAAGAGGAAGAAGAAGGCTATGGGTGGAAGGAGTGGTGAAAGGGGGGGGGGAGGTGTAGTGGGAGTAGAAAGAGGGGAGGAAAGGAATGGGGGGTTTACTGAGGAGGGAGAAAGGCATGGGGACGCAGGATCTGGGAGGAGAGATGGGGAGTCGGGAAAGAATGGTCGTGAGCGAAGGGGGGGATGTGCAGATGGGGGGAGGGGAGGGGGGAGGTGGAGAGGGAAAGGCAATAGGAGATGGTACTGTTAGAAACGATAAGTAGGGGGGTGGGACAGCTGAGGGGTAGGGGGCGGGGGGAAGGCCAGGGAGGGTGGGGAACGGGAAGCAGAGGAGGAGATTGACGAGGGGGTTGGATGTGGGAGAGGGAGTCAAAAGTAGAGCGTGAGGGGAAGAGGTGAAAGGGGAGCAGGGATGGGGGGTCGAATGGGGGGTTGGGAGAGCAGTACGAATGTGGGGGAAAAGAAACAGGAGAGAGTATGTTAAAAGGGATGGCGAAATAGAGGAAGGGACAAGGGTCAAAAGAGATAGGAAGACATCGGAAGGGTGAGAGACGAGGAGGAAAGTGATTGAGGCGGCGAGAGGAAGGAGTGTGGGACCGCAGGGGGGGGGAGGGGGGAGAGAGGAAGGAGAAAATGGTGAAAGAAATCAGAGGTAGTGTGAAAGGAGGGAACGGTGGGTGGGGGAGGCGTGATAATGTAGGCTAAAGTAAGGGGGAAAAAGTAAGGACAAGGAGGAAGGAGAGGGGAGGAGAAGGACCAAGGGGCGAGGGATCGGTAAGTGAGGGATAGGGATGGGAAAGGGGGGGTGGGGAGAAGAGTAAGTAAACTGAACAATAGGGGAGAGGGGGAGTGGTGTTCAAAGGACGAGGAGAAAATGGAGAAAGCGGGGAAGATAAGCGAGAGGGGTAGAAGGAGGGCAGGCGGAGAGGGGAGAAGGGGGAAAGAAGGACGGTGGGGGGATGAGCGAGTAGAAGGGGCGGAAGGGCAGGGGGAGGATAGGAGACTAGGATCCAATGAGAGGGGGGGGATGCCCGTCGAAAAGCGACCGCCATCTCCATGCGGCAACCTGTGAAAAAAGAAGTCACGGAAATGAAGGGAAGACCCCATAAAGGGGGGGGGAAAAGTTGCTGTCTTTCGCGGAATTGACTCTCTGTGAGCGATTTGGGGAAGGGAAGGGAAAAATAGCTGGAAAAGGAGGAGGGGTCCCTAATGCCGTCAACTACATCACCGATTCGGTGAACTCGGTCCAGACAAGAAAGAAAACACAACAGGGGGAAAGAAAGAGAGATTGTGGTCCATCTGAGGGTCAGAATCAGGTGAGGTGACGTAAAGGGAAAATGCCACGAGGAAGGAAGTAGTTTGCATGAACTTCGCTGGCCGCACGCGCGTACAGGAAAAAGACAGGGGGCCATTCTGGGAATCAGTTCTCTAATGTCAAAAGTCCAACGGGAAAAAGAGGGGAACTGAGATGGAGAACTTTCATGTTTCGGAAAAAAACCCCAAATTGGGGACGCAAAAAGAAAATTGTCGAAGGAGTTCACGGATCGTGCAGATGACTGAAGGAAATGAAGGGGGGGAAGGGAGGACCTGGGCCCGCCAGTTGTTCCTTCGATAAGAATCGCGTCAAGGTCGCCCGCGACCATTCTTTGAGTTGGTACCATCGTGTTGGGAAAGGATTAAAGGAGGGGGAAAAGGGCATGAAGAAAAAATGTCTTGCTGGACAGGTCCAGGGGACTGCGCAAAAAAAAGTAGAAAGATTCGCGGGAAACTTACCGGAATGCATTCGCCATCAGCACCGAGTCGGTAAGAGAAGGAGTTGTCCAGCGTTCACAATGGGGGGTCTTGTCCAAAAGGGGCCAAACAGAGGCGACGCGGGGATTCGTCCCGCGAACCGGTTTAACGGTCCACCAATCGGGGGGGGAAGTTTAGGGGGGGGGGGGCCTTACAGGACCATGGGCGGGGAAGAGGTGAAAAGAAGATGGTCCGTTTCGAACTTGGAGTCAGTTTGCTGGCCAGAAAAGGACGTTGTCAGAAAGGGGAGGGGGGGTCCAGGGAAAGGAAATACCTGCGCCTTGCCGCACAATTTGCCCGGAGAATCGAGAGGCAAGCGCCGGCGAAAAGATCCACTGTTCCACACTCGTTGGGGGGGGGCTTGAAGGGAGGGGGAGGGGGAAGCACAATTGTCACAGTCATGATTTTGACGATACAGGGGTCCGCCACCACCGAAACAGACGGTATTCTCACCTGGGCGGGGTTTACGGAAAAGAGCGGGGGGGGAAAAAGGCAGGAGTTGGCAAACGGAACGCCACGCCGCACCACGGAGGACGAAGGGAACCTTACCCAAGGGGGAAAGGAAAAAAGCGTGACTTCGGAGGCTAAAGAGCACTTTTCCACCATATGTGGATTTAGGGAGTGCATTGGGGGGGAGGGGAGAACTCAAGGACGGTGAGCTGAGGAAAAAATAGACAAAGCAGGCTTGACGGCGATTTAAGTACTGGGGCCTGGAAAAGGGGGGGGGGGTTTCAGGGGCAGAACGCGTAGTCCGCTACTCGGAAGGGGTGACTTTCCGGGGACTAAAAAAGGACGAATAAAAGAGAGAAACGCGGGTACGGTGAACCGCCCACTGCTAATCATGGGGGTTGACGGGGGGGGAAAAACGAAAAGACATCAGGACGGGACCACGTCAGGAACTTCTTGGTTTCAGGGGACGGTGGGGCGAAAAGGCAGAATAGGGGGGGGGAAGGAGGGATCTTTGGCCGAAGTCGAAATCCAACCAAGGGGGGAACCCGCGCTAAAACGAGGAGTAAAAAGAAGGAAAGGGGAGCCTCTTTACCTAACAGCGTGTCAAAACCGCGTGATTCCGAGGGGGGGGGGGAAAACTGAATGTCGCAATCTTTCAAGGGATTCAGAAAAAAAAAGACGAGGGAAAATCATAGGGGGGGGGGCAGCTGGCTATTATCGAGGAGAGATAGGGGGGAAGGAGGTTGACCATTTCGATTTGCGCTTCTCTTCAAGAGTTAGTTGGGGGGGAAGTTCACGTTGCTTCTCTTCATGCAATGAGCGGATCGAAAAGAGGGGCGGGCGAATAAGATCCATCACCATTCCTCACGGACGGAAAAAATGGTAAACAACGGGTCATATAGCGCATAACTGGTAGAGCGAAGGAAAGGAAGGGGGAAAAAGGAGAGGCTGGTTGAATCACTTCATACTTTCATCATAAAAAAATCAGGGGGGCGGGGCCAAGTAGGAAATAAGGGGGAATACGTTTATTACAGAAGGAAAGGAAAAAAAAGACTCGAAGGAATGGGGTTTGCAGAAAGGGTGAGGCCCCTTTAAAACGCTCTTTTCCAAAAAAGGGGGTATCGGGGGAGCAAGGATCGAAAAAAAAAAACTGATTCGAGAAAGAGAAGAGATTGAAAACTGAGCGAAGAACTCTCTGCCCTAATTAATAAGAGGAGTTTTAAATGTGACAGGGAATACCGATTCTGGGAAAAATTTGGCCGAGGTAATAGAATTCAACCTTAGAGGAAGGAAGGAAACAAGGGGGAGAGGGAGGCCGGACTGTGATACGGGCATCGCAGGCTTGAACAAGCTATCGGGGGGGGAAAAACGTTGCCACGGAAGATAGGCGGAAAGTGTTCTCCACTTTATTTTGAATGTTTGTCCGGGAAGAAAATGGATTGAGGAAGAGAAGTGACCTATTCATGCAAGAGACATCAATGAAATCATTGAAGGGGACTCGAGGAAAAGACCCAAAGGAAGACACGAGAAAAGATAATTGGGGGAATCGTTCA
>Ga0179593_1671312_pt1 | contig 10154 bp, 5 predicted proteins | sample CZODoug2_1_08_16_FD_185931 | JGI IMG/M metagenome (GOLD analysis project Ga0179593, IMG submission 185931) | Vadose zone soil fungal communities from Angelo Coast Range Reserve, California, USA - CZODoug2_1_08_16fungal (PacBio error correction) | ecosystem: Environmental > Terrestrial > Soil >...
CTGGTCTCATCTCTAAAAAGAGTTACCTGTGTCCACTCAGCCGGCTATACTTGAAGCAAAATGGATTAATACTTCAGGGGGAGGAAGGAAGGGTGACCGGACGCTCTGGGTCCACCACGCGTCAAGGGAGAGGGCTCGGAAAGCCTTTGGACAGGGGGGAAATCTCAGTAGAGAGCTTCCCGACAGAAGAGCTAGGACAGGGCAGTGGACTCCTAAAGGGACCGGGGGGGGGAAGGTCTGAAAAAATCCACATCTAACAGGTTGACAGAAGGTCTAAGAACTAGGAAAGAAGGGAAAAGAGTGCAAGCTGTGCGGACATAAGGTAGCGGAAGAGGGGGGGTGGTGCCGGAGCCTAGACCACTCGTGACGCTGGATAAAAACCCTTTAATAAAAAGAGAAGAATGGGGTCGCCGCGGTGACAGCTGGTGGGTGCACTGGGGAAAGGCAACCAGACTGCTGACTTAACGCTATCAAAAGCCAAGGTGCAGCAGACGGGGGAAAAAACATCAAAGCACGGGGGGTTCGGGTTTACGGCGAGGGGTTCTGTGCACAATGAACGGTAAACGGAGTGAAAAGCGGAGAAACAAAGAGCACGGGGTAAAAGGGGCAAGCAAAAGCACCCAATAACTAGTTTGCGATTGAATCTTCCACTAATCCGCTCATAAGTGAGGATGCCAATCATCTGGGAGTACGACTGGTTTCAAAAGAATTACGCTCTTGAACCCAAAATGGATACAGGTGCGATCTCACATTGGCCTTGAAAGGGAAGGTCGTAGGCGTGACAGTAAAAAAGAATTCAGGGAGACTTCACCTTATGAAATGAAAATCCTTCCCGGAGAAAGAACAATTAATCCCAGAGAATGGCTGGCTTCCCGGCACAACTCTTGCTCCCTCTTCCCTCACCTGAATGACAGTCGACAAAAAAGGTAAATCCGAGGAAAAAAGTCCTTGGATAAGTCAAGTAAAGGTGGTCGGGGATTAGAAAAAAAAGGGAATAAGCTTCCGTGTTCAGTGGAAAATTGGGACGGGTGCAGTGCTATAACATCGCAGTTTAAACCAAACAAACAGTAAAACGAGGAAAGGAAAAATCATATATATGGATGAACGAAGGTGAAAGGGGGTACGCCACGGGGCTTTCAAAAAAAGGCCAAGTCCGACATCGGAGTCCACTCGTCGAAGAAAAAACGCCTCAGGATGCCTCACACACCAGGCAGGGTCCTGTCTCGGAGGTCACACAGACGGAATCAAACTGCAGCTCTTTAAAGGGGAAACGTCTTTCTCGGAGACAGTTAGCAGCCTCTTGATTGCGGACTTACAGGGGGAAAAAGGCGTAGCGGCGTCGGATGCTGCTGAAAAGTGGGGCCTCGCCCATGGCGATCACCGGCAACCTCTCGGCGTGTTGGAGACAAGGGACCCAGACTGCGTAGTCTAGGCCTTTATGAAATATAGAAGAACCAGGAGGTCCGTGGCAGGTCGGTGGACTTGTCACCTCGTACTTTGGTAGGTCTGACTACCCAGAGAAATGAGGTTTCTCTCTTTAGAGAACTCGACGATGAGGGGGGTCAAGAAAAGAAACAGCGCCGAAAAAAAAACAGTGCAACCACCAGGGGGGGACCCCACTCGGCTGGGAACAGGGGAATTGCACACTAGTCATACCGAGGGGCTATCGTCGAGAAGGAAACTCGGGGGGTAAAAAGCGCGAGCCCACCACAGGGCGAAAAAACTAGACGCTGAAGGGACGATCCCTGCAAAACGAGGGGGCTCTCTGCAAAAAATGCCCAAACCTATCGAAAAGGAACCCTCTTACCTGGGAGAGGTCAATGAAGCCAGAACGGGGTGGAAAAACATACGACAGTTTAAACGAGGGCCACGACGAGCTGTTGGTTAACTCTGCCTAGCGCGTTCAACGGTGGTCCCTGATTTAACGACGACGACAGAGACGCTCGGGGGGGAGGGAAGATCAATCGGAGAGGGGGAAAGAAAAAGTCCACAGGCGGAATGGAAATCCTCTAGCTGGTGGAGAAAAAAAAGGGAGGGCGTAACTGCCGATCAGAAGGGTCTTGATGAGAGGCTGCTTCTAGGGCAGAAGGAGGGGGGAATGGACCATTCATCGACGAAAGGGAGCAAAAGGGGCCACGGGTCCGTCTATCCGAGGGGGAAGCTTTGGGGAGTCCCAAGTGTGAACCTCTCAGGCGTAAGTCATCGCGGAAGGGGGGAAAAGTCTACTCCTCGATGCGAGAATGGAAAGAGTGGGGGGACTTAGAACGCCGGCTGACCCCGGAGGGGGGGTGGACTGAGTTGAAGACCGCAAACAAAGAAGATGAAGCGAACTTAGACAAGGGGTGGGTGCGTACTTGAACAAAAAAACCAAAAGCTCTAGAAACCGGGGAGAAAAACAGAGAGTCAGGTGTGGGGGGGGAGGAGGAACAAAGACAGAGGAGGAGGGAGTCGGACTCAGCATAACTTGAGTAGATAATAGGGAGGCCTTCGTACGGGATTGCTTCCAGAGGAAAAAGCAAAAGAGGACGATGCGACAAGGACTGGAAGAGACAGCTGACGGGGGGCAGGTCGGGAGAAAGAGAATCAAGTCATCCACCAGCTATGGCGAAAACGAATTCGCGCCTGGAATGGATATAAAGGAAAGACAAGCCAGTATGAAACTGTAGGGATTGAAAAGCCTGGCCGAAACGAGGCGGCGAGTCAAAAAAAAAAAAAGATCAACGAAGGAGAAGATTCTTGGCAATGGACATCTCCAGAACGTTGAAGGGGGGGAAGGACTCTAAGGGACAATAATGGGGGGAAGGAGGGTTAGGGAAGAATCTGGAGAGAGTCTCAAACACAGGAGAGGGGGGGGCAAAGAGAGAGATAATTCACACTTCAAAAAAACCCAGCAAGGAAAACCACGAAAAAGACTAGCCTGACGAAGCGGGGCAAAAAGTTTCTCTGTGTCAAAGTGCCCTTTCTAGGGGGGAGTCCGAAGCAGGCCAGAAGAAGGGAAAGGGACCCCGACGAAACAGCAAAAAAGGGAAAGACAGACGCTGACACTTGAATCAGGATTAAGATCTCCACGAGGCCACTCTAAGGAAGCGGGGGAAGTCTTTTAGCGGAGGAAGGGAGGAGCGGGCGAAGACGGAAACCTCAAAAACCTGCGTTATCTCTAGGAGCCCATGTGAGGCGATTGGAGCAGCAAAAAGTCCCTCGTCCGCGGGTATTCGAGTGAAGAAAGCCTTTCCCGCAGAGGGCTAGACGAGTTTTTTTTTGCTGAAAAAGAAGAAGGGAAGGATCAAACTCCAGGAGAGAAAAAGCGGGAACCGAGCCTGGAAACCATGACCGAGTGCTGTCGCAAAGGGGAGAATAGGCTCCTGCATTCTTTGGAAAAAAAGGCCGAACCAAAAAGGGGTAACGAAGTGTCCTTGGGTAGAGGCAAGCGCGTGGTGGGGGAGGGCGTATGTCGAAAACTAAAAAACACGGCCGGGGGGGGGACGAACGCCAGGTGCTCGAGCGGCCAGAAAGTCGTCGACGGCTCGAAATAACCGGGGAAGCGAGGTAAGCCGCCAGCCTGGGAAAAACAGAGATCTCAGGAGGGCGGGAACCGAAGAGCGTTGAAAGTCTGTGTCAGCTCTTCTCGTGAAAGGGGGAACGCCCCCACAGGGCGACTTAGAAAAAGGGGTCCTCAAAAGTCATTTTATATGGAGGTCAGGGACCCAGGAAGGGGGGACCAAAATCGAGTAAAGTCTCCTACATGTGGAATGGCCCCCGCTCAAAGATAAGGGGGAAGATCAAGGTGCAAACCCAATCGGCGATTAACTGGATAACATCTTGGGGGGGGGGGGGGGGGGGAGGGTTGGTTTTGGGGGGGGGGGGGGGGGGGGGGGGGGGGTTGTGCCGCTGCTTATGGGTTTGCCGATTAAGGGGAAGCAAAAACCCTTGCCACAGGGTTCCGAAAAGCTGACGGGATCACCCTCCACCCAGGGGTCCTGACCTTTCCGCTGGAAGACGGGGGGGGCTTATCGAACACCGTAACCTGACTCGGGGACGTTTCAGAAAGAGTGGGACTCGCTCACTGAATATGTTTCAGCTTTGAAGTCCGTACGGTTTGGTTCGGTCAGAGCTAGGAACCGGGGGATAACAAGAATCAAAAGGACGGGTAATAGACTTAATGAAAGTCAAGTTCGCCCCAGACAATGGGCTGATCGTTTTGAACCGGTATTGAGCATCTTCTGGGAGTGAAGTGGGAACAATTACCAAGAGGGTCTGCCTCTTTGAAGACATGAAAAGGGGAAGAAACTACCTCTCATTTTCATTCAGAACGGAAAACGACACAAGTTTGGAGTAAATCGAAACGGCAAAACCCGAGTAGAGGGGGAACCCATCTTTGGGAACGCTGTTGGCGATTACTCGATCGCCACTAGGATAAAGACCTCAAGTCGCCAAGGAGTCGTTCCGTTATCAAGGAGTCATCGACCTGACAAGGATCACGGGGTATCGAAACGGAAGAAAGGGATGCATCAGTCGTGGAAGGATCCTAAAGGGTCTGTCAGGGAGCCTGACGTTAAACTGGGAATCCGGGCAATGGGGTTAGAAAGATAAAGATAGGTCCTCGGGGCACAACGGTTGATCAAGACCTGTAGCTTCTTAAAGGATGTGGAACCAACTGCCGGTCTTTGGGTGACCGGAAGGTTAGGACCGGTGAAAAGGCGTCAGTGGGAGGATAGCTCAAGGGGAGGGGAAAAGATACCTTTAACGCGGGTACCCGTGGTTCTCTGCGCAAGGAAAACTTACCAAAGACGGAAAGCGGCAATTACCACCGCATAAGGCCAGCGAAGACTTAAAGGCTCCACCCCACAGAATTCTGATCGAGGAGTTTGTCTAATTGAATAGCCTATGATCTAGGGACAACAAGAAAAGCGTGGGGAAAGGAAAAGCATGTCGAAAAACCCGCTACGCCACGTACAGTTAGGGGGGAGAAGCCACTTAGAGCGAGGACCGGTTCCTTAAAGAGGTCGTCGGGTGAAACGAAAAGGGGTCTCAGACAAAAAAAAAAAGGACTTTGACCCAACAACCGCTAGGCCCGTTATAAGAACGGGGGAAGTCTCTCCACAGTTGCTCAAGATCCCGTAAACGATTGGGGGGGGAAACCATCGATACCGCCGGGTACGCAAACTTAGGAAAGGGGGGGCGTCATTATGATAAAACCCTCGCGCCGAGGGGGGGGGGTCCTTGGGGTGGAATATCGAAGGAGCAGAAGTGGGGATTAGGGAGGGGAAACACTTCGACGTCATTCGGAAAGGGGGACGCAGCCGCCACAAAGTGGTAAAAAAAACAGTCCTTCCCCAGCTGAGGGCTTACCGTAGGCCCAGAAGATAAGGACCAGGAAATTGCAAAGGAGGGGGACTGCTGGGGAAGAAGAAAGGAAAAGCCCCCCACTCCAAAACTCCGAACCTCAGGGGTAAAAATATGCCATTATGGGGAGGATTGCATTGAATCGAGAAAGAGGCGCGTAGGGGGAAAAGGCAAACCACCCCCTCCTTACTAGAAACCTCAGCGAGCTGGTGTACCTCTGTCAATCTAAGGAACAGAAAGGGGTGGGAAAGAGGAGTGGGGAACTCAGACAGAGGGCTTTGCATCTGCAAGCCGTGAAGGTTAAAACTGAGTACAGGCAGAACGACGAGACGCTAGGTGGGCAACTCGAGAGAGGAGCGGTCAAAAAAAAAAGGTTCCACATCTTCCTTGACGAGACTCTCGTGGTAACACAGAACCAGGAAAAAACAAAAGAAAGACTTTTATAAGGAAGTCTAACGAACAGTCCAGTCTGATTAAAGGTTAATATAAGTGCAGGTGGGTAATTCTTCACAGCCTAGACGGGGGATCCTAGAGCATTTATGCCCACCGGTGGGGGAGGTACCTCTCCTCGGGGTCAGTCATAGAACCCCTACAGAAAAAGGTCAAAGAGCGATGGCCACTGCGGGGAGGGGGGAAAAAAAAGAGGAAACACCTTAGGAGATTCAATAGACGCCACAAACAGACAGCCGGCCAGAAGTCCAGTTAACAGGTGGTGTGGAGTTGAGACCAGATCGCCAGGAGGGAGGCACAGAATCGGTCACGGTGTCGGGCAAAGGAGCTTACTAGAAACCTAAGAAAGAGAGGAGCCGGCCAAGTCTCAAGGAGGAAATGCGAGGGGTCCTTCTTAAGAAGTACCTCGACGACCCGCACGCTCGCGAGAGATCCACGCTTGAGGGAGATAAAAACGGGCATCGGAAAAAGACATCAGGCCCTAAACGCACTCTACCAATCATTCTCCGACAAAAAAGGGAGATCAAACGGCAAAGAACAAGACAGCGTATGCTTAAAAGAGCCTGCCGCCATCATACGCGGCGCAAAAGGGAGAAAAGGCCTCCTGAGAAAAGAGAGGGGGGCCAGGACGGGCTACAGAACGTTTAAGGACGGGACGGGGGGGTCGAAAGGTCAACTCCCTGTGGAACTTTTGTTGGCCAGTTTATCATCAAAAACCAAAAAACAAAGAGGAGGAAAATAGAGATAATCAACAGAGAACCAGCAAAGGGAACACCCGGATTGGGCCCGAAAAAAGCCTATCCGAAAAAAAAGACCACAACACGGCTCGGGATGTAAAAGTCAACGCTCGACGATTACGAAGCATCGGCGTCACCGGAAACGACCGGAAGGGGGGGATCACTAAGAGGAAGGAAAACTGAAGGGCTGAAATAAGGTGACAAAGGGACCGGAGGAGACACTAGTGATTAGTAGCTGGGAAAGCTGTGAGCTAATGGCGAGTCATTGCAGGGGTAAGAGAGCGAAAGCCCGTTCCGAAGAAACCTCGTCGGGTCAGGTGTGGGAGGAAGGAACCTAGCTAAAAACAACCAGGGTTCGAAGGGGAAAAAAGGCTGTACTAAAGTCACAAAACTCCAGGGTCGGCTGACGATAGGGGACGGCGAAAGTCCATCACTTTGGGGTCTTACGGTGATAAGTCCTGCAAAAAAGGGAAAAGTGCTGAAGGGACCAGTGAGAAGAACTTCTGAGGTCTCACGTAAAACGCCACCGCCCAACACTTTTGGAAAGAGGGAAGCTTAAACGAGGGAGTCGCGTAAGGCGAGGAAAGAACCAACTGCCAGGGTTGGAATAGACGACAGGACAGCATGTAGAGCTGACCTAGAGTGACGGACGTTCCAGAGGATGACTTAAACGACGGAGACTAAGTCGCCAAGGGCAAACATCGAGGCGGAGAGAGGAAAGAGACCCGGTCCTCAGGTCACAGGGGACTGCTCATGCAAGTTGGTGCAGCAAACAGAAGCCTGAGGGAGGTAAAAGGGCCCCGAACGCACTGTGGGGGCCGGGACTGCGGACCTCTGTGCTTGTTCAAAAAAAGAGAGTCGAGTATCTTGAACCGCTCTGTGGACAATTATTGGCCCCTCAGCCGATGCGAGAGTCAAAATCACCAAGCGACTGCGATCGTCGGCGGAGAAGGGGAACAGAAGGGACTACGGGGTGCACGTTAGCTATGGATACAAACAACAAAAAAAAACCAAACCAAAACACAACACAACACAACCGCATCCCAACCGAGAGAGACCCTAGTCCATTCAGCCGGCCTGGCTAATGAATCAGTGGTTGGATTATCTATGGAAGGAGCAAGAAGATGGAAAGAACTCATTGTACGAACACCGTTCATTCTTGAACAATAGGTCGGTGCTCGCTGCTAGAAAGCAAACACGAGAATCCGTCGGAACAAGTAATGTTAGACCAAGATCCCACAAATCCGCAAAAAAGGGTGGAACCAGGTGGGGAAATTTTTTACGTGTGGCTGAAGGGAAAAGACAGAATTAAAGCTCCTCGTGGGGGTCAAAAAAAGTTAAAAGAGGGAAAGTGGGTCGCTGAAAAAAGAAAATCATCGTTACTCGTGGGGGAAGCAGACTATCTCTACGTCAGACATCGGCGGACGTGGGGACTCCGCAGGAGGCGTGGACGGGGGGATGGTTAGGGGCGAAGAGCATCGGGTCCGCGAAAGGAAGAAACGGGGCTGGCGGCAGGGAGGGAGAGCTCGAAGCGAGGAAGCCATCTGCTCCGCGAGACGCAAGCTGGAAAACTGTGAAAAGGGGGGGAAAAAAGGGACGCCGGGGGGGGCAAAGGACGGAGCCCGAAGGGGGGCTGTCGAAAGAGTCTAGAACCGGGAGGCCCAAAAGGCCGGATGCAGGCCGGAGCTATGCGTCCAAGGAGATTCAGAACAGAAGATTCCAAAGAAAGGGACGACTGCCTCCGTGGGGGGTGGTCGAACGGCGACGAAGAGTGGAATGCAGTCAAGGGGGGGGACACCCACGAGCCACACGCGGACTCGTCCGGAAGGTCAGATGGAAGGACACAAAAAAGAGGGGGAAAGAGGCCCTGAGAGAACGGTCTCTAATACACAAAGTCACCGGACGCAAAGCAGAAAAAAAAACTCGTCTAAGTCAAATACTACGCGCAACCCGGAAGGGAAGCTCAGCGTATAAGAAGGGGCGGAGGCACCGGCCGGAGTGGCTCCACCTACCTGAGTGGTGCACGTAAGTCGGTACGAAGACCCGGAGTCAATCCGTAGATAAACAAGGCCGTGGGCCGTGCCCAGCGGAGTGTGCAGCAGGGGAGGAGGAGCTGACGGGCCATTGCCGCGCCGAGCAAAAAGACAGACAGTGGGGGAGCCCAGGACGCTGTCGAAACTGCAAGGGGCCACACTAATGAGGTCTCACGCGGAGCGTACATCTCAGAGGAGCTGGAATCGCGGAAAAAGATGGGGAATTTCGTGCTGCAACCAAGAGAAGGGGGAGGGCTGGGGACCAGACTCGCACGTACAAAAAGGTCATTGTTAAGACGAACCCCAAACCAAGGGTCCCCCACGGGTGAACTCGACTCTGGTAAAGGAACCGGTGCCCGATAGGAAAATCAGTGGAGAATGGATAGTTCGAAAGGGGTGAAAGAGCGAAGAACGAACACAAGCATGGAAGAAGTGCGGACTCAAAACATCTGCAAGCTTATTAGCTGATATGGGAACCTGGAAGCTACGGAAGCGAGGCTATGGGTTCACAGTGAGAAAACAAAAAGACTAGACCCCCTGGCCCGCTGAACCGATTCTGTAAGGGGTGGACAAAGCTAAGTACGAGTTGGGAGGACCTGCAGGAAAGCGACTAGTCTGGGTCATACCCATGAGGGAACAAACGGGGGGGGGGAAGTACCGGAAGTCCCTGAGGGAGAATACGCCTGAATACAGGAGAGTGGAGTGGTCAAGTCTAGGCTTCAAGAAAAGAAGGACAATTTCAAAAGAAACGGGCGGAAAACTCGACGGACTCTTGGAAAACGCAAAAAGTAAAACGGACGGTTACAATATCAATTATCTGGGAAAGTCTCGAACCCAGAGAAGGTGTGGGACAAGGTAACTGAAAATAAAGGAAGGTGCTTCAAACCTCACGGGGGAAACAGATCCGGCGATAGCTCTCGGAGGGAGTCGGGGAATATTAGACAACCACCAGGAGGCATTCACGTCGGAAGACAGAAGTTCAGGGAGGGAGAGGGCCTTGGGGTGAAAGATTCTACTCGGCTGAGGTCCCAGAATTTGGAAGTTTTGAGTACATAAAGACAAAAATCGAAGCTGGACGGAAAACAAGGAAGGGAAGGTTGTTGGACGGTACCGCGGCAAGAAGTGCTTAGCGAGAGACACCCTTAAAAAACAGAAAGGTGGGCTCAGATCGTCCAGAGAAATAGACAGTAAAATGGGCTTCCGGGAGAAAGGATCATATTGTCGAAAGAAATGTAGGGACATCTTATCTCTATTGGGAAAAGATACTCCCCTTCGAATATAGGGTCACCCACCGGTAGTAGTACACGAAGGTCTGACTGGTAAGGAAAAGGGAGTCTCTCGGAATCTCCCTGGCAAAAGAGACCGGAATTCGAATCATACCTTCGAGGACAGACTGGAGTCGACGTGCATCAAATCGGGGGACGGGTCAAGGATGCTTGGCCACCTACTCGAGGAGGCGGCTGAGAAACGTCAAAACGAACTGAAACTATCCGGAGGTCCGGAAATGGCTTGCAGCAGGGGAGGGGGAGCAGGAACAAGAAGGGGGGGGGTTGAATTGATTACTGGAAAAAAAAAAAGAAAGTTGAAGTTA
>Ga0179593_1272754_pt1 | contig 10153 bp, 13 predicted proteins | sample CZODoug2_1_08_16_FD_185931 | JGI IMG/M metagenome (GOLD analysis project Ga0179593, IMG submission 185931) | Vadose zone soil fungal communities from Angelo Coast Range Reserve, California, USA - CZODoug2_1_08_16fungal (PacBio error correction) | ecosystem: Environmental > Terrestrial > Soil >...
AGTCTTCACAGGCGTTTGTGTAAAGTCAGAATGTGTCCAAAACACAACGGCTGTGCAACAGCAGATAGAGACTGGACAAGAGCCTTCTGCACGAAGGAAAAAAAAAAGAGATTGGGAGGATTGGAGGGGGTTCTGGGGGGGCGAGCACGGGTGTTGGGAAGGGAAACAACTCATCTGCAAAGTCCGTTCATGGGACACTTGCAAGAATGCTCAAGGTGGCCGCCTGGTGCTCTTCTCAAAAAACTATCGCCGATGGTTGGGGCGGAAACCCTAGGGATTGCCAAGGGAGAATGTCGAACCGAAAACGGGGAGTTCAGCGCTAGACATCCCGAGAAGGGACTAAGCCCTTACGGGTGGGGTGGTTGGGGCAAAGAGCAGACGATGCTATGCTGAACATGGCGTAAGGTTCAGAGGCTCAGGGTCGGGGGGGATTATGACGCGGCCGCTGTGTTGGCCAACGGAGGGGAAAGGACCGAATAGCAACATAAGTGAGAAACGGCATTAATTGGGGTAACTAAGGGTATAGTACGCAGTAAGTATCCTAGTGTGGGCAACAAGATCTAAAAGGTCGTCGGTGGTGGGGGCCCGCGGAATCAAAAAAGAAACACGTCATTTGGAAACAAGAAACCAGACAGCGGGTGCAAGAGAAAGAAAACATCAGAAGCGACGGGAGGCATTCATCGAGTCCTTCAAACGTTAGGGAGCTAATGTGAGAAGGGAAAGAGCTACTGTACGAAAAGCAAAGGAAGAGTCTGTAACAACTCCCCTGACATTACTTTAACCAACAGGAAAGGGGGCGCAACGGTCCGTGGGGGCCCCCATATGAGTGAGGGTGCTCGTGGACGAGCGGAGTGATTGGAAAACGAGGAAGGAACCCCTACATGATGTCACGGGTCAGGAAACTTTGCTGTCGGGGGGTACTTCCTCCGTCACGACAAATGAAGGATAGTTAGGAAAAGCTTTAGGAAAGGCCGAAATTCTGAAGTTGGGGGGGCGGAAATCGAAAGTTTCCGAAGGTCACCAAAGCACGACAGGCACTTGGGGGAAAAAGAGGGGAGCCGGGACGATGGTCCACCAGATACGCAAGGTGACAGGGTTTAGGGGGAAAGGGGGGAGGGGGGGGGACAGGTTTATACGGTAGAGGCAGACAACTGAAAACAGGACTAACCCGGACCGCGGTTAAATAAAGCCTACACCCTTAAACAACCAAACCATGAATGGTTTACGATGAAGGAAAGATACGCGCTAAAGGGGCTAGTTTAGGTAGATGTAAACGAACCGAGATGAAATGAGATGAAAGAAGCGCAAAAAACCCAAGGATGTAGACGTAAAAGAAAGAGTCCTACAAGGAAAAAAGGCGACTCAACGGAGAGAATTAACAATAAAATAAATTCCACAGGGGGGGTCGCTTTCAAGGAAAAGAGAAAAGATATCAAGATGCTCTTCAACTATCGTAGGGAGAAAACCGCCCGAATCTCGCAAAAAAGGTGAGAGATAAAATCCAAGGAGAGTTTGAAGAGCAGATAGAGGAAGCCCTACGTATTTTGCCGGAAATGAAAGAAAAAAAGGGTCCGAGTCGGGAAGCTGCTGTTTGCGCTTTGTCTAGGTCAGGGTCTTCGGCAAAGATCCGGGAATTACCAGCGGCGCGGAGAAGCCAGAATCGGGGGCGGGAAAGACAAGAGAACTAGCGCGGGAATCGGGAAAACACTCCTGCACGATAAGGTGGGGTAATATGTGGGGTAGCGCGAGTTGGGCTCTTGCCGGGAGGGGGTTGGGACTGCAGGACGTAAAGTAACCTTTAGTGGCTGTAAAAGGAATATCAGCGCAACAGTAACGCGACACTTCGAACAATGTTCAACCAGCCCTGCTTCAGAGCACTGACAAAGGGGGAGTACCAAAAGCTGGAGGATAGGAGGGAAGCTGGGGAAAACTTCCGGCCGTGTTTGAATAACAGATTGTACGACACCCCAACTGTGCATAAGAAAAGGGCCAGAAAAAGGTGACAAGAATTGTCTGTGGGACAGACTAGCAAACATACCTCTCAACTTCAATCAGGTAAGATGATAATATCATAGAGAGAGTAGGGTCTAAAGGAAAACAACCGGTAAGGACAAGAAGGCAGACCTGGCAGGATTTCAAAAAGCAAAAAAGGAAAGGCATCCATTTCGACGCTCAACGAGGGGGGAACGGACAATGGGGAAAGATTGTAGGGAGTCCACAAATATGAGAAGATTGTTGCAGGGGGGAGGAGAACAAGGCGGCAAGGGGAATTTGAGACACCAAGGAAGAAAATACAACGAATCTTCACCTTCCGATCGGAAACTCGAGAGATACTCACTCAATGGTGGGCGTGATCATTTACACGCGGTCTCATTCTCGTTGGGACAGTTATAAACCCGCGGGCGTGGGCAAGAAAAGCGCAAGTGACGAACAGTGAAAATCTACTAATTAGGACGTGCTGACCCACAATTAGGACTAAGAGGTTTTAATCCAACCTTAGGAAGGAAACGAGAGGGGCGATACCTAGGTCATGAAGATTCGCCAGTGCATGGTCACAGATGAAAAGAAAGAGCAAGGCAGAGGAGGGACCTCGACGGGGGGGGGCCCACACCATCCTCCAGCAATCAAAACATAAGAAACCAAAAAAGAGAGAGAAACTAAAGGGACGCTGCGATTTAAGGCGATAGCACGTTGAGTTTCATAAACACCCCCAGTGGAAGCCTAGGATTGCACAAAGCGCGAAAACATCATGCTCCTCTTTGACAGTCAAACAAAAAAAAAAAAGGGCATCGAAAAACAGGCTCAGATATCGCCCATCAAACTGAGTCGTGCCGGTCAAGCGCAAATGAGGAAAAGGGCAAGCCAGCAGGGTGTGCAAAGGTTTGTTTCGACTCCAACCCTTGCTAGGGGGGAAGACAATGAAAAAAAGGGAGCCACACATGCAGGCCATCTCCGCCAGCGCCGGGTGGAAGCGAAGAAAACAGAAGCCCCTTCAGCTGGGGGTATGACAAATGGTTCGGTGAGTGTTAAGGGGAGGCCATACGAAACAAAAAATGATATTCTCTTCCTAAAAACAAGGAAGGATTAAACGGTTTTATTCGTGCCAGAGGACCTCAGACGGATTCAACCAACATAGCGCTCTAAAAAAAAACGCTGAACCAACAAAAGGGAAGATGGGGCCGGCATGTGGCTATTGGGGGAGGGGGGGGGAGGGTGGCGATAAAAGGGTGTGGGGTGGGCTGAATCATCATCTGCAACACCCTGCAATTGCAATTGGAAAGAAAAGTTCAAAGTTGCCCATTGGGGAACTCGGCACGATACAAGCTTCGGACGGGCCGGAAGGAGGGGGGGAGGTCTCATGTCTCAATGAAGGCGACGGTGCTGGTTACTCCGATGGACAGGAAAAAAGATAGGAAAGAATTGCCAGGACGTTTTTGGTGTCGGTCACAAAACAGCACGTGCGAGACGCTTAAACAACTGCGTCCGCGATTAAGGGAAAAAGGTATTCGTGGGTGGAGGGGTCTGGTCGTGGAGGGTGAAGTTCATGCATCCGTCTTTGGTGTGCATTCTTCGAGGGATGTGACATGAAAGAAGGGGGAAAAAAAAAAAGAGAAGGAAGCAGGACATATGTAAGGCTATGTGAGCGCAGGGAGGGTGAAGAAGTCCCAAGAAAAAAAAAGTGGGGTCAACCGCGGAAAGCAGAACAAGGGTCATTGGCGCACCGCGTTTAACTACCATGAAAGAGAGAAGATGCGGGAAGTCATCGGCTGCCTCCGATTAGGGCGCTGCGAGTGAAAGAATCGTCGGCTAAAACCGGGGGGGCAACGAAGTAGGGAAAAAAAAGACCGGAAGGAAAGGGATACCAAACCACGTGTCTCACCTATCCGTTTTTGATCGGGAAAGCTGGGTATGGTGGGGATGGGGGATGGAGCGGGGGGGAGGGACTATAGGAGGATCAAAGTGGCTATCACGAGTCACTTGAGGGAAAAGAGACTCTCTAAAAAAGGCTTGATGAGGAACGTGAGTCTTTCAAAAAAGAAAGTTCCATGGGGCAGAAATCGGGGGGAACCAATAAGAGAAAGGGAACAAAGTGAACGGGAGAGGGTAACACAGAGTGGGTCAAAAAACGAAACGAGGAAAACGAGGGGTTCACCTTATGTTTTTTAATGGGAACCGGGTTGGAACCGAAAGGGGAAGTCGCGAACTACATCGAGCAAAACATGCAGACGACATACCCAAAAGAGCCCACGATCAGGGGATCATGTGATAGGAGAAAAGAGATGCACAACATGGACTGGACCGATGTCCCGTCCTCGGTCTAGGTGGCAATAGTCACCACCGCTGCCGATTGAGCTCTATAGAAGAGATGAGCGACACAACCCTGATGGTATAACGAAAAAAGTTGGGGGCCGAACAAATCTCGCTAGAAAAAGGCCAGATAAGGGCGGGGGTGAAACAACAGGGTGTGGCCGGGTATGTGTCCGACGTTCCTAAACATCTCTGGGGTCCTGTATGCTTGAAGGACGAAAAATCCAAGACTCAGCACAAACAAGAGTCAACAAGAAAGAGACAAAGCAAACAACGTAACGGAATATGAAAAGAATGATTTCCTTGAGCGTAGAGGGGTGGCGTGGAAGAGTAAGAAGAGGTATTAGGCTGAAATATCGTGGAGCCCAACCCACACTGTTGCACCCCGTCGGAAAAGAAACAACTGACATCGCCGAAAGGGAAAAAAAAGAGATTAGGGGAAGGAGATCATTTCTTTGGGGTAGACAAAAAAAATAAGCATTGCACTTTAGAAGAAAGAGGGGGGAGAGGAGCGCACAAAAGAACATTCAACTCACATCACCAAGAGCACACTATACACAAATAAAACCGCGAAAAAGGGATCAGCCCGCATAGCATCCAATACAAGGTACATAATAATGTTCAATGCGATTCTCGAGGATAAGTCTAACTTGAGAAAGAGCACATGGGGAATGGACAAATCACGACGCGATAACGTTGCGGGTAAGGGAGACCGGCGGCAGAACGGGTGTACCAAGATTCAAAGTCCACCACTCTGGGGATACGGATACGTTCAGACTTGGGGAGGACAAGCTCGGAGCGGGGTTTTAGGGGAGTCGGCACAATTCGTCTATCTCCAACTGAATCCGGAGGCGTTGCAAGAAAGGAACTCTACGATCAGTCAGGGCGCTCGTTGACAGGGAGACGACTCTCAGCAAATCGAAACTGACCCAGGGAAACGAGAGAGAGAGGGGGGGGTAAAATCAAACCCACAACTTCGCCGACTCATATAATTATATCCGCCAGCACCAGCGCGGACATCCAAACACAATACAAGTGCGACTCAACACAGGATGGGTGCGCCACGAGAAGGACGAGGGTTGTGGGACCCGTCCTGTCCGGATATTTCTCGGAGTCGCTAGCAAAAAGAGGAGGGGAGGAAGAGTAACTGACGATACATGACCGAGGCTTTACACACCTTGTGCCGATTAAAAAGCAGAAGCCGAAGGCTTGCAACGTGGGGAGGAAGTCGGTTCGAATTTCAGAGCCGCTGCTTGGATCTGTGCAGGGAATGTGTGAAATGGGGGGAGGGGCGCGGACACCCACCGGACGTCTACAGTTTGTCTGAGCCCAACCAGGAAGTAACAAAATAAGGGGCGTAATTATCAATGGGATTCCAACAGGTAACCTAGGGATGTAGTACCGGATAATGGAGAAAGAAAGGAGATCCGAGGAGAGACAGGAATCGGGCCTGACCACAAGCGCCCAGATCGACCAGACGACAAACCCCGCTCGGAGGACTTAAAGCGGGAGGTCAAATAGAAGTTCTGGGGCGTCATGGGAAACCGAAAAAGCCGCCAACAGATACCTTCGCCCAGGCGCCTGAAGAGTAGTCAAGTAGAGAGGCGAAAAATGACAAGAAGCAATGAAAGTGTGTGTACTAATGTTCGGTTGGGAGTATAATCTCCGATATCTGGACAGGTCTTGCCTTGGTTACTCTACGACGATGGGGGAAGCGCACCCATGGTCAACGTAGACCACAAGGCAACACCAGATGCGGGAGGGGTAAAGAGCGCACAATGCGTACACGTGGAAGTCAAGCAGGAGGTGGGAAGGTTGAATATTGTGTGGTCGTAACGCAGTCACCAAGGCAACCTTTCCAGTCTGCAAGAAACATGAAAGAAGTTACCCGTGAGAGAAGTGGGTCACTGGCCCCTGAAAGTTTCGGCCCGTGGCCCAGCAAAGAAAGGGAGCGTGGAGGCCAGGAAAGAAAGGGCCATTGAGCGCCCTGATGGGAACTCCGGTCGTCAAGGGAGGACAGTAACTGGGCTTGTCATACAAAACCACAATTAAGAAGTACTCTCTCAACACAACCATAATCTCATGGAGAGTCAGTCAAGCTCAAAACAAAAGGTGTGAAAAGACGCCAGAAATGAATCAGAACCTGACGAATGTAAATACCCGGGCTCAAGAAGATGGCCTTAAGGCAGACGCGGTGAAAACACCCTTCTCTAGGCGCGCGGCGTTGTTTGGGATTAATTATTGTTTTGTTGGGGGAGACGGGGGGGTGAGTGGCAGGCGAAAACGCGTGCTGCACAAACAAGGGAAAAAAGGACAAGGGCCGGTTAAAGGTGTCCTTCATTGAAGCAATGAAAAAGCAAAATACGCAGGTCAGGGGGCGAACATGGGGTGGAAGATCAGCGCGGGGTCGGGGACAACAACAGAAGGGAGACGGTGCTTGGTTCTCGGATACCACCAGGAACCGAGGGGGGTTTGGGGGGGGGGGGGGGAAACGCGCAACGTTATGAGCGTGACCTCGGAAGCTCAACGGGAGGTGGTGCTATGGCGGTGGTGTGCCAACGGAAGGGAAACCTCCTCGCTACTGGTGTTTCTTTAGGGGGCGAAGGGTAAAGTGAAGGACGAGATGAGGTAGGAAACAATAGGGTGGCGGACGCATGCATGTGTACTTGAACATCGAAAGTGGGTAACTCACGACACAAAAATCAGTCCGCGAAGAATGAGGTGTCACCGCCAGAGGAATAAGCCAAGGGTGTTACAGGTGGGCGAACAGTCCGCGGTGGCGCAAACGCACATTCATCAGAATAAGAAGAAAAGAGGGAAGCAGATCACATCGACAGGCATATAATCTCGCACGTCGTATTACAGTGGGTGGGGGGAAGGTTTTATTTGCGTGGGGGAGTGAGTTCGCCTTGTTACAGACTGGGGGTGAACAGGGGAGGACACGGAGTAAGGGCGTACGACCGCAACCTGCCCTGTGGGACACTAAATCCCCTACATTGAGGGGATACCCAATCTCCACAGTTGCACTCCACCTACGAAAAATTGGTTAAATATGATTCATGGGCATCCAGGGAGGGTTTAAATATGGGGGGGGGGACGGCCGGCGGAAACATTATTCAAGAAAGTTGGGGGGCATGGGGAAGAAAAGCGATAATGGAGTCACTGTGAAAACTGGGAAGGGTGGGCGAAGCTCTTCACAAGGCGGTGTGCAGCGGTGAACTCAATCTTACATGGGGGCAACGTGTGTCCTTGTCAAGGGCACTAATCTTGCACACGCAAACGGTCCAATTCAAAAAAAACAAAAAAAGGGGAGACATAAACCACCGCACAGATTGTTTTGGGGGAACACACAAAGAACAAAGGGAAAAAGGCGATGAGTGTGGCAAGTGAAAGGGGCAGGAGTAGCAGTATTGGTTGTAATCATCAGGACTAAAATATCGGTGCACTGTGCAACAAAGAACTCAACCCACCTCCGAGAGACCAGGGAAAAAAGGGAAAAAGGAGGCAGGGAATTACCAGATTCACGCTGCTGGCTGTGTCAGCTTCCTCACCGCGATGAGGGGTTGAACCAGTATCCGCGATGGGCAAAAAAAATGGTAATTAGGCCGTTGAGACATGGACAAAAATGATCGAGCGCTATCAGAATATCAAGAGGGCCTAGCAGCCAAAAAAAAAGGTGGGGAGGGACTGAATAAGGAAGGAATTCGCAAAAAGAAAGATTGGCATACGATGTAGAGGAGTGCTGGGCAAGCAATCGTCGTAAAGACTAAGAATACCAAATGATTCGATGGAACTCCATCAAGTCAGAACAGAAACAGGTAAACTGCTGATGAGAAAGAGAGAGGACTGCGTGCGCTGGCGATGCAGCGGATGGGAGTACTAACCGTATTGAATATAGGAGTCAGTTGCAGAGACCGATCCAGAGACATGGCAAGGTTGCAAGGGTAGGAGAAACGTCCAAAAATCGATCGGGGAATATAAGAGTCGGTGCAAACGCTCGAGAAAGTTGTTACTGTCTTCTAGAACTTTTCCAGGAAAAGGAAAGAGGGGACGTGGAAGGGGAAGAGCGGAAGCGCGGATAATCTCGTGGTGTACAAATCCACATTAGAAATAGCACGTGTGGCGTCGAGACTATCGTGATTTAGGTCGCACATTGTCGATCGAATGGCGCGTTCCGGTGAGGGGGGGGATTCAGATGCCGACCGTCACCCTCTGTCAACCAAGGGACCATAAACCAAAATAACAAGGTGAAGGTGAACGAAGGGGGACGCAGCAGGAAGACGGCGCGCTTCGTTGGAGCAAATATCTGCGTACGGGCTACATTCAAATGCTGGGGGGGAAAATACATGGACGTTGAGGGGGAACACGAGTCGCCAACTAAAGAAGGCGGCATGAAAAAGTCAGTGGCTAGAAAAGGGGAAAAGCGTGACGAGAAAAAAGAGAAGAAGCAAAGTAAAAAAGATAAACACGGCGAACCTATATCTCTAGCGGTGATCCAACAAACACACGGCGACGAAAAGTCGAGCCGCGAAGGGGGAGGATGGGCACACAGATGGTGGAAGGCGACAAGGGGTCAAAAGACGCCCTACCCATCCGTCTTTCCAAACCAAACTCATAGTTGGGCGTCACACGGGCTTAACGGTGTGGGAGAAAGGACCTGTCTGGCTGTGTGACATGTTTCAACACAAAAAAGGGGGGGCGGTCGTCAATCCCGGGAGAATGGCATAAGGGTCGATTTCAAGGTGATTGGGGGGGCACAGGAACGTCGGGGACATATAAGCGGTCTATGGAGGGAGGCCTGAAGCAAGGATGGCGAGCAAGATATGGGGGGATGTATGTGAAACCAGAGGCGTTGTGAACCAAAATAGGTGACAAGTGGGGGGGGGTGCATTGAGAGAAGGGTGGGTCACCCACCGCGCGGTTCGATGAGGAGGGGCTGGGATAATGGGGGAGGAAAAAACCTGAGACTCGGCCATATCTGTGACGTGACGTGGGCAAATAGAGAGTGAGGGATTATGATAGTGCGGCCTAGGAAAGGGGCACAAGAGCGAGGAAGGTCCTCCTTGGCACAACGGAGCACAACAAAATCAAGATCAAAAAGGTGTACATAAGAGGCCGTAAAACCCACCGCCGACAAGCGAAGAACGAGAATGAAGGAAAATGTTCGCTGTCATGAGCGAGAACCATGTTCTTGTGGCAAAAAACCACGAAAGGTCGCGGCCCGAATAAACCCGCTGAGAAAGAACACAGAACATAAAGAAAGTGGTTCGGGAAGTTGAGAAAAAGTGCGACACCACGAGATCGACCGACATAATCATGTTCGAACAAAAAAACCCACCTATGAAAGAATGTGTAGAGAATGAATCAAGGAGCGGTCGCCTGGAGGAAATTTCACGGGCATCAGGGGAAGAGCGAGCGGACAAGACATTGCAGGTGGGCCAAGTGGGGCAATCGGTTGGGGGGTCGACTAACTGAAAAAAACCGGGGGTGGCGCCAATCCAAAAGGAAATTAATCGGGAGGCAAGGCACGACAAGGAGGTGAACAACCGAGGACGGGGCGGCCATCGCTGACTCGTAGTAAAATGGAATAATTATCTCTGTGAAGCCCTCGAACGCCGCTGGGGGAGATCTTCCTTGGGTTGGGTCGGAAGGAAGCGGGCGTGGATAAAGCGAATGAAGGGAGATAACGGTGCGGAAGCTAACACGCCCCCAGACGATGTTATGATCTCAAAGCGAGAGACCCACACAAAAAAAAAAAAGAAAAGACAAGGGGTGATCATAAACACGCAACACACAGGAAAACAAGGAAACAACTGTACCAAAACACGCAAAAGGAGAAGAGGAC
>Ga0179593_1292595_pt1 | contig 10153 bp, 10 predicted proteins | sample CZODoug2_1_08_16_FD_185931 | JGI IMG/M metagenome (GOLD analysis project Ga0179593, IMG submission 185931) | Vadose zone soil fungal communities from Angelo Coast Range Reserve, California, USA - CZODoug2_1_08_16fungal (PacBio error correction) | ecosystem: Environmental > Terrestrial > Soil >...
TAGGGCGACTTGATCAAGGGGCGGAAATCCAGAGAGGCGGCACAAAGAGAGAAAAGAGAGAAATGCCCTCGGTCATTTTTAGTCAGTTAAGGAGACATCTCTCTCCAATCATTACACAGGGACGTCAACAAGATGGGACCATACATCGATCGGTAGATTACTGCACGGACTCAATGGGGGAGGGGAAAAAAAAAGGCGAGAAGACGGAAAAAAGAAGCAAAGATCCAGAAGAGACATCTCTATTATGAGAGGACAGGAAGTGCAAAGAAAGGACCCGGCATCAAATGTGCCCCCAATCACAGAGCTCGCCTTGCCGTTTGGCAAGTGCGGGGGGGGGGGGGGGGGGGGGATGGCGCGTCGGGGGGCAGTTTTTCTTCGGTAGTGGGATGCGCAGCGCGTTGGACTGAGGGTCTTGGCCCTTCGTTAACCTGGCCTCCAAGGGGTTGGAGCGCGGAGGGAACAAGGTCGAATAAAGGATGGTAAGACGGCGGGAAAGGGGGAAACGGGGGGGGCAGCAAGTTGTGGTTCCAGGGCAACGAAAAGGGCCTGAAGGTCGTAAAGCGAATCGCTTCTTAGAGGGGGGGGTGGTCCGGGAAAATTTGCAGGGAGAAAGGGGCATCCTTAAAAAGATGCATAAGGCACTGTACGGAAGGCTCATAGAAGGGGCACCAGTCGAGAAACTATGGAGGTCGGGCGTCAGGCAAGAGTTTGTCGCGGAAAAAGGGCAACGGAGGAAAGAAGGGAAATTGGCAATGAGGGGGGGCGCTTCGCAGGAACGTGTGACAACACCTTCAGCACATCCGGGCGGGAGATGCCAACACCTCGGTTCCCACGACTACGGCAGACGGGAAAGTCGAGGGGCAACCGAGGAGGGGAGAGAAGCACAAGGGAGAAGGAAGCTTCTCGACCCTATACAATGACGACCATGGGGGGTACGATCGCGCGCGTCACACTCCAACCGGGCACCGCTGGCCAATACTCTAGTCCATGACATAGAGAGGCTTAGGCGACTAAGAAAAGAGAGCGAACAAGGAAGGAAAGGGGGAAAAACTCCGGAGGGTTTTTGCTCTAAGAGAAAGGGAGAAAGATGGCCCCAGGCCTCCTTACAAAAGTCCAAGAAATTTTGTAGGCGGGAAGGAAGCAGCGGCTAAAAAGGATCGAGTAGGAAAGGGTCCCCGGGCGACAAGTCACGAAGTACCTCCCACAAAGAATCGCCCACTTACATTGGGAAACGCGGCGACGGTCAAAACGCAGTACGCGAATGGAAGCGACCACCGGGGGCCATCTCCACGTGCGGGAAACGGTCGCAAAAAGAAAACGAGAGGGACCCTGCTCTAAAGTCTGTCCGAAAAAGAAACCGGTGGATACCCATTTACCCCAAAGCCAAAAAGGAGGGAGGAACCTACAAGTGGATAAGCCACTTAGTGCCGTGCCGACCTGACTACGGCAGGAGCTAGCCTCGCAGGGATCAACGAGTGAGAGCTAAGAAAAAAAAAAAAAGGTAAAAGAGCTCTTTGACTGTCTTTTCGCTGAAAAGAGAGAGGGGGGCAGGGGCGTCGTAGGTCGCGGCCGACTTGCTCCAATCAGGGAGTGTATTGTCCGAGTCCTTGAATGGGGAGGGGGGGAGGGATCAAGAAGGGGAAGGGAGGGCACGTGAAACATATCGATCAGAATAGGGGTGCTTGCAGATCGGGAGGAGAGGCGCGAATTCCTTCGAGTAAGGAGGCCCGGCCCCGGAAGCACTATAAGGTGTCCCCAAGGGTCGAGCTCTGTTTGGTGGGGCAGTACTGAAAAAGGGGAAAATGGAAAGTCAGGGGGAGGAGAAAGGAAACGTGGAAAGATGTATCCTAAAATAACCTCCCCAGGAGGGGGGCGCGGGAAGGGGACGGAAGGACGATCTACATAAAAGGCTTCCGCTTGCCCTTTCGGAGCAAGATCAAGCCAAAAGGATAAGGGGGAAAGAGTCGTTTGGAAGGGGAGAGAGGGGCGAGGAATCCATTAGGTGATGGCCTTTAAAAGCTTACGGGGAAGATATTGGCTGGTCAAATTTTTCTAGAGGCCGAGTACGAAGGGGCGTCCTTGGTCAAGGGTAACAGAAGTCCTTGTCCGCATGCGAGCCAAAAAAGAGGCGGTAGGGGAAAGCGACGGCGTCACCTCGCAGGACGCTGCTATGAAACGTCGGGCTCTGAATGGTCAGGTGGGAGGTGTTGTCCGAAAAAAAGGGAACTGGCGGGGAACCTTAATAGAATATGTGTGAAAGCCGGATTTAGGGCGGTGGGAAGAATAAACACGGCACTCCCGCAACATCCAAGTCGGTCTAGCACGGGGGTCCAAGCGGAAAGAGAAAGGAGGAAAAATTGCAACTATCTTTACTGATGGAGCCAAGAAAATAGAGGAAAAACCACGAAGTCAACTCAAAAGAGTAGGAGGAGTTCGGAAGAAAACAGCAGTATGGAAGGTGGAAGTGTGGACCCTTCATCTTCCTCATCCGTCTTCACCGGGACCCTACGCCCGCCGGCGGAGCTTATGCCTTTTTATACGGCCGAGAACAAAACCTGGGGGAGGCCAGGGCGGGGCGCACGCAAAGGAGAAAACTCCGCTTGCCTGAGCCCCAGACCCGTACAAAAAAAGGCAAAAAAGAAATCCCCTACTTCTAAAAATTCAAGATATCCTTACACCAATATTGGGGCAAAGGGGGTCCTGAACTTACTGCAGAAGGTAACATAAGATATAATCTAGATTGGAAGACTGCTACGGGGGGGGGAGGGGGTTGGGTTAGAGGGGGGGGAGTTGTCACTTTTCTCCATTTTTTCATCAGCCCAAGATGTAATGAAGTAAGAGAGAGGAGGTCCTGAATGGTCTTACGTTTGTAAGTGCTTTGGCCAGGGAGGGGGAAGCGAGGGAAGGAGGAACAAAAAGAAGAGAGCCGGCCGCCGAAATTCAGGGGGGACGAGAATGGAAGGGAGAAGGGCTTGAGCTCTAGCTAGTCGTCGCCGGGGGGGTGATCAAGCAAAAAAAAAAAACAAAAAAAAAAAACAAGCAAAAAAAAACACCCCCCACAAAACCAAAAAAAAACAAACCAAAAACCCACAAGACCAAAAAACCCTTCCCTCTATTAGTATCTTCTTGATCATCTCTCCCTGATTTGGGTTTAACAATTTATTGGAGGGTTGTGAGGGGGGGTTAAAGGAGGACGGTGTGAATAGGGAAAACTTCTCCAACACCTCTTCAACAACGAGAAGGAAGGATTGAGCCCAAACACTTTTAAGCTCGTTCTTACTCTAGGTCACCGGGAATGATGACTTTTCATGGGAAAACATGATAGAAAGGGAAGGAGGGGAGAACGGGGTTCCTCCCCCAAGAAAAGTGTACTTGTTGCGATATTTCTCTTAATCTTTAGAGGGCTGCTCGTGCCATTTGGGAGACTATCCTCCGGGAACGGAAAGAATGCTGGAGGGGGGGAGAGATTAATTACGAAACCAGAAGAGGAAGAAGTAAAAGAGGAGATTGGGGGGGGGGGGTCTGGGCCAGTTTAGACCTTTTGCGCTGGAATTACTTCCTTGCCCAACCCAAAAAAAAAAACTGGGGAAAGACGGTAAGAAAAAGAAAAGACCGAAAAAAACTAGCCGCTTGCCCTTGGGAGTTGTATAAGGGAACGAGGATCGATTTCGACCGTCCAGCCAAGGGGGAAGTTTGGTTAGTGGGGGAAGGTGGGGAAAAAAGAAAAATAGTTGTAGGGTCTCAATTAAGCAGGCGAGGTTGGCAAGGAGAGTCCGAGGGGACAGCTTGATGACTGTTGGGGGTCCGACTGCAATAAAAATGTCGGGAGGGAGGGGGAACATGGGCGACGTAGAGGAAGAACCGCTGGGGGCGTTAGAGGCATCCTTTCTTTGGCCCAGTCAAGAGGGGGAAGAAGGGGTGGTCAGAGAGAACGGGGAGGAATCTCGGTAACTTCTGGTAATGTGGGAAAGAAAGAAGTAGGAGGGTGGTACAATCCTCGCGTATTCTTACAGTACCCGATTAGCTGATACGGCGGAGGCTGGCGGAGGGGGGGGAGGTGGAAGTGGAAAAGGGGAACTTCTCAGGTCATAACGCGTCTCTGGATGACGCAAGAACGGTTTAGAAGGGTCCTTTTGATTGCGGCCTACTTGCAGACGGTCGGGAGGGTCATACAGGGAAGGTCGGGGCTTCTCATCATCTTTGAAAAACGCCGAAAAGCGGGGACCTACATCCGGGCTCGCGCCCTACTGGTGATTCAGAGGGACAAGGAGGGGGGAGTCAAACTGGAACAGCTTGACTTTCGTCGTAAGCACTTATAAAAAGAGGAGGTTGGTAAGATGAGGCTCCGCCGAATTGGGGGGGGAAAGGGCTGAGGGCGGAGGTGGAAGAACTTAATCGGGTTGAGGACGCTCCATGTTGCTCATGCGATTAGGGACCCATGCAAGGGTCCGGTCCGGGGACTAAAGAATCGGGAAGGTTTACTATAGAGAGAAAAAAAAGGAGGGGACAGAGAGATATGTAATGCCTAGGTGAGGGGAAAACAAGAAATACGGCGCAGGTTCAAGAGAATCTCGGAGCAAAAAATGGAGCGCTACGAAGAACCGGGAGCCCGAGTTTAAGGGGAATAAGGTAGGGAAACAAGAATCGTCCGCAACTTCTCAAACTGAAGAGTGATCCAAATGGAGTCTTACTTGAGCCAACGCACGAATTTCAGCAAAGGTACCCCCGAGGCCAAAGAGAAAAAAGGGAGAGAGGAGGAGTTTCAGGAAGGTAGGAAGGGGGGAGTCTACTACGCCAATCCCCCGAAGAAAAACTATTCGGGAAGAGAACGCGTATAAAAGGGTCTACCACTTCCATCTGAGTTCACAGTCGAAACAAAAATCGAGAACCCGCCCTATGCCCGGAAGAGGCGGAAAAACCAATCTAAAAAAAAAGCCCAATCAGGAATCAGGTGATCTCCGGTAAAAGGAAGGGGGGGACCTGAACTAAAAAAGAGTGGGGAACCGCTCAACTATAATGCCGCAGAACCTAGAACAGGTCAATAAACTCAGATGCTTGCAATCGGCAAGTAAGTCTAATAACTCTAGGAATCCATGCTGAAGAAGGGCAATCAGGAAAGATGAAATGCATGTACAATCATCAATATTAATCCCCATTCTTGAGGAGAGGAACAACGCAGGCTTCCTGTTTACTAATATAGCATTGGGACAAAAAGCCCGGACAAATGCACCAAAGGATCAAACAAAAAGGCTTTCGGCCTGAATAAGAAGGGAGAAAAAAGTTCTACAAGCAACACTTCACCGCTACTTTCTAGAGGAGGAAGAATGAGAGAAAAGAGGGAAGAGCCCGCGCAATTTCCTACGAACGGTTAAAAGAACCACTCGGGGGACTGCTTCCGGCGGGCGGGGAGAGAACAAAAGAGGAGAAGCTGAGGAAGCAAAAACCCTAACTACTTTTTAGGAGAGTACACCTGGCCGACCCAAATCCAAGCAATGAGAGAATCTTCACACTTACACCGTTGGAGTAGGACTTGAAAGGGGGATAGGGGTCGGGGAAGAACGACGTTAGAAGAGGGGGACTCAAAATTCAATTCTATGATAACTAATCTTCGAAGGGGTGGCTAATATCCGGCGAGACTTGGTCCCTGCTCTTTAGACGGGGCCCTCCTAACGGAGACGACGAGGAAGAACACCAAAAAAAAATAGCGGTCACCACCCAGCAGGAAGGTCTGGAGCAAGCATCTCTAGCAAGGAAACCGGGACGAAGGGGATGAAACAAGGTGGGGGGGTAGGGAGGATATCCTCGGGGAAATCGATTGGGGGGGAAGAAGGAAACCTATAAGGGGGGAGGGCGATAATTTCATGTAGGATTACTCTACAGCAGGAGAGGGGGACAAGCAGTACAAAAGACGGGCGTTAACCCAAAAAGAGGTCGAGATCTCCGGATGACAAGACATCCTGGCGATGGGACAAAAAGGAGAGAAAATAATGAACCAATACAAAGGCCAAAAGAATCTCACAATCGATTTATCGAATGGGGTCCAGTGAAAAGTGCAGGCCGTCCCAGGCAATCAACTACGGTAACCGCCTCTGGTCAGACTCGCCCTTCTGATAAGTAATGGGCTCGGGGAAGGACTTCGGGGGGGAACAGAGCTTGGAAGAAAAAAAAGGGGGGGGGGAAGCGTTCCACCGCGTCCCCACCCTTTTTGCTGCTTCTCTGATAAAAAAAAGGTCGAAGAGAGGGGGGGGGACGAGGAGGTACGTGTGCCAATAGTATGCGCTCAGTGGGGGAAAAACCTGTCAAGAAATCGAAAGGAAAGGGCGGCACTAGAGGGAAGAAACTCAAGGCTTTTTTGTCGGAGGTGGACGGGACGAAAAGGAAAGTCGAGAAACCGGGAATTTCCAACAAAAGACGCTGCCTCATTAGCAAGGGGGGAATCCATTTCGACGATTTGTCTTGCTCTCAGCATGGGGGGGGGGGGAGGTGTTTGTTTTGTTTGGTGGTTGTATTCCGCCTAGGGCCCGAGACGATTTATGAGGGGACCATAAAGGGAAGGAGGTTCGCTACGGGAAAAAAAGAAGGGAGGGGGAAACCCTCCTCACCTTACTCACGCTCTATTTGCCAAAGTATCCCGCTTCCTCACCTGCGGGGCTACTTGAAGGGTGACAACGGAGGAGGGGCGCGAAGCAGAGGAGGAAGACGCAAGGGGAGAGAAACGAATAGACGACAATTCGATCACTACCAAAGCAAGCAAAAGGGAAGGTGAATTGGCTCTCCATGCAAAACTAGATGGCTTCCAGAACGACTACCCGCGAGAGCAAGGAAAAGGCGAAACCGCGAAAAAAACGGAGCTGGAGAATCGCAGCGCATCCTATAGTTAACCATTCCGTGAAGTGAAAACAGAGACCCCGAAATGGGGGGATTCATCTCGTGCTCCAATTAAGAAGCGAGGAAACTTACAAAGGGACGGGGGGAGGCGCAGAAGAGAGAGAAGAAATACGCGAAAAAAAACTCTCTCCCACTTTAATTGTTAGACAAGGGAAAATCAAGTTGAAGTCAAGCAGAAGGCGAAAAAAGAAGGAGGAGACACGGCCCTCCCTCGTTACTAAAAAGGGGCTTAAACTCCTACTATCGGTCCTTCTCTATCTGGTAGAAAAATTGAAAAAATGACGGCGGAGAAAGGGAAAAAAAAATAATAGGAACCGGAGTCGATTGCGTTCGCCATCTGGCCTTTCAGAAGAGGAAGAGAGGAAAAGAAGCGAAGCCATATGATCTCTCTCAAACAATAGGAGAAAAGAGGAGAATCAAGAACGTTGCTGAGTGGCCTGCGGGCTATAGCGAGAAGAGGAGAGAACGCGCCGAAGTGGACTCCCGTTTTAGGTCGCTCCTTATGTGCGGGAGTACGGGGTATACAGCCGTGATGCCGACGTGTTGTGTCGAAAACGGAGTCAGCCCCAGAGAGTCTTGGAAGCCAGAAGGGGAATTGACGAGGGAGGAGTGGACAAAAAGGGGAAAGGGACTTGCCGGAACATAGGTGTCGACCAATTCGCGTCTTTGTTGGTCATCTAAAGGAAGAAAAGCCAGCAGCGGCTTGCACAGACACGGAAGCCTCGTTAGCGTTTCAAGATGAATAACCGGAGCCACAAGGAGGGGACGCTTGAAGGGAGGAACGACGGAGGATTCTCCCGCTTTCATTATAGAGCAAGATCAAGCCGGCGGGGGGGAAGTCTCCGTTGTCCTTCGCGGCGATGAGTCTCGAATCAAAGGGGATGGGGCCTGGAAAGCGGGGTGGCAGCAGGGGGGGAGGAGCGTGGTAAGAAAGAGGGGTCGCCACATTTCCTTTAGACGTGGTCGATTAAGCGCGTCTTGAGAGCAGGAGGAAACCCGAACTGTTCTTTGGGAAAAGCGACTTCAGAAGCCGCGCAGTTGAGCAGGTGGGCCAAAGGATCGACGATGGGGGAGGGAGGGTTTTAAGGGGGGGAAAAGACACGTGACCGGTCGCATCTAAAGAGCATACTCGCATATGTGCAATTTCATAAGAGGGGCGGAGGGTAAGGACTACTCTTCTTCCGCCCGACAACCCACTAGGGGGAGTGCAAGTGCCAATAGGGATAGGCGCAAAGGAAAGGGTCGAATTGGTCTAGTTCAGCTGAATTCGGAAAATGGGGGGCATAAAGGAAAGCTCCGGAAACCTGCATGCCACCAAAAGCAAAATGAGGAGAGGTTCGAAGAGGGAAAGGAGAAGGAAGAGGGAGGCCAGGGGTCCACCAAGCCATCAGAAGCAAGTCTGAAAGGTCCGCCTAGCAATCCTTATAGGAGTAAAGGGGGAGAAGAAAGGAGCACAAAAGAAAGGAAAGAGGAAAGGTCTGTGGGAGAAGGACCATAAAAGTAGAAAAAGCCGATGGGCTATCCCCTAACTAATACAAAAGAGAAAAGCAAAGAAAAAACCAGACTTCGAACGGATTCTATTCTTCTAGGCTGTTTGCACCGTGTTGTACATTTCTTTACTGGAGAAAAAAGACGGGCCATAGCGGAAGAAGAGGGGGAGGGGCTCTCATTGGCGAAGAATTTTGGTTTGATTTCTTTTGTAACTGAGAGGAGCATTTTGGAAGAGGAAGAAAGGTACCGTTGCATAAATCCTCTCTTGGGGATTTGGACACCGGGGGGGGCTACGGGAGAGGGGGGAAAAGTACACACTTTCTGCGGGGAAGAGCACCATACAAGGACCAGGCCAAGCTCCCTTTTCTCTCTATTCCCAATGCCTCTCCTGATGCTAAATCCTCAAAAAGGGTGGGGAAATAGGGAAAGGGAAGGGGGGAAGTGATACTTCGGTCCATCTGCAGCTGTTTTGAACATAGGGGAGGGGCGTGGTTGTGGCGGGTAGAGGCATTCTGCCAGTGTGGGGAAGAGTGCCCCATGCAGAGACAAGCAGGAGGGAAAAAGCGACGGAAGTACATACCAACGGATGGGCGTGAGGCGGGTACTCTCAGGAAACGTGGGATTCGTCCTGGTTTTGGGCAAAAAGGGTCGGGGGAAGGAAGGTATTGCGACCGATCCAATCACGTCAGAGTGCCCCGTTGGTGTGTGCAGGGTCGCGGTACAGTGGAATGAGGGAGGTAGGGGCCAAGGGGGAGAAGAGGACCGCACGGGAGGGGGGGGGAGGAGGCCTCGAAACTATTGTTCTCGAACCAAGAACGAGGCGGAACCTCTTTGTGGAAGGTCTTGCAGGGTACGATTGGCAGGAGGTCAATCGGAAGGGGGGGAAAAAGTACCGGGAAGGGGAAAGAGCGCGAATTGCATGGGGGGTGAGGTGTGAAGCCGAGGCTTATCCCGCCCACGATGATGCAAAGTTTAAAGGTGTATCGTCTGGGGTGGGGAAAAAAAAAAGGCTGTAGGTCGGTTCGACCAAATGAGGAGTTGGGCAAATCGGTTGTTCTAGATATTAGTTGGGTGGTATCTTGCAGGCTCTGGGGAACGAGGGGAAAAAAGGTAGAGTAAGAGGTCATTCTTTTCTGAGCGGCCAACGAAGGGGGGAAGGCCCCTCCTATCCTTGCTGCTCTACCGGGGTCTTATTTGCCTGGAGGGTTTTGTAATAAGAATGGGGTTGTACAAATCCAGAGGGGAGTTGACAGGGAACACATCTATTATACTTTAACTTTGATTTTGCTAATGAGGGGGCTGGAGACCTGCCATGAGGAACAGGGGGAGTTCGGTCGTCTGCTGTCTGGCAGGGAGGAGGCGAAGGACTTTTGAAAAAGGAGAGATGGGGGGCCTTTTTAATTCGCCGAATTCTTTGAAACGAGTAAGCGCGGTTGCTCGGACTTCGGTTGATAGACTTCCGGGGGGATCAGACAGCGGGAGGGGAATCGTGAAAAAAAGACGAACGAGGCAATATCTTTTGCTCTGTTGAAAGGGGAGGGCGGGACTTCGCGGGTGAAATTCTTGCGCTGAGGATTAACTAAGAGGAGTGCAGGGGGTGGGGGGAACTGAGGAGGTCGCAAGCTTTCGTCCAATGTGGAGGGGGGGGGCAGGCGAGTTCCTCTCGATCGGCAGGAGGGAGCGGTAAAAGACGGAGGAACAAGTGCTCATTTATATTGAGCTGACAAGGCAAGGGTAGCCGTAGGTCTTTCTCAGTACAGCACTCGGCCTTTTG
>Ga0179593_1423969_pt1 | contig 10153 bp, 15 predicted proteins | sample CZODoug2_1_08_16_FD_185931 | JGI IMG/M metagenome (GOLD analysis project Ga0179593, IMG submission 185931) | Vadose zone soil fungal communities from Angelo Coast Range Reserve, California, USA - CZODoug2_1_08_16fungal (PacBio error correction) | ecosystem: Environmental > Terrestrial > Soil >...
GCATTGATAGAAAGAACGAAAACCCTAGCGGCAGATGGCGCTGATCAGCGAAGGCGGAATTGTGGTATCATGATCATAATTGTGAATGCCGAATGGAAGAGGCGGTGGATTCCAACAGGAAACCTGGACTACTGCCACTCCGGGGGGGTGATGTGACGTGAGGCGTATAATTAGAAAACTGTCTTAGGTTTGTGGCGAAACACGGATTAACCGGGGGAGAACGCGGAAACCTGTGTCCCAGTGGAAAATGAACCGAACAAAAAAAAAAAACTACTAAGAAACTGGGGCAATCAGACGTTGATATTTCCCAAAGGATCTAAGCCGGGAATTATAATTGAGACAACCTAGTAGGGGTTCACAATCTCGGAACCAGAGCGGAAGGCTGCTGAAAGGGGGAGGACTTTGGGGGGGGGGTCAGAAAACCTGGGTGGAAAAAATAAAGTCGCTACACATTCGCGAAACAAAGGGGGAAGAAGGGGAATGGTAAAAGGAAAAAGTCTGAAAACCGGAAAGGGGCGGCCTCGAAAGAAATTTGCAGGGAAAGGAGAAAATGAGGACGATACGGGGGGGAGGGCCGTTTAAATTTTGAATTGAAAAACCCCACCAGATATGGACTGTAGAGACGAAAGGAAGCGAAGAAATGGGATGGCGGATTTGAGAAACAAACCAATACAACATTGACGCGCCGGAAAACGCCCGAGGAAGCGACCGAGACTGGGGGCTCCCTTAATCGGGTTGGGGTTCAGGGGGGGGGAACATGGGGTTGTTGGGTTTGGTGCCTTTATTTAACGGCATCTCTGGATTGGCACTTTCCAAAAAGACATTAAGGAGGAGAGAAGTGCAAATAAGGCAGGCACGGACGGGTGAAGCGGCGGAGGCCTTACAGTGGCAACAAACAACACAACATTCAATAGGGTTTAAGCAGTTCAGAGAGAAGCTCGTCAATATAAATGGCCCTTGCGTGCGCACTCGGGGAATCAGGGCGTAGGATAGCCGAGATCGTAGCATAGGGGGGATGGGGCTATCTTGCCCTCAAGTATTTAGCGGACTGAGCTGGCTATAAAAACGACCGGACGCGATCGGGTTAAATAGCATGATGTTCATTCTTACCCTCGGTGAGAAAAAGAAAGGCACGTGGGTATACGGCAGCTAAAAGGTGAAGCTGTGCGGGCTACCTCGGATGAGGAATCCTGTGTGACGGGGACAAGTGTTGGGAGAAGGAACTGGGGCGATCCGGGGAGAAATCAATCGCGAGAAGGTTGGGCGCAACGGCGAAGGAGAAAACGTGGGGGGATGAGGGAGGCAAAGAAGGTTGGGCGGCGCAATCAAATGGTTACAGCCGCTATTGGCGGTTACGACCGCGCAGATTAGTCTGGGGGTATCCGCGAAGGAGGAACCAAAAAGGGAAGGTGATCTTGCAGCTCGTTGTATGGCGGAGCAGGTCAGCGGGGTGTTCAAGAAAAAGTCGGTGAGCTGCCAGAGAAAGCAAGATGACCAGTGTGGGGAAGAGACCGGGTTGGTAGTAGAAAGGGGTCAGGATTGTCCTAGCACGCCAAAACCAAAATAGTGGGCACGCGGCACCGGCGTCAAAAATCTAAAGGACAAAGAAGTTTGGGGAAAAAGCAGACAGGAAAGATGCTGCATAGGACGTCCTTGGAGTATCTGATCTTCATTTGGCGTCGGAGATAGAGGGGATCCCGAGACGCACGAGAACGCTGAGAAGGGTCTTCAAAACCTAGGCTCGCTTGAATGAAGTTTGGAAAGATTTAAAGTTTGAAGCAACGCCGGGGGGACCCCGACTTTATCCAACAGCGTATATAACGCGATTGACGAGGGAAAGCGAAAAGAAGGGCTAGGCGAAAGGACATTAGAAAAAGGGGGGGAAAAAGAAGGAATCATAAGGGGGACATTTTCAAATGACAGTAGGAAGGAAATTTGAACTAACCTGCGCAGTCGGGTGGTAGAAGAAAAATGTTACCGGAGGGGTACCGGAAATAAAAAGTTGAGCTCTCGGGGTCATAAAAATACTACCACCCCCCCCGGCGGAGAGCGAGAGGAACATCCCAACCACTCCGTTCGGAAAGGAGGGGTACCCCAAGCATATTTGGCTCTTCAACTCCAATAACCTGCAGGGGGGAGTGGGACCCACGAAAAACCATGGCAGGCTCAAAAAAAGGGAGTGGATTCTCTTTGCCTTTCTGAGCACATAGAGCGGCTTGTCTCGGCGGGGACGAAGATAAGAGCCAGGGGGCTTAGGGGAGATGAATAGAGAGGGAAGAAATTTGAAAAAAGAAAACTTTAAGAAGGGAGGGGAAAAGAAGACTCAGAGAAGGCTCAGGCCGGGGACTCATTGTCCTTACTAGAAAAAGGGCCTTTTTCACGTTGCCGGCATCCGCCAAGGGTGAAACCAAAAAGAGAATAGCTACAAAGAACGAGAAATCCTAGCTCAAACAAGGGAAGAGGCGTGTCAGCATCTGTTTCCTCAGAGAGCCGCCCCACTCTTAATTTGCCTGCGCAGGGGGAGCTCGGGATGAAAAGATTTACGGGTTTGCAATAAAGGAAGGTACCGCTCATAACCTTGGAAAGGGAAGCAACACACACTGTGGGAAGTCATCATGCTGAAAAAAGTTAACTAGGCACTCAATCGCAACGGCATGAAGATTTATTGAAAAAGTCTTAAACCCCGCGCAAAAGTATCAGGGAAAGTTGGAGTCTGTCACCATAGAAAAACGTAAGAAGCCCGTATAGAGATCTGGACAAAGGGGGATGGCTTGCGTAGCTGCAAAAATCACAGTAAAGTGGCCGTGGGGAGTTAACCTCGGAACCAAGACGAAGCCATGGTTGTGAGGGCATGCTACCAAAAACTCGATCAGCTGAGAAAAATTTAGGTCATCCAGAAAGGAAGACAAGCTCTCTTAAATTACTAAGACCTCAAGGGAGGAAGCAGACAGAAATCTTGGGAACCAAAGTGGAGACAAAAGAAACTCCGTCACCGGAAGAGCGAGCTTCAAACGGGTAAGGGAAGTAAATGGCCAACTTACTGTTGCTCGCCTGCAGAAAAAAAGGTACATCCGGGGGGAAAAATGTGGGGAAAGAGGGGGGGGCGTACCGGGGAGATATCAATCAGGGGAACAGCTAAATAGGCGGCCAGCAAAGCAAGAGCCCACCAAGGCTCCACGTCCTTTAGGAAGGATCAGCAGGGAGGAACCATGGACTACGATGTCAAAAACCGGGCTACAGAGGGCAACAGGAAAAAAACACTTTAAATTGCTGCGGCGGCAAAAAAAAAAAAGCACTATTCCGTGGGTTGTTGAGGGCCGTGAACTGGAACTCATCCGATTGAGAGTCCGTCCCGCCCCTGGGCTACCTGAAAAAATAAACAACAAGATGACTGAGGACCATCCTGAGCGAGAACAGGAAAGCATGGTCCAATAAAAACAAGCAGGACCCACGAGCCTACCAAGTGGGAAATACTTGTCCCAACGGCGGGAATAAAAGAAGCACACCGGATTTGGGGAAGAAAGAAAGAGACGGCTGGGGGGAAAGAAGCGGCACAGGTTGAGCACAAGAATGTAGCCGGGGGTTGGGAAGAACCAAGAGATCCACGCATCCATCATGGAAGGGAGAGATCGGAGGGATGGGGGGAGATAAGGATAGTAGAGAGGGGGGGCAGTTTCCACGGGAGTCTTTTCCTAGGCGGAAGAAATCCCAAAGGAAGGACACTCACCATGTATTCTGAAGGGGGAGAAAACATGAAAGAAAGGGAATTGAGGGGAATGATGTCCAGTACGGGAAGAGAATGAAAAAGCCATCGGCGAACAAAAACACACACAGTTGTCGGGTGAGAAAAGAAAGAGAAGAATGAATATTCAGCGCAAAAAGGGGAGCAAAAAAGAGGGACAAAAACCGCAAGGGCTAGTACAAACCACGACGCCCGTATCTGGGAGTAAATTAGAATGTTTGAAATCGTGAGGAAGGGGGGGGCTTCTAGAGAGGGGAAAAGGGGAACTGGTGACGTCAAAAATAAAAAGGGAGGGAAAAAGCGAAAAGAGGCCGCCAAACAAACAAGTCTTTCAAAAGAAGTATAATACTGGGGAGATCGGACCCATTCTAGGGGACCCAAGGGGAGGCGTGGGGGGTGCTCTCAAGCTTGGTAGCAAAAGCCCGAGTTGGAGGGATTAATTGCATTCCCAGGCGGGGGGGAAGAGCAGCGAGGGAAGGCGGAAAGAGGGAAGACGTGTAATTGCCAGGGTCAAGACTGGAAAAACCACGGATCAAATCCTTCAAGCGTAAGGAAGAGGGTGCTCACAAAAAACTCTGTAATTTAGAAAGAAGAGGGTGCCATAATAAAACTCAACAAGAAGGGAGATAGGCAAACCCAAACCGGTGTGACAAACCAAAAGGGGTCGATGAGGGAGAGACTTCTCAAAACAAAAAGTAGGAAAAGAGATATTAAGGGAGAGAGAAGAGGAAAAGAAGCCGCAGATAAAAGAGGGGTGAAGAAAAGAGAGGACTTAGGAATAATAGTCGAAAAAAGGCGCAGACTTAGAGCAGGGACGTGAATAAGGAAAGCGATGCCGGTGGAGTGTTCCAGCTTGAAAGGGAAGCTTCCAAAAAAAACTGCGGAATGAACAGGGTTTGCAAGCAATATGGGAAAAAGGCAGCCACGACTGGGCTTCTGTTGAAAATACAAAAAGGGGGGGGAGACAGGAACGGGAACGCGATAAAAAGGGGCCCCTTAATAAAAGGGGGGGGGAAGAGCCGTAAAAATCAAGAGCTATCCGGGGCGACTACAGGGTGCACACGGGGGGAAAATGAAAAAGTTTCCGGGGGGGGAAGAGGAAAATTAGCGGTGAAATTCAAAAGAAATGGGAACAGTTATTCCGGGGAGAACCCAAGGGAACCAAGAGGAAGGTTTCAAGCCAAGATAGAAGGGGGAGGCTGCTACTACAAGGGGCTGGGGGGGGGGGGGACCCGCGTCTCGGGGAGGACCTGCCTATATAATAACGCCGGAGGGACGGCAGAGCAAGCAAACCGGTGTGGGGGGGAAAAGAACGATTTCCAGAGCCGACGGGAAAGGGGGGGAAAAGAAAAACCCGACAATCCCGTATAGCAAGAAAAAGGGCATAGGGCTGCAGAAATAGAAAAAGCAAATTAGGTGTAACCTGGGGGAAAATGTGTCATCCAAACAGAAAAGGAGAATGAAAACAAACGGCAATTACGCACCAGGCCTCAGGAAAAAGGAATCGAGACAGTAAAAAAACGAAATTATGAGTTGCATCGATTGGGAGAGCCAACAAAAGAGGCAAAGGGGAAAAATCGCCGAAACGATTCGAACGTCCACCGCAAACACGCAAATCGAGGCAGAGGAAAGGAAAAAAATCAAGGGAGGTCAGGTAAAGGTAAAAAAAGGTTGGAAGGATTTCACTGGGTAGGAAAAACTGGGTGGTGCAGTTGGCTGTGCAAAGGGGCAGCGTCTGGGTAAGAAATATTGCGCAGAAGGCCAAGGTAGAGAAGCGGTGTCATCTTTCTTCATGTAGTCAAGGGGGGAAGAAGGACGATAAACGAGAGGAGAAAAGAGTGACGAAAAAGAAACCAACCAAAGGGAAAAACAAATGCCATAGCAATTGGTTGTGGACTGTTAAAAGAAAAATTCAATATGATTCCCAAGGGACTGTCATAGGCCCGTCGGGGGGAGGGACTCTGAGTATAGAATCAGGGTGACGGAAGAGGAGAGGGTGAGCATATCAAAGGACCTCCTACAAAAGGAAGTGTAGACCGAGGGGATGGGGAGCGGACGAATGGGAAAAGCCCTAAAAGGAGGGAGAGGAAGGAGACTTGGGGCAAAAAAGAAAGAAGGGTCATATCCCAACCGGAACGTGCTTGGGTGGGAGAAGGGGGATCAGGATAAAAAAAGGAGGGGACGGCTGTTTGAAAAAAAAAAAAAAAGGGGCCAAGAAGGGGTGCGAGGAAGGTGGGAATTGGGGAAAAAATAGAACGCAGAGAAGGTGGTCAAAAAAAGAGGGTGTCGGATGACCGAGCAGAAGCAACAAATGCGGAGGGGAAAAAAAAAGGATGGGAAAAATAAAGAATAAGAGAAGGGAGGCGTCACGTTCCGGGGAGATTCCTTAAAGGAAATGGGGGAAGAAAGCGGGGAGAGACCGCTGTTTTAACGGGAAGGAAAAAGAAAAAAAAACTGGCATTTTGGAGGAAACGATATTTGCCGGGGCTCCAGAGGAAGAGGAAGGGTTATGCAGAAAGAAACGAAGCACGGGAGGAACCCAACTGGCAGTGGCGTATAGAGAGAAGGGAGGTGAAAAAAGGAAGTCGGGAAAACAGGATAACGGCAAGAGAAAAGAGGGCTGCTGTGTACGCAAATGGCAACATCTTCGTCGTGAGGTTGCCTCAGGGGAAAAGGAGGGACGGGTGGGGGAAATTGATTCCGAATTGAAAAGAGGGGGGGGCGGGAAGAAACAATGTGATGAAATGACGCGATGTAAAAGGAAAATTGGGTGAATAGACCAAGTAAATAGTCATCGCTGCCACCTGAAAGCCGGTCAAAAGAAAAGGAAGCAAAGATCAGGGGCGGCGACTTGTGCAACAAATGGGAAAGTCAAGGATGGCGAACAAAACGACGGAGTGTATAGGTTGCGCGTTCTTCAGCAGGAGGGGTGGGGGGGTGACTCAGGAGGATTCTCAGGCATGTTGAGAGTTTCAAAGGGGAAATAGCTTCTTTACCTTAGAATAAGCGACTATGGAAAAGAGGGGGGTATGGTGGATCCGTTACCGTAATATCAAACTGGGGAGAGCAGCAAACCGGCTATGCGAAATCCATTTTATACAGGGGGAAAGAGGGGGGGTAATGGTTACGGAGGACTGCGTCCGAACGAAGTCGAAAGCACCCCAGGGGGGGGGGAACCAGTCGGCGCGAAAAAGGGACCTGACTACGCTGAAGAGAAGAAAAATCCAACTTGCGTCCGTTCAGCTAGAAATGACGAAACTCCGACGGAATATCGTTGCACAGAAAGGTTGCATGAAGAAATCGTATGTTGCAAAAGAAACCATGCGCAGTTTCGAAAAATGGTTATGTACGTATAAAATGGAGAAGGTGGGGGCGGTGGGGTTACAACCGAATGAAAGCCACGTTTATGGGGGAGAGCGTGGTAGGTTGCAAGAGAGACACAACCAAGGCTGATATAAAAAAAAAGAGGAGGAAGAAAACACGAATCCCAACGCTCCGGGAAGGAGGTGTAAAAAAAAAGGCCACATTTGTGCTCGTCACGCAATCTCAACAGGGGAAAAAGGTATTGGTCAAAATACAAGGGAGCATAAAGTTCAAATGAAACGCTCTCATGGAGGGAAGTAGGAGTTAACCGAAGAAAGAGTTTCTCAAGAGCTTAGGTGGAGAGTCGTAAGGGAGGAAAAAAAATCCTAAGGCTAAAGACCGGGATTAGAAAAGAGGGAGTCTACGTCGACGAAAGGACTGGCACGAAAATGCACATTGAGGGAAAAATATAGAAAAATAGATAAAACGAACGGTATAAATAACTGGCCATTGGGAGGCCGGGACCCGACTAAGAACCTCACGCAAGGGAAATCGGAATCTATGCAGGAAGGGGCAATCCTAGATAAAGAAAACCACAAAAAAATAACGACAGCAAGAAAAAACTAGGACCGCCATACGAGCCCCCAGGACAAAAGCGGAGTTGGGGAAAAAGGCGGGGATTCCTGTGAAAGGCAACCAGTTCTCCAAAACGCCGCACAGCTCTACCTGGGGGAAGGGAAAGGGGCACAAAGGAAACGTTGGAAAGCTCGTCTGAACCAACTAAGGGATGGAACTGGAGAAACCAAATTTCCTGAAGGTAAGTCGCGCAGGGAATAACAGGTATAGGAAGAAAACATGGGAAGAGGCATCAATTCCGGTACGAAAGAGTTAACTACCACTTGGCCACTGGCGGCAGAAACTGTGAGCGGAGAAAAAGGGAGAGGTGAACACCAAAAAGCAAAAGTAATAGGGCCGGCAGGGAGCTTTCAAAACTCAAGACGGGGAACACCGTCCGGGAGAGAGAAAAAACAAGAAAGGGGGGGCCATGTGCAGACGGAGTGTCATAGTCGCGCTCGCTGCATAAAAATAGAGGGCAAGGGGAAGGGAGACAGCGCTCAAATAGACGAAATAGAGAAAGGGGTGACGGGTTCAGGGGGAAGGGGAGGACTCTTAAACCACACTCTACGATTACTAGGGGAGAAGTAAGCTGAAAAATATTTAGAATCTCCCTCCGCGAACGGGGAAAGCAAGGAGACGATGAGGAAGGCAAGCATTTCGAAAAAAATCAAGATAAGCGATGCTCTGGGCTAACGAATCCGGGGAAAAAAAAGGATGAAACTGAGAACAGTACAACAATCCAGGAACCGGGAACGGCAAAGCGGCTTACACAACGGTGCACGGCAGTAAAATAAACGGGCAGGGGTTCGAGAAAGGAGGAGAAAATTCCAGCAAGGGACGGTTGGGGGGAAAGGAAGGAATCTGATGGCGTCCGGGGAGGAGAGAAAAGCATAGTCCAAGATACTGAGGAGAAAAGGAAGCGAGCCCAGCAAAGATATCCCCAAGGAGGGGAGGAGACGGTTAACAATAAAAAGATCCACAAGGAGCGGGTAAGTCAAGGGTAACTAATGACCCTGCGCATAAAGGGGGGGCAACGGAGAAGGAAAGAGAGAGCTGGGCAGAATAAGCGTAATTGGATGCGGACGTCCAAAAAAAATCAGACTAGGCAGCTTGGTTGAAAACGTTTTGGGGGTGGGGGGGGGGGGTGTGTGTGGGAAATGAAAATGGGAACAGAATCCGCCTTGTCATCAGAGGAAGTACTTCAAAGGCCTTAACTGAAAGAGAACTAAAGGAAACCAAGGGGGGAATCTGTCTCCCCAAGCCGGGGGGAAAGAAGAAAATAAGACGGCCACATAAAAACCAAAGACAAAGTGGCAGCTCACGTGAAAAGAATTTAAAAAATCTTGTAAGTAAAATTAGCAAACCGAAGAGAGGGGTTAGGACAGGGACAGAAATGTTAAAGGGGTGCGGGCGTTGGACGAGATCGTAAAGGGGGAAGAAAGCTGGCAGGTCAAAAATTAGGAGTCCTTTGTTGGACGGAGAAAAAAACAAAAGCCGAGAAAAATAGCCTAAGGATCTGAATCGTTTAGGTAGGAAGACTTGGTCTCGAGGAAGATTGCGGACAGAATTGGCCATAGTCAGGAGGGTCCTCTCCTAGGGATGGAAAAACAAGGCAAAAAAAAGGTAAACGGCAAAAGAAAAAAAAAAAAAAAAAAAACAAACAAAAACCAACCAAAAAAGAAAACCAGAAAAAAGCTGGAACGTCGAAGTTTTTCTCCGGGACCAATGGGTGACATATGTAGGGAGGAGAGCCGGCGGGGGGTCGGGTTCAGTGCAATTGAAAAGGAAAAAGGGGAGAATGAGATTCCACAACACGTGTCTTTAAGGATAAGCAGCTCGACTTAATAAATCAAAGGTGATCACCATCGGAGCCTAAGGAAAAACCCGCCCACTGGTGAGGAGGAAAGCAGCAAGCAGCCCATGATACATTCATAGGTTTAGCAAGGTTTTCATCGGGTTGAGGCAGAAAAGGTGGGTGGAGTAAGGGGAAATAACGGTGGGGAAATCCGGGGGGGGGGGTTTAAGCAAAGCGGCAAACGAGATTTGAAAAGAAATCGGGACTGGCCTAATGGGGGCCCCCGGAAAAAATCTTCGACGCGGAGCGAAAGTAAGGATTGCAGGAGAGGAAAAGGCTAGAAGTGATGACCCATGGACGTGCCAGTCAGAAAGGCGTAATCCGGTGGGGGAAGGGTAGCCAAAAAGCCAGAAAGGGGAGGGCAATTTTTACAAGTCGAAGGCTGCAGCAACACAAGGTGGCGTTACACGGTCGAATAGCTTGTATAATCAGGGAAGACGGGAACCGCAACACAGGGAGAAAAAGAGGGAGTGGTCGCGATCGGGAAAAGATGGAAGGGGGGTCCCAAGCATCTTGAAGGGAGAAATAAGGCGTGAAATCCGAAGTAAAGGAACGTAAAACGCAAAAAGCCAAATAATTTCATCTGCGGCGGCTGGTTGTTCTGAGAAAGAAAAAGAAGAGAGCAAGCATATAAG
>Ga0179593_1654572_pt1 | contig 10153 bp, 14 predicted proteins | sample CZODoug2_1_08_16_FD_185931 | JGI IMG/M metagenome (GOLD analysis project Ga0179593, IMG submission 185931) | Vadose zone soil fungal communities from Angelo Coast Range Reserve, California, USA - CZODoug2_1_08_16fungal (PacBio error correction) | ecosystem: Environmental > Terrestrial > Soil >...
GGGGGGGTACCCGATCCAGGGGGGTGGGTCCAGCCACCTTACGTGGTGAAGGGGTAAAACGCAAAGGGACCTTCGCGTGTTTAGTCGCTGATATCTCAACCATCACATGAGGGGGTACCCCAAAAGGGTCAGGGAGACTGTAGAGGTGCGGACTAACCGAAAACGTCTAACAGGGGAGGGAGAAAAAGAACCGGTATCCCCAAAAAAAGTCATCTGGTGTAAGTGGGGGAAACGGCCGCAATAATGGGGGGAAAGGCCACGAGGCTACCAACAGATGTTCGAGGCCTCCACACTCTGGGGGAAGAAGGCCGAATCCAATTAGGTCTCCGCGGCGAGGGGGGTGTTTCGGAGTATCATCCTCAGATGGGTCCGGGTGTTCTAGGGGGGGCAAAGGAACCTGTCAACACCAGTGCAGAGAAAAAAAAACGAAGGGGTCCTAGTTGGTTTTAAAAGCCCACCAAATGGGGAACCCGGAGGTTGGGGGGCAATTTAAAGGCAGGTACTAGTAAATCACTGAACGGACTAAGATTGGGAGGGGGTGCCTGTTCCCAAAAAGGATGTCGGGAAAGAGACTCAAAAAACTCATCCGGATCGCGGCTCAACATTACATTCAAAACATCCGGGGGGAGGGGGGACAATTTTTCGTTCTGACTATAAAGCAAAATGTGGCAAGTTTATGGGTTAGGGTAAACAAATAAAGAGGACCAATTTCTCACACTCTGAGTATTGCATGGGGGTTGATCGGTCTAGCGGGGGGGAGGGGGGAGAATTCTCCTTTCGTGTGGGGTTTTGTGCGGAGCCTCCTCAAAAAAATCCGCAAAAAAGGCACCTGGCCCAAAGGAAAAGGGAGGTGGACCCAAGGTGAACGATGGTACCATTATATTTCAACTCCTAATGATATTGCGGAACAAAACTTATGGATGACGCAAAAGTTGGGGAAAAAGGCTAGAAAAAGGAGGAAATCCTACGAGGAAGGGGTTTTAAATTGGCGAGGGCTTCCCAGCAAAAAGGGGGCTGGGGGGGATGGCAAGGGGGCAAAAAAAGGGGGGGGGGGGGAAAAAAAAGAAAGATAGACTGAAGTCGCGGTATCCAGGCAAAAACGGCAAATGGGGTGAACACCTTAGGCGTTTATGCAAGGGGTTTTGCGCGCGTAAAAAAGACGGGGACGAGGAAAGGCACTTGCAGGAGAGGGGACACCCACGTTGCGGGAGAAAGGCAGCGGGTTTAAAGAAATGGCAAGAAAGAAACAGCCTTTGTTCTTTAGCCATGCTGGGAGCAGAAACAGCGGGGTGGGGTCTGGACCATTCTGGTGGCCCACGGGGGAGAAAAAAAAAACATGAGGAATGGCCTTAGGAAGTCCTGCCAACGAGCCAAGGAAAATGCCACTGGGTCAGAACCGTGGGGGCTATTTCAGTCAGGAAATCTTCGTGTTTTTGTGGGGATGGGTCCGAAAGCAAGGCCCGCCCTGGGAGCAGTGACACGGTGGGAATCAAAAGGCAGGAAGTTTCAGCTTTGAGGGAAAAACAATTGGAGTTGTCAATTGCACGGCAGGGGGGGGACGTGTAGGAAAGTGGTTTCGTAACGGGTTGTGGGGGGAGTGCTCGGGACCGTCTATCGAATGCACGGGGAAAAGACTCAGGTTGCGAAACGGGGCCGGAATGGCACCTTCTAGGGGGAAGAAAGAAAGGAAAAGTTTAAAACGATTTGTCTCATGTAAAAAACACGGCACTGTTTTCCATTTTAGGACTTTCTTGGGCCGCCCAGGATACTAAGGGGGGGCCTTGCGACAAAGGCACGAGCACAAAAGGAAGAGGGGGGGGGACTAAGTCGAAAAATAATTTTGACCAGTGGACCGTTGGGGGAGTGCTGTAGTAAAAAAAAAGGAAGACCCCTCTAAAAATCCGCTCAGTCTGGGACGATGCGAAAGGAGCCCGGGACAGGAGAAAAGAAAAATCAAAATAGCGCGTTAAGGGAGTCCAAAGAGGGGGGGGAGGTCACGAATGAGCAAGAAACATAACACGTTGGCCCATGAAAAAAAACGCATCAAAAAAAGGTCTTCTGGGAACGGCGGAAAGCCATCACGGGGGGGGAGGGAAAACGAAGCAACCATATGCGTTCAGTCGCAGAAATTGAGAGTGGTTTCAGAGGTGGTGGCGTTCCAGAACGTATCGAAAAAGCTGATCTAAAAAGCAGGGCAGGGGAGAGTTGGGAAGGTGAGGGCAGGGAAAATGCCCATCGCAAAGAAGGCCGCAAACTGCGGGTGTGGATACTAACTGTGCCAAGTAGGGAAAGTCGGCGGCAACCGAAGGGGCAGGATAAAAAAGACTACAGAACCGTTGAGGTCAAGCCTCAGAAGGGGCTCGAGACAAAAGGCCTACGGGGGGGGGGTTGGACAGGGAAGACAGAGGGGGAGTTTGCGGTGCTGGAAAAGTTCAACAGTTTTGGGTCCCAAAAATACTCACAGGGAACATGGGGGGGGGGTCAATGAACACGGAGAAAAGGACAAAACTGGCAAAACGCATTGGGATTACGACAGGACATTAGTTAGAACGTACGACAGGAAAATAAATCTGGGGCCGGAAGTGGAAAGAAATTCGACAATTTTGGAGAGGGGGAGGGGGGGAAAAAAATAATATCCAACGGGAGGTATGAGAGAGATGACTGCAACCTTCAGAAAAAAGAAGGAACAAAAGCCACCGGACGGGGATATTTTCTGCGGAAGAAGGTGGTCAAGGAAAAAAAAATTGAGAATCAGGTGTGGCATTCTGGAAAACCACCGGGTGGGTAGAAGGGAAAATTGTCCATGGTGTGGTGGGAAAAAGGGAACATGGGGGACAATTAAGAAGTGTTGTTATGCCAAAAAAAAATCATCGTCAAATTAAACGGAAAGAAGATCGCCACTAAAAAAGTGCGGGAAGTCGCAGCCGAGGTATCATTTGTTGGGAAAGGGGTCTGAGGAGACAAAGGAAGACGGGGGGTCCCCAATCGAGCTTCTATAACTTGGGAAAGTAAGGAAGGCCGGTATCCTGGAAAAAGGACCGGCAAACTTGGGGAAGGGAGGATAGGAGGCACTAGAAGTGGGACCAGACCGATCCCCGGGATGAAAAAAAAAAACAACTCTGCAAAAAAAATCATGCCGGACTTAATCTAAAAACAGAGCCATCTCACTGCTTGGCTCGAAGGGTCAAAAGGATGGGGTATTTACCCGCAAGGGTCCCGAATACACAGGGGATGAGGGGGGGGGAAGGTCGCAGGCCTGTAGATTTTATGACACATGCTCCTAGTGTGAGGGCCTAATTTAAGGGGCCAAAACCGCAGGGGGAGTGTCGCGAAATTGGGGGAAAGATTGAACTGCCACCGAAATAAAATCACAAGTCGCCTCGGCCGGGAAACAGGGGACTAAGACGGGAGAAGTTAAAAAAAAACAGAAAAAAGGTCCGCCCAAAAAGGGAACTTCGATACCTAATGACAGAGGAAAGTGGAGGGACCTTGAAGAGGGAAAGCAGTGTCCAACAAATGTTAGCGTGTGTACAGAGGGGAGGGAAGGGCGCCGGCAAATGGAAAGAGACAGACCAGACCCGGAAAAAGGATAGAGCAGTCAAAGGACATGAAAGAGCAAACTGACAGCAACCGACTCCAACAGTATAAAAAAAACACAAAAAACGCAGAACAGAAGGTCAGAACACCGCTGAAAAGGTCCGACAAAAACTATCCCTTCCACGGACATGGAAAACCATAGGGGGGGGGAGGAAGGGGGGACGGATGTCAAAGGACCCATTGAAAAAAAAAAGCAAAAAAAGCGTAGAGATGAAATACAGAGAAAAAAAAGGCACGCCATTCATCATGTAAACGAGGACGAGCGTGGACCAAAAAAGCCGCGATGTCGAGACATTAAAATCGACAAACAAGCCAGGGAATAAAAAAAAAAAGCCATGCACAGAAAAGAAAAATTTGCCAGTTGGGGGGGAAAAACTCGCGGAAAAGAATGGTGGCAAAAGAAAACTGACCTGGCCAGCAAGGAGGGAGCCTTTTGTACATACCGAGGACAAAATTACCAAAAAAAAGGGCACTCGATAAAGGGGGGGAGAAAAAAAAGTCTATTTAAAGGGGGGGGGGGGGACCTGAGAGAAACCATCAGGAAATATCGTAGGAGAACCCAGGGTACAAAAACGGTCTCGAAAAGAAGACGTAATTGGTGCTTCAATATGAACATAAAAATTGTGCCTGGGTAGGGAAAGAGGAGAAGAAAAGAGGCTTGAGATGTCAACAGTCGATACGGCAACCGGGGGCACGACCCTGGTGCAGAGATTACGGCCCGAGCCTACATGCCTGCAAGCAGGGAAAAGGGTCCTAGAAAAGAAAAAAAAAGACTCGCACAAGCCAAAACAGAAGATTCACCACTGTATTTTCCGAAAAAAGTAGCCTGCGTTAACAAAGTGAAAACGCCTTGCGGGGGGGGGGCCGGAAGAAGAAAGAAGAAGGGGGTTGGAAGGAGCGTCAGGACTTTCGGTTGTTTAAAAAAAAGACGAACAAGCCATTTCTATATTCGTTCCAGGTGCCCTCGGAAAAAAAAAAGGCCAGAAAAAAGGGGGGGGGGTTCAAAAGGGGGGGGGCAATGTACTTGCGGATGGGACACTTCCACCAGACGCGTGCGTCGGAAAAACCCAGGGAGCATCGAAGACATTGGGGTTTTGAAAACAGGATTGTTTTGTGGCCAACATAAAACAAAAAGATGGGGGAAAATCACCGAAAAGGACAAGACCTCTCTCCGGGAAAAAAAAGAAAAAAGTGACGTCGGGCCAAACAAAGAACTAAAACTCGTCTAAGGCAAGATTCATCTAAAGGTTTAACAAGGGGGAAGAAGAGGAGGGAGGGCGGTTGATGACCGTAGAATACCGATGAAAAGTCGCTTTTGTCTGAAAGAGGAAAGCAAAAAAAAAAAAGATTCACCCAAAAAAGCTGTTGCTAGGTTCCGGAAACCAAGCCCGAGCAAAAAAAAGAGTCCAGCGAACAGAAAAAAAAAGGCTAGAAGTAAGAACAAACATGCCAGCTGGAAAAAAATTAAACCTAGGGAGAGGGGTCGGGTAAAAGGCATTCATACTCTCGTAGTGAATGTAGTGTGATGGAAAATGTAGGGTCAGAATTCGTTGTGGTGTGAAATATTGGCCGCAGGGGGGCCTTGGTTCAGACACGAAGACCTGGGGTGTCCTTTGGGCAGGGGGAAAAATGCAGCGAACACTCGCACACCTTTTCGCAAAGAGGTTCAAGGAGGAGGCGTTTGAGATCAGAGGGAACAGCGAAAGGACAAGGGGAAATCCAATCAGAATGATGTCACTCAAAGGAGGTGGGTGATTAAGGAACACAGGGAAATCACCGGAAAACTACCGCGGAACCACAGGGATGTAAAAAGGGGGCTCCGACAGGAAAGCCAAAAAAGAAGGTTCCCAAACGATCGGGAAATCCTATCAAAAAGGGGCGCTCGGGTTTAGTAGGATCGAAAAAAAAAAACTCCTGTGGGGCAGATGTTGGGAAAAAAGTAAGCGTCAACAAACTGAGTGCGAAAAAACGAGGTGAATTTCTCAAAATTGGGGTGGTTTTTTTGTAGGGCACGGCAAGGAGGGGGCAGGAAGTTTGTGGGGGGGCCAAAGGGTGGCCTTGTCCGAGATAAAGAGGGGTAAAAAGTGGGGTAACCATGGGAAAGGAAGAAACAGGGATTGGCAGTATTAAACCCCGCGAAACGTCTGAATCTCGAAGACCGACGAACCGACTGTCTTTAGGGAGAACACGCAGTCAAAAAGAAAATAAGCTTTGCCTTTGCCGGCGACAACAAAGACCAACAATGGTTAGGAAAGGGGACCGAAGAGACCAATTTCTAAAGATCAAAGAAAAAAGAGGTGAAACTGTTTTGGCCGGGCAGTAGCCCCTGTTGTCGACTGAAACGGACATTCTCCTTGGGGGGAGGGGGGGGAAACAGGCCTCCAGAACCAGCCTCCGACAAGTCGGCAGGGAAGATATTCCCGGCGCCGTTAGGATGGGAAAAAAAAAAAAAAAAGAAATGGGGTCTTCCAAAAAAAACTCTGCACAAAAGAAGGCAAAACGGGGTACAGAAAACACGACAAAGGTGAACGGGATGCGACCTGGAAGGTACCATGGGAAAGAAAAAAATTTTTCGCAGAAAATATTTGGGGGCGCTAGTTGGAGGAGGGAGGCAAAACGCGTTAGATGGACTCCCAGTCGGTATCCTCGACCTCTTTGTGTTCAGTCGTTCAAAAAGGGTGAGGGGGAGCGCGAAGAAAAGTGTCCCTAGAATGAGAGGAAAAGACCAAACAGAGTTCTTGGGGAAAGGTGCGCCGGTTTGGTGGGGTGTCGAAAGTGGAACAACCCATTTTCTGGCTTGGGGCTTGGGGGGGTGCCATGGTCTGTAGAGCAGAAGGAAAGTTGTTTGTAAAATGGTACAGGGGGGGGGAGGGGGATCGCGACGAGAGGGTTCAAAGAGTAATTGGAAAAAAAGTTTCTAAGTCATGAAGGGGTCCAGTGGGTATCGGGCCGTTGATAGGGAACAGGGGAAAGAGAAGAAACCTCAAAACCTCTTGATGTCCAAAAAAAAGTTTTTTGGGTGGACCAAAAAAAGCACAAAAACACCGCCACCAGAAATCGCCGGGCGGGTGACGAAAAGGAGCCGGCATTTCAAAACTAACGACGTCCCAAAAAAAGGGGGCCGGGAGCGTTTGGCGGCCCTGTCCGTTCAGGGGGGGGCGTGATCGTGAAGGGAGGAGGGGCCGATCGCAGGTAAGGAATAATATCATGGGAAGTGTGTGTCGTCGGACGTGGAATCAAGGGGGCAATCAAAAAAAAGGACGTTTTGCGCGCGAGAGAAATTGGGGTAATTCGGAGGGGGTCAACGGAATCGCCCCGTCTGAGGTTTGGGGAAAACCAAATTGCGCAAAAGGGAGGGGGGCGCAAGCCGCAGGAGGCAAACGGCGAAAAAAAAAAATCCGATATTTTGCATATTTCCTCTGATAAGAAGGAGAAAAAGTGCCCACAGGTGCGATAACGGTTCATCCCGCTCCAGATCGCAATAAAACAAAGGCATCCGTAAGGGGGACAGGGAGAAAAAAACCCGAGGCAGGAAAACATGCATCACAAAGGACACCCCATCACAAATACAAAAAGGAGTCTTCAGGGAACGGGGGGACGGGTCCCGCAGAAAAAGGAGAAAGCGATCCTCAAGAGGGGGAGAGAAGTCCCCAAAAGGGGGGTTTTTCTGCAAGGGGGGAAACCGTGGTGTGGGGGAGGAAAAAAAGAGGAGGAGGAAGGGGGGGAAAAACTGAGGCGGCGCGAGGCGTGATCCTCAAGGGACAACAAGAGTCAGGTTCAAAGGAAAAGGAGGTCGCCAAACCGTTGGGGAAGCCCAAAGGGGAGAAAGTCAGACGGCATGCGAGAGCAAAACCGAAACAGGGGTCAATTATCGCAAGAAAGTTGCCCGAAAGCAGGGCACGCCCGATCCCAATCTACAGAAAGGGGAGGAAGGCCTGATTTTTTGAGGTACGACAAGAATAATTTTTAAATTTGTGGGGCTGGAAAAAACAAAGTTCATGTGTGGTGGTTTTGTTTTGGGGGGCAGATAATGATCCAAGGTTTTTTCAAAAAACACCGGAAGGACATGAAGTGCGAACCTTGACTTTTACGAAGGAAAAAGAAAACCTTCAAAGGAAAGCGCAGAATAGAACGCGATCCGCGGGCTAGGGGTTATGGGGGGGAAGGGCGTCGTTGGAGAATGGGCCTCTCAAAAAAAAAAAAAAGTAAAAAAAGAGAGAAAAAAAAAAAAAATCTCACTTCTTGAGAAAAAAAAGTACTGCAAAAAAAAGAGGGTGAAGGGGAGGAGGGGAGGGGAGGTCAGCGAAAGGTTGGCTGACATTTCTTAAGTCACAAGAGGGTTGCATTTGCACACAGAAAGAGTGATGTTGAAGGGAAGGGTGGGTAGGAAAAAATGAACATTGTAAATAAGAGACGCCTCAGAAAAAAAGAAAAAAAAAGAAAGACACAAAACGTTCCCTGACTGTATCGCGCGTGGGGGGAAAAAAACTATTGAGGAAAGGGAGGTTGTTGCTATCGTCCTAGGACGCGGAGGCAAAGAGGGTCATAGGGGGAAAAGGAACGAGTTTGAGCTTCTAGGGCAGACGGACCAAGCAAACCGGAGAAAAGCACCTCCCTGCTGGCCACTAGAAAAAAATGTTCTCAAAAAAAAAAAGGGGAATAATACACCCTATCTCGACTTACGAACCGAGCCATCAATGGGAGGGGGGGGGGAGCCTCGCTGGAGACACCTTGGAGGAGAACACAGTTCCAAAAACCCGAATCCTGTTGTGAGCCTTCGCGCTTGGGGGGATCAACGCCGAGGGGGAAAGCTATTGGCAACAGGACGGGAAACCCTAGGTAACGCCACAAAGGGGGGAGGGGGGCGGGTTTCTCCAAAACATGCCTGACATCAAAAATCTCACTCAGGGAAAAAAGAGGGGGTCGATTGCCGGGCAGAAGAAGTTGAACGCCAGCAAAGGGACAAAAAGCATGGAAAGGGCGGGCTCTCCCGCAACGGGAGCGGCCATTGCGGGAGGGGGAGGAGAAGGGCACGGGCTAAGGGAGCGCCCCAAATACGTACCCGCAATTATTGGCAAGGAAGAAAAGACAATCAAAGGAAGCGACAATCGTCACAAAGAGGATCGGTTCGGGGGAAAGGGGAAGTAAACGATACGAAAGCCCTGACAAACCGCAACGACCAAGAAAAGCCCTACAGCGCGGTGACGAAGCGCGATAAGGAAAAAAAAAAAAAAAGGGTCCGCCGGGGTCAGGATAGGGAATCGTCAGGGTACAGAAAAAAAACGCGAAAAGAGGTATCGAATGCCCGTAAAGACGCGCAACTCACAAATGACTGATGAGGAATACCCAGACCTCGCAAGAAAAAAAAAAAATTAATTTCTACACACAAGCCGGGACCTGGACTCAAGGGAACCATGAAAGAAAAAAAGGAGGAAAAAACGCACAAGGGAAAAAGTCGGGAAAAAGGGAAAGTTTAAAAACGCAAAATACTAAAGCACTAGGAAGGGGGAGGTCACTGAAAAAAGAAATTCGGCAGAAAAAAGCGCGCAGGGAAGAAACCGGGAGAGGGGAGGAGCTATTTCAAACACCAGAAGTGTAACCTGGGACAGCAAAAAAAGCGGTGGAATAGCGAGAAAAGAATCGGAAGAGAGTTCAGCAGGGGGGGGAAGTTCCGGGTCCGTCCGCCGTGAAAAAAAAGGGGGGCGGAGGGGGATGAACCTCAAACATCGATAGGAGTCTGAGATCGGGCTAGATCGATGGCAATCGAGAAGACACCACACGACCGGAAAAAAAGTCAACCTCGTTATGGGGAGAGCCTCAATCAGGGGAGAGGGGGAAAGCCCAAGCAGAACACACGAAGCCAAAAGCCAGTCAGCTGATTAAGGGGGACTGCGGCCAAAAGGAACTCGACCTGGCGGGGGGGACCATAGAAGAAAGCTAAGGAAGGGGGTGGGGGAAGGAAGGCGTTACCCAAGGGGTCATCTATAAAAAGTTCTCCGCCGACGAAAAGGAGGAATCAAAAAAAAAAAGAGCCACCTATCCCTTTGTACGGAAGAGGTTTAAAAAAGAAGAAGCATGACACGCCGCAGGCCGCGTAACACGTGCAAAATAGCAAGGGGTGGTCAAATGGGGAAAAAGGGGGGTTGACGCCCCCCGCTGCAGCCTCGGCGGGATTCCACCGTATCAACGGTACCCCGCCTCGAGCCAAGAAAAAGCAAGATTCACGGTCTGAAACCAGCCAGAACGAGCGGGGAAGACAGGGCGTCCTGGAGGAAAAAGAAAAGGGGAGTCCCTCACAGACGGAATCAGAAGAAGTCAGGCCGCGATATATTATGCGGACGGTTGAAAAAAAAAAAAGGCCTTTATTCCTCTATACGCAAAAAAAAAAGGATGGTCCGGGGGGGGGGGGGGCGTCGCGAAGCCAAACCCGCCACCTAAAAAGGGCACGTCATTCACCCTCCCCAAAAGGCGATAGAAAAAGAAAAACGACCGCAAGAAAAAGGTACGTTTTATCAGAAAACCAAGGAGCGCAGGGGGGCATGATCAAGGGAGAAAA
>Ga0179593_1687715_pt1 | contig 10153 bp, 7 predicted proteins | sample CZODoug2_1_08_16_FD_185931 | JGI IMG/M metagenome (GOLD analysis project Ga0179593, IMG submission 185931) | Vadose zone soil fungal communities from Angelo Coast Range Reserve, California, USA - CZODoug2_1_08_16fungal (PacBio error correction) | ecosystem: Environmental > Terrestrial > Soil >...
CGAGGCCTCGAAAGAAAAACGCGGTTGGGGGCGCAAAAAAATCGCTTCCGATTCGTCGACAAAGGCCGCAGAGAGGAAGGAAATTCAATCTCCAAACGACTGAGAAACAGGAAAGCTCCAAGGGTCAATTCAGGATCTCCCGGGGAGAAGGGGACAGAGAAGGCACAAGCTGGCAAGCCACACAAACGAAAGAACACAAACGACGGATAACAACGCCTAAGGTCGGCAGATGCGTGTCCCATACTGGCGTCACGGAGAAGACAGTTTGAAAGTGAAGAGGGGAAAAGCAGCCAAAAAAAAAGGCACGAGAAATCCTTCAACAATTGGAACGGGCAACAGTGTAATCCGAAGCGCAGGGGCGAACGACATTGCGACAGAGTGTGGGAAAGAACCCATCGCATCATTGGTCAACTAAAGATTGGGAAGTAAAGAAAAACAATAAAAACAGAGTAAAAGGGCGACGTTAAAAGGAAGGAATGCCGCCCACACGACCATTTTTGTGGAAAGGGATGAAATGCGCCAAAAACAGGGCCATGAAGAGCCGGAATCAGGAAGATGAGAAGGAAAAGAGGGCATTCATCATAGAAAAGGCGTATCCCCAACCAGTAGTCTCCGATTCCGCACAGGGGGTTGTTCCTCACAACACATGTAAAAAAAAGACGGAATCCAGAGCAAAATTAGAAAAAAAGTAAGGGGAAAAAGCGAAAAATTGATACTTGACCGGGAACCCAAAAATCAACCGCCATTCTCAAGGAGAAAGGGCAAGGTGCGTGCCGCAGATCAAATGGGAGACGGAAAGAGACGATACGAAATGATCTGAAATGGAAATGAAACTAAGGAAGGGGGATTGGGGGTTCAAAGAGCAGCCAGTAAAGAACACGAAGACACGTCAAATGAAAAAAAAAGATAATTTGCTACCACGAGGCAAATAAGAACGGGGCAGAAGAATAAAGGCAAACAGAGTTTGGATGGGGGGGCCCAGGGCAACAGGCAAAAATAGAACTTATTAACGCTCGCGCTAAAAAGAAAAACTTAGCAAAATACATCGCAGTAATAAAGACCTAAAGGGAAAGAAAACCAATTCGGACCACCAGATCGATCATCGGCAGTCGTGCTAAACGGGCCACAAGAGGGGAAAGAAAAAACAGTAATCAAGAAGATAGAAATAATATGGAGGACGCAGGATTCAGCTGTTGCCCCAAGGGAAACTAAGGTCACCGATTTACTCAACAAGAAGAAGCACGCTTTCGGCAATCTTTGGGGGAACAGAGAAACAAGGGGGAACCTGTCAGTTGGGGGATGAAGGAAAAGGAAAAACAATCTGCTCTGCGTTGAAAAGGTGACTGAAATCGAGCACGGCAATTTAACATGGAATGTGAACCGAGAAGCGAAAAACGGCAACACAGTGTGCGCGAGACGGAGGTAACACTCCATCAACGAATCCAACGAAAGAGAAAGCCGGGGAGCTCTTGCAGCTCGAAAAGTCGGAAAAATCGCAGAGGTTGAAGTTTAGGCTGACCCGGCGGGAAGATGGTTACGGATGGCGTCAAGGTAGGGAAAAAAAACCTTAAAAACGATGTCATAGTTCGTGTCGGGACCGAAGACCAATCGTTTGGTCATAGAATCTAACAAAAAGAAAAAAAGAGAGAACAACGAAGAGCTGTGTTAACAAAAGTGGAAGGGACACGGGGGGATATCTGCCCAGTCGGGCCAGGGGGGCTACAAAAAAAAGTAAAAAAAATATAGGGGGTGCACAGCTGTTAGCCTTGGTAATAGACCAAAAAAAAATAAGGATAGTTTGGTAAGACATCTGCGGGAGAAAAAAAGATCAGCCGGCTTTCAGCTAGAACCTTGGTGGGTGTGGGGGTGGGGAGGGGGGACGTTGGATTGTGGTCGACGTAAACGAAACCAATCGCGCCAAGCGTCCGCTACTTCATGAAAAAGCGGTTCATGGCGCTGAACGATAACCGATCGATTTTCAACGAAAAAAAAAAGGGGGAGGTTGGGGCGGAGAAGAACGAGATTTTGAAAAAAACAAACTGTACATTTCAAAAGGGGATCTGAGTGTCAAACAGATTGCAAAGCGGGATGATCTTTAGCAAAATAGACGAGGATAAAGAGGGGGTGGGCGGCGAAAGGCGCACGAAAGGTTGTGCAGAATGTCTAGAGAAGTTCTGAAAAAAGGTTGGGCTTTGGTATTGTCTGAGATCATAAAAGGTTTAAAAAAACGCCGCGTCATCGCGGGTTAGAAGAGAGGGAAGTTGGCTCGTGAAGGACGGTGGAAACGGGAGAAAGAGAAAGGCGAGAACTCGAGCGTTGAAGAAGCGGACTGAAAGGACAACCTTTTGAAAGGGACACTTCGGGGTTAGGAAAAGATTAAAAAAAGAGCAGCTGTTCGGACCCAAATGTGAGCGGAGGGATGTCGGGTTGTCCTTGATTCGCATTGGGGAAGGGGCAAAAAAAAGTCTGGCTGGTCTTTAGGATTCTAAAATAACCCATTCTTAGTCTGCCTTTCGGGAAATGGGAAGAAAAAGGTCGTGGTCTCTCGGCCTGGAAGGGACCGAGAGAAAGCACGCTAACATGAACAAGGTTAAAAAGAATGGCTGGGTTGAAATCTCCGGGGGAGGTATTATCAATTTTTCGAGTTGTAGAAGGGAAAAAACGCGCGGTTTTGCTCTTTCCGCAGGGGTCGTCTGCATATCCAGAAAGAAGAAGAAACCGAAGTTGAGTTTCCTGAATCTGAGACGGACTAAGATCGGACGTCATGAATGTGACCATTTTAAGCCGGAAACGAATGGCAACGGTTTGGGGAGAACTGTCCCTCCCCACAACTTCAAGTCGGGTGAAAGGGGGGAGTCAGGGAGCACATCTTCATTAAAAGCCCTTTTGAGGGGCGAACCGTGCCCCGATTCCGTTATGCCCTTGATGCGAGGTGGGGGGGTCTTCAAAGAGTAAAGGGAACATCTGGTCGAAAGAAGGTCGCAAAAGCGCTTATGACGGTACACGTTAAAGAAAAAATACTGGAGGGGAAAGCTTTTATCTGCAACGTTTTGGAAACAGGGGGGCAGGTTCTCACGGAGAAAAGGGAAACTGCACAAAGGGCGATATGAAGTAACGAGACACATAATCATGGGAGATGTTTGGGAAAAATGTGGGCAGTTCCTCCAGCGGCGATTTACATCAAAAAATATCCAGAAGTGGGGGGACGCATGAGTTTGAGATCACAATGTCAGAGGGGTAGAAAAGAAAGGAACAGAGTTTTTTTTGCTCAAAAACTACGCGCACGAAATAATAGAAAAAAAGGCAACACAAAGAGAGAAGGAGGACTAATACCGGTAACGGTCGGGAAAAAATGTCCAAGTACTTTCTTCGCAAAAAGCCGGAAAGAAGAAGTGGAAGGAACGAACTGAGGGCAAGCAGACACCCCCTTCAGGGCAAAGGGTTTGATAAAACCCGAACTACAAACACAACGCTCACTCCACATAAGGGGAGCAGAGGGTTCCGGCAATCGTCCCCAGAGGTGGAAGAAAAAAGGGGGGTCTCTGTGAACCTTTGGGATTAAGACCGGCCAAACCCGGGAAAGAAAAAGACCTTTCAACCAGATAGTTGAAGTGTAAATAGCGGCGGGTATGGGGAAAAAGGATGAAGGAAACAAACAGATGTTTAAGCTGATGGAGAAATAGGAATAAAAGGGGCAACGGACTCGGGGGGAAGGGGTCACAGAAAAGGAGGAAAAAGAAAAGTCGACTTAATGAAGAAGGCGACAATGTGAAGGGAAAAAAAAAAAACGACGTGTGTTGGGGATCCGTCGTAAAAATGGATAGAAAGGTTAAGGACGGCCCCGCAGGTAACGCCGAGAGAGGGCAATTTCATCGACAGAATATGCAAGTGTGAACGCAAGCCGTCTCAATCAGTCAAAGAAAAAAACCGTTTGAAAAAAATGGATAAGAAGAGCAAAGAGACGAGGAGGAAGAAAGAAAAAGGAGAAAACGATATATTGCCCTAAACCAAAACAGAAAATTGAACGAAAGAAAACGACGGAGCAAAGAAAAACCAGAAAGGCGGAGGTCACTATGTTCGCACGTTAATCAGATGTGTACGGAAGGCCGAGAAAATTCGTAAGGAAAGAGAAAAGGAACCACCTACGAATGTGGGTTGGAAAGAGCTGCATATACCCCACGAGAGACGCAAGGACAAAACTTATCAAAGTTTGGCTACACAGGAGCCTACCAGCTGCTCCCGAAGGGTGAAATGAGAGGGAATGCCAGGAACATGCGGTGCAACCATGGGCTTTCGAACCTCCTTGGCACTCGTCAAAGCCATGAAGGGGGAAAGAAAGAATGGGCCCCCAGATGACGACCCGATCCTGGATCAGAGACGCTGAAAGAGGTTCGGAGAAACGGGGGACCCCGATCGGGAACCAAGAAAAGGGGGAATCAAGAGAAAACCGATTATAATAAAGTCCCGACTGAAAAAAAGAAACTCTGCGATAAGAAAACCCGGCAAAAGTCAGAGTTCACCGGATTGCAAGCTCTCCAGGAATTAAAAAGATTTGAGGAAATTGTGAAAAACTCCCGATCAGAAACAGGTTTAGAACCTGTCAGTGGTTGAAAAGATAAAAAAAAACGGAAGACGGGGAAGAAAGGGGGAGGGATCTCAGGTTAACGGCCTTTAACATTGAAAATGAAACCGCGTGAAAAAAATAACGGGACGCAACAATTTTGCGGGAAGGGTGGGATAAAAAAAAAAAAAGAAAACCGAAACGGGAGGGTCCTTCACTTAAAAGAAAAAGAGCTCCTCTTCGAAGCGCACCCGTGATGTGACCACGTAGAGTCCACTATTGGAAGGTACCTGGCTCTTGAAAGAAGGGCATAACACGGTGAAAACGATAGGTTACGGAGACGTTCAAGTAGGTCATCATAGTCGGAAGGGGGTGTCATAGGGCGGTGACCGACAGAAACCAACTTTTTTGGGCTACAAAAATCAGCTACGAGGTTGGAAAAAAAGATAAATATACCACCGAAGAGCTTGGGAGGGCGATCCGGTAAAGCCACTAACTAGGGAATCAAGGCCGTGACCCGCGGATGTGGCCTCTACCCGAAGACTAAATGGGAAAAGGAAACCCCACACAAGAGAAAAAAGGAACGGTCGAGAAGTAGTAAGTCGGGGATCAGGAGGGGAGGGGAGGCGGGAAAAGATATAGCGGTCCGCTTTGGCGAAGGACACTTTGGGGGAGGGTGTTATGTTCAAAAGAAAAAGACCTCACCAACATTGGAGAAGGAATCTTCATTCTCTAAAAAACTAGGGGAGGGAGTCAAGGGAAGGCCGAGGGACAGATTGAAAAGGCCCCCCCACCCCACAACCTTCCAGAAGATTTAGCTGGGAAACAAAACTTATAAAAAGGTGGGGGGTCTGAGAGAGGGTTCAAACAGATGAAGGTGTGCACCCAATTTCAGGGATAAACTTGGAGAAAAAAGAGGTTAAGGAGTTCACTAGAGGGGTGAGTTAAAAAGTGACCTGCCTAAATTATGCATATAGTAAGAAGGCGCTGGGGGCGTTGGGGGGTGGCTTCAGGAAAACTCCCTATGGGTCAAACAAAAAACACCTAAAAGACGCTTCCAGCGCGATGAAAACCAGATCAGAAAAAGGTTGAGGTCTACTTCCACCGGTGGCAGATGAATCAGGGAGAAAGTGAGAAGCGTGTAAAGAAGGCCTATTGGCTTCAAATGGAAACAGAGGGAAGGCTCCTCGACATTCAAACCTTCTGAAAAAGGGTTACATATTGTTGTATCAACTTTGCGGTCGTTCAAGAAGGGGACTTCAGGGGTCTAATGAACGTCCTTGAGGGAGGGAAGAGAAAAAAAAATAGAGGAAAAGGAGTAGTCGCGATCATCTCGAAAAAGTTCCTAATTCCCATCTAAAAACTTCAGAGGAAACTTGGAAGAAATCGTGAAATCTAGCGCTAGTGGACCTGGTGTAAAAGGAGTTCGTGGGAGAGGAAAGTTGGGAAGGTGGTCTAGTTGCCCTATCCAGCGTCAACAGTTTGGGGTGGCTCTGGATTCCGCTCTATAAAACTTTTTGGATTGGTCTCAAAAAGTGGGAACAAAAAATGTAAGTTTGATTGACGGACGGGGGGCTTCAAAAAGTCAAAGGGGGAAACCGGCAATCCTCAATACGCTGCCATCGAAAGTCACCATGGTTTGGGGCGCATGCAACCCGTTCAACGAAAAAACAAGGGGGGGGGCGACTTTTGTGGGAAATGCAGTCCATTAAGGGAGAAAACTCGCCTTCAGAACGGGGGGAAAAGGATCCGTTATGAACCAATGGCATTGGGGGGAAGAGCGAACTTAAATTAACAAAGGGGGTACGCTGAGAAGGGAGGTAGAAAAAAAAGAAAAGTGACTTACAAGGGAACAAACCAAACTAAGTAGGGGCTGGATGAGCTTGACGGCTGGATCCAAAGAAAACCCCTGGGGTTCGAACCGGTAGACCAAGTTGACGGGACATTATAAAGTAGGAACACTATCGAGGCGCTCCCACCTGTTAAAAGAAAGAAGGGAGCGTGGGGGGTGCGCTCGGTTAGTAAGATTACGAAACGAGATCCCTGAAGGAGACCTGGAGGAGCCAGAGGGAGGTAGATCGCATGATCCCGCTGTATCTATTGACCTTTGTGGAAAGGGCGATTGTGTGAGACAAGACTACGGCGAGCGGGCTTAGGGAAAAAGAGGAAAAAGAATACTCAAGGAGATTATTACAGAGATTCTCGCTAGGGAATACGAGGCGGGCAAAATCGCTTTCCGGACATACAATCTGAAAAAAGGGGGAAAAGAATAAAGCGTATCATGTGTCATCACGAAGGGAGAAAAGGGGGCACAGGTCCTCCTCAGGGATTCGAGCCCGTGGGGGAGAGACGGAACAGAACAGAAAAGGGGGCAAGCCCACCACCTTCTCCACGCACATAAAACCAAGGGACAGATAGTTTTCGGCTGGTCCAACCAGGGAAGAATCGTGTCACCTTGGTCAGGCCGAATGGTGGTTGATCTTTCTTCACGGCAAGAAAGAAAATCAAAAAGGAGTTGGTGTACGTGGCAAAAAGTGTAAGACCAAGATTGCGAACGCCAGGATCAGAGACGAATATGTGAAAGAAAGTCGGAATAAGGGGTCATAACTTGGGGGGAACTACACATTATCAAAATAGGAAGTAACGGAAATTAGAATGCTGGCAGGTACCAAAAAAGGAAAAAAATTGGGTCCAAGTCGGTAGGAATAAACAAAAGGAAAGCCTTGCAGCTTATGAAAACCTGGAAAAAAGAGTCAAAAGATCTCCGATATTACGTGTTACCCCCAAAAATCATGAGAGTCAAATCAAACGTTCCCCGTGTCTCAAGAAAAAGAAGAAAGAAAAGGAGAAGAAAAAAAAAACCAGAGCCAACTTGAAGACGCTTGGGAAAATGGGACCCGGGAAAAGAATCAGTAAAAAAGATCGTCGAGATCAACAACCATTCAATGAAAAGGATGTGAATTTAAGCGTGCCCAGATCATGAAAAAGAGGGGAAAAATAAAGTCCGTACTAAAATCTACGACTGGAACTAAAAGGGGTTCGAAGAAAGCAATAAATTAGAGAAGAAACAAGCTAATAAGGCAAAGACAAATAAAAAATTTTGCTAACCAAAAGGAGTAAGCGCTCGAGTTAAATTACTGCGAAGCCATCCTGAAACAGGTGGGGCAAGTCCAATATTGACTGAAAAGACAGACGGGCGGAAAGTCCTATGTAGCAAAAAGAAAGAACCACGGTTTAAGTAAATAATGGGACAAAACCAAAGAGAAGGATCAAGCGGGCGAAGCCGTAAGGACACACATCTTTAGGAAGGGAATCAAGGATCCCACCTAATCAAAGAAGAAAGACGTAAAGAAAAGTATCGGGGAGGCCTCCGCACGTTCACTGTAAGACGAGCCCCCCCTCAGAAAGGGGATATCACCCATTGGAGAAGCCTCATGAAGGGAAAAACGGAGGGTAGGGGAAATGTTGTCAAAAAAGAAAATAAACCGTTAGAACCTGGATGGGGGGGGAAAGAGGGAGATAGACCCGATTCTCCTGTGTAGAATCAGAATTACTTCCGGGATGGGAGAGTGATCGTTTTCAGCGAGGGAAATCGGAGGAGTGGTTTCGAGCTTGTGGTTTCATCGGGGGAAAAAAGGCAGGAAAACTCAACGCTCAACCGGGTCAAGGAACACTTCGCGAAGGGATCAACTCAACAGCGCGCAACACACTCTGTGAGGAACCCCGACTTAAAAACCGTGAGTTCGGACAACCGAGCAAAGGCATAACCCTGGCACGATTCAGGAAGGTTCAAAAGTATTCCTCCTCAACCCGAAAAAAGGGGAAAATGTATAGGTGGGCTTTCCGAATCGAAAAATTTTGGGGAAAAAAATGGAAATATAAACGAACACAACAACGGAGGAAAAGATATAGAAAGTCTTCAAATTGGTCTATAGGGTAAAAACCACATAACAAAGGGGGAAAAGGAGGTCGGAATGACCTACTTGTCGGAAAAAAAAAATTATCTGAAAGTGGAGCCTTTGCTCGAAGACCTGAACGAAAAAAGTAAAATAAAGGAGTACGTTTGGTCACATAAGCGGCTGCAAAGAAGACGGGCCGGCTTTCGGCGCCTGGGAACGGGGGGGAGGCGTTATTGCGACAAAAAAAAACAAACACACCACATGTTGCCACAAGTAAAGGAAGGAAAAAACGCTTTCAATAAGGTTTGAACCGGAGTAAAAAGAGGTTTGGGAGAGGCTAAGAAGGGAATCCACCAACGACAGGTATAACTGGAAGGGGAAGTCAGAACAGATTGCCCGAAAAGTAAAGTCTGGAAAAATCTGAGCAAGTCGGAAGAATAGAAGGATGGGTGCTGAGACATTGAAGAGTCGGCCTAATATTATGAAATATGGAAATATTCGATTAAAGCGGTGGGAGTGGTACGGGACATCAAAAGTGTCCTAACCGTTTCCGACGGAAGGAATGATCCAGATCAGGTGGGGAAGTGGGGGACATTCTGTACTAAAAAAAAGGTGGCCGATGCCGAAGAGCGGGGGAACCCAAGGAATAAGTTCTACGGGCTGTGAAGGGGCATGGAAAGAAGCTGATGTCTAGAGTCATGGACAGAGGGAATCAGAGGGGGTCTGGGCATCCATGGTTCAACTTTTAGGAAACTAGTCGTTGCGTTCGGTGGGAAAGATGGAAGAGGACCATGAGGTCTTCGAATTCCAAATAAGGGATTCTTCCAGTGAAGCATAAGGATTGGGAGAGGGCCTTTCCGTCTTCCAGGAGACTGAAAAGAGTAAACCGGGACACGTGAAATACTCAGACAGAAGCGGGGGGGGGAGAAAAAGGGGGAGGGGGGAGTTTAACATTTATCTTTCGGGCTGGGAAAGCGCAAAAGGGCTCATTTTGCTCAGCCTCTGTCTGGGGGAAAAGGGGGGAAACGGAGGGTTCCATTTTTGCAGACCAAAAACGAAAAAAGTGAAGATACGAACTGGTTGGGGCTAGCAACAGAAAAAAGACAATTTTTTCCAGCTGTTGTACTAAAAGACCGAACTGCGCGTCATGCACCTGGGGTTGGGAGAGTGGCATATCCCTTCCTACCGGATCAACCCTAAATGGGGCTTGCTTCCTTCCATTGCCGCGGACTTCAGTAAGGAAAAAACTGTGAAGCCGTTTGGACACTTTCCCGGGGAATTGGAAAAGTCTTCGAAAAGCGGAGAAAATGAGCGGGAACAGATCCTGGAGTTTAGAAAAAAATAAAAAAATGTAAGTCCCAAACAAGTCTGGTGAAAAGGGGGGGGGAGCTGCAGGGCGTGACTGAGATCACAAAACACTTTTGGCAAGAAAGGTGAGAAAAAGCGAGGCAGTACCGGAATCAATGAAACCAGGGGGACAGGAACTAAGAGGCGAGAAACACCTTGTTACGAACATGGCGTGAAAAAAACATCATGTGAGTTCATCTGTCCGCCTCGCGCATTACCAATCAAAAAAAAAGAAAAGTGCAAGGGGGAGAAGGGACGAAAGGAGTGAAGATAACCAGAAGGCGGCCTTTGGGCGAACCGGAAAATCGATGGGTTAAAAAGAATAAAAGTTACCAGGGGAAAGATA
>Ga0179593_1732200_pt1 | contig 10153 bp, 8 predicted proteins | sample CZODoug2_1_08_16_FD_185931 | JGI IMG/M metagenome (GOLD analysis project Ga0179593, IMG submission 185931) | Vadose zone soil fungal communities from Angelo Coast Range Reserve, California, USA - CZODoug2_1_08_16fungal (PacBio error correction) | ecosystem: Environmental > Terrestrial > Soil >...
TGCCGCATCGAGAGGGAAAGTAAAACCTCTTCGCTTGCTTATCTGTCAATTCTGGTAGTAGTTCTACAAATGAAAAGTGGATAGGAAGGGGGGGAGACTCGTGGGTTTAAAGAAATACATCGGAGGGATATATTTCGTAAAGGGCAATGGTGTGACTGCTTATCCGTCCGCAGAAAAGTAACCAGAGGATGGCTCAGGGAAAATCCTTGTATCCAGAAGGAGAATCACCCTAGTGAAAACTCATTTGGTTTCTTTGGGGTAAGAACTTCCATCTTTGAAGCAGGTGTATTAAAATCAGGGACACAGTTGAAAGTAGCCCACGGTCAAATCTAAAGGGGAAATGTGACTGGAGCTGCCTTCTTGACCACTCTGACTGAAGTCGGCAGGTTCGGAGCACGCGGGGGGTGAACAAAATCCTCGATCGGAGTCCAAACCCGCTGACTCCACAAGACTAAGCTTGGAAGGAAGAGTACGACCTGCTACAGTAACTGGAAGAAGAAGCAACTTGCTGTTGAAGGGGGCCGAAAGGCTAAATGGGGTGGAGAAGCGCCCAAGAAGTCTCCAAGGTTCCGTCATAGATATACGGCCGGGGGGGGGGGGGGAACCTTAACGAGTCAGTGAGGAGGGCGGGAGGATCTCGTCCTTTTTAGACAAATCCGGTGAGAAGCGCCCCCGGGTATTCCAGCGGGGGAATACGCTGGGCCAAGCAAATCTCAGGGACCGAGATTGGAGAAAGGATTCGAAGAACGATAGCCGAAGGTGTATTAACTTCCTTTTCTCGAGGACCGGGACAGAACCACTATCACTCTTGACCAAAGGGAAGAAATATAAAAAAATAAGGGTAAAGCAATGGCTAAGGAAGGGGGGGGGGCTAGAAGGATTAGAGCAACATCTCTAGAATTGTCGGGTTTACAGAAATGGCACCGGAGGGAGATGGACCTTTTGCTTCAATGAGGAGAAAATTGAGCAAGGGAAGGGTAATGAAAATAGAGGGTGAAAAGCCAGAAATTTACAGTGATTCCTCTTATAACTTCCGATAAAACGGTGTAGAGTTGATTTGGGATCTCAACATGGAAGGGGAAAGAACAGTTAGGGTAGATATGGGGAATGCTCTCTTGGAGAGCTCTCAAAGGGAGAGTCTGAAGCGGAGAAAACTTGCGTGGGGGGGAGATACGCAAGCACCCTCAAAAGAATCCACAACTCTATGTGGAATACTTTAAGGGGGGAGAGACCAAAAAGAAGAATTGGAGACAATCGTGAATTGGTAAATCAAGGATCTACACAGCCTACCGAGGAGTACTGAGGGGGGGGGGAGTTGAAAATTCCAAAAACCCGAAAGGGGGCAAAAAAAGGGATACGGGGCAGTTTCCCTATAGTCTATCGCTTCAAGCAAATCCTGGTCGGAAGGGGCCGAGAAAGGTAAGGCACGCTAGGGGAAGAGAGAAATCTAAACCGCGGAGTAACCTGCCGATCGAAGGTTCAGCCCGGCTAAGAGACGCGGGGGGGGGGGCAAGAAGGCACTGCTTACCAAAAAGGTACCTCAACGTTATAGCAACTGGTTAATCCTTGAAACGGAAGTGCATTAAAAGTCAAAAAAAAAATTGTTGACAAAGTTTGTCCTCAAGAAGACTCGGTCCCAAGTGGGTCAGCGAACGAAAAATTTATAACTTCGGTGAGAAATAAGGCGGGGGGCTAAAGATTATCTCCTGACTTCTATGTTGATAAGGACGTTATTCCGGGAAGGAAAGGAGCTCTACAAGGAGGGCTGCGGAAGGGGAAGGGGAATCCATGCCTTCTATAGATCCCCCAAGAGGAGGGGGGGAAAAGAGAGATATAGCAAAGGCCTTCCGGGGTACGACTATCAATTCAAAGTCCCCAGGGCTGTTAAAAAAAAAAAAACGAAAAAATGGATTGACGAAAAGCCGGAGGAAACTAAAAGAATAAATCGCAGGAAAGCCTCCTGCATTTCCGAAAGGTCGGCAGAAAAGGGCGTGGGGCAAAAATTGACCATTAGAGTCAGACACGTGTTACTTCTTCATCGACCCGTAACAGCCGGTCTTAAAGCGTCGAAAAAAAGTTAGCAGAAGGGAAAGCGCCGGACGTCGGGCCGGGCTGACGCAGTCGCTCGGCCCTGTCGCCGAGGGGAGCTGGAAGACGCAGGTGAAAGGCCATCTCGCACAAACCCTGCTGAAAAAAGGATTAGTATAAGAATCTCGCTAACTTTTAAAAACTGGCTTCCTCTGGGGGGGGGGGGGGGGGGGTTGGGGGGGGTTGGGGGGGGGGTTTGTTGTTTGGGGTTTCGGGGTTGTGTTGGGTGGGGGGTTGGGGGGGGTTTGGTTGGGTGGGTGGTTGGGGTGGGGGGGTTTTGGGGGGTTTTTTGGTTGTTTTTGGGGGGGTTGTGGGGGTGTGGGTGGTTTGGGGGGGGGGGGGTTTGGGGGTAAGGGGTGGCTTGGGGGGTGAAAGGGCACGATCGCGTCAACTCCTCAGGAGGGCTTTTTCGAGAAGATTTTTGAATAAGAGGAAAAAACTGAAGGGGGGTTGGGAACAGTAGGCGTTGGATGTAGGTCGCAAGGAAAAGCCGCCTGGAAAATCTGCGTTTTGGTATTCCGCCGGCGGGGTTCTTGGGGAGGGAAAAACGGCTTAGGTCAGGGGCTAATAAAGAGCAAAGAAGGCCGGGAAGCGAGAAGTATCTTACCGAATTTCTTGGTGTCCCAAGTGGAAAAGGGGGGAAAAAATCAACAAACGACGGGTGGGAATTAATTGACCAAACTTTACCGCCCTGGATGGTCTGTAGAGAAAGACCAGCCTGCGAGACAGCAAAAGAAATCAAAGGTAAAAAACAGCCCGGCCGTGAAACGTGAGGGAAAAACTCCCCTAAACCACCTTTTGTCTGCTTGGAGTCCTGTGGGGCTGAAACACAAGGGATTCGAAAACGAAAGAAAGTGGAGACGACTAAGATCAGGGGGGGGGTGACCCGCTTTATCTTTGGACGTGCACAGACTTGGGAGGAAGGGAAAGATGATCGGAAAGTAAAGGAAGGAAACCACCAAAAACAGAAAGTAAAGAATGAACGCTGTCTTGCCGATGAAGGGGGGAAAACTCCGTCTGGTGCGCCATGAAGAAGGGGAAGCTTTCGCGAAACCCCCGGGAAAAAAAAAAGATGTATGAAGGGAAAGAAGAGGCCCAAGAGGTTCGAAAATGGTCTCGGCCGGGGACATCTCGTTGTGACGTTGGAAGGTCAGCCAACCTATTAAAATCGGCGGAGTAAAGAGGGGAGGACTTCCCACCGGAGCGAAAATAGGGGGAAACTGGGCTCGAATTAAGTCCCAAAGGAATTGGTGGGGGGGGCTTTTGTCGAGCTCTCGATCGTATGAATGTTGGTAGAAAAAAAAGGGGCCAAGGGGAAGAACTGTAGGGGGAAGGAGGGCAAAGGGACGGCCAGAGAGATTCCCATTTCTACCGGCTTGAAAGTCAGGGAGATGGGGCGGGTTCAAGGCCAGGATGAAAAAGCGCTTCACATATGATCCTTACAATCCAAAGGAACAACATTATTTTTAAACACGATCGGGGATGGTTGACATGCGAAGGATAACGAGGGGGAAGTGAAACCAGAACGCGGGAAAGATTTCAGGCGATACGGAGGACCCATTGCAGCCGACATCGATCCTAGAGGTTCAGCAGGCGCAACAAGGAAGAGTATAAAATTGCTGGGGGGAGACCTGCCGCCCAGACGTATCCGAGGTAAGGAACCTAGTCAATCTCTTCACCGAGACCACTCTTCTATACGCTGTTCAACTGGTGATCCGAGTAGGGCAGGAAAAGCGAGGAAAATTCCGGAAAGAACGGGAGACAGTGGGAACAGCGAAAACGGAAGTGCTGGGCCGACAGGAAGGAGTACCTAGCTCTGTTTGACCGGTCCCGTGTGATCGCTCGGACTCATTAGAAGAGAGTAGAAAGGAAAAAAAATTTGGAGGAAGGGAAAAAGGAAGTCAATAATTCAATGCCTCGAAGAAGTCGGCGGGCGCGCGGTAGTTAATGGGAGCGTAGGTTGACCCGAAAGCGGGAACCTTCTTCCGCCGACCATACCGTTTCATCTCTCTCAAAAAAAAACACCTGAAATGGGATATGAAAGGGTCCGTTTGAAGATACCAGACATCAATCCACCGTGGGGGTGGTGGGGGAAAAAAAATTTCTAGAAGGGGAGACGAAGGACTCGGAAGAAGAGGGGTAAAAAACCGGCCTGCTGGCGTGGTTAGTACTCTCTCTTACTTCAGTACTAGGGGATCATCAAAGAACAACTTCAGTCGGAGTTCGAGGGGGCGGGTCCCACGAATCCGATCTTTTTCGTTGCAATGTCCGACCTGGTGGCTGACTTACAGTACTGGGAGGGAAGGCCCAAAAGGGAGACATGTTGAAAGCGTCGATCTGAGGGGGGGGAAATCGTTGCCGCAGTCCTCGGAGGGTGACCTAAAAAAAGCTTCTTCGGTAATCGTCGCCGTCTTGGAGGGGGAGGTCAGTTAGACCAATGGAAACACTCAGGGAAGAGTGAAATGGGGGAGAAAGTGGGAGAGGGGAAAGCAAAGAGACGAAGGGGGGGTCAATTGGGTTACTGTGAAGTATAGCTATAACTACGCGTAACCAGCTGCTTTAACTCATTAGTACAAAAAAAAGAGTGATCAGGAATCACCAAAAGAGGAAAGAAAGTAGGGGAATTGTGATCTTCCAAGGGAAGACGTCTGTTTCTTCCATCATTCAGGTACACTTTACAAGGACAAGAGAGCCACCCGAATAAGGAGGTAAAGAAGTAGGGACCCTTACGACAACTCGGACTTACAGCGGTCCGGTCGGCGATCACCTGTGATATGGGGGAAATCCTCTATAGAAAATCTCAAGGGAAGAAAAAGACCGAGAAGGGAAAGGAAATAGGGGAGAGAACTGGCAGAGAACAAAAACTGGCTTGTTGCAGGCCGACCGGCCGAATTTTTGGAAACTAACGCCCGCCGGGGACCTACTATTTGTTCCGGTTCAGGTGGGAAACAGAGAAATAGTAAAACCATTCAAAAACGGGCTGCGACCTCCAGGCGGGACTCGAAGAGCCGAATCAAGCCGGTCGCTGAGTCCCCCTGTTTTAGTAAAGTCGGTCACGCCAGAACGGCGGTGGTAGTCCAACCGCCGGATTAACGTTTCTAAAAGGAAAAAGAGGCAAGGGGGAGGGAGGCACGCGAAGTGAAGGCGCAAGGGAAAGGTTTGAAGCACTGATTACCTGGCACTTTCGCTTGGTAATGCCCTATCACTCAGACCATAAAAAGGGGGTCATCAAGGGGGGGGATTAATGAAGGAACATGGGAGAACCAGGAATCTCATCTATAGGGGGTGTCGGTTATTTTTGAACGCCATTTTCAACCGAGGCAGATCTTGCAAGGGGGAAAAGCTCGGGAGAAAGAAGGGCCGAATTATTGGAGACTCAAAGGCGGATTTGTGCACGATTACTTAGCAACCCTTCGAGAAATTTTCGAGTTTATGGACTGTTCGGTGAGCAATATAAAAAAAGAACAGGAATATGACGCGCTCGCCAAAGGGCCCTCTGAGCTTCTCTGATATCATACGCGGGCCAGAGCGGGAATTCCACAACGCGAGTAAAGATCGAGGGGGGGGAGAAAAACAAAGCAACCTCTACTGGTGTTCAACAAAGTCGTGAAGGTTGAATCTTGGAAATAAAAGAAGAGATTTTACCGACAGGAAAGAGAGACACCACTCGGTACCATAAAAGAGTCCTGTAAACGTTAGTCAGCGTCCTTCTCCGCCTTCCTGGTTGTTCGAAGGAAGGGGGGGGCCGCTTATTCCAAGGGGGACCTAGTCACGCTCCTGCCATCAAAGAAGGACGCCTAGCCGAGCTCCTGAGTGGGAAAAGCGATATAAGAGAGAGATCCTTCTTCAACAGGACTGTTCAGCCGCGAACCTCGGTCCCGTTTTCAAAATTTAAATGGAGACGGTTCTGCTACGTGGAACGCCGCGGTCGACCAAGTGGGTCGATCATCTCAAAGCCTTGATCAATCCAGGTCTCAGGAAAGGATCAGAGTGAAAAAGGGCCTTCTGGGGTACTCAGGGTGATTCCTGAAGCCATTTAGATCTACACATCAGAACCTACCTGGTCTGCGCCGAATTGAACTCGTATAACACTCTCAAGATAAAAAGAGTGATGACAAAACTGATTTGAGGAAAGCAATTCGCGCCCTGAGTGTCGGGAAAGGACAAAGTGAGTGTAAGTAAAAGGGGTCCTTATTCAACTCACTAGGTCACGCTGCGAGCATCCGCGAGATGTACCGAGGCTCTGAAGGGACTGATAAAAGGGGTGAAAAAGCAGGCTTCGTTCTGAGGGTGGGGGGTGGGGTGGCGTGCCAGCTGGAAAAGAAAAGGCTACCTGGGAATTGGGAAAGGGAGATCGAAGGACCCTCTTGCGCGGAAGTCTTCCGCTTTGGAGGAGGTCTCTTGCCAGGAAACCTATTCCGTGCCGGCTAGAGTCCAAACCTAAAGGGGGAGGAAAGGATGAAAGCTTCAGATGGTGGGACTAAAGGAAAATGGTTGGTTGGGTTCAAAGCGGAGTAAAAAAAATCCTCTGTCCGTCTTAGATCTGTTTATAAATCACCAACTGTCTACTGTTTTAAAAAAAGTGGTGGGAGATCGACAGACTGCGACTCGGAGGACGGTGTCTTGGCTTACCCTCTAGGGCATCAACATTGCTAAGCGGGATATCCAGAAAGGAAAGCCGCGAAGCGGACATGCGGAAAACGACGAGGGAGGGCCTGATCCAAGCACTACCGTACAAGTCCCACCACGCAACGCGAAAGTTCTGCGTTAGCATCTTAAGGGAACCGTAGTTGGAAATTCTCAAAAACTGAAAAGGCGAAAGCGAATCCATCCTCCCTTTCCAGAACGATAAAGGATCGGTTAAAAGGGCGGTCTAAAAGAAAAGGTGGTCAGTCGGGATTTGAAGGACTGCCACCCCATGGAACAGCGAGAAATAGTGGAGGAACGACGATCACCGATTGAACCCGGGAGGACTTTCAAAAGCTGTACGTAAGGGTAACCCTGCAAATGTGCGCTGACAAGGAGAGAAAAGCGCAGCCGGCTGGGGGAAGAGGAAGAAAACGGCTCTGCGTTTTGAAATCAGAAGATTCGGGTCACCCACCCTCACTTTGGGATTGATGTAGGAAGCCATGGAATTAAAAAGGCTTTGCAGAAAAAAGAGTACTCGGGGAGTGGAGGCCTGGGGAGACGCTATTAACCGTATAAAAAGGTTATTCATTCGGGCGTAGTCAAAATCCCACATTCTCAAAGTTCGGGAAGGTTACATGAAGGGGGGGCTGTCCTCTCTGTGATGGGCGGCAGGAGAGGATAGAGGTTTCCCCCTAACGGTGATCGTCCGCCGCAGTTTACGATGCTCCGAATTCAGGGGACAATAACGGGGAGATGGGGGGGGCGATCTGTGGTTGTTCATTGTAAAACCCTTCTGGGAGCGGCACACATGAAAAGCCAACATGGGATCGGGGGAAAAGAAAGGGAAAAGGGAGAACTAGTTGATTGTCTCATGAGTCCAGCCGCCGCTATTATTTTCTCGGCTCGTGAATTACCAAAGGGTCCCCGGCGAGGGATTTGCAGAAGAAAGGGTACGCAAACTATTTGTCAATAAAACAGGGGGGGAGGGCTCCCTGCCGCGCCCAAATTGACTATCCGCCAGAGCGTTTGGACGGTACTCCGGAGAGAAAGTCCGATCGGCTTCAAACGCGAGGTAAAAACGCCGATCAGGGGGGGCCGGAAAGAAGGGACACGCCCCGGCTGGGAAGACACAACCCACGGCGGAAAGTTCTGAACGCAACCGAGCGTTCGGTGGAACGCAGCGACCGGAAAGGAAAAGACGGAGAGGGGTGTTCCCGGGTGAGTAGCAGGCTTCCGCCATCAGAACAAAGGGAACGGGAGGAAGTCAGGAGACTCTATAATCTAGCGGGGGGCGTCTGTGCGCTGTAGTGACTCAGTTTACTTATGGGGGCCAGCGAAAGGGCGCGCCTCCCATTCGGAGAAAAACGAGGAAAAAGTAGGGAAAAAGAGGGAAGGTGCCAAGGGGAGACGGTCCACCTCCAGAAAGTCACTCACCGCTGCCGCCGCCTGATCGTACTTCTGGGCAAAGAGCTACGTGAAGGACAACAATACCGGAAAGGGGAGTCGGGAAAAGACTGGGAAATTCAAACTAGCCTGATCACCCAAAGCGCCACCCGCGCATCTTCGGGGGGAGGGGCTTGCTAGGAGGGGTTGCGTTAACACTTTCAACCGTGGGTCTGTAGGGAAGAGTGAAAAACGAGACACAGACTTAAACAACCAGTGAAAAAAAATGGGAGGAGGGAGAAGGATTGGGGAAGATAGGAGGGTTACCGTAACACCCGCTGCGTCGTCGGTCGGTAAGTCTGGGGGCAAGGGGGAGAAACATTTCCTTGATTCGTCAAAAAGGGGAGTTTGGAAAGGGGGGAGAGGGACATCGAGCCCAGATGTCGAATGTGCATGGGTACGGCAGGGCTGGAACATCTGAGGAAGAGGAAAAAAAAAGGGGGAGAAAAGAATTGAATACAGCCATTTTAAAACTCATTTTGTGGGGGGGTTTTGGAATTTGGGGAGCTTCCGAGGTGAGATTGCGACCAGAAAAAAAATAGGAAGAAAAAAAAAGCGGTGAGAAGGGGGGACTATTCTAATCCTTCGTGAACCTTAGTGGACGGCAGACAGGGTGGGGACCAGGGCAAAGGATGTGGAAAGAACAGAGAGATGAACCTCCTGACCTCCAGCTCAAAAAAGCAAATCACCTCAGGCCCAAAAGAAAGCACTGAAAGGGAAAAGAAGGGGGGAATTGGGGGACGAAAGAAGGCCCCTCCCTTGCCTACGATTTTCTCAGGGAAAAAAGGAAGTTGTTAGGCCGGCGAAACGAACTGAAAACTTCTCAGAGACGACTATCAAGGGCAGGGAGGGAGGGGGGGAACTGAGGAACCGGTCGACAGGAGAGTTTAGTCCCGGCTGCGACCAGAATCGGCTGAATTGCCGCCCAACCCAAAGGCACCGTTAGAGAACCTGGAAAGTAAGCAAAGCGGGTCAGGCTCACAGTTAGAGGGTGAAAAGGGAAGGTGAACTTCCAAAAGTCGCGTGCACGGAAAGTCCCTATACAAAAAATGCATCCGGGGGGGGAATTCTAAAAAGGGATGAATGGGGATTCCGGACAGGGGGAGGGGGAAAAAAAAAGGAACTCTCAATCGTGAGAAAGGGGGTGTTCGGGGACTAACCGCCATTTCAGGCACAGGGGAGGGAGGGGGGATAAAAAGAGGAAGACCTTAAGGGAAGGGGGGAGACTTTATGTAAAGAAAAAAACAGCGACATTGGGGGAATACCGGGGGTTTTTCACACTAAGGAAAGGGGTGGAGTGTACGGCCGGAGAGCAAAAAAGAGGGCGTTCCGATAAGGACTGCGCGGAGGACCTGCCTCTCGGAAAGCTATTCTGAGCGTTAAAAAGTTAGGTCCAAGGGGGAGAAAACAGGCTGCAAGACCAAACATACTCTATGGGGGGCCGTCGCTGGGGTACTTTTTGCAGACAAAAAAAGGGACTGGGGGTAAAAAGAGGGTCTGGGGTTTGGTGGGATGTAAATAACTCGATCTAACACATTAAAAAGAAGTTAAAAGGATGGAAAGCACAGGAAAAGGGTTCCGTCAAGGGGCGCGAAGTTTCAAAGGGAAGGGCTAGCAGCGAAATGGTCAGGGAGGGAACGGATGAGTCACTGGTCCTTACGCAAGGGCAAGGGGGGAACCGTCTCAAGGACTTCCTACCTTTCCAGATCCTAGGGGCAACCGACGCGCTTGGAAAAAAAAGAAAGGGGGGACAATTCTAAGGAGCAAAGGTCCCGACGGACTTAAGGTTCAGAAGGAAGGTACGCAAAAAAAAAAAAGAGGGTCAACGTGTGGCGGAAAGCAACAGGGGAGGGGGCATATTTACGTGAGGAATTCTGCTTGCCGTAGCCTAGAGATGCAAGCTCTTCTCTATGGAAAAAGGAGTGAAAAAGGGGGGCTGGCGCTACGAAAAATGTCTGCGCCGAATTGGGGCTTAACCACTCGCATGGCTCGG
>Ga0179593_1453690_pt1 | contig 10152 bp, 15 predicted proteins | sample CZODoug2_1_08_16_FD_185931 | JGI IMG/M metagenome (GOLD analysis project Ga0179593, IMG submission 185931) | Vadose zone soil fungal communities from Angelo Coast Range Reserve, California, USA - CZODoug2_1_08_16fungal (PacBio error correction) | ecosystem: Environmental > Terrestrial > Soil >...
CTTTTGGGAGGGTCGAAGGGGGGCAAAGGAGGAGACTAAGCAAGCGAAAAAGGGACACAGAGACTTGTGATGGACAATGGAATTCAGTCGGCTCAGCTACGGGTTGAAATTCAAGTTCAACCGTCGGCGATCTGGGGCGTGGGCGTAGGGAAACGGCACTTCGAGTCTGTCCGTTGACAACGTGAGCACATGGCAGAGTGGTGTGACTTGTAGAGAAAAAGGACTTGGAATGAGAGAGGTTAGTGTCGAACTCGGTCGGTGAAAAAACGTGAAGATTATAAGGGAACAGGTTTCTACAAAGAGTCACGTAACCTGGCGAAAAAGAAAGAGAAATAGCGGGGGATGGCGATCGAAAGCTTAAGACGGGCTATCGCATCGTGGAAAGTCTGTTCGCCTTGGCGACAGTCCTCACGTGAAGTTGTTAAACCAAGCAGTGTAGAAGGGGGTAAAAGGAAGATCGAGGCAAGGGGGAATTCGAGAGCAATATCTCGTTTGCAAGGGACAGATCCTTGACGGAAAAAACTAAGACACGAGAAAAGAGAGTGTAGGGGAAGAAGCGACAAACCGGAAGGTCAAGTCAAAAGATTAGGGGCATAACTAAAGGAGGAGGGTGGGGGGAAATTGAGTAAATAAACGGACCTGAAGAAGAAGGAACTCCCAGGAAAGAAGTTAAGCTGAGGGACTGTGTCCGCCACTCCTCAGCAGTCCATTTCAGAGTCGTCAAAAAAGGAAGAAGTCGTGCGCGGGGCTCGCAGGGAGAGGGGCGCGTTGGATGAAGACAAGGAAAGACACGATGCGTTGGGTGATCTTGTAGACAAATAATCGCGGATGAAAAAAAAGGGGAAGGACAGAAAAGCGATAGGTGGGATCAGCGTAACAAGATGCTGAGGCTTGTATGTCCCTGAAGTATGAAATTAATATTTGATGAATGAGGGAAAAATCTTACGGCAGCGGGTCGTTGCTAAGGTAAAAAAAATCGGGTACGTGCGAGATGTTCTCCAATTGGGTTGCAAGGAAGAATGTGATTGCAGTAAGAATTCCAGAGGAGAACGGGGAAAAAACGGAGATCTTCAGACTTGTTCACGGGACTATAGCAGGCCCCTCCATGAAAACTGTTGGAGGGGTGGCCGTTGAAAAAAAACTAGAACGAAACAAACTCAAAAAAAACAGAGAGAATCTTTAGAACCAGCCACCTGCTCCGACGAACCACTTTAATTAAACCGAGAAAGGAAGTGAATTGTACCAAAGGGGTTGGGAGCTAACAAGCGGGAAAATGAGTGGTTTTCGGCGTATACGCGAATCTGAAATTGACGAACACGTAACTAAAGAACAAGAAACTCCTTTTGGGCCCTGGGAGGCCTTCCCCACGGAGTAGCTATGGAGAAGATCAAACGGGGGCCGTTAGTGGGAGTTGGAAGGATGGGGCATTGTGTTTAGCCGAAGTTAAAAGGCCCGGATCTAAAGAGTGAACTTTTGTTGGATCGGCGAAAGTATGAAGTAAAAGATTGAAGCTGGTTCATAAAAATCATCACGCTCTTATGGAAGGGGGTCCAACCGAAGTAGGGGCTCAACGAATGGGGAATGTAATGTGCAGAAAGGGACGGGCAAGAAGGGCCGAAAAGGAGGCAGTTGAATACGGAAGTGTCACGCACAGCACGCCGCTCAATCGAACTGTGGACAGTCTCAGGGGCAATTTGTTGGCGGTGCCCGCGTATGCCGTGTGACATCAATCCGAGCGAGGAGGCAGATTTCCGGGAGTCTTTAGGTTACCCCCACACGGGCGATTTGAGCATGGCCTATTCGTCAAGGGGGAGTACGGGGGCAAGGAGGTTAGTCCGGGGTGTCGGATGACCGAGGGAAGGTACGAAGCAGCAGCCAAGTGTTGGGATGCTACTGTGAAAATCTTCATAAGCAGCGAAACTTTCCAGGCACAAGAGACGACGTTGGGGATGGGCCAGATGGAATGCGCTGCAGACTCGGTTTGTTTTTACAGCGGTCGTTTCGCCGTCGAATTAAGGGAGGGTGGAGGGGAGGGCACAACGGGGAGGGGAGGGAGTGAGGATAAGGACGGGGCAGCCCAAGTTCAGCACATTCAATTGAGGGGATATGAAGTGGACGGAGGTCTGGAGGACAGGCATCGTCGTCAAAACATTTGATGAAGATTCAAGGGAGGGGGGCTACGTGATCCGGCAAATTACTACTCTGTCAACGAGAGAGTGTAGGGGAGATCGATAGAGATGAGGTGAGGGGGCGCTGAAACTGGGAAAAGGGCGATGATTTTGGGAGCATTGAAGGCGCCAGTTTAGTTTTTACCAGAGGATTTTCTTTATATTTAAAAGAACAGCTAGGAGTGTTGTGCGTGGAGGGGAGTACAATAGAACGGAGATCGGGTTTTTCCCGCCTACTGCTGAAACAAACACCAATCCGAGAAATAGGGCAATTGGAGTCGCCCGAGAACGGAGTTCAGCTGTAGGAAGTAGATCAAAAAACAACGATGATGATGAAAAAAGAATAGTCAAAGAAGTCCGGAATTAATTTATCTTGGACCGAAAAAAAACTAATACCTCTCTTCATAGATTTGAGGTGGTCCTAAGGGCGACCGCGTCCGTTTATCTTGTCGCTCCAAAAAAAAAAAGCCGACTATCTGGGTTCACATGAAACGAACTGATGAGCGGGGAAACAGGTACAGCAGGAGCTAACTGAGGAAGGGAACATATCCTTCCGCATGGGAAGGGTAATCGCGCTCCAATCTCCGCCGGAAGGCCAGGGCAGGACAAGATCAGGAACGAATGAGTCGAGTTGCAAACTGACACGTTGGCAACGCACAATTTCCTTGATAAGATTTTCAGCCCCGTTTTTACCATCAGAATTAAGAAACGTAACCTGCACCCAAAGAGCTGAAATTCATCAAGGAAAGCACCGGAGGATTTTAGGAAAAGGGTGGGGAAGGACGTACCGAGAGCACTCCCGGGCTTGCAATAAAGCAAATCAGAATCGGCATCGTTCGGAAAAAACAGATTAAAAAAACCGTAGAGGGGGGGAAGAAGCCGATCCTGGAAAAAAAAACGTCAAAAAAACTCTGGACGGCACACTGGCGGTGCGTCTCTAGCTGGGTCCCCAGTATCAAAATAAAAAGTTAGGGCTGAAGGGTGAGGGGAAATTAAACCCACGGAGACTCCAGCGAGAGCCTTCCCAAACCAGCTTCAAGCCATTAGGCCCTTCCATCGTGTGGGTTGAATGAAAAGTCCGCACGACCTGCAATAGAGAGGGTAACGGATTTGGGGGGAATATACGAAAAGAAGAACGGGGAAGAGACACCAAGTCACAAGCTATCGATGGGCCCGACGGAGGGGGGAGGTGCGGGAAAGGGCAAAGTCTTACGAGCCTAAGAGCTTGCGAAATGTTGGCCCCTAACTTTCAGACAGGAAAGTCACTCAAGAGGGGAGCGCCAGGGAAGTCAGATTCCAGGGAAGGGGAGGGAGGAGGATAAGAAAAAGGGAGCAAAAGCGGGAAGCAATAAGCCGGTCAGCCAGAACGAGTTGATCCTCCGGGAAGTTTCACCTTCGGGTGGAGAAAAACCAAGGGGGAGGATCGAAAATCAACTAACGGAAGGGATAGGAATCCAACTAGCCTCGGGAAAGGGGGAGTAGAAAACGTGAAAACCAAATAACGAAGGGGGGGAGTCTTCAGGGTTGCGTCAGGCAGGGGGCGAGGGAGGGAAATACCTCGGTTTTAGGACAAACCTTTTGGACATCCCTCGAAGGGGTGAAGGGTTGGACTGAAATGGGGGGAGCGGAGGAATTTTAGGGGAACAATTAAAGCGTGTTATGATTTTGTTCGTTGTTTATTGTTGAAGGGACGTTGTGTCGGAAAAAACTGGCCAACACAAAAAAGGCCAACAATCAAAGGTCGGAGGGAGAATTGGGTTATGAACAGTCAGGGCGCGCCTTGGGGTGGAACGGGACAATACGAGGGAGAGCGGAGAGCAAAAGGGAAAGAACCAACTGGGGGACGCGAAGCGCTTTTTGGGAAAACGGTCAACTGCCAGGCACCTATACTTCAAATAGTAAGAGTGCCTCACTTGACGACTGAAGCCGGAAAGGTCGCGGGAGACAAAAGATAAGAAGTGCAAGAGACGTCACGCTTGCTCGCCTGCAGCGGGGGGGGGTCCGGATCCTTACGAAGGGCTCCAAACGACATTCGAGATAAATGAAGCCTGAGGCCAAAATCAAAAACGCGAGAAGGAAGGTCAGAAGGGGCAAACACCGCATGCCGACGTTTGAAGATCTAACGGTCGGCCGCTATGCTGCTTAAGAAGGACACATCCCGCTTAAAATTACTTCGAGGGAGGGGGAAGGGGGAGGTCAGGTCCGTGACGAGATCACGACAGGTAAAGAAGGAGTATGTCACTGGCCCTAATTCAGATCTCCCTACCCTTCTTAAGGCCGTGGGTTGGGCTCCAGAAAAAAAGAAGAATCAAGGCGGCGGGAGTGGTTGGTTAAAAACCGCAGAGAGGGGGAGGTCCAAACTCTCATCACCGTGGCGAGGGCCAGAAGAAAAAACAAAAAACCCTCGATCTTTGGGGACATTCACGCATACTGTCGGAGGGGGAAGCGTAAACGTAGCAGGGCATCTTCAAGGCGAACAGAGGGATTATTGGAGGCATTGAAACGTGGGGGACGACGTCACATCAGAAACGGTGCCGTCGAGCAGCGAGTCTTTGAAGAGGGGGATTGACTTCGCCGTGGGGGGAAGGATCACGAGCCAGGTGTCGCTTGGAGGAAGGCCTCCCCTTTTGACGCTGAATTTTCAAGGTACACGTACCGCCGGAATTCACTGGAACGATGCCAGCACCTTCTAGGGGATGCACGTGAGGGGGGGAGCGGAAGGATAACAAAGGAGCCCGCTGCCGTTTGCATCCAGCAAAACCAAGATCGCAGTTACTGTCCCACAAGTTAACAAAACAGGGGGAGGTGACATAAGAAGAGAAAATTGGCAATCCACAAAAGGAGGGGAAGCGGGGGGAAACGGCCTTAGAGGGGCTTCTGATTACATCCAACCTAGGCACAGACATCCATCTCAACAAAAACAAATGATTAGGGAGAGAGGTGGGGGCTCAATGGTGAAAAACGGTCAGACGGAAGAAAACAAATGGAAGAGCGAGTTGTTTGATCCAATTTATTGCTTACCTACTTTTTTTTAAAAATTTGTCGTCAGTAAGATGCTGAGGTCGGGCCTGGTGCAAGTGACCGAATGGAATGAAACCGGTCCGAATCCCAGCAGGCATCACTGAGAAGGTTGAAGATTTACGTGAAGCTGAAGGGGGCATTTCTTACATCTGTCGGGAAACGTTTAAGGAAGGAGCAAGTACATTTGGAGGAGAAAGGGAGCAGTTGAAACTGCGAGAGGAGGCACAAAGATACTGCTACTTGCACTTTATGTACTATCGTCTCGAACACCAACTGTCGAAGAAATGTGTGGGCGACTTTAAAGCGCCATCATATGAAGAGTTTACCAGAAGCGGGAGGGAAAAAGAGGGGACATATCGGTCAGTTTGGGTTTTCAGTTCAAAGTCCAACGGATGCGGTTTTTAAGAGACTGCTTAAAAACGCACAAAGCCAGAGAAGAGTGGGCGGGTCGTTAAGACCGAGAAGCTTTTACCAGAATTAGGGAGTAAGAAGGAAGTTGGGGAAGACATGAACTACGTCGTTTGTAGGGGGTTATTGGGGAGGTCAAACTTGACCTGAATTACCGCACGAAAGATTTAGGGAGATGGGGAGGGGCCTGTGGCCCGGAAAAAGAAGGGGGAAGAAGCCAAAGCGCCCAATTCAAACTATCCGCATAATCCACACCCCACGGGAACCACCAAACATCGCGGGGGGAGCGCGCGGACGCAGGAACGGTTTGGAGAAGGAGGAGGAAGGAGGTGAAGAAACAATGCTGGGGAAGACGTTCATCTGATTCAGGCACGTTAGGCGCCCAATCGATCGGGGGGAACTTTAAGGAGAAAGATGAGGTCAAGTGGATAGCACGAGGAAGAGTGGTATGTGCGGTCACGCCGTACGAGGAATCCGTAATCGTTTGCGGCATTATGAAAAAAAGCCGAGAGCTGCTTTAAAGGGGTGAAATGAAGTGTGAGGCATTACGAATAGAAAGACGAGAAGCAAAGCAGGCAAAAAAGCCCCTTAACGACTGTTTCAAGGGACCATATACCACTCAAAAGCCAGACGGGGGGGATGGGGCCGTTGGGGGGAAAAGGTGTGGTCAACTAAAAAAAATGAAGGGAGAATAACCAAAACTACATCAAAAGAATTTCCTTGATAACCACAAGATACAACTATACAACCACGAAAACAACGGGGAGGTACCCGGAAGACCTGCGAAGGGGATTGAACCAGGAAGCTCAGCAATGAGGGGGGAAAGGGGTGGGCGATAAGGAGAAAAATGAAGACCAAAGAATCAAAGCGGGAGGGGCGGACTTCCCCTCCGGACGTAGGTGCTTCTTTATTAGAACGGGAGGGGTGGGGGGAAAAGTGGCAGGATCCAGGGGGGGGTTGGATAACCAAAAAAAGGTCGCCGAGATATCGATACAGAGTTGGGCGTCGTCTAGACGGTCTGGAAAAAAATTCCCCGCTGGGGCAGCAATGTCTGATAAAGAATCCCCGATGAAGGGATGGGAATTTAACCCCGACTAAACTAATGGAGGTGAATTCGTGATCCTGAAGGTAAAGCAGTGGGGACAGAACGTCGGGAGGGGAGGAATGTGGAAGAAGGGGCGGAACTAAAGAAAGACGAACAAATTGATGGGCAGCGGTCGGTGGACTGGTAGACCAAAATTATTATGTAAAGTCGAAGGAAGAAAGACGGAGCAGAAGGGGGGGAAAGCAGTAGGTGGCGAAATTAAGGAACACCCAAGGGTCGAGGGTGGATTGTAGTAGGGCTAATAGCATGGTAGGACTGTTGGTTTTGTCGTCTCCTTGGGACGGATTAAGAGTAAAGAGGATATCCAGCCAAGTGGGGGAGGGAGAAGGGGGGAAAAGGCTAAAGGGAAAAAGCGAAGGAAAAAAAAGATCGACGTTGTGTGATTGGACAACCATTATTCTGCTGCATCTTCACATCTACTTGTTTGGTACACTTCTTTTAGGACGGGGGACTTCATAGGAGGTGTAGGGAGTGCAAACGGAAAAGGGATGAGGCGGGGAAAAAGGGTCCAGAACACACGGGAAGATGCAGGTCTTTGAAGAGATGACGGAATATGACGTTGAGGGGATTCGGAACTCAGGGGAAAACGGAGGAATCATATAAGGAAAGGGGGTTGAGGAAAAAGTGAAGAAAAAAAGTGCAAACTGGCAAGCACGCATAGCGTGTTAATTCTACGCGCTTATGGCTCTCGTCTAGCAAGCGAACTGGCGAATGGGGTTCAAAATTTGGGGTTGTAGGAAGGGGGGAAGAAGACTCAGAGGAGGGGAAAAACGAAGCAGGGTCGTTATGTAACTCAACCATTCGGTGTTGCTTGCGTTAGAAACATATCCCCTTACGCTGTGTTCCTCCGAGCCTGCGGAAACAGCGGGGAAAAAAAAAAAAATGAAAGGGAGGGGAGAACCAAGAAGGAGGTAAGCATTTAAGAGGGGATCTCTTATCAGAAAAAAAACCAACTTAGATTCCACTCTCTAGATTAAATGCAAGGAGAACTCGTGGCGCCGAACGCACAGACAAGAGAGGTCTTAGTGGGAGTTGGTGTCGCAGATAGGGAAAAAACGAAAAAAAAAAAAAGTTGCAACTTTAAATTCCCAAAAAATCTATTCTTCGTGGGTCACGGACACTCACCTGGGAGGTGTAAACTACGCACAGCCGGACGCCCTGAGGAAACACATTAGAATTAAGAAAGTGCCGGTTGAGACTATCGAAGAACTCAAGCTTCGTCGAAGGCGGCGATCGTCCGATGCTTCTCCATTTTTCACTGGAAAGTTCGCCACAATGGCCTTGGAAAGAGGAATCCCGGTTGAAGTGTACGAAAAAAAGACAGTCAGCCTGAACTTAAGAGATTTCCAGCACAGTTAGGCAAGGTGATTGCACGTGGTGCTTGCGTACGCGTAAACAGAGCCCCGTCTGGCAACAAGAGCACGACCCACGAGCGATCGGATTCCATAAAAGAAGAGGGAACCAGGAAGTGCTAGGGAAGACTTGGCAAATCACAGTGGCCTTGGACTCCAGTGTCTCTTCGAAGCGGGTACCAGAAGTCACCTCCACATTGGTGTCTATAATAGAAGGCGTACACCCCCGCGAATCCAGAAAGAGAAATCCGAACAAGCAAGGAAGTAAAAGCCAAAAGGAAACCCTTCCGAGCAAGTGTGGGGAAGAGACCTCAGAACTGCAAATGATAGATTCAAAGGGGTGGATGGAAATAACGACGGCACATAATCAGACGGCCAGACAAAGAAAACCGCCGCGACAGTCGCATGCGTTGCTTTTCTTTAACTCCAATCTGAAAAAAGAAGTACGCTGAGAAAAAGGCGGTGCCCTAAGGGTCTAAGGAAAGGAAATAAATGAGGTGGGGTCGAACAGGGGGGAAAGGGAAAAAAAACTGAGTTGCGGGAAGAAACGTAGCGTGAACGTCCGCAAAAATCTTAACTACCGACGAGGGTTTGGCTGCTCAGAGGGACCGGGTGCAAAGTCGGTAGAACACCACTTTGGGGTAGGAAGAGGAAAAGCAAAACAAAGAGAAGGGAAGAAAAACTCAAAGAGAAGTACCCGGGCCCAAAACCGGCGGTTCTTCTTTGCCTTGCTGTCAGCTCTGAGCGAGAAAACAGACGAAAGAGGGCGGTCAGACAACTCATGGGGTACACGTCCCGAAGGGAGACTGGGAGTTAACCGTAGGCGCGGAACCTTGTGTATTTTTCTCAAGAACTTAGTTTTTTGTATCTTGTCGTTGTTTGGGAGGGTGAAAAAAAGGCGGTGGGGGGAGGAAAAAAGCCAAAACGGAAAACAGAAACGAAAGGCTTGAGTTCCTCGGTCGCGTGGAAACATTCTGGGTCAATCTGTAGCCGTTGAAGCCGCACTCTCAGGGAGAGTCAGGGGCAAAGAAAGGGAATGCACCACGGTACAAAAATGGAGCGACGCTGGGGGGGGAAATCGGGTTCTTCCCGCACTAATACCCTGTCATCTACGTTCTCGGACGGGGGGGAACAAATATCCTGCAAGGACAAAGCACGATAAAAGAGAATATCGGGACTCCGCAAAAAAAGGACGAGGGGATCCGCCGAGATGTGGCCTGAGCCTCCATCGTTCCCACGATTCTTCTCGGGATACGTCCCTCAGCACCAGCCAAACTCGGGAAAAAAGGGAGATGCAAAAGGAGCAGAGAAATGTGGAAAAGAGCCGGCGACGGCACGCCGAGGAGCTTCCAAGTCCATCCCATCTGTTTCTTTCAGGAGCTTGACAAGGGAATTGATAAAGGGTAACTGCAAGAGAAACAGTAAAAAGAAGGGAGGGGTTTCAAAGGGGGGAATAAAAGAGCGCAGATCTACTCCCGACAGAGAAACATTAATCTCGTGTGTGTCTCCGAAACTCACAGCATTAATCGGGCTTGCGGGTTGGAACTCAATGCACTCTTCCGGAAAAAAGGGGATTAAGTTAGGAATAAAATGGGCCACTGAACAAAGCACGATCTGCGTATTCACGCAGGGGGGCTTCTTGTAACAGTAAGGCCTTAAAGAAGGCATTAAGGCGGAAGGGGGACCTGGAGAAATGGGGGGGAAGTGGAGAGAGAAACGCAAAAATCGCAAAAAAGCCTGCCTGGGGTCGCTGGGTACATAGGAGAGGGCCTCTAAATTACTGATCAACTGGAGGACACTCAAAAGTCCCGGATAAATCTTCACTCCCCGGTTGGCCGACGAGGTACGGGAAAAAGGAAAACTGAAGTCAGAAAAGAATCGAGGGAAAAACAAATCAGCATTCTTCCCGGGTGGGGCTGGGAGAAGGCAGCAGATCACACTTCCTTGAAACCACGCCCAGAAACGATCGCAGAGGGCTCCGTGAAAAAGAGGGGAAAAAACCGTAGCTGGAAAAAAAAAAGGAAGAAAGAAAAGGGGATCAAAAAGTCACTGGGACGAAAGGCTAGTGTTCGTCGACGCGGTCACCATGAGAAAGACC
>Ga0179593_1454363_pt1 | contig 10152 bp, 13 predicted proteins | sample CZODoug2_1_08_16_FD_185931 | JGI IMG/M metagenome (GOLD analysis project Ga0179593, IMG submission 185931) | Vadose zone soil fungal communities from Angelo Coast Range Reserve, California, USA - CZODoug2_1_08_16fungal (PacBio error correction) | ecosystem: Environmental > Terrestrial > Soil >...
CGATCCGTGCGACCAAAACAAGAAAAACGGGGGAGAAGGGGGAAGTTCGCGATGCTCAGTCCGACGCGTTGGCGCGGAAAGGGGAGAGAGTACGGCTGGTCGCAAAATCGGACATGATCGACCGGTTTTTCTAGGCGACGGGCCAAAGAAAGAAAAGAAAACCGCCGACTGCCCGGTTGGGACGAACGCAAATTCGGGGGGGGAGGGATAGGACAAAAAATGAGAATGTATGGAGGAAAAAAGAGGAAACATTGGTGGGGTTCAGGGGCCATCAAAGACAAGTGGAAAAAGGGGAGGCAGGAACAAGGGAGGGAAGGGGTACGATTTGGGTCTGTGAGTGGTCCCAAGTCTCAAAAAAATCCGTCGGGCAAGGTATTAGAGATAGGAAAAAGGTCCGGGAGCGTTTGAGTGGAGTTAAATAGGAGGGCTAAGCACGCGAGGACCTGGAGAAGAAGGGGAATCCCGATACTCATAAACTGAGGCCAGTTTTAGGGTTAGGAAGGAAAAGGAGTGGAATCTGGTTGCGAAAGGTTTGTGTTGAAAAGCATCGGCAAACGCAAGGGGGGAGGGGATTCAAGACCACCGGCTTAGCTTGAAAGCGGTCTGCGTGCGCATTTTTACCATCCACTGCCGTCACCAGGCGAAAAGAAATACAGGAAGGGGGTAAAGATGAGGGGACTCAAAAAAGTGACAGAAGCGTCGCAAGGTCTTCAGGAAGTCAGGGTCGACAGGCAACGTGTTCAGCTCCGAGACCGGAGTCGCAAACCGAGATTGGGGGGGAAGGGGGAGAGGAAAGTCACCGGGGGGGAGGAAAGAGGGGGGGGGGTGGCAACATGGAAAATTCCCGAACAGGATCAGTCAGAAACCCTTCACAAGTCTTTGCCGAGAAGATGACAATCGCACAAAGGTTCTGACAACCCATCGAGGTAAGAAAAAAAGGAAGCAACGCACAGAAAAAATGAGAAACGAGTCGAAACGTTGTCATCAAAAAGGGGAGGGCAGTGCAGCCAAAAGGTCGGGGCCTGTTGGACAAAATTCCCAGGGGGGTGAGAAAGCGCACAGGGGAGGGAGGGGCGGTAGGGAACACGCACCTAAGGGGAATGAACAACTCAATTCGTGGGGGACAGGAGGGTGTGGAAGTTTTCACGGGGGCGTAAGGAAGTTATGGAGGATGACGAAGGTCGAAGGTTGACGGAAAAAATAAAGGAAAAAAAAGGAAGAACTAAGGAAGCGCCGTAGATCACTTGACGAAGGAAAAGTCTAGAAACGGCCGGGTCTGAAAGTTCAACACAACTGAGACTTCCGAAGGAAATCCGGGGGCAACATAAACGGAAAGTCGATAAAACTGTCGAGAGGTAGCAGATCATGCAGGATCAGAAACAGACCCCTTTCCCACAACCAGGCATTCAGCAGAAAAGAAGTATTTCGACAGGTTGAGGAGAGCCAGGGGGAGTCTACGTGGGCCTCTTGTTTCATTGCAGAAAAGAGATAGAGGGAGGTGGTCGAAGAAAAGAAGCGGACGGACAAGAAGGAGGTTCGGTCGAGTTCAGGTTCAAAAGGGTATCAACTAAGAGCAAGGGCAAGGACACAAAAACGACCAAGTTAAAAAGAAATCTGTTGGCGGAGCGGGGGAGACATCGAAGTATGACCGCTAGCAAAGGGACCAACCGCGCGTGGGTCGGAGCGCTGAGAAGATCATTTTGAGAATCTCGGCATGCGGGAGACGAGAAAAAAAAGTCTGAACTGTCCGGTAATTACAATAGCGCGCAGTTGCGCGGTAAGAAAAAAAACGCAGGTCAACAAAAAAGAAGAAGAACCAGGGGAAAAGTCAACTGACGGATTTGGCGACGCAAACCTTCGTGGTCGCCGGGAAGGAAAGCTCTAAGGCCGTCAGGGGGGGGGGGGGCGATCGACCGCTAACGGGTCTGAATAAAAGCGCCAAAAAGGGAAATTCGACGAGCAGAAAACAACAACAAGATTAAAAGAGAGATTGCAAAGCAGGGGAAGAGGGGAGATGGTGTTCTCCGGTGATTGACACTCCCTAACTGAGCGCAGAACGAGAACGCCAAGGGAGGCTGATGGGGCACGAAACAACGAACACAGGGAACCGGCCCGAAAGGACGTTCCGGTAGATTCGGGGCGGGGAATGTTCGTTGGTGCTCTTAGAAGGAGACGAGAAAGAGAAACAGGGGACTTACACGTCGGGAAAAGTAGTCTTAAAAAATCGCAACACTCAATCCATGAGGGTGATCCTCGAAGCCGTCAGAAACAAAAATGCGCTGGGCACAGAAGAGGGGAAGGTAGAAAGCAGAACCGGCCTCACTCCTTATTCTCCCCGGGAAGGAAAACCACGCTGTTTGTAAAGGTGGAAGTCTTTGAAAGGAAAATGGAACGAAAGTACTCGAGTGAGCGATACAGACTAACAACTATAGAAAGTGGTGATACGTGGAGAAGAAAAGGGAGGGGACAAACCGGAGCATACCCCTGTCGTACGAAGCGAAACAGGGGGTAGAGACCGGAAGGGAAGAGCGCAATATTCCTGTTGGGGGGGCTGGGAAGGGTCCTGAATCATAAGCGCGATCGCGGCTGAAGCAACTTGTCCGTGGTTGTCTTCAAAGGAAACGTGTGAAATTCCGAAGTCACAAAAAAGGGAAGGGGGAGGGGGGGTCCGGGAGGCGTTACTGAACTCGTAGACGCCGGACTGACCATTCACTTCCGACGTGGAAAAAGAGAGGCGCCTTCCGAGTGAGTCTCAGAGGGAAAAGGTACACTGGGCTAAGCGCAATAAACGTCAGGGAGGGGAGAGGGAAAGGGGGGAAAAAAAAGAACACGATCTAGAAGCAACTCGGCATCGGTAAAGTCAACAGCCGACGTGCAAACCCCAGACGTGACGAAACGACAGGATACCCCACTTACAGCTCGGCAACGAGGGGGCGGTATCAAACCGGACGCTGAAGGGACCACTCCTCTCATTAGAAGGTTGCCATAGGTCATGGGGTGAGGCAGGGGGAGGGGGGAAGCTGGGGGGGTGACGTCGTCCATTTTTGTCAACCAGAGCGAAGTATCGGGAAATTGGAAAAGCCTGACGGGGGAGGAACAGGTTAGGGACGCGAAATGAGAGAAACCACGAGGGGACTCGGTGCCGTCAAAAGAGACCGCTCAAAAGCAAAGGGGGACAGCCTCCAATAGAGAACAGGGCACGGAGGTCTGAACAAAGCCGTGGAGCGATTAAACGACCGGAGAAAAGGAGGGGGGGCGTAATTGTTACCCAGAGGTAACCCTGTTGCCGTGGGCTAAACGGATGGAGGAGAAGGAGGGAAGCTAAGATTTTTCCAAGAGCAATGTGTGAAACGACGAATTGTGAAGGGGAGGAAACCGGAAAGGCGGGGAAGAGGAGGGGGAAAAGAATTCTGAAAACGGTAAGACATGAAAAGGGCTTGTCCTCAAAACAAAACTTGACGTACAGGAGGGGTGTAGAGGAGTCGCGGGATGAGGCGAGAAAGGGAAAGAAAGAGGCGGGGTAACATCGTAGCGAGCAATAAACTCACCCGAATACCCGGCAGGAGTAAAGGGAGAGCGGGGGGAAGGAAGGTACCTTTCCTTTCCAAATGGCAGTCTCAAACTTGCGACCGTCGATCCGAACGGAAACGGGAGAAGAAGGGAGGCAGGAGACCTGTGCTTCCAGAAACGAAGGCCAACTTCAATATTAAAACTCCGAAACCGCTCTGGGGAAGGACAGACCTCGCCAAAGAGGGGGGGACAATCTTCAGCGTGTACTCAAACGCCAAAGCAACCAAAGGAGGGGAAGGCGTGGAGAGGGAGAGGGAAGGACGATAGAACGCTTCCTTGGTAAGACGACGTCACGAGGGCGGCCCGATGCAAACGCATCCACAGAGCAGGGGAAAAAAACGAAAGGATAAACCAGCTTTTAGACGTCTCCAGTTCCCGTCGGTGTTGGTCGCTAACATCAGCGATAACTATAAAAAAAAAAAGAGGGAAAGACGCGCAGATCCTTGCTACAACAACAAAGAAAACAAAATCAATGCTGGGGGAGAGACTCTATGGTCGGAGGGAGGGGGGGAGGAGGAAATCTTTTGGTGATAGAGAACAAACGTCTATGAAAGCGCGCGCGGTAGTCGTAGGAAGGAACGCTGCCGCGCAAACCAAGCCCCAGTCACCGTGGACGTGGCAATCACAGTGCCGCAGATCCACACAAAAGAGGGGGGGATGAGAAAGACAAATCTACATTAAAAAGCGGCACATGACGGCACTGAGACAGTTCTCTGGCCAAAAAGTCGAGCCGTCGTGACTTTCGTAAATCCACGGCGCAGAAGCGGTTCGTAAAGAAATGTCGGAATTCTCACTCAGAGGGGATCCATACTGGTAAGCGGTGTGCAGGACCGTGGGGGAAAGAGGGAGAGGACCGGGGCGGTGGAAGCAAGGATCGGGGAGAAATTTACAGACCGGCAGAAAGACCACTAACCAGTAGAGGGTAAGTAAAGGTGTCAGTGCTGCAAAAAGAAAGGAAAGAAGAGTGGGGTGTCACTCTAGTTGGGGGGCAAAAACCGCCTCGGGGGGAAACGCAAATGGGAAGGGGTTCAATCACTTTCAACGTACCGCTGTGGAAACTTGCTCTTGCGCAGGGGGGGGGGAAAATCCCCTGCGCTACCGCAAAGACCACATCCGGGAGCAAAACAACGGGGAAAAGAGCTAGGGGTGACCTAATCCGAAGCTAAAAAACGAAGTGGTCGTTGAAGAAGGCAAGAAAGGCAAGTTGACAAAGGCTATACATGAGACTGGGGCACCGGAGCTGGTGTGCTCATGTTCGGAGAAAGGGGGGGGGATTGCGTGTGTAGTCACAATGGCTCTTAACGAAGAAAAAATAATCACAGCCTACCACTGGGAATGAATCGGAAGTTTATCTCTCAGTCCGGCTTGACAAACACTAGCAAAGGGGGCCCGACGGATCAAACAGCGGCTCAAGAAACGACTCGACGGCGAAAAGTGGAAAAAAGAAAAGAGAGAATGTCTTTCGCCAACAGGCGGAAACCTGTGGTGAAGAAAGTCACCCTGACCTGGTTGGTAAGGCGGAAGTTGGTGAGGGATTTCAGGGGTTCCTTAAAATAAGTAAACGTCATGGGGGGGAGAATGAACGGACCAACACGAAGTCTCTGGTCGAGGGGGTTTGGGGACAGGAGCGGAAGAGGGGAAAGAATCGCTGACGCCGGTCCCGAAAACAATCAATGAAGAAAGACTAAAACGGGAAGGGGAGGACGGAATGAAGTTCCCGAACAGGTAGAACTAAAGAAATTTGCAAAAACGTAGGGTTACGGGGGGGAAAAATGGAACGGAACTGCAAGGGCAATCACGCGGAACATGCGGGGAAGAAAAGAAAAAAAAAGGAAAAGGGCCGGGTTACTTGTGCACGCGTATGATGATACGAAAAAAGCAACGGGAGCGTCAACCCGGGCAAAAGAGGAAGCGTACGGATATGCGCCGTGGTTGAATGGAGTCCTTCGACGGGGTGCAAAAACTTGGTCGCGGCGAGCTCGTAAAGAGCTAGTGTTGCATGGAGCAGTAAACGATCGCCCGGAAAGAAAGGGACGGCGGGTGCCGTCAAACTCTGTCAGAGACAAGCAAGCCGAACCAAAAGAAAGTCTTTCAAGGAAGAATCCTAGGTTGGCGGGCGGAAGGGGGGGCACTGGACCTATAAAAAACGCAAGTAAACGGACAGCTGCAAAACAAGGGGGGGAGGGAGATCGCGGGACAACTATCAGTGCTAAGACTAGGAAACAGAGCGTGGCAACTCAAAAAACTCTTCAACATAAAGGAAAAAAAAGTGGAAGTACGAAAAGGAAACAACAAGGAAACCAACCAAAAAACAGGCAACATTCACGTAAGGGAAAGAAATGCACGAAAAGGGGGCGGGAAATGTGAGAGTCTTCGTGCCTGACAAACCGGGGTACCTTAAAAATCTCTTAGCGCTCAGGGAGTGGCAGGGCGAAAAGGGGGAAAAAAATTTACGTTAAACCTTTCAGGGAGACACCAACACGGGGAAGGGAAAAGAAAAAGAAAGGAGAAAAAGCGTGGGAACGGGGTTGGGCGTATGCGCCCGCAAGAGCGCCACCTTCATGGAAAGTAAGGAGTGTCGGAAAAGAGAGAAAAAAGAAAAAAGGGGGAACGACGCCTCCTGTTTCGGCTCCTTGCCTTCAGTGGGTGAAAACGGGGGAGGCGAGAAAAGAAAGAGAGTTCTACTGGGAAAAGTCTAAAAAGCTTGAGAGGCTGAAGCAACCGGATCTCAATCCAGGCTGATGTGAATGCAGCGTAGAAAAAAACAGAGAAACGCGCAGGGGTTGGGGGAAAGAGAAAGATCAAAAGGAAGAGTGGGCTCATCAAACGGCCGACAAGGACGTAACAGAAAGAATATGTGGGCCCTTGACCGGGGAACATTAGCAAAACTTAACTATAAACCAAAACGTACAAGGAGGTAATGAGACCTAAGGTAGAAAACCGGGAAAAGAGAGGGAGAAGTTCTGACCGTTCTAATGTCTGGCAACCACCGAACGACAAAAAATCGGCTGCAATAACACGAAGAAAAAAATAATATAAAGGAGCTCGATCGCGGGCAATGTTTTCGATCTGGTGATTTCTGAGTTAGAATAAGCTAGGAGAACGAGGGAAGCCAATGTGGTTGTAGTTAGGGGAAGAAGGGAAAGGGGGATGGGCAACCAACGACAAGGGGAAGAAAAAGGCAAAACACGTAGGAGCGGTTTCAACCAGCAGGGATCTAGGAAAGGGAAGTCAAAGGCCTACTTATCTGTCGTGAGTACTCAAGTAGAAGGGATGGTGGAAAACCGGGACGAAGGAAGGGACCAGAGAAGGAGGCTAGAACCGCAAAAAACTTAGAAAAGAGACAGCGCGGGACGGAACGATTTTACAAATTAGAAGCGGGACGCAAACAAAGGCAGGTGAACGGCAAGTCTAACCAACTGGAGCAAAATCAACATGTGGCTTTTATCAAAAAGTCCTAAGCAGGTTTGAATACTTACACTCCGCCGTGCAACTGGAAAAGGGAGGAAAAAAGTCAATGGTGTGGATGCGTGGAGTGGGGAAGGGTAGACATTTGGTGCAGACCGCGATGGTCAGGAGCGCAGGGTGAATACCTTTACCTGTTCGTTTTCGGACAGAGATGAGCGACAGCACAAAACGGATTTCACCGAATCCATCGTTTCCGGGAAGCAAGAACCTTCAAACGCGCATGTGCAAGAGCAAAGAGCGAAAAGGTACGCTAAAAAGTGGGGGGCTCTTAATGCCGGGGGTAACATCGAAAGAACCGGCTGAAAGCTTCGTTTCAGGTTCCCACTAAGCCATTCCACCAGTTGCATTGGGTCATAAGGATGGGTCATCTCTTATCTTGCATTGGGGGGCAAAGCTAGAAGAGGCTTGTACCGAAAAGAGAAGACGGTGGCCTTTATTCACCGCAGTTCGGGAGAGGCTTTGGGAACCACATCTAGTGGTACACAAAAACGCTTCTTTCAACTAAACGGATTGTAAAAAAACAAAAAAAGACACGACTGACTCAGGGATGGTAACTGAGCATCAGGTTATAAGATGGACGAGGGGGTCCTCATAGAGAGTCCAGGCTTCACCACACCGCGGGGCCAGCAAAAGAGAAACAACACCCGGGGACCCTTACAGGGGAAGACCCAAGAGGGCAGACCTGGCCGGAAAAGAAAAGGAGGGAAACGGGGGGGGGCGCCCTTGCACCTTAGGAAACAGGAGGATGAAGGCGGGCGTCCAACTCGACAAAATGGACGGAAAAAACAGGGGGCAATACAAGACGGCCAGTTGGGGGTCGGAAGAGTGCGACGCCTAAAGGGAAGTCAGGGGCGACCGTACCTAAGCTAAGCGCGGGGGACGGCAACTAGACAGAAGAGAAGCAGTAGGGCCGGCGGCAGACTGTCATGCAAGTGGCCGCGGAGCGGGGGATCGAAAGAACAGAGAGACAACGCTTGAAGACGAACCGGAAGAAATGTCAGGAAGACAGAATCAACAACCGATGCCGCATAGCTCATCGAGACTTCCTACCAAAGTGGACCTGATTGCATGCGTTGTGTCGCACGGGGATAGAGGGGGGGGGAAGAGATATAAAAAAAACCGACACAAAGGGAACAAGAGAGGCCTATACGGAGAACCAACCGCGGAAACGCTTCGAATGGCAGCTTTTCTCAAGGCGGATCTGCGGTGGGCGGAGCGGCAGAGGGGTTGGCTCTCGAGGCTGGGCGCAGGCGGAGAAAGACGACAGCGAGGTTAATCGTAAAATCGGGCCCGAGACAGACTCCAAGCGGAACGCCGTCGGCCTACGGACATTTTATCATGCAAGCGAGAGCAGAGGGGACCTCAGAGAGGGAGAAGGTATGGACGACAAACAGGTTTTCTTGAGCGAAAACACGCGCGACAAAATGGGGGGCGGCACAAGTTCCTCCCTTGCACGGAATGGGGCGGCCGAAAAGGGTTAGAAGGGCAGAAAGGCGCAAAAAAAAAAGAAAGTTGGATTCAAGGGTGCCCAGTACAGACCCTTGATAAAGGAGAAAGGGGACCGATGAGGGGCGTGAACGGGGGGGGGAACTCGGCGTCAGGAAGACGCTCTATTCATGCAAAGGACCTCGGTAAGACAAGAAAAGAAGGGAAGTCAGGGGGACTTGGAGGAAAAAAGAAAATGACAATAAGAGTGGGCGAACGTGTCACTCGAAAGAGGGGCAAAAAACCCTTGGGGCAAAAACAATTCCGTTAAAGACTGGAGCGGTAGACGCGGGAAAATCCATGCCGAATCCTCGGTCTGAAATAAGAAAAAAACGTCAAACAGGGGGGGTGAAAGGGAGCGAGGGGAACTAGGAAAGGAAACCTCCGTTAGTTCTGTTCGACGAAAGGCTGTGGTCAGGACACGTTATCGACCTTGGGCTATTGGGGCGCGTGAAACTAAATCTGGGAATGTCTCAGTCATTCAGGGAGTTTGGGGACGGGGTTCGGAGATTGGCGAGGCAAGAAACTTGAAGGAAGAAACCAGTAACTTAAATGCAAGGACGAGCTCAATCGCTGGGGACAAACCCTGTTCGACGTCAAAAAAAGCTGACCAAAACATGACGATTCGAGTCGAACCTGTCTAAACTGAGAACGGGAAGTGTCATGACGCCAATGGGAGTCAAAGGGGGAAGCGCACGACACTGGTGGGTAAACGGGGAATGTCACCTTGTTTCAGATGTGAGGGGGGACGTAAAATGGCTGGACGTCGACTGGGACGAAGGAAGAAATTCCTCGTCGCTGATAGAAGTCGGGAGGGACACGGGGGACTCGACGTATAAGGGAAGACGGGGCAAGCCAGTTGGGCCAAACTCCTGAAGAGAAAACGACACGAAGGGAGAACCTCTATCACTAAACGGATTTGAAGACGTAGAACCAGTCTATGAAAAAAGAATTTCAAAACCACTGGGCAGATGCAATGGGGTTTCTTGCAAAAAGGAATTTCGAAAACACTTGGCGGAGGGTCCAAACAACCGACACTTTGATGCCTGTTGGAATCGGATCGGCGATTTTCTCTACAGCAGAGAACCTTCTATCAAAAACCGGGAAAGACTATCGACGCGGATTCGACCTTTTGCAATGAGGAACAGAAGGGGTCGTTCAAGGGTGTCCCTCTTCGTGCGCTGGTCAAAAAGAACCGTGCAAAGGGGGGAGAGGCACGAGAGACGTACAACGATTGTTGGTTCCTGTGCAAATGGCGGTTAGGGAACAACTTCACGAAGACAAACGACTTGGTTGAAGGCATCCGCTGGTGCGGAGGAGTGATATAACAGATATAGGACGTCGGGGCAAAAAGAGATGGGGGCTCGGGTATACCATGATCAAAGATAAATGGCGGAAAGACGAATTAGGGGAAGACTATCACGGCGGGACGTACGTGAATGAAAAGCGTGTTTCATCTGCCGGACTGCACCAAACATACACATCCCTAAAAAAACGGGCAATTGGGGGCGGACGGAGGGTCCGGTCACCGGCGCTTTCTCTTTGACTACATCCTTACCGGAGGCTTACTAGCCGTGCGGATCAGACTCTGCGGGGAGGTAAAAACGGCTCAAACAAAGGCTTAAAGAG
>Ga0179593_1455614_pt1 | contig 10152 bp, 9 predicted proteins | sample CZODoug2_1_08_16_FD_185931 | JGI IMG/M metagenome (GOLD analysis project Ga0179593, IMG submission 185931) | Vadose zone soil fungal communities from Angelo Coast Range Reserve, California, USA - CZODoug2_1_08_16fungal (PacBio error correction) | ecosystem: Environmental > Terrestrial > Soil >...
CTTTCGGAACCGCGGGAAGTTCATGCAAGTTACACGGCTTAAAAGGAATCGCTGGAACGCAACTAGGACTAACTTGATAACCCCCTTCGGAGGGGGAGAGAGAATGCGTTCTCACAACGGAGGACTGGGCCCCCCTGAATGGGGAAACACACGTGGGGCACGACCAGCTTAGCAAAGAAAAACATCCCGTAGTGTACTCTGGAAAAATTAAAAAGGACCAGGGCGGCCGTCTGCGAATCGGCAGGTTGATGCTCCTCCGCGCATCAGAAGAACGGTTGACGAAAAAGATTCACCAGTAAAAAGGCGACCGGGGTTACGTAGGTTGCACAAGTGCGTTACGGCTGCAAAGAATGAAAACATACTCACAAACGTAAAGCGTTTCGTTGGGGGGTGCAGACATTCAGTGGAACCATGAATAATTGTTAGGCGGAGGGGGGGGGAAGTTTGAAGTCCAAAAACTCCGCGACGGGGACTGCCCGCAAAAAAAACAACGGCAGCTGGTGGTTTGACGCGACGGGTCACAAAGTAACCCTGACATCCCCTGCGCGCAGGCAGGCAAATCATCCGCATGATACGAAGGGCCAGGGGCCGTGCACCTAGCGAAATTCTTTTCAAGTCGTCGCCACGTAGTTGTCCAGGCCCCTCTCAAAAATAAGAGCCTTCTTGTGGGCCGGCGGCAAGTGGGGATGTCATGAGGCTACTACCCACAGAGGGAAACAACCACCAAAAAAATCCACGAAAAAAAAAAAACTAACAAATACGTGCATTGTGAGGGAGCACAGAGAACCGCGAAGATAAGAACACCGAGGGAGAATAAAAGGCGAACTGGTTATTCCTAAGTGGCAGGGAAGAAGGCGAAGGGGTCGACGGAACCGGAAAGGGGTGGAGTTCACTGAAACGACCCGGAAAAATTCCCCAGAAAAAGAGAACAGTCGACGCAAACGAGCTCACTTTCGCGTTTGAAAGAGAGCGGGGACTTTGATGGGGTGCCACGACCTGCACATTCCTCCTAAACGGATCAAGTTCAAGAAGACAGGGACCGGGGTCAAGAGGGGGGGCAAAAAGCCTAAGACGACAATGGTTCAAAAGGAGGACGAAAAAAAACTTAGAAAGCAGGGGTAGCGTCGGGATCTTTAATTCATGGCGTGCCGGGGGCGGGAAGAGAAGAGACGGGCTATTTGGAAGTGAGACACGTACGGGAACTCGCAGGACAACGAGGGCCGCCTAACGGGGGGGGGGCGATTCCAACGGTAATTTTTGGGCTCCATCAACAACGGGGGGGAAGCAAGTCGAATCGGGGGAAATGTATTAAAACCAGAAAGAAGACCGAAAAAAAGGTTTGGGTACGGTCGAAGGAGCCCCCCATCGTGTTGCCTTGTCGAAAAGCAGCTGACTACCTCACGCTCCTCCTGATCTTCGCGCGACAACATCCAGGACCGAGCTCATCAACATTCCCAAGCGCCAAACGCCAGTCGACTGAGAGAAACACTCAACACTCTACGCATACGAGGTACCCATTGGATTAGGCAAGTTTGAACGAAGCAGGACCGCAAGGACAAGCTCTTCCATAACGGGGTGGCCGGAACATCGGGAGGGGGTGCAAACCTGCGTCCAATACTTTGCTCACAAGGAGGCTGCAGAAATTCCTCGGGAGAACGCCGCTCATGCGCGAAGTCTGGAATCGGGGTACGTCGGCCGTCAAAAGGGCGGAAGAAAAAGGTAAAAAACGAGTCGCGGGGGTTCTACTCACGCCAGAAGGCAGCCTATGAAAGGACAGACGCCGCGCCAGGGAAAGAGCAAAGGGAAATCGGGGGGCCCTGGGGAAACCGAACGGAAGAGACAGTATTATCTCGGGGGAAAAGTTTGCCTAAGCCAAAGGACGAACAGCGTATCGAAGGCCCAAGAGATCGACCCTCAGCGGGAAAAGTTTCTGACCGTGTGGGCTCAGAAAACAAAAAAGGAGTAGGAGGAAAAAGAGCCACGTGGAAAAAAGAAAGAGCCTTAAAAAGATCTATGGGGGAACTGCGAAATCACAGAAATAAACGCCTCCCGACAAAACGGTAACTTCGGGGGGTCCTAGATGCAAAACGGTCAGGAGAAAAGAAAAAAAAAAATAAAGGAGTACTGTGTATGGCGCAGGCGGGCAGGGAACAGGGACTAGCGACATCCGAAACGGGGTGAACAACAACTGAATAAGGTACCGTCCACAGGCTTTCGTCATTAAACAGTTCGCAAAAGCGCCTTGAATAGCAAAAAGACGGCCTGGGGCGATGGTCTTAAGATAATCGCATGAAGCCGGGGGACTAAGGGGGAACGTCATGAATTGAACTCATGTTGTCAGGACGGGGAGTAAAAGGCACAGGGGCCGAATGAGCTATAAGACCGCGGCACGTGGGCGTTACCTGGCAGGTTGATCACTAAAGGCAGGTAAAAAAACTGCCTTTAGACATAGCATCCAAGTGGCTCTGGTCTCCCGTCGCCGTGAAAGTACTCAGGGGAATTAGGATGAGCTCCCTGAATTTAACTACCGGCAAAAAGGATCAGGTGCTGTGAACATCAACTACGTAGGAACAGGGGCCACACATGTGGGGGCGGCCTTCGAAAAGGGGGAGTACGTGTCTTCTGGGCCCTACAATTCCGAGTTCCAGAAGGTGGAAAAAACGGCGATCTCGGAAAAAAAAAAGGCAGGGGAACCGGAAAGGAACGCAGATTATCTTGCGGATCCGAGTAACGGGGTCTACACTAACGTCTAGGAGTCAGGGGACTCCCCTGGAAATGAGGAAATTGATCCGAATCTCGACTAGACCCCTGCAGAAGGAAGAGACCGCTACACCGGGAATGGACACGAGGGGAGGGACATATCGTGCCTCTTGAACAAAAAGACGATCTGGGTATTTAATCCCCCCACGGGAAAGGCAGTTCGGTTGAAGATAAAAATTTTCCGCCTATGTAAAAAGAAGAAAAAAAATGTAAGTTGGCAACGAGTAAAGTTTTTTTTAAGCGTTGGCAAAAGGTGGGAAAACTGACCTGTGGAAAAGCATGACTCCTAAACGCTTGCCGGTCGCGGGACACAGGGGAAAGGACGGTACGAAGGGGACGGGACAAAAACAATTAACAAGTGAAAAAAGCGGGAAAGAAAACTCGGGGACCGGAAAAATGCGAGAAGAAGGGTCTTGGAGATCAAGAAAACTTACCAGGAGACGGGGTTAGGATGGGCTTTAAGGAGGACCAGTGTAGCGTGTTGCGCGCCCACTGACCGCAAGAAAACGAGGACAAAAGCCGAAGGCTCGCTGGGGAAAAAAAAGACGCTTGGAAATACGAGCATCATGGGGAGGGGAAGCGAAGAATCGTCCCCTAAAGAACCTGAGATAGGCGGGGAGGGTGGGCTTCGGCGGCGAAGGGGGGAGGGAGGACCCGCAAGGAAACCAATCTGCTTCAAAAAACTCACGTTGTCTTGGGAGCCTCAAAAAAAAAAAACTCCGCACGGGCAGAGGAAAAATTCAATATTCCCAGACTTATCACCAAGGTGCAGAGGGGACAGAGAAAACTTAGCAAGCAGGACCGCAAGGAAAGAAGTTGGTGAATCTTCTGGTCTCAGGGAGAGGACAGGGGGGGAAAGGACAGACGTCCAACCAAAAGTGGCACACGGAATCGCAACTTCTGCGGAAAAGGCTTCACCTCCGGGAGGCGAGGAGGGTGGAGGTATCTACAGAACAACGAAGAAGACTAAGACGTAATGAGCGGACGGTTCCGTACCACCGGGATGTAAATTATTGACGGGTCACTGAAGGGGGACCAAACCGTGGGTTGGCAACCCCACGAAAAAAAAAAATCGGGACGGGAAAAAATAAACGTGTTAAGACCTTGTATCCGAAATCAGACGAAAAAGGGGTTGAATGTGAGGGGACATACGGGCCTTCCAGCCGAGAAAGGTTGAAACTGGAAAGGGCCCGGTAACTAAGGGGATGCGAAGCATCTCTCGTCAAAACAAAGGGGATTGGTGGGATCGTGGGATATTCAAAAGGGAAAGGGGGCAGTGTAAAGGATATGCCTGCATGTGAAACCAACGCGTCAGAGGGATTGAAAAAAAAAGGTATCGGGTCGGAGACTGGAATAAATTTCTTCAAAAAACGTCAGCTGCTAGCGCTGGTTGCAACAACACGGGGGGTGTAGAAAAGAAGGGTTTTTGAGAAACGTACAACCGAAGGCACATCACCGTTTACTCGTCGGGGGGAAAAAAAAAGTAGCCTTATCAGTACTTCATCGTGCTATGCGGGGGAAAAGGATACAAAAGAGAAGACCTACCAAAAAAAAGGGTGAACGAACGAGTAGCGACAGCGCGTATTTTGCCAGGGGGGGGAAGGATGGCCAATTGAAAACGGCTGGGAAGTGAAAGTAGAAAGGAAGCACGCAGCGGAAGTTGATAGGGGCCAAGGGGAAGACTCAAGATGTGGGTACTATTGCTTGAAAGGGATGGGGGAATTGTTAAATGCCAGGGCGTCCGCGACTTGGCGCTACAGTTCAAAAAAAAAAAGTGGGACAGCGGGTGTAGGAGGGTGAGAGGGTGAAAAAAAAAACCTCCCAAAGACCCCCACTCAGCGACGTCCACGGGCGCACGCCGGAGAGTTGAAGGAGCGAGCCACGAAAAAATGATATTTAGCAAGGGTCAACGAAGGGGGAGGACGCAAAAAAAAGCCTCCGAAACGCAGGAGGCTGGGGGGGAAGCGGGGGGGAAGGGGTTTAGTAGGGTCAACTCTGCAAATAAGAAGGGCCAAAAAACACGGCACGCTTCACGAAATCCCAAGAAACAAAAGGCTAAAAATTAATTCTTGTTTACGGACAAAGCGGAGAGTCAAAGGCAAAAGGCGTAGAAAGAGTAAACCACTGTGGGATTAGCAGGGCCTTAAAGGAGTAAGAAAAAAAGGGAGACGAAGGGGGGGCTGGGGGTCACGGAAAAAAAGGTCAGTAAACTTCCAAACACTACAAATCTCTGGCCCAACCGAAAACTTTCCCGGCGTTCCAAAAGCCCTGGAAATGTTGGTGTTCGCACAACGCACAAGGAAGAAGGGAACCGAAAGGTGAAGAATCCAGTCCATAGGCGCGCGGGCTATGAAATCAAGACCTAGTGGGGGGTACTCAAACGGGAAAAAAGACGGGGGCGGACCCAACGGGTCTGAGACCTGAGGCGGCAACAATGGCGAACAGTTACTGTCCGGGAGTCCCGAGACGGCGAGTGAACGAGAAAAGGACGCCGGCCCGGGGGAAAACGCCTCCTGTCAGAATTGTGCGAGGCAATTAACGTGGGGTGCGCCGAGTAAAAACTGAGGCAAGGGGTAAACAAGGTAGGGCTACAGAAAAATTCCGACCCAATACTGGGGCGAATTGCGACAACTTGTGGGATTTACTGACCAGTTGAGGGGACTTACAAGAAAATCCGAAAGAGCTGCAACGCAAGAGAAGCCAAGGAACTTCAAAGTCCCCCAGTCACCGAAAATGCGACGGTGGAAGAGCCAAGCGACAGAGAGAGAAGTTACGAGTTGGGATGGGACTTAAGTGTCTGGGGGTCAGAGAAGAAATTAAAAAGTGAACGACTTCAGAAAAGCGCCTTGAAAAAACGATGTGCCTTCATCACCCCGATCGGTAAGGGAAAGCCTTTTGGAATAAGGAGACACCAATGCGGAAGATGCGATTCTCGTCTAACCAAATAGGACGAAGCTGGAGAGGGTTCTAAGGCGGTCAGGCGTCTCGGGGCGACTCCACAACGGGCAGAGAAAAAAAAGAGCAGCTAATACACTGTCAAAGCTCGGACCTTTGTGAAAGGACGACCAAAGCAGACAAGAGGAAGGAAGATCCCGAGTGGGCGGGACCGGACGGAAGAGGTGATCGTGACGAAGTGTCTGAAACTTACCCGGAAGAGGCGGTCGGGGACCAGCAGGTATCTAAGCCAACGAGAATCCTCTCTAATTCTAAAAAATGGACCGAGACAGGTGGTAATCTCTCTCAAACACAATGAGTATTAGGAAAGATAAAAAGAACCAACAAAGAAGAAACGTCGGCACTGCGATATCTCTTTTTGACCTGGCAGGAAAGAAGACACGCCACGGTGGCCGGGCTACCACTTCGTAACAAAAGAAGAAACGGACCTTCAAGGTAGTACAAAAAGAGGGGAGGTCGAGTTGGGCGCTGGGCGGGAAGTGGGGGAAAAGCCAGGCATGACGTCACTCGGAGGACCCCACAAACTACTTTTTATGCAAAGTGTCTGGTTGATGAAGGGAAGCGACGTGGGCCCTGCTCTCAGAGAAAAAAAAGAGGAAAAAATAACTGAGATTGGGTGGGTCGTCCTATGGAAACCGGGGGCAATCAAAACTTTGGGAATCACGCTGGAAGAAACGGGGGTGAAGTCCGGCCATAGTAGTGGGAACCTCCAAGGCGACAGGAGATTGGAAATCGCGAATAAGTGAAAAAGGGGTGATGCCATTCAAGCTTGACCCAAAAACAAAGAAGGCATCAGCAAGCTGTCGCGTTACGGCTCGACAAGGGTCGCCTGGCGGGTGGTGACTGACGAATTAAAAGTAGAAGAGATCAAGATCAGGGAGGCGGGGGAAGCTCGTTCCGGCGATTATAGAAAAAGTACAGGTCTTACAAGGAAACAATTGAGGAAAATTGCGAAAGATGGTGGTGCTTCCTGGCGAAGACAATTCAAGAGTTCCAAGGTCCTGAAGGGAGGGAGAATCAGGACGACAAAAATACCAGGGAATCCGGAAAGGGAGCTAGGTGCCCGCGGGGGGAAAAAGGGGCGAAGGGGAGACTCGGTAACAGTCCGTACGGCTCTTAACCGACAGGCCATCGGGAAATTCCTATTAAAACCGAAGCGTGACTCGAAAAAGTAGGGATGAGGACGGCGCAAGAAAAGAAGGGGAAAAAACTCAACGCAAAGAGAAGAAGAGGAAGCACCGTGACAGGGCTCCTACCAGGACAAGTTAGCAAGGCCCTACACGTCGGGGGGGAAAGTCAGGGCCTGGGAAAGCAAAATGTTGCAACAAAATCGTTCAAAAAAAGAAAGGGAAAGGCGAGCTTGACATTGGAAATCGAAAACCGTGTGGAGCGTGGGCCGGGGGGTCTGGGGGGCAAGGGGGTGAAAAAGACCCTGGGAAACGGTCGACAGGAGCTTCGAAAAGGTAAGGCCCACAGGATATAAAAAAACAGGGTGAGAAGCCGGGAAGATCAGCGCGGAGGAGAAAGAGTCTAGCAAGGGGGGTGGCTTCGGCAGAGCCAGAAAGAACTGTCCAGAAATTTGAGTAGGTAGGTGGCTGGGGTGAAATGAAAGCGGACGTGGGGGGGTGAGCTCGGGTGGAGCGAACAGACGGACAACGAGAAACCTACGCAGAGGCAAAACTGCTCGCAACCGGAGATGTGCCGGGAACAATACGGTGTGGGGACGCAACGGGAGAAAATCGGGATCACGTAGGAGCTACTAAAACAACCCAGACTAAAAGGAAGGACATAGTCCCGGGGTGATCGGCGCGGTGGGGGAAGGTAAGGGAAAGGGGAACGGAACACAGCAGTAAAAAAAAACAACACCTGGCCAAGGGGGGGGGGCGGGGAAGGTACGGGAATCTGATCTGGACGCCGCATCGTCAAATCAACAGAGGGAAGATATCGAGGCGAAACAATATGGGCGGTTTCACACAAAGCAACACATCAAACGAAAAAAGCCGAGCGGTGAAGGATTAAGTTTGTCATCGCTTGTAACATGCTCAACCCCTGGGGACGACGAAAAAGGCGCACAAGGGAACTAACAGTCTCTCAGGGAGTAAAACCGGGAGGCGAGGAAGTTGCGGAAGCAGCACAAAAGAAAAAGTGCCGGGGAAAAAGAAAGGAGAGGGAAGGGTTCAATCCCGCCGACGTGGTGTACCTTGTCGCGTTAGAGGGATTCAACGGAAAGGAGACAAAACCGGGTGTTGGGAAAGACCGCCAAGACAAGGGGGACGAAGCAAAGTGGGGGGTCTACAAATGAACCTGGTCACAAGAACAGAAGGACGGGTTCTGGGAGGGAACATACCGTAGTGAAGGGTAACCGAGCCGGGCAGTTTCAACATGGAACAAAGGTAAGTAAGTGGAAGAATAGGCGCATCAAAACAACAACTGCTTAGGAAGGAAAGAGGAAGGCTGCGAGAAACGTAGAAAGGGGGGAACATTAAATGCAAGAGAAAAAAACCGCGGGATCAAATACGTTCTAACAGACCAGTACCTAGGGAAATTAAGGGAGGGGATATAGAGAAACGTGCCGGACGTCCCCCTTCACAGGAGGGGGGGGTGCAACAAAAAGTGGGTGCTCAATGAAGGGAAAGACAACTAAAGGGCAACAACCTTTCTCGCGAACCGTCCAGCCCCTGTAAGCGTCGGCGTCGTCTCGGCGTGGGAGGAAGCCTACAAAAAACTCGCCTCCTACTAAAGGGGAGAACGCGGAGAATGACGCCGTGCTCCTTGGGAAGGGGGATGAAGTCGCTGTTCAGAAGATTAAAATAAAGAATCGGGGAAGACGTTTGTGGGGGCGACTGGCTAGGGACAAGAACCTATAGGGGGGTGTGCGGAGCGGAAGATGGGAATTTTGGGGGGAAAGGAAACGGACGTCGGCTGCGAGACTAAAAAGTGGCAGACTGGGGGGTGGACCGGGGGGCGCGTGTGAAAAAAAAAGGGAAACCCCCTCAGCAGAATACAAAAGCCAGAAGGACGCGTGATCCTGACGGGAAAGGCCGAGAGGAGAGAAGAGCTACCTCAATTTTCACACAGGGAAAAAGAGGGTATCCGGCACTCTCAGAAAGGGCATGGCTGCTTGTTTAATAATGAGGGGGAAGGGGAGTGAGGGTGACAGAGCAAAAAGCGAACAAAAAAAGAAAAAAAAAATTTAACCAACCCAAGCCAAGGGATCCTGGGGGGAGTGCTATGGGGGTCTGAAGATAAAGCAAAACCTCAATAGAAGGAAGGCGTTCCGCTTCGTCAAACCTTGGTGATTCCCAAGGACCTGATAGAAAAGGCTCAGTGTCACGCAAAGGGGGTTCACTGCCGAAAATGATCTTAACAAGAGAAAAAGATCAGGGCAATGCCTACTTTAATCTTTGGAAGAGGGGCCCCTGGTGGAAAAGAACACCGACCAGGCCAGCCACCGTCTTCAAAAGAGGGGACTCGGCGGTGACTGGGAAAGCGGGGAAATGGGGGAGAGATCTGCGCGAAAAAAAACCAGCCAGGGGGCACCGGCGGTAGAGACAGCGCGGAAGAACGTGCGGAAGCAAGGGGGAGTTCGACGGTGAAAGGAAGGGGCGGATGGCCGGGGAGGGGAAGGAGGGGAAGATGTACGAAGTGTGCAACGAAAAAAACAAACGGGGAAAAGCGGGTGGCCTACTGTCAACTGGTGGGGATCTCCAAGGGAGACAAGGTGTGGGGTACGAGCGAGAAAAACGGCGTCAGTCGTCAGCGGAAGGTCGGCGCAATCAGGGAACCAACTCTTTAACGACATGGTAGAAAAATGTTGGACAGGGCGACCGGTGAACCTTCCAAAGCGACACTCAGGGTCGCGGCCGCACCGGCCCAACGGAGAAGATCCAAATAAAAACTATTCCCGCCCCGGCAAGGGGAGGGGAGAAGGCGCCAACAAAAAGCAGAGCGGGGGAAGGTAGGAGGTGGTAACGCGGAGAAAAAGGAAAAACGGCGAAGCCGGCAGGGACCACGGACGAATGTGTCGAAAAACCTGGGGACTTTCATAAGTCAATGAATCGGTCATTAAAAAATGAGTAACAGGAGTGCGTTAGCACCAAAATTCTCTGAGAGGATGTCCTCTCGCGACAAAACGCACAGAGAATCGCTGATAACTTCTTAGTTTCACGGGAGACTCACCATCGACGACAGTGCGCTCTGGAGGAAGGAAAAAGGTCTCCACGAGAATCGTTGTGGTCTACTCAAACTAAAAAGAGACCAGGTGCATGAAGCCAGGAGAACAAGTGAATAATTCAAAGCGTAAAGTGGTGGAAAACTGGCAAAAGACTTAGGAGCGTGTGACTAAAGGGGGGCGAAACCGTGCGGGAAAGGAGACCGTAGCAGCGGATAGGACAACACCCTATAGATACAGAAGAAAAGAACGGTCCCTACGGGTGG
>Ga0179593_1485226_pt1 | contig 10152 bp, 11 predicted proteins | sample CZODoug2_1_08_16_FD_185931 | JGI IMG/M metagenome (GOLD analysis project Ga0179593, IMG submission 185931) | Vadose zone soil fungal communities from Angelo Coast Range Reserve, California, USA - CZODoug2_1_08_16fungal (PacBio error correction) | ecosystem: Environmental > Terrestrial > Soil >...
GGCGGTAAACCGAAATACCGAGAGGGGGCTTGAAGTCGACACTGTGAAAGGGTGGACAGGAACGGACGCACCAGTGGGGGGGGTTCGCGCATACCGAACTAAGCGGCGAGAGGGGGCCGTTCCTGCTCCGGGCCACTGTGAAATAAGATGGGCGAGCTCTTTAAAATGCAATCGTGAGAAGAGGCTCTCGGTCCAGGGACGGTTCCTCGCTGAAACATAAAGTCAATCTAACAGGGGAGATCGAGGGGATCGCTGGCTCTGGCCGGGTACAGTAGATAAAAAACCTGGGAATCGGTCTCAAACCACAACGATGGAAAAGGAACCAAACGGCAAATACAAGGTGACCGTTCGAAAGATGGATGGAGGAAGAGATAACACAGGGGGAAACCGCCAAAGGATTCGTAACACGAAGTTAGGTAAAAAAGGAATAAGAACAAAGAGCCGCGCAAAGGGCAGGACGCACAGAAGTGAGAAGGGGCTATGGCTGTCTCAAGTACAAAAAAACAAGACAGCCATCAAGGTAGGCCCAAACCCTGTAAAAGGAAGGACAAGTGAACTAAGGACGTTTGCCAAAGCGACTACGTTGAAGGAGCGACTAGAAAGATTCAAAGGCGCACGTTTACAAAAAGGGTAACATGGGGCTTGGGGGGAAAAACCTGTGAAGGAAGTTACAAAAGGAACAAACCCTGGTGCTAACCACTGATACCCAATAAGGCCATGGGAGAAAGGAATCTGAAAAAACTTCAGGGGTTTGGAAGCCCCGAAAAAGTTTGAGGACGCCCAGATGGGTAGGGGAAAAAAACGACTAAAGGACAGATCAAAACTCAGTAATTCAAGGGAAAGACCGCGAAGGAGCTGGAAATAATACGTGAGGGGCCGCCATCAGAAACTTACAGTTCTCTGCATACCTGGGAAAAAGCAACGGGACCCGATACAAAAGAAAAACAAGGTCATGGTTTCCGTCAATGGGGAAAAAAAGAACATCAAAATGCAGGGGGAAACAAAGAAAAATTAGAGAGAAAAGGAAGTAACCGAAGCACCTGTCGGCGATGTGGGAAATAAGGGGAAAAGGGAGTAATAAAACCATCGACCCGTCAGCAAGCAGGTTCAAAAGGGGACACTACAGGGGAAAGTGGTTCCTTCAGCCTGTTATGAAAATGAGACAACTATAAAAGAAAGAAAACCACGGTGGGGAAAAAGTAGCCGACAACTACTTATGAGACCCCAAGAGAGAAAAAAGGGAAAGATCTAAAGAGTAACAAACAACCATCCCTTAGTGGGTCTTCGGTCGAATAAAAAAAAGCATAAAGGGGCCGGAAAGCCCGTCGGCAACACAACTGCAAGTCTGCAAAGAACACCGGAAAAAGCCGTACGTACTAAGCAACGGTAAGGAACGGGGCGACGGCCGGTTGAGGAAGAATAGAGAGCTTCCCCCATCAGGGAAGGTGAGATATCAGAGTAAAGACGGTAAAATCCCAACCCTGACACCATCACCAAGGGGGGATTAGAAACCAGGTCATGGTCCTCGCCAGGGAAGGTCAACAACCCATGTAACAAAGGGGGGGGGGGGCGACGCACGCAACAGGAGGAGGAGGGGGAAAAGAGAGGAGCCCCAATCGATTTGATGGGGAGGGGGGTGCTTGGAAAGAAGGAATGAATAGCTGTGCCAGCACTGGGGGGTAAGGGGGATGAACAGAGGGGGAACCGTCAATGATCAAATTGGGTAGGGAAGTGGGGAAGATCTCTAAAAGTTCCATGTAGGAAACTACTGATAGGGGAAAGGAGGGATTGAAAGTTACAAAAAGGGGGTAAAGTGCCAACAGGTGCGATGGCAGACTGAAAGGGGGGTGAGAAAGACCAAGGTTGTCGGAGTGCCCTGTTCAGGGGGGATACGCCCGAAGAGGGAAGGGGGGGGGTGAGTACTGAGGGAAAAGGGGGCTGAAAAGAGAAGATAGAGGTCTAGCTGAGTAGCGGGTCGGGGCTGTAGTCAAGGCCTGGGGGTGGTTATAATGCAATCAGGTCACTGCATGAATCAGCAGGAAAAGAGGGGACATGAGTGAAAATAAGGGAGGTAGTAACAAAGGGGGGGGGGAAGCCAGGTGGCATATAGTGCACATCAACCAAAGGACTAGGGGAGTGAGAACCCGGGGGGGGGTAACGGCCCAATGGCAAAGCACATGGCGCGGGACACCAGGCAGGAAAAGGAAACATGTTGAACTGAAATGCGGAAGAGAAAAAGGAGGACCTTGTACATAGGTTACGGGAGGGAATTGGGGGGTCAGGAGGGTGCCAGCTCCTAACTAAAAAGGTCCGGGGTGGGTGGAGAGTAGATGGCCAGTAGTTGGGGCGGTAAAAAGTTCAGGGGAGGTTCGTTTGCTCTTTTATAAACATGGAAGGGAACCAACGAGGAGGGATGGGGGGGTGCGGGAAACACTGTGAAAAGAAGGTGGCAGAAAAGGGGACCAACGCAAGGGAAGGGTCGAAACAGGGTGGAAAAAACCAGAGGAAGGACTTTCAGACAGTCCTGAAGTAAATCGGTGGGGTGGGATGAGCAGGTGGGGAAGGAATAAGCAAGGAATAACCACCATATAAAGGCAAAACGAAAATGGAAGGGTTCCATGGTTTGGCCAGGACTTTATTGGGGCTTAAGGGGATTGAGGGGAAGAAAACATCATTCGCCGGGAAAGGTTGAAAGGATAAAATAAATGCTGCCGCGAGGAACGGGGCATTGTTATCAAGAAACGAACTTCGTTGTTACGAGCAGGAGAAATTTAACAGTAACGGCATTACCTGGTGGGGAAAGAAAAAACAGAAAGGAAACGAAAGTCACTTACAAGGGGGGGCATGCGGTGGGGGGTCGGAGTTCAGATTTAGCGTAAGTAAAAAGGGGAGGGAGGGGGAGTTAGATCGGGAGTGGAAGCAAACGATGTCGATATAATGAATTATACAGACAAGTGGAGTCTCATTTAAGACACGAAAAAAAAAAAAAAAGGGAAACGGCGAGGTGACATCGAAAAAAATATTGGAAAGGGGTTAAAGGAGAAATACTAAGAGGGGGGTACAGGGGAAACAAAGAAAAATAACAGAAAGATAAAAAAGAAAAACACATAACCTTAGAAGAAAAGAGATAGAGTTAATAGCGTGACGACAGCTCTCGAAAAAAAAAGGAAGGAGGGAGAGAGATTGGGGAGGGACAGAAAGAAAAAAAAAGAACTTTAACGACCCGGAGGAGTAGGTGTAAGGTCAAAAAGTTGAATCTGGTGCGCGAGGTGGGTCTCCTGCCTTGATTTTATTGTGTTGTCGGAAGGCGAGAAATAAGGGATACTGTATAAGGAGTGAAGAAGGAGAAGTAAAACTGGGGACCCCTCGCTCAGGTGGAAAACAGGGCCAGTCCGAAATGACCAGAAAAAGGTAAATCCTATGTGATGAAAAGACTATAAGTTATGGGTCAGAACTATTCGGCAGTCGGAAAGGGGGAAACTTGAGAAACTTAATATAACCTACCACCCTCCATAAGGGGAAACTTCTATAACCCGTACTCCGGCCTGAAAAGAAAAAAAAGGGGGGGGACACGACTTTGATAGGAAAAGGAAAAGAAATATTGGCAGAACCTGAAAGAAATCGGGACGGAAATGGAAAAACAGACCCGCAAAAAATGGGAAAAAAGAGGTTGAGACCGCCTAACCAAATATTGAAACCCCCGAGCCGATAGGCAAGCGAGTAACAAATAATGAAAAAGGTATATTCTGTCTCCATACAGCACAAAAGCACATGGATTCAGCCAGGCCTTGCCTCAAAACCTGAAAACTACATTAAACATGGACAGGCTAGTTGGGAAATGCTATAGGGGGGTGGTAGGAGTTTACAACCGGGTTAAAGGACAGGTTCCCAAAACGCACCTTCACAAAAAATGTCCCATCGGACGGGGCAGACCCTTGAAAGGCAAAAAGAAACAGTCAAAAGTAATAAAAGAAAATGAGGAACAACTGGAAATTAAAAACAATAGGGAGTGACAAGTCTTGAGCGGAGCTGCAGGTGGAAATAACAAACAACGGGCGAAAACCTAAGGAAGGCCAAAAAACAAAGATTGGTAAAAGATAAATATTAATAAGGTCTGACACACACTCCATGGCAGAACATAGCATGGGGGAGAATAAAGAAATTTCGAGGGAGCTGGAAAATGCGAAAGTGTGTTGGAAAAAAAACCGCCGGGAACAAAGGTACCAACCGGTAAAGATAAAGAAGAACAGTGTACAGTTTAAAATAAAATGGGGAAACACCCATAAAAAAACAATGTGGGCGTGCGGGGGAGGTTACCCAGGGAAAACTAGGGAAAAATTATTTACCCCGAGAAGAAAGAAAGATGGGGAATAAATAATGCAAGCACACCTACCCTCGACCAAAAATATAGGGGGGGGCACTGAACATGACAAGTTAAAGGGGGAGGGAAATTGTGTCCATGCTGCAGAGGAAAACATGGAGACAACCCTATACAGCAATGCCGGACCAAAGGTGGAAAAAAGCATAGAAAAATAAGAGTATCGGACCGACCTCACTGTGACCTCCCAAGACATGGCAGGAAAAAAAAGAAACCTTACTTGGGAGGGCAACAAGAAAGGACAATTCAGAACCCTGGCAGGCGACTACCAAAACATCAGCAGTAGGGATTAAGAGGCCACCTGGCCAAGCCACAGTACGCAAAGGGGCCTAACGAAAAATGTGGTACAAGGATCCGTGGAAACGCAAGGGGGGAAAATTCTAATAAGAGCTTCAACCATACGATTAGATCCGAGAAGGGGGGTACAAAGGGAACCCGGGGGTGAAGAGGTAAAACTCCAAAAAAAGCAAATCACCTCCTGAAACCTGGCAAACGAGGAAAGAGAGTTCTTTCTCCAAAGGTCAACAGCCCATGTACAGCGATGGGCTAAAAGCAGTCACAAAACTGGGAGAAAAGGAGGGGAGAGAGAAACCATAGTCGGGGAGGGACCCGTGCGAAATTGAAGGAGTATGGTTAAAGGAGGGATATTGGTCCGGTCAGGGGGGGGGGGGTGTTGGTTGGAGGATGGGGGGGGGGAGGCACATCTCTAAAAGATGATAACCAATCTTTGAAGGTCTCTCTCTTTGGGGGGAGCGGAGAGAGGATTCCATGGTTGAGGACACGGACTCCGGGTACCAGGATTTGTTGAGACGCAATGGGCGTGACGGAGGGTGGGGATCAGATAGGGGACAATGACCTGGCAATTGTGGGTTTGAGAACTCGGGAGTCAAAGAAAGTGGAGAAGGGGGGAAAGCGGGTTGCAGGGTTGGGCTGACAAAAAAAGAACGGGGTGTGTGAAAAACTGAAAACATGTGAGTCGTCCGCGGAATGGGCATATATGCGGTGGTATGGGAGGGAGGAAAGGGAAACCGGGGGAGCATCGCTGATAGGAAAGGGGACATAAATAACTAAAAGTACCTGGAGTCGATAAAAGGACCGATGTTGCAAAGGAAACCCCCTATGAGGGGGAGGGAATGTTTAGAGTTTTGTTTGAGTTAGATGACAGGTAACCTCATTATTTGAAAATCAGGGGTTTGTGGGGAAAGAAAAGGTAGGACTCCTTCAGTGGTAAAAGGGAAAAAGGGAACACATGGGGTGGGGGTGAGGAGTTGGAAACAGTGAAAAAGTGGATGTTTAACAGAGGGGGATACTGGTAGTCTGAGCACGGGATGTCGCAAGGGGAAAATTGTCATAAAAGAGTACTGGAGGGAGGGGGTGACAACATCATCGGGGTGCCAACTTCAGGGGGGAAGGTCGAGGGAAGTCATCGTAGAGGATGATGGGGGGAAAGGACCAGGGTCGTTTTGAGCAACATCTGGGAGGGGACGAAGAAGGGTAAAGGGTTCGGATAAACACACGGGGAAGATATGGAAGAGGGATCTGTGAGAACGAAAAAGGACCGGTGTACTGGGAGAAAGGTTGACAACAGGGCTGTGTGACACCTGTGGAGGGGGAATTCAGGAATTCAGCAGCGAAAGTAAAAAGGACAAACGTCGTTGGGGGACTTGTGAGGGTAAGAGGAGAGAAGTGAACAAAGGAGGAATGGGGCACCCGGAAGGTGAGTAAATGAAAACAGGGGTGGGTCGGTGGCAGGGGGAGTTGTATGGCAATGAAATGCCTGGAGACGCATACTACCCATATTGGGGGAAGGGTCCGGAAGAAGAGTACTGAAGCCGGTCTCGGGGTCAGTTTAAATATAACGATTCGAAGCAAGGAGGAGGTCCTTGAGGGGGGGGCTAAGGTACATGCGGAAAGCGGCTTACCAAAAAAGTCAGGGGAGGAATGCAAGAAATTACACTTGATAAAAGGGGGGCGGAGTTCAGAGGAGGAAGGGGGGGGGGGAGACCGGATCAGGGGGAGGTTATATCTGGTGTAAAAAAAAGAATGAAGAGATAGCCAAGAGTTACATGACACAGTGACGGGGGAGTCAAGAGACACACACGAAGAAAGAAAGGAACAAAAAAGGTAAAAACAGTAGGCGCGAGGGTTTACAAACGGAAGGAAGAACAATTCAGGAACAGGGGTTCTACGGAGCTAGAGAAGCGGAAACAGAAACGAGAGAACAAAGAAAAAGGGTATACCTAAGGGAAAAAGGACTTAAAAAAGAACATGTCGGAGTAAAGGGGGAGTCAGCAAAAACAGAACAACAAAAAAGAAGAGAGATGGACCCCGAAAAATAAAAAAAAAAGGATTCTTAGGTCTAACTGTGACGGAAGGGGAAAAAGGGGGTTCTCTCGAAAAAGTGGGGGGGGGTATTCCTTCTCTAAGCAGGAAACAGGGGTAAAAATCTTTCTCAGGATAAGGGACCAGTAAACCTCGCTCAATGTGGAAAAAAATGGGAAGATCGTTCTGGAGCTCTGCGCAGTAGTGCGGGGGACTGAAACGTCCTGAAACATAGTCACTGGGGGAGGGTGAAAGATGAAAAAACAGAGGGGAGGTCGCTGGCTCTTGGTATCACTTAGGGACACACGGCCCTCCATAAAAACGGCCTCGGTCGAGACAAGGAACACGACTCAAACCAAAAGGTCCCGAGGGTGAAAGGGAAAGAAAGACCTCTGACAGAAGGTAAGCCAGGAAAGAGGGAGAACAGGACCCTCCCTTGAACGGGGGAACACCGAAGGGGGTCGGCCGCCAAAACAAACCGAAACACATCATTGAGCTGGAGGAGAAAAAAGGAGACAATAAGGAGATACAACGTCTCAGACCCTCAAAAAAAAATGAAAGGAATAAGACAAAGGACTGGCCCAAACTAAGCCCGGGAATTTGCAGGGTGGATTCAGAAAATTTGGGACAATTCTATCGGTGGTTCATGTAAAAGAGCTGAGAAAAAAATTGTGGCCAAAAAGGAAAAACTTTTAAACAGACACTGGCGTTGGGAGAAACTCAGGGGGACAAAAAAAACAGGAAGTCTCCACAAAGAGGAATAATGAAAAAAATGATGCATTGAGAGGACACTATCCATGGAATAGTTCACAATCTGAAGGGTGGTCTATCAACCGGGCCCTCAGAATCCAAAATAGCCCCACTGGTGGGTTTTTGACCACCGTTAACAGATGGCAACTTAACTCCTCATTGGTCATTATCACTCGCTTGCCCGAAGATGAAGGATACACCACGGTTGTACGCCCTAACGAATAGCGGGGGGCCCGATGGTGTGTGGGACCCTACGGCAGAAAGCCTTTTAGGCGCTCTCTATGACCAGGCAAAAAAGTGACAAGCAAAGTTGGGACAGAATAAAGCGCCCCGTGCAGGACGATCTGTTTGAAAGCGAATTAAAAAAAACCCAATGATCAAGGGGGGAAAAAGTGGACATTATACCAAAAGTATAGGACTATTAACCGGAAGGAACAGAATAAAAGATGAGGGGGTAATAATAGAGCCCTGGAAGTAAACAGAAACCGCTCTGGTCCAAGCCCTCAGGGGGCACGACAAAGATTAGAGACTCAGCTGAATGAAAGAGAAATGAACCTGGGGAGGAAAACCGAGCGCATGCAGTGACAAAACACCAGGAAGAAAGCCCGCAAGCGACTTAAAAAAGCTGAAAAAAAAGAATATGGATAAAGTGGGATAATACGAAGAGAAGAACTAATACAGCCTTGATAACACTTCGGAAACCTGAAAAAAAGACCGGCATCAGTACACCTAAGGGAAAAAAGAAAGTTCGAAAAAAAACCAGGAGGAGTTGCAAAACACCTGGAGCCAAGCCACAGCGTCACAGCCCATGCTCCGGAACCGAGAAGCAGGGGCTCATTCCAGGGAAATGTCTGAGAGGGAGCCGGAAAAACGGAACTCCTCCAAGTCATAAGGAGTACTGGGGGAAAAACAAGAATCACCTCCAGGGACCTGGCAAGCTATCAATCAGGAAGCTGGGAGGCACGGTCCAAATGAAACATCCGAGTGGGGACGTCCGAAGCAAGAGGGGAAAAGAGAGATAGACATGACTCAAGGATGTTACTGGGATTGGGACAAACCGGGTTGAATCGGAAAAAGAGGACATTCTGGAGGTGAGGTGGGGAAGTGGATAAAAAATCACTGGAAATACCCTAGGGTGGAAAAGATGGGGAAAGCAATGATTTAAAAGGTAGTTCGGGCGGTCAAAAGCATTGCCTTGGGGGACCCGGGAACATTGTGACAGCTGGGTGGGAATAGGTAAATGAAATTGTGTTTTGACGAACTCGGAGTCCAAGTACTGGAAGGGCCTGCGTAAGGGTGGGGGGGGCTGACGGAATAAAAAGGGGTTGTGAGTTAGGAAGGAAAAGATGGGGTCAAAAAGGGGAAGGTGCGGTTGTACTAGCTGGAGAGGTGGGCGGGAAGGATCCACCGGGGCGGCATTGCACAGGGGATAGAGAGGAAAAAATCAGGTCAGAATGCAAGGGGAAAAAAAAATGTCCAATGAGTTCCATCGAAACAGGAAAGTTCAGGTGACCTCCTGAGCGGGTAAGGGTAGAGTGTGGGAAGGAGCGGGCAAAAGGGGCTAAAATAGGAAAAAAAAGAAGGGGAGGGTTAATAATAAGACTCAAAAAAGGCAGTAAAAGAAAGAAAAAAAAAAAAAAAAAAAAAAAAAAAAAAAAAAAAAAAAAAAAAATAAACAAAGGGGGGGTGGTGCTGAGGGTCCAAAGGGATGACGCCATAATGGGAAGGTATTCATAACGTGCATTTGGGGAAGGACAGAAAGGGGAACGTTCTTGCATGGGGACAAAGCAAGGGTCCCGGGGCGACGTATCCCGAGAGTTCGCCAATTTTGAAAGATGAGAGTGTGGAGGGTGGGAACCTCGTAGGAGGTTTGGCAGAGGGGAAATAGGGAAGGGGAAACTGGTAGTCGAGAAAATGGTTCGATGAGACAATACTGAGAGAGGGGACGTGTTGTCGAAACCTGGAGCAGGGGGCAAAAGGGTGGGGGGGGCACCAAGGGCTGTGTGACAAAAGGGGGGGGTGAAGGAGAAATGAATTGTGCTAAACACGTTTTGGGGGAAAGGTTTGAGGTAAGTTCTCATCGCTAGATATGAAACTACAGAGTGGGCAACAAGAGGTAACCATGAGGTCCATGTTAACTCATGGGGGCCAGTCAAGTGTTTGGCAGAGGAGGCGGGGCCAGTGACGTCAGAATGCCCCATATTGTGGCCGAGGGGGGGAATACGAAAACGAAGGCGAGATGGAGTCAGGGGGGCAGGGGGGGGAAAACGAGCGGGGGGGGTTTTACTGAAGGAATGTAGAAAGGCAGTTCGGGAGGCGCGACCGAAAAGCTCCCAAGAAGGGAACAGGAAGAGGAAAATGGAGGTGGGGCAAATGGTTCGATTAGCGGGAGAACGGGGGGATAACCGGGTACCAGGTCCGGAGGGAGGGTTTCTATATGCTTAAGTTTGGAGGCAGCCAAGAGGGACGGTATTACAGGGGAAAATAATATTAAAGGACAAGGGCGGTTATGTTCAAGCGAGTAAAAAAGGGCAGGATTATTCATATCTGAGGGAAAGAACTCAAAAATAGGACAGGTTGAAACGTATCATACCAAAGACGAGAAAGGCGGTCGTAGAGACGATAAAAAAAACGGGAAAACATAAGAAACAGGGCCTGATACAAAAAGAAGAATAGGGAGAGGGGCAGTGGGAAAAGCGAAC
>Ga0179593_1563110_pt1 | contig 10152 bp, 10 predicted proteins | sample CZODoug2_1_08_16_FD_185931 | JGI IMG/M metagenome (GOLD analysis project Ga0179593, IMG submission 185931) | Vadose zone soil fungal communities from Angelo Coast Range Reserve, California, USA - CZODoug2_1_08_16fungal (PacBio error correction) | ecosystem: Environmental > Terrestrial > Soil >...
CGGCCAGTACGGGGGGAACAATAGGGAACAAAGGGTAAGCGCGATCATGGGGGGTTCCACCGGGGGGCGACGGTACGATCCTCTTCCAGTCTAACTGAGAGTCCCGAAAGCATGAAAGCAAAACAAGTAGTTCCAGAGAAACGAAGATTATGGGTCGATAAGCGAAAATCATCCAGCACAGAACACGAGTGCTGAGAGCAAGGAAAGAAGGGCCGTGTGGGCTCGGAAATAATGAAGAAAGATACTGGCGCACAAACGCGGGCAACCGCGCAAGTCGCGCGCCCGTGCCCCGAGGCTCACACCTCTTCGACGCGTAAAAAGGGGAAACCGGGAGCTGGAACGGTCCGGGTGCTCTCAGGGGAAAGGAAACCCCGCCCTTCCGCATAGGCCGATGACACGTTAAGTGGATCAACCGACCTGGGAAAAAGAGTTAGAGCACCACTCTCAGAAAGCACGGTCTGGGAGACTCAAACAAAGGGACGTAGTTTCACCGAAATGCGAAACGCGGGGTTCAGGTAAGGGGAAAAAGGGGAAGCGGGATCAAGCGAACCACATGTAGGGCGGGAAAAAAAGCAGGGACCAGACCCAGAAAAGATGGACAAGCTGGAGTACTCTGCACAGGGCGAAAAGAGGCGAAAACAAAACTCAAGTGAAAAAAAAAAAAGACAGAAAAATCGTCCCGGTGAAAAAGCGATGCAGCAGGACAAACCACGGCCAAAGTAGACGCTAGCAGCGGCCTTCTCCAAAAGAGGGAGGACCGGGGCAAATGCACATTGTGCCTATCCTCGGGATGAATCCGGGAAAAAAAAGCTAGGAAAAAAGAGACGTAAGCGTTGTGGACGCGCACTTCCATCGCATAACTCGGAGTGGATCGGCCGAAACGCTTCGTGGACGCTCTGGGCGCGAAAGAAACAAGGCCGGGTCAACAGCGGACTCTTTTCTTCCTTGTGCGATACGCGCCAGAAAAGAAAAACTCGGTGAAAAGAGAGGAAGGGAGCGAGGAACGCACAGCGCGGACGACGATGAATCCGGTCGAACCTCCCGCGGGGGTAACATAAAGAGGACCGCGATGAAGCTTGGGAGGGAAAGAGGAGAACGCGAGTCCTTAAAAGGCGGCGAAGGGAAGGGGGAAGTCGAAGAAAAGGAAGTAGAATCGCCTGTTCATGAGAGCGGGACTGCCCTAGCGAAGGACATGGATAAAAAGTCAAGGTCGTGCAAGTTCGTCCTTGGAAAGACGGAAGAGGGGTAAGAATCGCCCTCGAACTAAGCACCTCGCAAAATGCGCAGGTACTCTAGCAAGGAAGGCGGTTGAAGCAACCGAACACGTCACTAATGGCGCTGAGAAGAAGGAAAAAAAAAAAAAGGCGAGGACGCCTCGTAGGAAGTTCCTGAAAACGCCGATCTCGAGCAGATTCGTGTGACGAGGAAGAGCCTCGTAAGGGGAATGCGTTCACTATAACTCGATAGGTGGTCCAAATCGAAGGGGTTACGAAAAAGGGTAGACAGCGTGAGAGTCTCTATGTTAGAAAGGCGGAAACTGGTTGACGGCTTAGGCGACTGGCCTCGCTGTAGGAGGGCAACGAAGTCTTCTCGGAAAGAAAAGAGGGTCCTCCCGCAGAAGATGCGCAAAACAGGGGGAACTGGGGTCGCGAGCTGTGATGAAGCCCAGTGCCTGCTTGCCCTGTAAAGGGGGCCAGCCGATTTCCGAGGATCGTGGAGCGAAAGGGGGAACTTGAGAGAGGACGTGCACGTATTGCGAAAAGAAGACTTGACGGCGCGGCGCCGCAGTACGGGCACTGGAAGTAAAAAAAAAAGAAGGAGAAAATCCATCCGAAAGCCCTTCACCGGCATTCGAAGACGAAAGAAAAAAAGAAGAGGGCGAAGCGCATGCTTACCGCAAATGTTCGACGAGCGGTCCCCCGCGTTACGCGCTGTGACCAGGAGAAAGCCTGAAAAGAGATCCTGAGGAAACGGGGCAGATCAAGCTAAGCATCAGGCGAGAGCTCCTAGAGAAAATCGAGAAAAAGGCGTCAGCGCCGTACTCGAACTCCGGGGGGGGATCATCTTCCCTCTTGTCTCCGGTCGTGACCAAAATCTCCTGAAAAAACGAGCGGGGCGAGTCGTGGACGAAGAGTTCTCAGCGACATGGAAGGGAACGGGGAACAAAAAGTGAAGAGAGGGTAGGTTACACGAGTACCCCGAGGGGAGGGAAAATTCTCCTGGTGTGACAATGTCTGAGGGAAAAAAAAAATATATATCTGAGCGGGGACTTTGAAGGACGTTCGAAAGGCTAGGGAAAGGAAGTCATAGAGAGGAAGAGAGGGAGATGCGAAACTGTCGCATACTATCCGGGCGCCTCGCGCCCCCGCCGGCTGCAACCCCTCAGAAAAAAGGGAAAAAGAGGGGGGATATAAAGAGGGGCACAAGGGCGCGAGGCGCCAAACCCATAGTTAAATTCGAATGCGAAAAAAAACCGAAGTAAGTCGAGATTGGCTACTTACGAGAAAAAGAAGCGAACAATCATTCAAACCCGCTCAAAACGAGAAAGGACATCGAGTAATCGATGAAAAAAAAAAAAGTCAGGGTAAAAGAAAAAAGGGAAGACAGGCGATGCATAGCCCCTGGAAATTCCCATTCAATGAATCGGGGGTGACGGGAGAAACCAAGGTCGGAGAAGCGGCGGACACGCCGTGCCATTAGAGATAACGTGAGAAAACAGCACCACGCCGAGGGCGAAACGGCACCGGAGGAAGAGGCGAGACAAGGGACGCTCAACCTGATGCTGAAATACGAGCAGCAAACTAGAAAAGAGGCGTGGGGAAAACCTACGCACCTCGGAGCTCCTAGCGCCAGTTCCGGAACCTCCCAGTGCATCAGGTCGCGAAAAAGGAAAAATGAGGGTCAAGAACAAAGTTCCTGGTCCAGCAGTCACGCGGGGCGGACACCGCCTGAGAAAATAAGAGGGGGAACAGGAAGCATGGGGCGGTTCGTTCACGAGGCGACTAAAGCCGGTTAAAAACCCGCCGTTAGTAGTATTTCAAGCCGGGAAGAGGGACCGACGAGCGGGAAAAGCGAAGTGGACAAAAAAACGGCACTGCCTCGTCTCCTACCCGCTCGCAGCCACTCACTCAAAAAAAAAAAAGAGCGTACGAAGAGGGCAAACAGCATTGATGTGAACAAGATCTTCTAGGGAAACATCAAGGGAAAAAAAAAAGAACAAGAGGGCTCCGGAGTTCAAGTGCACAGCAAAATATCAAAAGCAGACAAAGGGGACGGAGCAATCGGGAAGAGGGGAAAGGACTCTGAAAAAGGATTTAAATCAAGCCGTCACTTGGAGACGACCACTCTCGAGGAAGTGAACTGATCACTAGATCGGGGGGGGAAAAAACCGAAAAGAGTACCGCTAAGGCGATCTCCGACGCAAGGGAAGGGGCGCAACTTCCGAAAGGAGAAAAGGACCAGCAAAGGAGTAAAGGGAAGTTTCCGATAGGGATTGGCTTATTCTTTAAAGATGGTTTCTCACTCCCAAGCATCTCCTTCGCAATCTAAAGCCGGTGTGAGGGGGAAACGTGCGAGAGTCGTATACCCTCTTCTCCATAGATTAAAAAGGGAAAAAAGGAAACGTCATAGATCATCTAAAAAAAAAAAAGGTCTTCTTCGGTATTCTTCTCGCCACCTCTGTCTCAGAAAAAAAAAAATCCCGAAAAAAGGAAAGGGTCCACGTCAGTACGAGAAGAAAGAGGGGAAAAGGAAGACCTTCGAAAAAGCTTTTCTCTGGAGAGACGCGGGAAGAATGTAAATCGCCGAGCGTACAACGCTTTCGAACTCAAAACTTAGAGAAGAGGGAGACCGATGGAGAAAATCAAACGAATTCATACAAGCATAGAAAAAAAAAAAAAAAGACTTATCGAGGTTTCGAATTCACCTCGAGGAGGTCTAGGGGAGGGAAAAAGCAAAAAAAGATCCGGGCGATCATATGGATTTAAACGGCTCGGCATCAAAACAAAGCGCGCAGTCAACGCGGAGAGAGGGGAAGCACGGAACTCGCCGTTCTTCTGAGACGGGCATCCAAGAGTACGGCAATGATAAGGAAAAAAAAAATCGCAAAGGATTCAACGCACGAAGGCATACTGGCAGGAAGGGAAGAAGAAAAGGAAAATAAACGCGCGCACTCAGCGCCATGCGTCTACGGGAAGGGGTACGAAAGGATTGGCCGCGAATCGCGATGGACGAGGAGACGAATCAAGGCTGTGCACGCTGGGCTTGTTCACGCTGCCGCACTTAAAAAGGGAGGGGACAGCAAAACCGCGCGGAGGGGGAAAAATAAAGGTCCTCGAGGGCCTTGTTCTTTTCCACGGGTGCAAAACATGCCGGGGTCGCCATCCCACCGCTGACTCACGCCACTAAAGGACGAAGAACAAGCGGCTGACCGGGAAAACGGTCAAGTCCTGTGGAGAGATTAAAAAGGAAAAAAGGCGAGGATAGAAAACTGAAGGCTTCGACGGGGACAGGGGGGGATCAAACGGCAGGATCGGCGGCGGACCGAGTTACAAAAGAAAAAGCCTATCGTACCAAGAACGGCGATCAGAGCTAGTGGGGAAAGGCTCGAAGAGGAAAACAAGTGCTTCTAGCGGGGCGAATCGCCGAAAAGAAAGCGAAAGGAAGGTAAGACAAATGTCCAGTCTGAGACAGAGGTCCTAGGTCTCACACGGGAAGAAGTCTGGGAGAGGTTCGCTGATGCAAAGCATCATTGTCAGTAAGGTATACACTGCGTAGGCTTCGTCCGGCTAAAAAGGCTGCACTCGGGAAAGAAAATTGGGGGAGGGATACGGATCAAGGCCGGGGCCAGAAAGAAGAAGTCACAGAAAAGGTGGCAACATCCTTCGGCTACCTGCCGAGGAAAATCTCAGAAACCACACGAGGAGGAGAAATAAATTGCGAAAAAAAAAAAAATAAGGGGAATCGTGAAACGGCGAGCGGCGCTCGCGAAAGGGTAATATGGAGATCAGCGCCAGGCGAACGGAATAACCAGAGAAGAAAAGCCAGAGAACAAAGGGATGGGATTTGGAAATACACTGTAAATGACCCTGGAGCGGTGTCTAAGCGAAAAGATCCAGCGGACCCCAAAAGATGGAGAAGATGACGCGAAAGCGAAGGAGAGGGGGATTGGGGGAAAGAAAAGGAGGAGACGGGTCGTGGCGCACTCGTCCGAAACAGCGGGTCCGCGGCCGCCCAAAAACGAGAAGAAGGAGACGTGTACGGAGTGAGCGGTAAAAGAATGTGGAGCGCCTAGCGCTCGAAAGTCCGCCCGCACAGCCGATGACGCACGTACTAAAGGGGAAGAAAAAAAAGGGCACAGTCATGTAGATCCAGAAATAGCCGAAGAAAAATCTGGGAAATAAAATGGACCAAACAAGTCCCCCCCCCCTGGTTGCGCGCCATCGGGCGTCGCGTTCCACAGGTAGTTCGCGGGAAAAAGAGGGGGAGAAACAAGGGGAGATGTATGCGACCGCAAAACACTAATAAGAGAGCCGTGAGGACAAAAAACGCAGGGAAAAAAATGACAGAAGTTCGGTCAGCTTGAACAACGCGAACCATCTTGCAAAAATGCGAGACAAGGAAGGAAAAAAAGTTCGCGACGAAATCAGTCACACGTCAAAAGTCTAGACGCATGGGCGGTCGGGGGGGAGAGGGCGGGCTTAAGGGAAAAAAAAAAAGAAAAGGTCACGAAACAGTATGGCCCTATACAAAGAAGCCGCGCTAGGCGCAGATGCTCCCAAAACGAAGTCGCCGTACAGACTGGGAATCTCGCAAAGTCACCGACGACGGCCGCTCCGCGAAGGGGGAAAAGGGAACTTCTCGGAGCGGGAAAAGCGAGCCTTCCGAAAGAAGGGAGGAGAAAGGCCTTTGCCTTCATACCCCAAAAGATAGGATCGAGCACTCGTGCCGCTGGGTGCGCATCGAGAACGCGAAGGAAAAAAAGGGGCTCACCCGAGACGCCGATTAATTAGCGGGCGCAAAAACTACGTGAAGAGACGGAATTTCCCTCGAGACGCGAGGAAGTCTCCGCGGCCACGTCGCGAAGGGCGGCGAGGCCTACACAGCAGATGAACGGGCCTTACCGAAGGACTCATCGACGTCGGCCGGGGTAAGTAGCAGGGGGGGGAAAGAACCGAAAGCAAGGAGAAGACAGGCTTCCCGTTGGAGGACGCAGAGGGAACGCGATCACCCGTCTTTTCCGTTGAAAATGGGAAGAGAATCACGCAACTTCGAAAGCCGGAGACTCATCAAGGTCACACACGAGAAATAGGACTGGAAGCAGGTTAGTGCAGGGCCGGGAAGCAGACGCCCCCTCTCAAAAGCATTGCTGAAAGGAAAAGACGGAGTAAGAGGGGCGCCGACGGACATCGTCCGATAAAAGGAGAGCGGTGAAAGGGAGTGCCGTTTCGCTGCCGATCTCGTAGGCTCGATCCATCCGTTCACGAAAGAAAGGGGAACGTGGCGCTCGAATGACGGGGGGGAAAGGGTGATGGTAAGAATAAAAAACCAGGGAAGGAAAAGCTCGGGGGTCTTCCACTCCGCTTGCTGCCGGGTAAGGTAAAAGAGACCGGACGGCCTCGCTGTATGACGGCACGAATGGAGAGAGGGACGCCAAAAAAATTCGCCAACGGAGCACGAAGTGTCGCGATACCCGTTCGAGTGATTCTCGAAGATTGCTCCAGAACCGGGCAAAAGAGTCCCGAGGGACCAAAGACGAGGAACGAGCCGGTCTATGGAGAGTGCTCGTGGCTCGAGAGGGGTAATTCTGTGAAGACCGCAGATTGAAAAAGATGCACTAACGTGTCCACAGCGCGCAGAGAAAAGATGGCACTGGAAAGAACAGAACAACTAAAAGGAGGGAGAAAAGGTTGACATCACTCGCGAAAAAAAACAATCCGTCCAAATAGAAACCGGTCACCGCAGGAAGTGCGAAAGCAGACTGCGGACGAACGTTTCGAAATGAGGCAGTGTCCGCACCAGGACGCGCCGGAAAAAGGTGCATACAAAAGAAGGGGAAAGGGGGAAGAGTCATTGATTCACACCACACAGCAGGAGCTCCGAACGTAGTGCCACTCGCGGATGGGAAAAAGACAGACGCCGAGGAATACCGGTGAAGGCGGAAATAGACGGTCCTCTTTCAAAGGGTAGGGAAAGCAGAGGAGAGCAAGAACGTCCCCACGTTCAAGGAATAAGTCGAGGCAGGCGTAAGACTCACAGAGCGACATGGTGCCGAGCAGGAGAAAAAAATGAGAGGTGTCGAAAAAAAAGGGAGGAAGGGGAACGAGAAATTCAACAGCTTGTGAAGGAGAAAAAAGAAGGAGGAAGTGCATGCGATTCAGCGTGAATAGCTGTAGCGTCTTGGAATGGTTCGGCAAGGCTAGTGTATCTCAGGTGGAAAAGAAACGAATTACGGAGCGGAGAGCGACCGGATGCGTCAGCATCAAGGAAAAAATCGTGGGAATTGGGGCGAAAGAGAAAAGAAGGCAGAAGGAGAAAAAAAAAAAAAGGAACAGGAAAATAGATAGATGGGCACTCATCCGTCGAGGCGCCCCAGAAAAAGTGACCCTGCGTAGCGAGCCTCCGGGAAAAAAAAAAAGAAGGTCAGTGCGACTGTACGAGACGGACAACGTCGAACCCGTCAGGAAAAAACAAAAACGAAAAGAGTGCATAAGGTCGAATCGTACTGCCGGGCAAAAAGAAAGTCCGTGTGAGCCGACCCCCAAGGACGATTTCGGGGGGAAGCCTCGAAAAGAAGAGAGCCAAGCTTCAAATGGGGGAAAAGGCCTCGGCAAAATGTCGGAGATGAAGGAAGAAACGCCGAAGCCACGCCCTCTCAGGAATGAACGTGGCAGATGCCACTCGGACGGCCGCCGAGGGGCGGTCAAAGAAAACGAAATGGTAAAGGAGATCGTCCGCTCGAGTGAGAATAAGTGCGGCGGACTAAGGGGAGCGAAAAAAGGTGTCCACCTACGACGAGAAAGGGAAAAAAAAAAAGGAACTCGTGCTAACAGCCCGTGAGCCTGGAGTTCATCAAGGAAAGGCGGCCCTGCAAAGGGGGGAACGGCTACCAGGAAGACTGGTCAAAACACGCGTTGGCTGGAGAGAGAAGGTCAAAAGTGGAAAATTGCTTTGTCGCCCAAAGGTAAGGATCGACCTGGCGACTCCGGGAAAGGACGAAAGAAGATGAATTCTCAAGTCGTACTACGGGGAAGGCCGACAGAGCTGAGTGAAGCCATAACGGGCAACGTAACGCCTCGTTCAAGAAAAGAAAAGGAAAGCAATAACGAGCTCGGAAGAGACTCTCGGTCGGAACGAGGGAGGGCGGAGATGGGATGAATAAGCTATTCGAGAATAAATCGAAAGGAAAGCCATCGGAAAAAGGGTCGGCATCAGAAGTAGGGGCCGCCCGAGTACCAAGAAAGGAAACGTTCACAAGGACCGAGTCGAGAACCGAGCTGCCGCGAAATCACGGAAAAGGAAGTTAAATCAAAAAATCAAGAGGGGAAAAGTTCAAACAAGACCAAACGACTGGATCGAGGCAGAGGCGGCACGCACCAGAAGGGGGTCAAGGGAAAGAGAGAGATCGCCGGCGCGGTCGAGGCAGGAAACACAAAAACGGCCTAAGAAGCGCCGTAGAGGGAAATAAGCCATATGGAAGCGAGATGGCGGTCGCTGCTTTCGAAAAGGGAGGGTAAACTACGGCAGATCTCAGCTAAGCGCATCGGACGAGAAGTCCTTTGGATTCTGGCTCAGAGGAGGGACATGAGCCGGCATCACAACGAAAGAAACACTGATCCCCGCGAAATCAGCGAAGAAAGGCGAAGTAAAGCAGGGGGTGAGGATCGAAGCCACCGGGGGAGGCGCCCTAAGACGAAGGAGTAACTTCTACGGAACTGAGAGAAAATGAAGACTGCCCGTCGCGAGCTTGAAGCGAATGAAAGAGGGGTTAAAGAGAGGGACGACTCGAATTCGAGCGATTCCCAAAAGGAAAATAAGTCGCGCAGGCAGTAAGAAGGGGCGCCCGATCCGAAGAGAACGCAATCTGTGGCTCGAGAAAGTGCGCGGGAGCTTCACCAGAGAAAAAAGAAAAAAGAAAGAAAAAAAGATTGAGCAAACGGCTCGGCAAGAAAGCCTAGAAAAAGCGCAAGAGAAGTAACACTAGCTCGGCCTTCCACTATTCACGCCTGCTTTGAGGAAAAGGACTGGGCAAAGTACGGACTCGAGGAAAGAGAATACTCTGATTTGTGAAAAAAAGAAGGGGATATAGTAGTGAAGCCAAACTTAAGACCCTCCAAGCACGAAGGCTTGAAGAGTCAGAGGCCGTGTAGCCGGGAGGTAAATCATAAACGAAAAATGGACGATTGAACGTCATCCGGTCGCGCTCGGGGGCAGGAATTTACACCTTCCGTATCGTTTACGCAAAGCGCGACGGGTCGGACTCGCAGGCCGGTCCTCTTCAGTCGGGGGTGGAAAAATCGAAAATGCAAGAACATGGAAAGGCAATCTCTACCCGGGATCTGAAACCGGAAGGAACGAGACGATGGAGGCAGAAAATCCGGAAACCGTGCACTTCCTTTGTTGAAAAAAAGCCCAAAGAGAGACGGCGGAACGATGGAATCGACATGAGATGAGACCGGTCGTGTGGATCAAAAACCACGTGCACTCATCTGTTCGAGGAAGGGGGAAGAACAGCTCCGTAAAAAGAGGGAGGCGCACCTCCATACGCGCAATATGAAGGGGGGTATGAAAAGTGGAGAGACTCGTCTACTAGGTGATCATCGGGCACGGGGCTGAGACAAGTGGGGACGGAAGCGCCACGACTCAGTCGCGATTGCACGTTAGATCATGGGGAAAAGGAGTCGGTCTCGGTCCTATTGATCCCGGTAGAAGACGGTCTTTCGCAGATGAGGGGGGAAAGACAATAAAAGGGGAATGTGCTTAAATACACAGGCTCGTGGACGGGAGAGGGAGAAGGAGGGGGAATCTTTCCCGTGTCGCGCCTGCAGTGGCCTGAATCGCCCGGAAAAAAGGAATCAATCAGCAAAGAAAACAGAAACCGTTCGGGGTCCACGATGGCAATAATCGGGGCAAAAGACGGAGAAGGGAAAGACT
>Ga0179593_1582505_pt1 | contig 10152 bp, 8 predicted proteins | sample CZODoug2_1_08_16_FD_185931 | JGI IMG/M metagenome (GOLD analysis project Ga0179593, IMG submission 185931) | Vadose zone soil fungal communities from Angelo Coast Range Reserve, California, USA - CZODoug2_1_08_16fungal (PacBio error correction) | ecosystem: Environmental > Terrestrial > Soil >...
CAAGGGTGTTGCGGAGGTACGGGGACTCGTGTAAATTCCGAGGCGGTTGCCAAGAAAAAAAGAATCCTGTCCAAAAAACGCAGAACGGGGGAAACGATTCAAGGAAAAGATCCGGGAGCCGGTGGGCCTCCCAAAAAAGGAGGAAGATCCCCGGACAGGGTGGTCACTATCGATCGCTGTTCCACAAGAAGAAGAAAGAAGACGGGGGGGAATGGTTATCCCCGCGCGGTGAATTCAAGGAGGAGATTAAGAAGGCAGCGTACACTTGCCAATTCTTGTGGGGGGAAACGGAGACTGATCTATGAAAAAATGGGGTGGTATAGAAAACCAAGCGACCAAAAAAAACAAACCACGACCACAGAGCCCATCAGGGAGGAAGGGACGGGACCTCGGGTAAAACCATTCGGCTTCCCGGAAGCAACCGAGGTAGGAAAAGACACACAAGAACTTCACCTCGGGGAATCGCCAAGAAAAGGATTATTGGTCTAAGTATCCTTCATCCGAACGGGGGAGAAGGAAGAAACAGGGGAGGGAACGGTCAGCCTGAAGGTATCCCAGGAGAAATCTCCTTCATTTCAAGGAAGCCGAGCGATTCGATAAGCTGGGGGGAAGAAAGGTAGATGGACCATCCTGCTCGGGACTGAACAAGGCCGACTTGCTTCTTCTTTCTGATTAGAGAAGGGGGGGGGTTCGAAGGTCCCGAAGCGTCCCTTACCGGAGAAAAACTAAAAAGAAAAAAAGACGTGTCAATCATCTTCTCAGCAGGGAGACACACATCGACGTTAGAAGAAGTGCCGACAAATTGTTCCCAACGTTCAGGATGGAAAGCAAAGATTTTCACTTAAAAGACTGCCGCTCGAAAAACGCAGGACAGAAAAAAGTAAAGACAATCAGGGAGCATAATCAGTGCGCGAGGGAAATCAAGTTTAAGCAAAGCAGACAGCCGAAAATATTAGAGGGAAAAGTCCGAGTCAACCGGGGCCTTTCGCTGGGGGGTTGAATAATCACTGTCTAAGGGAGATCAGCGGGTAGTCCTTCAAGAAAAGGGGAAGGGTTTCCCAGTAAAGAAAGGTCTGGAAACCGCGGCAAGGGGGTGTCAAAAAAAGAGCCGTGTAGGAAAGGAGAGGAAAAGCGGAAAGGTCACGGGGTATGAGACCCGGGGAGCCACTCCTGACGCGTTACAGCAAGGTCTAGAAAAAGAAACAAGGTGAGGACAGTCGTTGCGTTAACAAGGAATCATCGGAAAGGAATGCTATCTCAATCTAACATGAAGTCCGCCTTTAAACCTTGCGCGCATTTCCTCGGAAAATTCCAAGGAAAAAACTCCATCCTCGTTCGCGGCCCCGTTATCTGAACGCGGCAGGAGGGCGGGAGAGGGGGAAGGAACTTAAACACGATCTCAGCAGTCGAAACCAGGGAAGGCAGAGGAATAACGGGAGTGTGTCTGCAACACATCCCGGGAAAACAAACAAAGTTCGTCAAAGGCAGCATCCGTAAATACTAGGAGGGAAAATAGGGGTAGATCCTCGACGGAAGGAACGCAGAAGAAGTAGGAGGAGGACAGGTTGGTATCCTGGATCATCCCAAAAAAAGAGATAACAACGAAGACTTACCAACGCTTTTAGGCGACAGCGAAAGAAAAGTAGAAATGTCAGGAAAATCGGAGGTGCTTCTGGTGAGGGGTTTTGGGAGAATACACAAGAGCGTATGTTATTCCGTTTTACAAGAGAGCAAAAATTCTGGATGGAAGAAGCACAGAAATCCCATGGAAGGAACGAAAAAAAAACTTCGGGCCTTCGCACTTTACCTCCTTAGGCCTCTCAATCCATATAGGAAAAACGGACTATTCCCCGGAAAAGGTCCTTCCCGACGAAAGAGAAGCAAAAGTGTTTGTGCAGGACAGCGACCCGGAATTACGTAGGAAGACTTTAACCACGGTATCTCTGACAAAAGAGTAGAAAGAAGAAAATAAAAAAAAGGGGGGGGAAGCGAGAACTGTCTGCCGAGGACGGGTCTTTTCAGGGCTAAAGAGATTTGGGGACTAAGGGAAACGTACGCGCCGCGGTTTGAGGGAGGGCGGTTCTTTGGCTCTGCTGGCAGGAAAACAGAGAAGGCGGAGAAGAGAACGATCGGGCCCGAGAACCCAAGCTTTGGAAGGGGAGGAATTAGAAAAATCAAAACCGCCGGTTCGACGCGCGAGAAAACGGAATCCTCAGGCTTGGTTAGGAAACCAAAAAAAATACCGAGGAGGAAACAGAGGGCCGGGCCGGGGGAGGTTTTGGGGGGGGGGGTGGGGTTGGGTTGGGGTTTTTGTTGGAAGCCACGTCAGAAACAGGGCAAGAAAAGCGCGCAAGAAGAGTCAGGAAAGTTACTGATAAAAGGACGAAAAGAAAGGAATCAAGGATCTCTACCTCTACCCCCCGCGCGGATAGGCAAAAAGACACCTTGGCGCACGACCGAGGAAAAAACCTGAGGGAAAGAGGCGAGCATCGAAGAGCGCCAGAAAAAGAGGGTTAAAAAAAGGGCCTACGCAAAACGAACTTGCTGCTAGGCTGTTTCAAGTCAACACCGCCCCGCCGGGAAAGACGTCGGGGGGGGGAAACCCCCGGAAGTGTACTCCGATTAACTTCAAAAGTGGGACGTAAAAAAGCTGAGAAAACGCTCCGCAGAAAAATTTAGATCGCACGGGGCAGGCATCTGAAATCGTCCACCAAAAAAAAAAATGATCTTTCCAAGAACAGAGGAAGGAATGAAGCCGCTATCTAAACTCGGCGAGTGGACAGAAAAAGCTCCGAGGGAGGGAGAACTACCCGTCGGAATCACGGGCTCGCCGATTATCCATTCGAACCTCGGGGGGGGGAGGACACTGAAGGGAAGACTACAGGACTGGGGAATCCTTGATTGAATGACAAAACTCGCGATGAGGGGGGAGGAATAATTGGATACTTGTCAACTAAGAGACGGGAAAAAGAGGAGAAGAATCAGCTAAAGAAGAAGGGATTTACAAAAGACAGACTCGAATAGGGTCTCCTCGATGGGGGTCCAACCGGATGAAGGTCTAGCAAGCTAACTCCTTGCATGCTGTAAAATTCGGGGGGCCAACAAAACTCTGGGAAAATCTTAGCAAGACAAGGGGAGGGTGCTGAAAAGAGGAACAATAAAGGTCAGGCTACAACTTTTTACGCTCCGGGGACAAAAAAAGAAGGTTTGAAGGAGGGGGGGGTTAAGGGGGCCTGAAGGTCCGTGTCTGAAAAGAAGGAATTAGAAAAAAACTGGACTAAATTCAAACGCCAAAGATTAGCCAGGACGTACCGAGAAGGAATCAAGCAAAAGGGGGCTTCAAAAGCAAGTTAGAAGAGAAAAGAAAGAGACTCACCGACTTGACATGACTAGCGTGGAAAAGTCAGGAAGAGAAATCATCGGCGGCTGACCGCGCTAAACCCTGGTTTAAGAAGGAATTCTTACCAATCCCCGCTGATGCTGGAGAGAGGAGGAAAAATCCCGGCAGGAAGAAAGTACCGCTTTGGATAGGGACAATTTGGGAAAAAAAAAAACGACCGTTAGCCGACTGGGGACCTCGGCGCGAGGCTCGGACTAAAAAACCCACGGAGCGGGGGTGGTCCAGCCTGTGGTGTATCCGGTCTAGGACAGGGAAGTCAACCCAGTTCGTCTCGACTCGAAAGGGGGGGAGGAAGAAAAAATGAGACTGGATCTCTTTTCACTGTTCGCTGCCGATCCGAAAACAGCCAAGCTGCCTTCTGCCAAACGCCGGTCCCTCCAACAAAGGATCGGGGGAAAAGGGGGGAACTAGGGCAATTAATGGCCGGGCTGCCGATCCACCAGAGAGAGGGGAATTTCTTAGGGAAAGAAAGAACTTCTATTGTCGCCGTGCTCGGCGCCACTCGGCGGGGAAAAGGAACTGCTTTACATGCTGTTGTCCCCGGGGGACATAGGAAAGAGAGACCAACCTCCGAAAACCGCAACACGAACTCCTATTCATATCCATAGGCATAGGCATAGCGAAAAGGGAGGAAAAGAAGAAAGCTTCGCGTCTCGTGTAGGTGTTGCGGTAGGAACGTTGAAGCTCCATGCGGCGAAGAAACTTAAAAAAACGGGGGACCTACCCAGCCAGGACACAAAAAAAGAAAAAAGAAGGGACCGATCACCGAAAATGCCGCGCGGACCGGGCGTCCTTCCAGCGAACATAAATAAAGGATAACGTCCATGAGTGGGCACAGAGCTCCTCTCAAAAGGACGAGGCGCTTTTGTGATCCCCAAGACGTTTTCCTAAAAAAAATTAAAGGGGATTAAGAAACCGACCGAGATCGAAGGGGAGGGAGACGAACGGGCGGAGAGCTGATCTGAGGACGAAGAGACAAAGAAGGAACGACGCTATGGGACCACCAAAGAAAAAAGCCGGCCCAGCGATAAAGAAGAAACTAGAACAACCAAGGTTTCTGCCATGGTCACCGGGGGGGGGTCGCAGAAAAAAATATGGGAGAAAAAGAAGGAACCACGATCCCTAATCACTGGTGGCGGGTAGTAGCCGAATCATCGGAGAGAGGGGAAAGGAAAAGAATTAAATGTCGAAGCTCTACCAGCCGCAGGGAAAAAAAGTCACTGGTAATCAAGACAACAGCATGTCCAAGCGCAGCCGCGCTGGGGAAGGGAAAATGGATCAATTCAAAAAAAAACTCCGAACTGGCTAGCTCATTTCTCAGGGGCAGAACGTGGGGTCTTTCTATATAGAAGGGGAATGCTTGGAAGGAAGGCCGGCCCTTCCGGACCACTACCAGAAAAAGGGGAACTCCTCCTCCATCGGACAGAAACACGGCGTAACACAGGTTTTAAGCCGGTGCCTGCAAACTTGTCCGCAAGAAGAGGAAAAATGAAGGAAGGGAAAGGAAAACTCGTGCCGAGGTCGCTGCCGATCGTAAAAAAGGAGAAGAAGAAAGGAAAGGCTGTGTAGCTCGACATCATACGGGAAAAAAAAAAAATCAGCAGTCTCCCCTTAAACTGAAGCCACGAGAAAACTCAAAGGGTAAATCGCTGATGCGCCCTTCCCGTAGTTACAGCCCGTATTATTGGTTTGACCATAAACTTCCAGAAAAAAATCCAGAGAGGAGGGATGTAGTCTTCCGTCAATCACAGATGGGGGAGAGGCAAACCGACTCCGTATCTCCACGCAAAGCCGTGTAGAGAAGGGTACTCGCAAAAAAAAGAACTGCGACGCTCGCCACTTAAAAAAGGCCGACGTGAACGAGAGCTACGGGTAGTCCGGCAAGGGGACAAAGGTGGCGTTCCACAAGGAACGATCAGCTTGCCCGATACCCAGTTCATCTCTTGAGAAAAAAGACGTCCGAAAGGAGGGATACCTTGCTAGAAGGGGAAGAGCGGTCCCGCCCAGGGGTACCAAACCTCTGTCGGAGTTGCCAAGTGAAGATAAAAAAATTCCGAGGGGAAGGGGGGGGGACGTTCACTACTCCGATCAATTAGGGATAGGAACATTTAGCGCAGAATCACCGTTTCGTCAAAGTCCAGAAGGGAGAGATCTGGCAACGTCCGTCACTTAAGAAAAAGAGAGTTTCGCAAACGTGTTTTGCGAGAGGGCTCGGGGGGAGAGGGTCGCGCAGAAAATAGGAGATTTGTTATCCGGTCGAACAAAGGGGGGGAGACCCACCTGCGTTCCAAAAAGTATAGTGGAGGCGAAGGAGCTAGAGGAAAGAACTCCAAAAAAAAAAGGGGGAGGCTTGTTCGTCGTGTCGAGATTGGTGGAAAAGAAAAGAAAGAGAGGGAAGATAACCTTTTGCTGCGGCGACTTCTGTTTAGGAAGAACACTCACCTGACCTCAGGGGAAAAACGATAATCTGACCGACGTCTCTGGAAAAAAAGGCGGGGGGCACCTCTCAGAAGACAGAATACTGCCAATCACGACCTCTTCGAAGAAAAAAAAATCATAACTCCTAACCGAGAAGGGAGGTTAGATGAAATGGGGATCAGGAACTTTCTGTAATGTCCCCACGGTGTAAATCTCTCACAAAAAGAGGTAAGAGATAGTAAACCGAACAAGAGAGTCTCATGCGCTAGGGGTCGTCGTCCAGCTAAACGAGGGAAGGTCAGTTGTCTTTACTGTGGCACGCGGGCCGCGATGGCGGCTCTCTGGCTAGGGGGAGCGTCCAAAGAAGAAGCAGGGGAGTAATTCTCTCGTCCTTCAGAGCAGTCACTCCGAGCACAACCGTGTCAAAGGAGGGAGGGCAGAACACCCCTTCCGACGTGTCGACACGTGCATGGCTCGTCTTGGTGGGAGTCACACACCTGCTATTCGACAAAAAAAAAAAAACCTCTGGGGATGGGGTTTCCTGACTACTGTCCGCCCTACGGAGCCCTCAAAGAAAGTGGGCCGTGCTTCGCGACAGTTTGCGCACGGTCAGCCGCCTGTGTAAAGGGGAGAACAGCCATCGCTCACGGGGGGCTAAAGATCAACGCCGCCGCGTCTCCTTCTGGAAGTGCAAAAAGGGCCTGCTTCTGCCGTACTAAAGGGGGGGGCGGAGCTCGGGGAAATGCTCCTGTGCGAGTCCCAAAACACTGAAGAGGCATTCCTCGACTGCTGCGGTTTATAGGCAATTAAGGGGGAACTCCAGCAGAAAGGAACCTCTGACGGGCAAAAGAACGAGGTGGCTTTTCCCAAAAAGGGGACCGTATACTCAATTTCCGCCAGGAGAAAGCATTCGAGGGAGGTATAAGCCACGTCAAGGAAAAAAAAAAAACTTAAAAAAAACCGATCTTAAACATAACATCGTGCGGTTGCCTGGCCAGGGAAAGCAAAGGAGTGCTCTCCTCGACGTATTGGAAAAGGCACCGGTAGTCAAGAACCTTATCGTTCTCTCCGATTACCAAGAACCTAAGATAAACCTAGTCAACTCCTCGTTCTTGTACTCCTCCGGAAAAGGGGGACTAACCGAGTCAGCTCTTTTCGCGTGCAGGCAGTGGTCAAACCCATAAAAAGAACGGCATGAAAAAAGGGTGCCGAGTGGGGTCTATCTCTTTCTCAGGCCATTGGAATGCGGCGCACGGCCTCCGGGGGAATGGGGGGGAAAGGTCTTTATCCTATGATGTAAAACGTGCATGCTGGCCTTAAAAAGGCCGTCCGCGAGGCGGTCGAGTAAAAGAGGGGGGAAAAAAAATATGTGCTTCTCTACAGGCACTCTCTGATTTCTGCTGAACAAGGATGGAAAAGCTAAATGGAGCTACAACGGTTACGCTAAACGGGGAAGAAAAAAAAAAAAAAAAAAAAAAAAAAAAAAAAAAAAAAAAAAAAAAAAAAAAAAAAAAAAAAAAAAAAAAAAAAAAAAAAAAAAAGAAAAAAAAAAAAAAAAAGAACAAAAAAAAAGGAAAAAGGCGTGGCAGTGTTGTGCCGGAATGGGCCGGACAGGAACAAGAGAAACAACTATATAATACGAACGCAAAGGGGAGAACCAAGCAAAGGGCACCGCACTTGTCACTCCCAAGACAGCATTGGTTCTTCATTGAAAATTTAAAGGAAAAAAGAAAATTCCCCTAAGCGCCTCCTCCGCTGGGAGGGGGATCGCGGGCTACAGAGGCGTCTGGACCGCGCTTCCGAATGGTAATAAAAAAAATGCAAAAGACCAGTCAGAGGGAATCAGGCTACTTCCAGCCCATCCGCAGTGTCGGTGCATAGGGCTCATTAGGTCCCTATTTGGGTTCGGCAGGTCTGGCAGGAAGAATGGAAACGGTCCCGAGAAACGGAAAAAAAAAGAGAAGGTAGAATTGTGGGGGGGTGAAGAACCTAGAAGGGGAGGAGATCCAGCCCTTACCACTCCTCTCGAGGAGAGCGCAAGTAAAGGAGACCACAAAAGGCGGGGCACGGGGGGCGCTCAACTCAAAAGGCCGCAGGAAATGTCGTCAACGAACCGGGGGATCATTCTAACAGAGGAAGATGGGAGAGATATCAGGGGTCATGCAGGCACTCTGTCTTGAAAAAAGAAAAAGACGGGCGATGAGGAGATAGCTCATGACTGGGCGGGAGGGGGAAAATCGAGATAAAGTGCTAACACCTCCTTTTTCCAAAGTGCGAAGCCCGGGTCAAAGGCGGGGGGGGGTGGTTCGTCACGATGTCCTCCATCGGAAGAAAGCGCAAAGAACTCTAGCGAGAAATGTATAGGCACTATCCAACAAAAACTTGAGGACAGTAAAAACTCGAAGTTCTCGCGGTTAGGGTTTCTGACTGACGTAGGAACGGAAAGGGAAAGGGGGAGAAGGGGCCCGGACCGAGAGCGCCACCGGAAAAAAAATGCGAGGCAACTAAAGTGAAAAAGCCGACTCATAAAAAAAACGAAGGAAGAGGAATAATCCTAGGACATCTGCAGCGGCCCAAACTTTTGAAAAAGAGAAGGGATGTTCACATCGCTCCGAAAAAATATAAACTCGCTCGGAAGAAGTCCGAGGCGTTTGGGGGCGTGGATCGTGCATCAGCCCTTGGAAAATAAAAGAAATAAAGCTAAAAAAGGGACGAGAGGAAGCTATGACTAGGGGAGTGTCATAAGAGGGAATGGAACAAGAAGAGGGGGTATAAAACCACAGAAAGCTTGAAAATTAGCTCGGGCCCTCTGCCGCGGTGCCAGGCTTAGAAAGGTCGAGAAGTCCAACAAAGATTGAAACGATCAACGAGGTCTCAGCAAAAGAAGGGGAAGTCTTATAAACGGAAAAAAGCAGAAAAGGCATTGAAACAGTTGGCATCGGGGAACCTATTAAAAAGCACTCAGGCAGGGAAAAAGCTGAAGAGGCTCTTCAACGGACTGCGGGCTGTCTGGAAAAAAGAAGAAAGAAAAGAGTAGGTCCGCAAAAAGACTGCTACGGTAACAGGAAGGGGGAGAACTCTTTGGGCGGGATAATTATAGAATTTGGAAAGTTTCACAAGGGGACGACTTCCGCACTAAAACCTAAAAGGGGGGGGAGCATCGACATACCTCGGGGGACGTAAAAAGTTTAGCCAAGGAGAAAAAAGCCAAGCCTTGTGACTGTCCGCTCCCTTAGCTCGAATGCAGGAATGAGGCCAGCAATGGGAAAGGGGGGGTAGCGAGAACGGTTTAGAGGGCTTCCTTCACTCACCATCATAGTAGGAAAAATAAAAAGAGGATCAGAGCGCGCATCATCCCTCGAGGAAAGTCAGAGAAACAGAGAGGTTCATGACGTCATTATTGGGTTTAAAAAGGAAAGAACCAAGAAGACAGGCCTCATGCCCATCTATAGAATAGTCAAACTTCTCCAGAGAAGGGGGAACTGGGGAACTAATCTGGGTGGCAGGGGGGAGAGGCCAGGGACACCGGAAGTGGAGGCCGAGACTCGGGAGCGAGAGGCAAGGGGGGAGAAAAAAGATGTTTCTTCACAAAAAAAGTCCGCGCCACCAAGGGAAGGAGGGGTGAAAAGGGGTTCTACTCTTGAGGAAAACTAGTCTTGGAACGCGGGGGTCGGTCCCCACAAGTAAAGAAGGAAACGATTCTGAGGTTAAAAGGCGCTCTACTGCGCAGGATTTCAACAAGGATCGTTCATCGAGTCCCAACGGACAGGTGGTGACCGCAAAGTCCGGGTCCTTTGCCCACGGGGGAGGAGAGGCAGGCCGTTGCTGTCAGTGAAGGCAAAGCCTGGGGAAATTAGAAAACCCCTTGACATTCGATGAGGGCCCGGAGTGGCAGAACGGCAGAGAAGTCAGCATACGAGATACGGGGGGAGAACTTGCAAAGTCAGGAAAAGACTCCGCGCCCGGGCTTGCAAAAGGGGCGAGACGCGCTGCGGGGAGCAGGGAGAACCCCCCCCCAAAATCGCGCGAAGCAAACGGTGGGGTCAATAAACGTTCAATTACGGAATAGGAGAGAAGGGCGCAGCCAAAAGAAAAGGGGTCGAGCGTATGCGTAAACACATCGGCAGGGAAGAAGGGCGAACCGTTGGGTTCGGCGGTCGAAAGAAGGGGGAACAAAAAAGCGGTTTAGAGATTCAAAAAAAGGTGTACGCGTCGTCGAACACGGAAAGGGGATATGACAAAGGCAAAGTTGACTCAACCGGGGGTGTCGACGAGAAAAGGTATCCGGTCCGAAGTTCTCTCTGTACGCTGATCGCCGCGGAAAGAAGACGGCA
>Ga0179593_1583658_pt1 | contig 10152 bp, 5 predicted proteins | sample CZODoug2_1_08_16_FD_185931 | JGI IMG/M metagenome (GOLD analysis project Ga0179593, IMG submission 185931) | Vadose zone soil fungal communities from Angelo Coast Range Reserve, California, USA - CZODoug2_1_08_16fungal (PacBio error correction) | ecosystem: Environmental > Terrestrial > Soil >...
GGGGGGGATCGGAAACTTCAACCCTGTTGAGAAGGAAAAAATGAGCGGCCGGGCAGGGATAGGGGCCATAACCTGAAAAGAGGCGCAGGAAAAGACTGTGGTCCCGCTCTAGTACTTGCATGTGGTCCGTTTCAGTTAAAACCGCCCGGGCTGGGTCACTCTGGTACTGGAGGGGAGACCCGGGCAGAAGTGGGAATGCAGCACTGTACACTGGAACGGGGGGGTGTTCCACAGTGACATTTTTTTTGTTTCTTGCAGGGGAACATAAAAGGCTTGGCCTTTTTCATGTCTTGGGGTCTGTGTACATTGGGTCTCACTTCCACGCCAAAGTCAGCTTTTCGAGGGCCGGTAGACCTCTTACCTCTCACAAACGGCGGACAAACCAACGCCCGGCGAAAAAACTTTGGCCCGCACACCACTTCGCAAAGGCTGCTGGGGGGGCTCGCGCCTGATCGGGAAAATGGTGTTATCTTACGGCAGAAGCTTGTCTGGCTTAGAGTTTTCTCCCTTCCATTCTCTCAGCTCATCTCTCGACCTTAATCTTCCTTTGTTCCGTGGCACCCTTTCTTCGAACATGGGGGGGTATTTTGACAGGTCGCCGCGCGACATCCACCGTCAAAAGGGCTTGCCGTACCAATTCGAACTACCAAGCGCTGAAGGGATTACTTCGCTTTTTGGGAGCCAACACCACAGGTGGTAAGACTCAGAGCTTTTCGTCCCCAAAAACGTCTAATGTCACTATAACTCCCACTTCGTTGCTGTTTCCTATGCACCTCCAGCGCAGGGCTTTATTTAAATCTCCCCCGCGGGTTGGTCTTTTTTCATTGTGTTCCTTCAGCGGTACGTTGTTGTAAAGCCCTTTCTAGGGGACTTTTTTCTCTCAGGCTACCTTTCTTAGGCGGTCGGGCGTTTTGCATATTTCTTTCGGGGGATAGTGTTCTGTTGTTCCTTGCTTGGGCGAGGGCTCTTGCTCATCATCTCCTCCGGGCGCATCCTTCCTTAAAATGTGTGCTGGACTCCTTTTTGATGGAAGCAACTCGCTGGAACTAGCCATCTGGCTCCCGTAACAGATCTGGGTCTTTAAAGCGTGGAAACATGACGGGCGATATTGTTTGTTTGGGGTTTTGGTGGGGGTGTGTGGGGGGGTGGGTTGGGGAGGTTGTTGGGTGGGGATTTTTGGTGTTGTAGGTGTGGGTTTGGGACGGTTTTTCTATTGAGGGGGTTGGGTTTTTTTGGTGGAGGGGGTTGAGCCCTCGCTTGGCGTGCTTGGAAGCCGGGGGACCCGAAAAGGAAGAGTGGGGAACTGTTGTAAGTCACGGTCGTGCTGGGATCGGCGCGTAAAAAAAGGGTTGGCAGACGATGAAAGGAACGTGTGGTCTAATCGGCAGTTGAACGCGAGCCCGGCGAAAAAATCAAACGTACAAACACACATCCATCAGGGGGTTATTCAATTTAAAGGGAAACGGGGGGCGCAGTTCCGAACAACTCGTCTCCTGGGTACCCGCTCTTAGGTCCTTCTAGTAATTGGCCACATGGGCTCATACGCATAGAAGTGGGAAAGTGGGGGGATCGACCAATGGTCTAGGGGACAAAGCAACGCTGGCTTGGAGAATCGGAGAGCAAAAAACCCCAATAGTGGTTCACCAAAAAAAAAAAACGACGGGGCAGCCTTCTCAGAGGTTGCCGTAATAGGAGAATGAAACGGGGTAATTTCTGGATCGGAGGATACTCGTGGGAGGATCAGGTTAATGTCGAAAGTGGGGGCTTTCACCGATTAAAAAGTGATGATAATACGCGCGAGCTAAAGATGAGATGCGCCTAGTTTTTTGGGATGCGCAAATGGATGCGCTCAGGGGCGGAAGTAAATGGACGACGGGCGGCGTCACGATGGACTGGGGCGATCGCAAATGCGCACAAAGGCGCTTTCTTCACACAAAACAGACTGCCAGGGGGAGGATCGATGACGCAGGGTTCTCTATGGCGCAAACTTCAAAACGTGAACACGAACTACGAGGGGGTCGGGTCTCCACAGGCAAGCTGAAATGCCCAGATGGGTCTCGTATAGAGGGAGCCATTTCCAAAGCTTAGAAGCTAATAGGAGATGCAAATTAATGTACTCACAGCGATCCCCTACAGTAAGGGTAGGAGGGGTGAATTCAATGAGCCTTGAACGGTCTCTTACGTTAGCTGGACCGAATTTTTCTGGGCCTAAAGAAAGACGGGGCGCCGGCTGAATAGGATTGTCTAAAGGTCAAAAATGCGTCCCTTCGGGGATCTGCAGAGACTACTGGGTGGGGTTCCTTGTAGGCTCATTTTTGGGGCAATGGCTTTGCAGCGGAGATTCCGTGGCCGCAAGTCAACCTCAGAAACTCGACACTAGAGGGGGAGGTCACCCCATGCATTTTGTGGATGGTTCTGGAAGCAACGTGCAGCATTGAAGTTCTTGGAAAGCTGGCAGCTGGAAGGGGCAAAACCTCTCAAAAGGATAACTATGATCGAGTAGGGCGGGGCATTCGCAATCCATTGGCTTATCTTTATGGTCTGCAGCGCCGACGCCGACTCACAGGTGTCGTTAGAGCTAGGGTTTATCCGCTCTACCCGTTTTTTGCCAAGTCTAATGTTAGCCAGTTTTCCTCACCTCGATGTAAGGGACCTGAAGTTTGCTCTTGGGTGAGGGAAAAGTACTCCTACCACTTCAGTAAGGCGGGTCTAAAAACCGATATATCTGATACACTGATTTGACACCGTGAAACGGTAGAGACAGGAAGCTCAACAAAACAGAGTATTAGTAAAGGGGAAGATTGACAAGGGGGGCACTTGGGTCAACTCGAGAAGGTTCGCTCCCTTTCTTAGTAAAAGGGGTGCGCGGTGGCCGTAATGTCCTTTGAAGCCTGTTTGTCTTAGCGGCCCACAGCCACGCAAGATCACAAAAACTTCAATGGAAACGAGGGTTCCAAGCTAGCATCGAAACAAGGGGGCTCCTCGGTTTCTACCACGGGGGTAGTGTGCATCCACCTATTGGCTAACCTGTCGTGACAGGACTACACAAGCCAGCTGTCCGTTGCACCCCAGCTACGCCGACCGGGAAATCAGACTACCAGCCATTTGTCCCTCATTCTTCGCCAGGCGGAGCTTCATTGTCTTCGCATTGAATTCTTTAGGGGCCAGTCCCCTCCCAGAATGGCTGGCCAAAGCTTTCCTCCACGGGGGGACCCCGCTTAAAAAAATAAAACGTGAAAAACAAATCTTCATTGGGGACCTAAACTTGGAAAAGCCCACTGGGAAAAGATGTCAATTCTTCCAGTTGTGCCCTTGAAACTTGTCTGAACTCCCACTTCAAAAACGCACAATGACGCCATCAATACCCAAGCAGGCTGGAACTCAAACGGTTGAAATGTATTAATACAGGCATCCCGGTTCTACCTCCAGGTGGGTGCGGAAACCACCAAAAAACTGAAGGTCAGGCGTAAACAACCAGTGCATGTCGGAAGGGGGGTTTTGAAGGCGACTTGACCTGGATGCAGAAGGAGTAATTTACAAGCTTACAGCTATGTGGAGGATTTCAACTTGTGGTGCGCCAGGAGAATCGGCGCCCAAAGATGGGAGCGTAAAATCCGTGTTGCTTTTGTTCGCTGAGAAAATACCACTCGTATCGAGTGCCGGGTGTTAAGAAGAGAAACCTGGAATTGGTGATGGACACATAGGATCCTCTTCTCCGTCCCGTCTTCCTCGGTGCTACGCCTCGAATTTGGAGCAGGTGACCCGCCAGTCGGATTTTCACACAGCATTATTTTAAAAAAAAAAAAAAAAAACTGAAAAAAGGTCTCGCCGAACGCATCACTGCGTCAAAGAAGAAGTCCCCAAGATGAAAGCATAACACCGCAAAAAAAAAAGCGGGCTGCATCCCGGGACTATGCTGCACAGGATCAATGAATGCGACACTCGGAGAAAACAAAAACTCGCAAACGCCGGTCTCGTTCTTCAAGCCGGATTAAATGCCTCACAGGGAAAGTGAGGCTACCGTCATGTTCCTCAATGGTGACACCACCGTCGCTGCCCCAGAAGTGGCCTTTTGGCAAAGCAAGAAAAAGGTTGTGGGGGGGAAGCGGCGACCAGAGCGATTTTGACCGAAAAAAGTTCGGATGGATCCCACCACTTCAAGCCTGCACCAAAGGCAAAGGTCGGATGATCACTAGGTTGCCAGCCCTGTACTCAGGATATTTCAGAAGGTCGGAAAAAAAAGAATTTTGACGTGGCTTCCTGCGGCATACAGTGCAATTAGAGATACCGGCAGCCGAGGTATGGTCAAAAAGATTTTGGGGTGGTCGGCTCTGGTTACCAATAGTTATTCAAATTTCTATTGTTCCGGGCCTCGTCTCCCTCTGGTCTCCTCCAAATCCTTCCCAGGCCGATCCCTGGGTATTACCTAGGGAAAATGCGAAACCCCGTATTGTGGAGCGCTCTCCCTTACACCTCTCCAACACTCTCTCGAACTGGAGAACATTTGTATTAACTCATTTCCACTAACGCCCTCCCTCTAGAGTAGGCTCGTCCGTGGGTCCGGAACTTCGGAAATCCTCCGTCACCCCACGGGGGGGGCTCCCCACCTTCTCTGACCGTAGCTGCGTGCTATCCCCTCGGAAAGCCTCCGAATCATAACTCGCCGTGAACTGCAAAATGAAAAAAATTGCAGCATTGCCGCACCGCGCTAGCCGGGACCAGCCTAAAAACTAAAAAATCATGGGCTATCCTCAAGGAAGATCCCACGGCTTCCATCTGCCCGCCTTAACCAGTTGGGTCTTCTACATGCCTCGGTCTCTCCCAAAAATGGTTTTCCTTGGAGCGCAACCTCGATCAGCTGACTTCCCGTCAACAGCAGTAACTTGGCTGTCTTTGTCTCCAAATTGGGGCTGGGATCCCGAGTGACTGGATGTGCTCCTGCGCATCCAGGATAAAGACAACCTGGTCAGATGCTATGAATAGACCAGGCGACTATCGGGATTTGCAAACTGGAGGACGCGAACGAATAATAGGGAAAAACTCGCGATGAGTCCCAATCCCGAGGAGAGCCCTGGAATGTAGGTCGGGGGGTCACCGAGTGTCTATAAGTCGGTTCTCGTGGGGGGGAAAAGCGGTCTAGAAGAAAGTCTAATGTTAAAGGTTTGGGATGGAGTACGAAATCTGGGAAGGCACATGGAAAGCGCCGCCAGCAGTTGTTGGGAAAAAAAAGAACAAAAGTTGCACGCACGACCGCTTGGGGGACGCCAGACAGATGAGCGTCCTCCAAAAACAGCACACCCTCCACGAAGAGGTGGGTTTGTAGAAAACCAATATACTAGATAGGGTCAGGCATCAGCCGATAAAAAAAAGTAATTGTGTGGCACGTTCACGCCGCATCTCCAGGGGGGATACACGCACCAGTGCTTACGAAGGACTTCTATCAAACAACAAAAACAAAGGTTAAGAGATAACAGGACAAGACCCTGGGCGGGGAATTCATGAATGCCGGGGGTGGCAGGGAAGGGGGGCCATAACCTGTACTGGGGGCTAAATTGGGACTGCCCGCAGCAGGTCTGAGGAATCGGGGGGAAGGACTCAAACTCCGCGTGCTGCGCTTCTTTTGTGGGAAGCAGCCATGTTTTAGGACTGGGGCGTCGCTTGTTGGTGCCGGGCAGGGGGGGGTGGGGGTGAGTCACCCAAAAGGAGGTGGGGGCTTTTCTTTCTTTCATTTTAAAAAAGGAGGGGGGGAAAAATTCAAAGGGGTGCGCGACTAAATAGAAAACATCAAGGAGAAAAGAAATGGCACGTTGTCGGCGACCCAACTATCTAAACTCATCAGGGGGGGGCTCACCGAAAGGGGCTGGATGGTGGTACGAGGGCGGTATTTCTCGTTGGCTCTAAGGAAAATGATAAAAAGAGAACGCGAATTAGTCTCTTGCTGCTATCCTTCAAAAGTCTGGTGGTGGGGGTCCTGCGGTTTTCGGACGCGACATCCGCCCGTAAAAGCATCGTACCAGCTACACATACAAAACGCGAATGAAAGTCTTCGGAAGGTGCCAGAACTCCAAAAAAGACATGGTCGAAGAAGGGTGCACCCAAGGGACACCTACTACGTACAAGTGAGGGGGCCGTGAACGATTTTGGGCCGGAGGAGAGTCGAAAGACTTGGAGGTTTGGATTGCGGGCCTACGGTCGGCCGACCGGAAAACTCAGCTCATCCAGAGATGACAAATTTCCTGACTTTTGAAGGAGGAAAGGGCGAAGGAGGGGCGGCTTTCGGGGGGAGGAAAAGAGGTTATCTCGACTGGCAGGCCTTCCTTTGGTGGGAGGGAACTAACGGGTTATGCAGGGAGAAGATTTGAAGGGAAAGGCGGGGTTGCCGGGAAATCCCAGGAGGGGGAAAACCTGGTGTGCGGGGAGGGAGGCGCCCCTTCAAACTGTTTGACTGTGGATTACCGGTGAGGGGTCGTGCCGGGGTTCCAAATTGAAGAGTGAAACCATTCGGCTAATCTAGCCCCGATTATCGAATCGAACGGAAAGCGCGAAAAAAAAACAAAAAAATGTCAGCCGTATCAACACCTGGCGGGAGTTTTAAGGCGCAGCCGTGCAAGGCGCTTTTAAACTCCGGAGGCCGGCGGAAAAGTAGGACTTGCACGTCTGGGCGCTCCAAGGATTTCCTTTGAAATGAGCGATTGGGGGGGCATCCTCATTTGCAGCGGGCAAAAAGCACCTTTGTATTCTCGGCCCGCACCAAAAAGATTGCCAAAATCCAAAGACGGCCTGGTCAGAACTAGAAGTGGAAGTACTTAAAAGGGGGGAATTGACGCGAGAACGTGTAAGGACAGCGGTGGAGGCTTATGAAGAAACCGAGAGCCGGCTGAATTTCGAGGGGTCGGTCCGGCTAGGGCGACAAAAAGTGCATTATAACATCAAGAAAGCCTTTATGGCAGATGAGAAGTTGCCACGGGGGGGCGCATTTAAAACCTAAATGGCCTGATGCTGGACGTGAGACGCGGCGTGCATAAAAAATGCTGGTCAAAAAGGTCGGATGGGGGGGGAGGGGAAACCAAATCTCGTCCACCATTACCAAGCGCCTAGGGTATAATAGATACCGGGGTTCTGGGGCAAAACAGGAAAAAGGGGGAAAATCTGCGTCTGGGGAGATACGCGGCACCGAGATCCCGGATGGAGCGATCGTAAGGAGAATTGGCCAATCTTTGGAAGAGTAGAACCGGCTATCAAAAAATAATCATGTCACTAGAGAACTGCAAAGGACTTAGGGGGGGAAAGTCAAATGGGCCCGGAAATGTCATCAAACTGTACTTTTAAGACTAACAGGGTTGTTATGGTAAAAATGTGTGAAGCTGACCCGGGCTTATGAGTTCTTCTACCATTCAGAGCCCTTGCTTCAGCCGACGGGGGGGAAAAGATGGGTGGGTTAGGACCGGTATTGGAATCCAAAGTGTGGAACAGATATTATCAAGTGGAAAAACACTCGCGCTAAAAAGGCGGGTCTGACGAATAGGATTAATTGTTAGGGGAAAGGGTTGAAGATCTGGAGGGGAAGTGCTCTGTAGAGGCAACCTCCTTTAAAGGGAAGGGATCGAAGAGGGCTACGGCCGTGCGGATCTTTTGAGGACTTTTGACGAGGAAATACAGGAGCCCAGTTTGATGCGCTAAGAGTTTCACCGCAAGGGGGGGTGACCGGGGAGAGTAGATTTGGGGAAAAGAGAGTGAGGAAGGCTGTGCTCTGGCGCGGTTTGCGAAAAGACGCTTCAATAAAGGAAAGGATCGAAACCCCAGGAAAGGAAATGGACTTGATCGACAATTTTTTTAATTGACAATCGATCTAAAAAAAAAACAATGGGAAGAGGAAAGATGATCGCAACACTTTGTCAAACTCAAGGGTAGAACAGTTCGGGAGGAGGGGTAAGCCCCGATGGGTCCAGTTGACGCGGTGACTTGTACGCCACGCGCCCAGAAAAGGAAAAGCCGTCAATCACGCTCAGATTGGAACGACTTGCGCAGAGAGGACGAACCTCATCGCATCAAATAGGGCAGCGCTAGCAAGGGACCTCACCTCAAAAGACCACCAGTCTCGCTATGCCCGCTATCTATAAGGTGAAGGAGAGGGGGTGGGGGGGCCGCGTCCGAGCCATCTTAGGAGATTAAACCCCTGGCAAGAACAAAAATCTGAGGGACGGACACTAGAGGGAGGGTTCTTAAATTAATCTGACCATCATCTCCTTCTGGAATCCAAAAAGCGCCTTCCTCCAAAGCACTACCAAAGAGAGGAGCAGGAGCATGGGAAATGGGATAATAACAATATAAGCCAAGCAGAAGTTGCGACAGCACCAGCCTAGGGTCGCTAACATACAAGGAGACGGGCGAAAGGGAAAGTGGAGAACTGGACCGAGGGAAGGAAAAGTAAGGTGATTTGCGACTTCCTCAAGCTTGGGTAAGCTTAGCCGAACAGCGGTAAAGGACTTGTGGAGGACGCGATAGAGAAAAAAAAAAGTTTGACCACGTTGGTGGGGGAGGGAAACGCTCTCCGACAGGCGTTATAGAGAAATCACCCGCGGAAGGATTTGTGAAGTTGGCTGAAAAACTAAGATATGGGTTGCTAGAGGACATCCGCAATTTGGCACCAGGAGGTTGTGAGGGTAAACGACGTAGCACGCCAGCACTCGAAAAAGAATAGCAGCAGGTTCAATGAGGCAATCTATGTCTAATTTCATAATGGCTAAGAGGAGTATCAAAGGTTTGACCTCTTGGAAAAAAAACGCAGTTCGTCGACCAGTGGATATAGCGTTTTCAATCTCAGTGTAGGCGCGCTCATACACTCTTCGCGGAAAGAAGGTTACGGAAGCCTGTTACCACTGTCATGATCGACAGGAAAAAAGAACAAAAGGGGGGGGGGGGGTGACTCGGGTCGAGAACCCATGTGCTTGTTGCAACTCTAGGCGCCCTAGAGCCAACAACTGCACGCCCGACAAAGCTTAGTTAACAAGAAAAAGGTGGGACAGATCCGGAAGAGAATCTTGGTCTCAGACTTCGCAGGAAGGTAGCAACTGCACGGGAGTCAAGAAAAAGGAAAGTTGGATAAAAACTCGGGGAAGGGAGAGTATGTTTGTAGTCTGATTTTTCTCCGCTAATTGTTGGGGGGGTCAATGATTTAGCCGGAAAAGGGGCTAGGTGGACTTCAAGAGGCTGAAAATGCAAAACCCCGTCACACAAGGCAGCTCAGCGGAAACAAGGCAACAGAGATTGTGTTAGTCCCTCGCCTGTAACGACCCCTAACCCCTCTATAGAGAATTAAATATTAAATAATCCCGCGATCGATGGGGTCTCTAGATATTCGACACGTGGGACAAGGGAGAACACCAAACTTAAGTAACACCTTCGAGAAAATTGTTAGCTCCGAAAGACAATAGAAAAAAGAAAACAGAGGCCAGGAGACTGCCTAATCTTAATGTAGCATGGTCTACCTTCTCTATATGGGAGGATTCATCCTTCAAGGAACCAAATTTTTCGATCCTTACAATTCTGAAAAGCTTTACGATGCCTTGGAAGGTAGATGGAGAACTATCTGGGGGGAGCTCCTTTTCGACTGTAGTAAACTAGATTATCCACTTCAAAGGTTTAGAAAATTGTAATGGTCATAAAAGTACAAAACGTAGGGCCACCGACGAAAAATTCTTAGCCAAGAGAGAAAAATTCAGGAAAAAAAGGAGTAGCTTCCCTATCTCAGGGAGGGGAGGGTTATTCGAACGCAGTTAAAAAATAAATGAAGATTAGAAAAGTATAAATTTAGGAAGCTAAAAGGGAGAAAGAGGGTTGGCTCGCCAACGTTTTCTTCTTAAGTGGAGGCGCCGTGGTTGAATTGGATGGATTTAATTTTGTCTCTTGGAAAGTCCAAAGGGATGGAACGACACAGCAGTACTAAGCAAAAACGAGGGCCACTGTGACCACACCAGCCCCCGATTGCAGCCAGGGAAAAAAATCTTCGCCCGAAAAGCAGCGCAAACCCCCTGCCGAGTTTGAATGATTCCACAAAAGAAAAAAGAAGGGCAGGCAAGGCCAGGTTCATTGGAAAGTAAGTGTGATGAAAGGGAAAACGCAATTAATTGGTCAGTCCCCGAAAAGAACCCC
>Ga0179593_1656431_pt1 | contig 10152 bp, 14 predicted proteins | sample CZODoug2_1_08_16_FD_185931 | JGI IMG/M metagenome (GOLD analysis project Ga0179593, IMG submission 185931) | Vadose zone soil fungal communities from Angelo Coast Range Reserve, California, USA - CZODoug2_1_08_16fungal (PacBio error correction) | ecosystem: Environmental > Terrestrial > Soil >...
GGAAGGTGTTTTTATTTTTCCCGGAGGGTAAAGAGGGGAAGATTACGCCTCGGTTGGGGAACGGGTTGGAAAGGGCGGTTTTTGGGCGCGGGTGTGATGCCGGGCCGGGGGGACAACGGGATCAGGGAGAAAATGGTTACCACCGGCGCGGACCGTCGGACTTGCTGTTGCAAAATGATAAAAAATTGGGTCCGGGGGACTTTGTGGGTGGAAAAGGTCGGTGGGGAGCAGTTTGGCCGGTCGTCGTGGTCCTGGTGGTGGAAAAACGGGCGCGGGCAGTAACCGGGAGGGAGGATCTCGTTGCCCTGAAAGGAGAGGGAGGATGTGGGTTGTGGCGGTGAAAGGGAACGTTCTTGAAGAGGAGTGGGAAAGGTCAAACTGAAGGAAACCGCGGAAGCGAAATCTTTAATCAAGGGTAGAGCGTTGGTTAGGAAAGAAGCCCCCGAAAAGGAGGGGGGGGGCAAATGACGCGCGCAAAGTAAGCGGGGCGGGAGGGGACTCGGGAGAAGAAGGTTTGCGGCAAGAAAAAACGGGTGGAAAAAAGCGGTAGTGCACGACGAACTTTCCCAAGGGAGGAAAGGGGGGGGAAAAAACCAGGGAGCACGATGAGAAGGGGAAGCAAACCTCAAAAAAATAAGAGGGGGGGGGCCGAAAAATGCATCCAAAGCGGCTAAAAAAGAACATCGAGGGTACTGCTTGGTCAAGGAAAAAAGTGCCCGCAAGCCGAGTGCTGAGAAGGCTCGCCCGGATACCGTGTAATTGTGAAAAAAGACAATCTGGGAGGAAGAAGGAGGGTGAAAAGGAAAAAAAAGAACTTCGTGTGCAGAAATTCGAGGGGGGGGGGTCCGAAAGAAGAGAATAGTAGGAAAAAAAAGGGGGTAAAGACAAGAGGGCCGAACCCTCCTTGCAGAAGAAAAGGAAAAAAAATACGAAGGGACAGAATTCTTTTCCAAAAATTTCCACCATAACTCGCCAGGTAGTCAAATACGGGGAAGAAAAATTCCCAGGGAACTCAGAAGGGTTTCCTAATCGGTTTTGCAGGAAAAATCCTTAACCCGTGCTTGGGGAATCTACGAGAAAAGGAACGTGGGGAGAACCGGGTTGGAGGAGGGGACCGCAAAGTGAGAATCAAGCAAGGGCAGAAAAAAGTTGAGACGGGGGTAAAAAAAAAAAAAACAAAAATGAAAGCGGAAGAAGGTTGCAAAAAAAATATTTTCTTGGGAGTGCCTCAAGCGAGGAAGTAAAAAGGAACAGGACAATATCTCTGCGAACACACAAAAAATACCGCGAAACAAACCCAAGTGGAGGGGGTATTCCCTGAGAGGCACGTACTTCAGTAGAGCAGTAAAAAGAAGCAATTTTTCAACAGGAAAAGCCAATGCGAGAGAAACAAGGGTTGTGGGGGAAGAGAACTTCGAAAGCTTGGAATAGGAAAAAAAGACCTTGCCGAAGCCGGGAAAAGAAGAAGAGTAGAAAAAATCAAAGGGAGCCCACAACCTCTCTAACATCGATCAAGGCCCCCAAGGTCATGAAAGAGAGAAAGAGTAAGGAGCCTACCAATTGACTCTGAGGGATGGCCTACTAGGGCTGGAGAAGAGGGACTATTTGAGAGATTGTCCGGTGCACGTTGAGAATAGGAATCTCAGGAAAAGGAGTCAAAACACTCAGGAGGGAAAAAAAAAAAAGGAATCGCGAAAAGAAAAAACAGGAAAAAGGGGGAAATAACCTTCTATTCGTTTCTCGTCGCCGGAGAAAAAGAAGGGTAAGATGAAGAGACAACCAATGCCGCGGGAACGGAGAAAGAAGAGGGATTCGGGCATCCAGCGTCAGAAATCCGGGAAAGAATTTCCCATCCAAAGGAAGGGGGGAAATGAAATAGTTTAGCCAGTCCGGCCAGGCGGCGCCAGGAAAAACGATGCCCGCAATCCGCCAAGGGAAAAATCACGGCAACTGCGGAAAGCAGTCCAGAAAAGATGGTGGACCACGGAAAAGCCTGCTGCAGGAAAAATTGGCCAGAGCGGGAGGGGGCGCCGAAGAAGGGGTCCACTTGGAGAAAGCGCTGGGGAAAAGGCCGGGGTAAAAGTGATTGCCGTCGAGAAAAAAAGAGCTTGAAAAAAAAAGAGCACTAGAGGAGACAAAGGGAGACGGTCGAACGAGCCCCAGGGTGCCAATAAAAACGCTGGCAGGAAGGGGGAAAAAGGGCTGCGGAATCTGTATCCGAGTGGATTCGGACAAAAAGGGTTGTTCGGAGAGGGGCAGGCAAAAAAGGATTGACAAAGCGTGCAAGAAGGCGACGGCCCGGGGTGTCCGAAAAAAATCCAGCAGGTGAAAAGAGGGGGACCCTGAAAAATCAGGGACCTGGATTGCGCCCAGGTCGAAGGGGGAGAAATTAAAACCGCAAAAAGGGGTTTGAAACAGGCGGTGAGGATTTTGGGGCTTTGAGGATCGGGAAAATTCGTAGGAACCAACTAGGCAAGGAAAGTAGAACTCAAGAAAAAAAAGGGAAAAAACCACCCTTCCTTGCGTAAGATGTCCGGGGAAAATTCTACGTAAGACCGGGGGGAGGGGCAGAAAAGAAAGTGTTTCGGGTTCGTTGAAAATGCCACCGTGACCTCGGCAATGAAAAGAAGGGAGAAGCAAAAGAGAAGGAAAAAGATTATCTAATGACGAAGGGGCCCCCTACCCAAGTTCCTCATCATAAAAGCCTTGGCAAAAAGAGGCAAGGGGCTAGCAAAAAAACCCGCCGGAATGGGAAGTTGTGCGCCAATCGGCCACAGAGTGTTCAAGGGAGGTGGGCGTCCCCCTGTTCTAAAAGGATAAAAAGGGGAACAAGAAAAACCCTCTGTCCCCCTGGGGGGGGCTTTCCGAAGAAGAGCCGCAGGTGGGGGGAACGCGCGGGGGAAGGGGGACAGGGATCGTGGGGGGAGAAAATTCAGAACAAAAAAGAGTATGAGGGGGGGAGACCGCATATCAGCAAAACAGACCACGGCCGGTAAGGAAAGGCCAAAAGGAAATGCCGAAGAAGAAAAAAAAGAGGTTTTGCATCAAAGAAGAGGTAGACATGAAAATCCAAAAGACTGAAAAAGAGAACGATTGCGTCCACACAGTGGGGCATCGAGGGGGAGGAAAAGCCGGCCCTGACAAGAAAGCTGATGATGAACCCAGTTCCGGGAAAAACCTCCAAAAAATAGCTATCGTCAGAACCCGGTCTGGGGGTGAAGGGCACGGAAGGAGAAGAACAGGGCCACGGGGAGGCACGACCAAAAGGCAAAAGACGGGGACACGCCCCCTCAAATCAAGGCAACCGAAATAAAACCTCGGAAAGAATCTTCGAAAAGGAGGCCGCCTAGGCGGGGAACCGTGCCTAAAAGGGGGACGAAAAAAAAAAAAGGGCAAAAAAAAAAAAGTCCGAAGACCCAAATTAAAAGAAAAGAAAAGAAAAAAAACTCCTGGGCGGGGGGAAAAAAGGGGTAAGTCCAAAAAAAGAAAGGGGGAGACCGGCCAATAAAGAAGCGGAGAAAAGGACCCAAAAAAGAACTTCTACTGGAGTTCGACAACGACGTTACAAGAGAAAAGAGGCAAACTACCTCTCCATTTGCGAGGAAACCAAAAAGGCTAGAAAACGAAAGAGGTCCAAGAAAAAACGCCCTTTAAGAGAAATCTTCCCTATTTCCAAAATTGAGGGGGGAAAGACCATTATTAACGAGAATCAGCTCAAAAAGAACAATATCTCTAAAAAAAAGGGGCAAAAAAGGAACTCTTATTTCGCAACAAAGGGGAGAAAGAGAGGGGGAGAAAAAAAGTCCATCTTCCAAAACCAGGCGATCAGCCAGAGGGAAGATGCTGAAAAATTGCCGTCGATCTGAACAAAAAACGTGAGGAAAGGTCTGAGGAAGGGAAACCGTCGACCGCCGCAGGAAATTCCACAGCAACGCGGCTGGGAAAGAAAAAAGAAAGAGGGGAAGTAGAGGGGGGGAATCGCCTATGGCCAGAAGGAGCTAAAAAGAACAGACACAGTCACGGGCAAAAAAAAAGGAAGGTCATTGCCAGAAGGCGAATGCCGAGAGGCCAATGAAAAAAGAAGCCCCGGCGAAAAGAAGACACACGGGAAAAGGGTACCACAGGTTACAAAGGGGGAAGGGCTACTGTCAATACTGGGGAGCGAGGGGGAAAAAAAAAAGGGTGCACGAAAAAAACCATGCGATACTCCGCCAGGGAGTTTAAATGCCAAGGGAAGCCCTCGAACAAAAGATCCGCCTCGAAAAACGGATGGAAAAAAAAGAAGGGGAGGGGCCCTTACGCTGAAGACGAGAGGGCTATCGGAAAGAAAAAGAAATCGTTCAGGAGGACGGGAGTAGTGACACAGAATTTTGCCGGTCAAGAAGGAGACAATCTCTCCAAAAGGGGTCGATCCGAAGGAAGAAGAAAAAAAAGTGAAAAAAAAAAAAGAACCTCTCGCATTGCCGCCCGCAAAAACAGATTCAGGAAGGCCCCCAATGAGAGAGGAAGGGGACCCCCTCAATTAGCTAACCCCATCAGGGAGCGAAAAGGGCGCTTGCCTGGGGTCATTGAGAGGGGATGCCAACGACATAGAAAAGGAACCCCCGTTTGGCAAAAGAAGAAAGTGCAAAAAAGGAGGCAAAAAGAAACCGAACACTCCTCTGATGCACTGCGGGGGAAAAAAGGAAAAACCCGAAGTCCAGGGGGATCCTTCCCGAAATGGGCCCCACGCAAAAAACGCAGGAAAAAATCGCCCGCCCCTGCCAAAAGCTCCGGGAGAGAAAGGGCCCTCACTCCCACGATAAAAGTGGGGGGGGGGGGAAAAAAAAATCACTTTGACGATCGGCAAAAAAAGGCGCCACATATGGGAAAGCTCCCCGCCGCCAAGGGAGAATTGCTCGATCGCCGCTAAAAAACGGGGGGGCAGCTGATTCATCTAAGGGAGGACCAGGGCGGCACGCCGGGGGGGAAGAGACCAGAAAAGAGGGAAAGTCACGTCCGATCCGGGGCAGAAGATTGAAAAATAAGAGACCCACGAGGAAGCGGCTTGCCTAGCGTGAAAACGGAAGACGTAAAAAAGGGACGGGTTCAGATCAACCGTGGAAAAAAGGAAGGGGACGCCGGTGGAGAGGGAAAAACGAGCTCGACGCATAGAAAACGCGGGGGGAGACGGAAAAAAAAGGGCCTAGAAAAAGAGAGACCTGCACTACGAGGTCACCCGGATTCTTAAATGAAGAAGAGCTAGGGGGGGGGGGAGAGAATTACTCTTAACAAAGAGAAGGGCCCGCGGAGGGGAAGGAGACGTCAAGAAAGGGGGCTTCTCACGACGACACGAGAGAAAACGATAAACGGGGTGATCTCGGACAGGGAAAAAAAAAGGGCTCCCAACTTCATGAAAAAAAAAAGAACGGAAAAAAAAAAAAACAAATCCTTCCCTGGCATGACAAAGAACCTAAGGGAAACGCGGCAAAACGTCCCTATGACCAACAAAAACAGGTGAAAAAACTTTGAAGAAACAACATAGAAGAGAGGGGGACCCACTTTTCCGGGCCAACCAACAAGCAGCGTCTGCAGAGTCGTGGGTGGAGGGGGGAATTCCCTGGTCGAGAGAGCTCAAAAATGGCCGGATCAAGGGAAAAAAAAGGGAAAAACCTACAAGACCCGCTAATGATCATGGAAAGAGAAAAAAGAAAGGCGGCCACGAAGAAAAAAAAAAAAAAAGGCAAAAATGACAGCAAGAGAGCCCACGAGGTCTTTGAAGGAGGAGGATTCCGTGCCAAGACTCCAAAGCGCGCAGAAAAACGACTCTGAGAGGAGGAGACCTCCTACCTCCACATGAAAGAAAAAAAAGAAGAGGGAGGGTGGGCGTAAAAAAGAATTAAAAGGTTCTCCTATCACCAAAATGGATAAAAAAGGAAATTCACAGAAGGGGAAAGGGTCGCCGGAGAAGTGCCCTGATCGAGGAAGGGTCGCTTCAGAGACAGGGAAGTCCGGGAAAGAGCGGAGGGAACCCTATTTTGGGGACCAGCCAAAAATAAAGGGAGAAATAAGAGGGATACCTCATCAAGTTGCCTGCAAAGCATCCAAAAAAGACGGGAAGGAAAAAAAAAGGACATCTTCCGGGGGGAAAAAAGGGGGGGGGAACTCGTTTAAAAGCGACCGGCAGGGAAAAAGGGGGAGGGGCACCCCTTACTATCCGCCCGAAACGATCAGCAAAGGGTCTCAAGAAAAGGGCGCAGAGGAAAAGAAGGTCTCCGTCCTGTAAAAGGGGAACAAGGAAGGAACGGGGGGGAGGGGGGCCACTAAAGAAGGGGGAAAAAAAAAGAAAAAAAGCCATTCATAACGCGCCTCTTGGGGCGGAGAAAGCGGTTGGTGGAAAGGGCCTATTCTCTAGAAAAAAAGAAAGGAAGGAGAAAAAGGAGAGCCACATGGGGAAACCAACCGCCCTTGCCTCGCAGCCCGCGAAAAAGCGCCGGGAGAAAGGTCCCGCCAAAAGAAAGGCCGGTTATTGCCCCCAACTGTTCAACCGGGAAACGGACGGCGGGAAGAGCGACAAGAGAAAAGCCCATCTCGCAAACTTCGGGAAATCCCGCAAAAGAAGTTGCCAGAGTTTAAGAGGGATCGCCAGTGGGCCCCCGACAGAGATCAACCAGGCAAGGGCCCCGTCGAAAGCCTTCAAAAGAGAAAAGGAAAAAGTGATTCACTCCCTCGGGGGGAAGCCACGAAAAAAGCATTCACCGGGAAAGGTAACGACGCGCGGGGGTTACAAAAGAAGTTCTCCCGAGCGGGAGGGCAAAAAAAAGGTTTTCCTCGCAAAAGGAGGGACCGGAGAGAGGATTCGAGATCAATTGTAAGTACAAGAGAATACAATCCGCGAAGAGCCACACCGCCACTAACAAGAGGAAGAACTCGCGAAGCATAGAAGGCCGAAGAAGTGAATCCGTAAAAAACAGGAAAAAGATCCAAAAAAGAACAGGATGGGAGGAAAACCCCTCCGCAGAGCAGAAGAAACGAAAAAGGGGCGCTCCGCGTCAGGGGCGCGCGGCAAGAGGAAAAAAATCATCTCCCAAAATGAGGGAAAACCGTGAGTAATTCCGCCCGTAAAATCAAGAGGGGGCCGGGGGTCAGAAGAAACCGATCATTAAAGGGCTGAAGACCGAAATCGTCCAAAATTGGAAGTAAGAGGACTAAAAACCCAACCACGCCCATTCCTAAAAAAAACGAAACCTTGCCGAAGACCATCCTCCTCCTTCGTCACACGGCACGTGGGAATAACCTTAGGGTTTGGGAGCTGTAACTTTACGGAGGCCAGGTGGGGTCATACAGCCCCCCCCCCACGGGACAAAAGGGGGGGACAGGGAATTTTCTCCTCCCGTCAAAGCGGGGTTCCCCTGGGGGAAGGTAAAAGTTCTTTCTAAGGGGAAGAGTGGGCCGCCACAGAGGGCCTAGATTCAAAAAAAAGAAGAGGCTCCACCTTCTTTGGAGGAAAGTTTTCAGATGGAGGAAAAAGAAGAAAAAAAGAAGGAAAGGGTCGGTCCGCCTGCCTCCTTAAAAGACTCACAAGCGAGGGGGGTTCGCGGAACGAAGGGACAACAACCCTCGGAATAAAAAAAACCTGTGGCAAAAAAAAACGATAAAGGGGACCCTAGTAGTGGAAAAGGGTCAGGGGAAAAAAAAAAGCCGTTGTCGTCGAATGGAAAACCCAGAAAAAGAAAAAGCTTTCCAGGAGGGGAGATCATCATCAAAAAAAAAGGGGGCGTTTGGAAGAAGACGCCCATTCCCGAGGGAAAAGACTTTAAAAAAAAACGAAACAAAAGGACGGTCAACCTCGCCGGGGCAAGAACGTGGGGAGGAGGAAAGGTGGATTAAGTTATTTGCTGGGAAAACAAATCGAGCTTCCGTGAGTGGGGGGCAGAACAGAGGGGCTGTAAAAAAAACGGCTTGTGCCGTAAGAGAAAAAAAAGAGGGACCCTCGTGCCCTGCGAAACGAGGCGGCGAAAACCTTGGGGGCACAGTCTCTTTCGCAAGAAAACGCAGAACGGATCGTCCAACCGTTAATTTCCCACGACTCGAAGGAGGAGAAGAAGGGAAGAGCTGAGCCTACCGGGAGGGGGCAGAATCAGAAAAAGGGAGGACGATCCCAAGACCTTCCCTTCACCAGAGTGGGGGAGGAAAAAAGATCTTCCGAAAGTGATAGGTCGAAGGAAAGAGGATCATACAAAAAAAAGGAAAGAGAAACTGCTTGCCCATTGGTTAGGGATCTGTAGAAAAGAAAGGGGAAGAGACCAAAAAGGGGGGCAAAAAAAAGTATGTGGGAAGGGGACCCGTTTAAAGCAAAAAGACAGGAAAAAAAGGAGAACCCTCCCGAGAATGAGAACCGAAGACTGTAGACCGGAAGGAGAGGATGGGGTGGTCCAGAAAAACCTCCCCTCCAGGGGGCTCAAAGGAAAAGAGGAAAAGGGAAGCATTTTTCAACCTGCGAGTGAAGGGGGAGGAGCAAAAGCTGCAAATTGGACTAAGAAGGAGGGGGATCCCTACACCCTGTCGTGATGCACGAAAAAAGGACGAAAAAACGTCTGCCCCCCGGAGCAAAAACGAGTATAAAAAAAAAAATGAGGGAAGACTGTCGGCGAAAAAGGAAAAAAACGGGAAAAGGCGAGCGGAAAAAAAGGGAAAGTCGGACCAAAAGAATCAGAAACGAGGGCGGGGAAAAGAAGCCCCCCTGGGCAAAACCAAAAAACCCACAATTTCAGAGGAAGGGTCATTTCGGGTGGCGGGAGACACATGGGGGAAAAGGAAACTTACTCGAGACCACCTACCTTCCTCCAGAGGGAAGCCGTAAAGCCGATCAAGGAAAAAACAAAGACGCATACCTCCCAGGCGGAAGTCGCGGCGTCGTCAATTGGGGAGGGAAGGGGAAAGAAGTTCATCCCCAGCCCGCTTCGAAAAGAGGTCCGCTGCCAAGATCGGAGGACTGGTCTGGGCAGAGGACAAAAGCAACGAAAGTCCGAAATCGGCTAGGGGAAACAAATCCCAAAGTAAGAAACGCCCATCACCTGGGAAAGGAGGGGGATCCGCGGGGGCTGAAAGCGTCCGGAAGAAAACGGTGCGGACAAAAGCAAAAGAAAAACGTATTAAGGAAGAAAAAAAAAAAGCCGATCGGAAAAAGGGAAAGCGCGCGTTTTACCAAGAGGTTCCCGAGAAGGACAAGGGCCTTTAAGGGTAAAGCCTGGAAAACTCGCAAAGCCCCGAAACTTTGGAGAAATACGCAGAGCTGCCCCCCCGGGACCAGGAAGGAGGTGGCACAGAAAACTTGACATTCGCCTGGCGTAAAAATGGGAGCCGGAAAAGACCAAAAATAGTGGAAACCAAAAGGAAAAAGGCTGCACACCATCCTGAAGGGAGGCGAAAACGGATAGAGAGGGGAAAAGAAATCCGACCCGAGGGCGCGAAGACGGACGTAGGACACCCTGGGCGGAATAAGAAGCTGTGTGGGTCGAAAGACTCTCCTCAATGGGGTGGAATCGAATTAAAAATTCGTAATCCCTTGCAAAGATCTGGCCTTGGGGAGAGAAGCGCCGCCCCTGTGACGAGGGGGAAGAAAAAGGGGGCTGGGGGGGGGGAAAAAAGAGGGAACTCCGGTCCGTGAAGACAGAGAAAGGTTCGGAAAAAAGACCGTCAGCAGCAGGGAGTAGCCTGTCCTCAAGGGCAGGCGAGGGGGGGAGGCCGAGGGGGAGACGGCGTCGAAAAACGTTGAATGCGGGCGGTGGGAAGCACCGCCCTTAATTGGCGGAGGGAGGTCGTTTGCCAAAAAAATTCCCTCGTGAGAGTCCGCCCACGAAGCCCCCAAATCGCGAGTCGACACAAAAAAGACAGGCACTATAAGGAGGAGAGGGGGCCAGAAACCCGGAAATCCTGGGGGCCAAGAATAAGCCTAGTGAGGAAAAACAGCCAAGAACGGAAGGGAAAAGGTGTGTGCGCCCAAGGGGGACGTGGGGAAACAGGGGTGATCTGGAGGAAAGGGAGAACCTCTCCCTAAGTGAAACAGAAATCTTAAAGATGGTTTGACCGCCCTGCGGAAGGGACGAAGCCGAAAAAGACGCGGGGGGGGGTAGGGAAAAAGGGCCCCTTGCTTAATAGACCGGGGGAAAA
>Ga0179593_1236656_pt1 | contig 10151 bp, 13 predicted proteins | sample CZODoug2_1_08_16_FD_185931 | JGI IMG/M metagenome (GOLD analysis project Ga0179593, IMG submission 185931) | Vadose zone soil fungal communities from Angelo Coast Range Reserve, California, USA - CZODoug2_1_08_16fungal (PacBio error correction) | ecosystem: Environmental > Terrestrial > Soil >...
GAGCACGAGGGAAACATTTCGCGGACGGAATAAAGTTGGTGGAAATTACCCTTGACAGGAACTATAAGAAGAAGAAAAAGGAATCAGCAAGGGAGACATGGAAGGAATCACTGGATACGCTTAAAACTGCAGTTTTTCGTGGTAGAAGAACAAACCTCTTGCGCATTACAACAGAACACCACGCAAGACCACTGAAAAAAGCGCAGGTGAATACTTATAACAAAAAAAAAAAACAGAAGAGGGACTCACATAGTTTCAACAAAGACAGAAGACCACGGGATCCAGGCTATGAGAAGGGGAAGAAAAACTTCTGAGGCAGTCAATAGTCCCAATGAGGGACTGAAGCTTGGGCGGAAAACCCCTCAAACCGAAGAGAATTTTTAAGGATAGAAGGAGACGCAGGGGGGCTACGTCTTCCGTGGTCTCCAAGGAGACCGGCTAGGGAAAGTATTTTGTCCAGCGGAGAGGGGCTTCAAAGAAAAAAGGAAACTGGGTGGAGGGAGAAAAAGTAGAAACACGACAAGCGGGGGGGGGCCGACTGACGCTGATATTAGGAAAAGTCGCCAATGAAAAACGATAGGGCAGTAAATCAAGTCCGTAAAAAAATTGCTCATATCAAAAGGGAAAGCGAGGCGGGGATGGGAGGTGGGGGGGGAGCCGCTGGACGCGATGACCTCAAGCTTCTTGTAACAGGAAGCTTGTTCACAATTAAAAAGGGGAAAAAAAAAAGTACGGATAGGGAGAAAAAATGTTCACGGCAACCATCGCGGAAAAAAACTCAGAAACAATTACGGGAAGAGGGATCGGGGCATTGATCTCAAAATGAACTTTCGGGTCTCGAGAATCATAATGGGGGGAGGATAAGAAAAGGTGGAGGAAAAAATCGACGCGGAAGACAAAGAAAGGGGGGACACAAAGAAAAGGCAGAAAAGGGAACCATCAAAACGGGCGCCTGCCACACGGTGCACAAAAAGAAAAGGTTAAGGGGATAAAGGGTCTCAACAAAAGTCTAAAAAAACAGGGTCGCCACCGCACAGAGACGAAAACAAAAGAAATGGCAGGCTAGTCTGCTAGATCTGAGAAACAGGGAGGAAGCAGGGAGCTGGCGACGTTCAAGCCAGAGTTCCGCCGAGGGTAAGAAGGAGGCGTGAAAAACCAGGAGACCGGGAGTGATGTCCCCGGAAATAATCGGGAAGTGGAGTGCGCAGAGACCGGGAAAGGACCAAAAAGCGGAAAGAATCATAGTCTAATGTCGGTTCTGGAATTCGATAAAGCATTTGGAATATCAAAAAAAAAAAAAAAAGCAAACGAGCAATCAAATTGCATCGCCCTGCACTCTCGGGAGGGGGTCCGACCAACCGCATGGAGATCAAGCAGACGGAGCGCTGGAGTAAGGACAGAACTGACGAATTAGCCGGCAATTCCAAAAACAACAAGAGCCACGACCTGCACGCTCAGCCCTCATGCAGAAAAGACCGTAAACCAAATAAAAGCGAAAGGTCCACATCATTGTCACAGGGTGATCTTGCTTCAGCGCGTGGTAGGAAACGCAGGGATACGGAAGAAGTGGGTCGGCTGCTCCCGTGTTTGGAGCGCCCTAGTCAAAGGAGGGGGGAAAAAACTAAACCGATGGGAGGAAAATGAGAGAAAGTGTTAAAGGGAAACCTGAACAAGAAAATTGGCCAAAGAGGAGATGTATATGAACTACCGGCAAAAGAAACCGACGCCATGATCGGAGGCAAAAAGAAAAGTTGAGCGAAACTGGCTGGGGGCCAAAAAGGCACATTTCACCGAGATACTGTCTCAATCCTGAATCGGCGGTGAAAAAAAAAACATCAGGCAATGTCCTCACAAGACCACGGGAAACAGCGTCCTGGCAAGGGAGTTCGAGATCAGGGGGGGATGGAACAGAAAAAAGGGAACCTAGGGAAGTGGAGGAGAGAAGCGTTATGAGTCATGCAGCATAGGCACGAACACAAGAACGCCAGAATGAAACAATTTTCGTGGGGGGAAGATGAATAAAGATAGTGACTGCGCACGAGCTAGGAAAAGAATAGGCAGGGGGGAAGGGAGATGTGGGGCAGAAAATCTCGCACGGACGGACAAAAAATGGAGATTGGGGAAGTTTGCTTTATGCTCATCCATTAATATTGGGTTGTCGTTGGAGCCGCACAACGAGAAGGAAGTGTTGTTCTCTCTCCTGAAAGGGGGGGGGGAAGGCTGAAGGAAAAAAACCCATCCGGTGCGCCGTACAATCGGACGGTTAAAGGGCTTGGAAAAACCCCCACAAAAACACCACGATAAACTATAAAACTAACAACTTGGGTTATTAGGAAGGCGAGATGCACTTTCCAAAGTGGGAAGAACCATCTTGATCCAAGGAGAGGCGGAGGGGGGTCATCCATGGACTAGCACTTCAGGTCATCAAAAAGAAAGTCTCCTGGGCAACACAGTAGAGCGGTCTAGGAAGCAAGAAAGGTACGTGCAAGGAAACTACCATCTTTTGTTCACTGTGGCGCCGCTAGCGAACTAAACCAAAAAAAGGAAAAAAGAAGGCGCAGAAAACCTGAAACGCTGGTTTGTTGGAAAGCACGCGGTAAAAAGGGAACAACCGATCAAACTACTGCCAGAACTTAGATTGATGAGAGAAGTACTAAGTCATCTCATGTAACCTGAAGAAGAAAAGAAGGGGGAGAAAAAAGGGAACGAAGGGCATGAAAGAGGGGCGGGACGAAGACCAGAATGGGTTTGAGCAGTACGGTTTAGATGCGTGGGGGAAAAAAAAACAGTTCACCGAGACTTGGCTAGACCGGGAGTTGCAGAGAAAAAGACACTTAATGGGGGAATATACGATCAATCTGGTTGAGGAAGCTGGCGGGGGCGGAACCAATTACCGACCAAAAAACTACTTAAGAAAATCACACGGAGCGAGAAAATTGGGTACAGAAAGGAAAGTATGACCCAAGATAGCGTTAAACCAAGAGGGAAGGGGGATGGGGGGCAATTAGAATAGCGCGACGGGGCGAGTACTCAGAGGAAGCAGCGAAAAAAGGGGTGGGAAAAAAAGTGTGGGTGGTGCCTGCCTATGCGGGAACAAGGAAGAAGAAAGTTAAAAGGACTAAGGGCGGAGAGGAGGGACATAACAGCGGATGAAGTCGATTTGGGGAATGACTCAAAAGGACTATTGTGAGAAGAAGGGGACGCTGGATTGGGAAAAAAACAAACGGGAAAAGTAGGGAAAATGACATCGGGGAGGAGCGTGGCCGGGGGAGGAGCCAAAGCCAGGAGAGGCATCACTGATTCTGGCGAGAAAAGCAAAAACCTCAGTCTGCAATATGACAGAAAAAAACCCTTAGGAAGCTTTTGCCAAGTAGCAGAGGCGTCAGTCCCACTGGAAAGGCATTGACCGCAAGCGGTGGAGAGGGGAGGGGACAACGCCTTGAGAGGTCTCGAAGGGAGCAGAAGACCCGGGTTCAAGGGTAACCCTGGGGGGGGAAGGAGGATAAGAAAACGAAACAGCAAGGAAAGAAACTCACGGAAATCTGACCGTAGGGAATTTGAAAAAATTTCTGGGATACCTGTCTGGCTGGTAACTGAAACGCTGGGAATCCTCTTTTTGGGAGGAATAGTGACAAGTCGGCGAGGAAAGGAACTTAAAAGCCAGCGATCCGAGCGGAGTCAAGCGTTCGGTAAGGACAAAATAACCAGAGAGAGGATTTTCTTACGTTAGGGCAAGCGGCGGGGGAAGAGTCTCAATGAAAAAAATCGAATGAAAGTCAACGAACTGGGGACAACGTCGGAGGCCGGTCCTTTGGGTGGATTGACGTCGATGCAACCAACTTGACGAAGGTGGACAAGGGTAAAGGGAACGGAGAAAAAAACAGGTCGTTCCCGATCTTCTCGGGAGCAATCGGGGGGGAAACGCGGGCGACGGGACAGTCCAGACAACGCCCTCTTGAAGGGGGAAGGGCTACTATGGAAGGGAACAAGGCAAGAAAAAACGGGGTGCGTGGGCGAACAGGGGGAGGAGGACGGTGGGGCCGAAAAGAGCCCCTTAACATAACCGGAGGTTGTGCAGGGTGGCAATAAAGGTGGTCTTTTCCTGACAGGCAGGGTTTGCTTGGACAACACTGGGAAAAACTGTAGGAAAAGAATGCAGAACGGGTCCCTCAGGTTTAGGAGGCCCAGAAAATGCGAAGAAGAGAAATTTCTGAAAAGTGGGGAGAAAATGCCCGGGGCAGATCATAAGAAAAGTTCCTTGTTGGAACCGTTTTCAAAATAAGTGTTGACAGTTCCAGTGAGCCAGACGGAAGAGGGGAACAAAAGAGGGAACGAAAAGCGTCCGCACGGAGCGTTGACAAGCAGCGTGGAAGGTGCCCACTCCCACCCATAAAAAAAAAAAAAACCGGAAATACAAAAGGAAGAAGAGACTTGCCGGGATTCGTCGAATGGTGCCCGGATGACTCTCGCCGACTGACCTAGCGCTCGAGAAGGACCAGAAAATATTCACGTCCAGTAGGGGGAAAAGTAGGAGGGGTATTGAAGGACTGAAGGTCCCGAAAAACAAAAAAAAAAATGTGGGGGAGAACGGTTTTATCTCATAAACCGAGGAAAAAAAACCGGTAATCAAAGGCACGAAAAGTGAGCCCGGTCGATCTTGGAGACACCCTAACGCAGGTCGACCTGCCGGGGAAGGGTAACATTACCCGGGGGAGGAAAGGCAGTTATTGTAGTGGAGCCAAGAAAGCCCTCCTAATCATGAAGGGATCGGGTAAAGTCAGCAAGAAAAGAGCACTTTGGGGGGGATGACAACGGAGACTCGAGAATTAAAAGGGCTTCAGGGGTAGGGAGTTTTAACTCATGTCTTGGAATTCTTGCATGTACTTAGGGGGTTCCGTCAACCTCTGGGAGGGGTGCAGCGGGGGGCGTTGCGGGGCGGCTTCCTGGGTCATGCGGGTAAACCGGGGGTGGTTCTTGGAAGCAAACCAAGCATCAGGGCCAGCGGGACGAAAGTGAATCACGGCAAGGCGGAGAGAGACTTATAGGGAGAGGCCCGGGTACTAAACAAAAATAGTGGTCCGACCGCGACTGTTAGGAGGTCTCAAGAAACGGACGAGAAACAACAACAAAAGAGGGGGATAGAAGTAAGGGATTGAGCAAGATCCACCGTTCGCGGCGCGATTTGTGGACCAGGACTTCCCTATAAGTAAAAACAAACAGGTCAAAGAAAAGGATAGAAAAGGGCGTCAATGAAGAAGGGGGGGTGGTGTGATTTTTGAGAAAGAAAACACGCGTCGCATTACAAAAAACCTCCACTCCCAAAAAAAAAAACCGCTGCAAAAAAAAAAATTACGGGAAAAAAAAACAAATCCCACATAGGGAGGAAAAGGAATTGAGGAAAAAATCCCGCGAGAAAGAGGGAAAAGAGTACGAGGCTGAGTTGCCAGCAACCGTGCTGAGGGGAGAAAAATTAAAAAAGATAGGGGCTCAGGGGAGGGTCAGGTAAAAAACAAGAAGGACCGAACTGCCAAGGAAGGTTTTCATGAGAGCCGCGAGCCGAGCTATCATCGTATCTCACAATCTCGACAGGGGGAGTCACGTCGCATGATGGGGGCCCTGTAGGGTCAGGGGGGACTTGGGATCAACATAAACCAGCAAGGTCGGTGGGAAAATCAGTCCGGTCAATGACCACGAAATCGGGGGGGAAAAAAAAAAACATTCACTGAATATGCTAGGGGGGGAAGTAACCAATTCAACGCGAGGTGACTCGTAGCGAAATCACGTACAAATCGCCTCATCCAAAGATACTTCATGTGGTGGGAAAAGGTGGGGAAAAACGCTGTGAGACGGGTCAAAGATAAGCAAGCTGCTTGTCAAATAGAAAACTGAGCATCTCGTTCACTCGAGAGAAAGTGCAGAGATCTGCTCGGCTACAACGGGTCAAAAGAACGCTTACACCACTGACAAAAATACGGGAGCGAGAGAAAACCAGGGAAAAAGGGCAGAAAGTAGAACGTGGAGGCGGCCAGAGAAAAGATGCATAAGGGCCCGTCTCAGACCCCGGTGAGCATCTGGAATATCAAGTAGCCCTGTGACAGGTGAGGAAAAAGGTCAATAAAACCCCACAAAAAAAAAGCAAAACCAAAACCCAAGGGGGGAGAAAAAAGTGACAAAAACGGATAGAATGAAGGACAACGCACACAGGAAAAATGTCCAGGCTTTAGACTACTAGCTTAGCCAGACAGGGACCTGAATCAAGGGCGCTGAGCAAACTGTCCCGCGCCAGTGACTCCGGCAACGACTAAGAAAAGAAGAGATATGGCCAGTTGAGAAGTTGACGGTGCGGTACCGGACATCACGTCCAGCTGGAAAGAAAAAACGAATCCATCAAAGGCTGGGGGGGAACGCTGAACTTTATGAGTCATTCGATAACTAGGGGGGGAGAGTCCCAGGAAGAGACCGGAGAATAGATCTCGGCTAGCGGGGGTTAGTGTCCGGACAGGAAAGAATGAGCTGCCGGATCGATGGCGTGACGGGCAAACTCTGCTAATAGAAGCCTTCCAATAAAAAACAGGAACCGGGGAAGGACGCTCAGGAAGAAGGAAAGCAAACCGTATCAGCCCCGGGGGGGAGCACGGCGCGGTAAAGGGAAGGTTCCGTGAGCTTTACTAATGCGATAAAAAGCACAAAGCAGGTCCCTAAGGGAAGAACAAAAATGGGAAGCAGTATACGCAAGGTTTTGCAAAAAAAAAGGAATGGAAAAAGTGGAAAAACAAACGGGAGGCAAAGGATCGAAAGTGGGACGTACGCCTCCTCAGACAGAATTGGCAAAAAAGGAGGAAAGGTCAATGATTCACAGAAAGGGCGCATTCGGCGGTACAGAACTAGAGAAATACGATTTGGGAAACGACATGGGAGGCAAAAAAACTCAGAGAGATGAACGGCTCAATCAGAGGCCTGCGTCGTGGGACCAAAGCAGCGCTCCAATCTGAAAAAAAAACACTGCCGCGTTCAGGTGCAAAGATAATAATAAAACAAGGGGTGAACATCAGGGAAAAGCGAGAGGTGGGACTCCTCGGGGGGAGGAGGCCGCAGATGCAAAAAATCTTACAGCCAAAAGAAAAAAAAAAATTTCGGGTAAGCAGTACCAGAAAGCGATTGACTGCGCACCGACGAGAGAAGTCTTCGGGTAACCAAAGAGGGGGGGTCAGCAACTCGCAAAAAAGACGGGAAAACGTTAAGGTTCCGTGTACTTATTAGAAATATAAATTCAAAGGGGGTGGGCAGTAAGGGATCACGCAGACAGCAGGGCTGACACCGATTTGTACGAGAGGGTCTCAGAAGGGAAAATCCCTTCCGGAGAGCAACACATAGGTGAAATCCAATCTGTAGGGACCGCTGCGGCCCAAAAATATAAAAAACCGTACGCGAACCTTAGTTAGAGAGCTCGACCTTTCAAGAGGGCTACAATCCTTGATCCCCCTTCGAGGAGGGAAAAGGTTAGCCAGGAGAGCAGTCCTAGAAAAGGAAAAGAGGCGCCGGAACATTAGAGAGGTGATAAAACTCCCTACATTAGGCCAGGAAGCCAAGAACCAGAGTTTTTGTTTTCACAACGAACAAGAGAACTCAACAACAAACGAAAGGGGGGAGGAAAAAACGAAACACAGGGGGACAAAGCTTGGGGAGGTGGGCGGCAGAAAAGAATGTCGGAGGAGGCATCAGACAGATCTAGGCACAGTTCGCGAGGTCAGGGATGGATGATAAGAAGGCTCAAGAAGTGGCCTTAAAGGAAGCAGTTTGAAAGAAATTTCTACTAACTTGGAAATAGGAGAGCGACTCAACAAGGGGTTCCGAGTATCAGGTGACTATTCGTGGGTTTCAAGCAGATGGACCAACGAGGTCCGAGAACCGGAGGGGGGAGGGAGAGACGGAAGGACACTAGTCACGAGGAAATAGAGAAAAAAAGATTTTTCTAAAAGATAGGCCGGAATCCAAGTGGAAGAACGAACAAAAAAACCTACTGATAGCCGAGCAATAAAAAAATACCTCTAATTGTGACGTCAGGGCGGCGGGTATAAAAAAAGTCTAGGTACCCGACGCCCTGTGACTCAAGCGCCCCACGGTGCGCAAATCACTACCGAGGAGGCCTCGGGGGACTCCTAAATGTGTTTTTCTTGGCGGCAGGGGTAATGAGGGGGCCAAAACTTCCACAAAAAGAAGTAAAGGGCGAGGTCGACATACTATCGGTGTAGCTGGAGAGGGGCCCTAAAGTCTTCGGAAATTGGGACCAGGCCAAAAGGACGATTGTGGACTCAGATTGGAGCGCTGATGGGACCACGCCGCCGGGGCAGAGGAGGAGCATTAAAAAAAAAGAAGCTGAAGCGTGCCGGTTGCTCCAAAGAAAAAACGTCCAGAAATAGTTCTTTCTCAATGAAAGCAAAAGGATGGGGGAGAACATTGAATTCTAAGATTTGGCCATGAAGGGAGAGGCGTACGGAAAACTTTCAGAACATTTTGCCGAAAACGTGGATTCGAGGAAAAAGGGAATTGGTACATAGGTCTAGTCCACTACTGGGGGGGAAAAAAGCAGCCGCCTGGGTGGCAGGGCCCCAGGGTGACAGGAGAGGCTTGAGGGGACCAAGCTCTGTAAAAAAGCAAGGGAAAAATACGGGGAGAGGCCCAGAGCCCATCAGGGAGGGTGGATGTGCTTTTGCGTCCCTGAGACTGAATGCGTAAATGCTCATCCTTTTGGGGGTGGAATGGACACACGGCAGGTCAGAAGGGGAAGCACTCATCGATGAGCTTGATATCAAATGAGGTTCAAATGAAAAAAAACCAGATCGAAGAGGAGTGGGACGATGATACGGATTGCAGAGGCGGGGAATATCTCGGAACACGTCGGATCGAAAGAGAACAACAAGATGCAAATAACGATTAGGGTAATCATGTGGGCATGGAGTTACGGAGGAGCCAAGCCTGGGAAAACGATGAGTGAAGGGACCTAGGAAAAGGAACGTTTAAAAGGTTGAAAAAAAGGGAACGATCTTCTCATCTCAACAAAACGACGGGACAGTCACACGCGCTGCTTTGAAGGAGGGTTCTGGCAGGAAATAACTCCCTTCCATTCGGAATGGTGTCAAGGGCTAGACTTCAGGGGGTCTCAAGGAAAGCAACCTACCCATACGTCAGCGTTTGTATGGGGGTCAGCAAAAGCCAAAAGTCAGACCTGAAAGGTTGTCTGGCACCAGGTCCTCATTTCTTTCCGGTCGAGGCTGTCCGACGTAAAAAAAAGGTCTACGCCCTTATGCAAGGCGGGAAAAATAAACTTAAAAGTAGAGCATGCCCTTGTCCGAGAAATTACCGGACTTGTTGCTGACGTTTTTCCTCGGGGCCAGTTCACAACTGTGGTATCCGATCCGAGTTAAACTCATTTCATATCATCATAGGAATAAAGAGGGAAAAAATGAAATTGAAGAAAGGGGACCAGCGGGCAAAGAGGCGACCAACCGAAACATCCACATGCCGCGCTGGGAGGGATTCGGCTAAGGAAAAGGCGCTGGGGGCCAATGACCCTCAGAGCAAAACCGAAGGAGAGAAAGAATTCAAGGTCTGCCCAAGAGGGAGTCGTGGGAGGGGACTGAGTAAACAAAGAAAAAAAGGGGAAATTGGTATCGAAGACCTAGGGGACCACAAAAATCAAAAAAATTTAAGTCCGGTCAGGAGGAAGGGTGTAAACAAGACGCAGGCTAAACTTCAGATTCAAGAGAGGAGGGAAGAAAAACGCTTCATTCCGTAGAAAGGGGGGGTTGCCAAAAAACCGAATCGGAACGATCGGTTAAACGAGGTCCATCCTCAGCACGTTGGCTGGCAAAGAAGCCTCGAATTGATAAAACCGCTTTGCTTCGATGGAAAATGAACCCATGGTCGATGACTTCTTCAGGCTTACTTAGGGGGGGTATACCTTCGACCGAGCTGGGCGGCGAGGCGATGATATGGAAAGACAAAGCGTGGGGATTTTCCAAAGAAAACCCAAGCCGGACAAGCAGTAAGCAATATCCTGGAAAGTGCGAGAGCGACTTGGAAAGAACATTAAACCAAAGAGGGGGGGGTTCGAACTCACTGTGTACAGGAGAGATAAATACAAAAGGAAA
>Ga0179593_1417861_pt1 | contig 10151 bp, 10 predicted proteins | sample CZODoug2_1_08_16_FD_185931 | JGI IMG/M metagenome (GOLD analysis project Ga0179593, IMG submission 185931) | Vadose zone soil fungal communities from Angelo Coast Range Reserve, California, USA - CZODoug2_1_08_16fungal (PacBio error correction) | ecosystem: Environmental > Terrestrial > Soil >...
AGTCACCGCTCTGCGAGACGTCTTGGTGTGTGCCAGAGAAGGGATTCCCTAGAAAATCCGGAGAGTCAAAGTGCCAGTGACACTGGGAAAGGGCAGAGACAGGAAACACTGTGGGGGCGAGTCCCTTCCGAGAGAAAAACTTCCAGGGAAAAAAAAAAATCTATTTGCCTGGAATAAAACTTATGAGGCAGCAGTAAACTGACTTATAGGATTTACAGATAAGCAGTTCAGGTGTGTACAAAGGATCTCTTCCGAAAGGAGTGAAGAGAAGAAGGGCCTCAGCTTTGGTGAAGAGAACACCAAAGAAAGACCTTAGGGGAGGGAAGAAAACGAGCAATATCCGCTTTAACACAGGAGAAATTAAGAAACGGAGGGCTGGCCTATCTCTTGGGTAACTAAAAGAGTGGGGAAAAAAGTTTTCACCGGGGCAAACGGTTCAAGCCGGCACAGGGGAGGAGGGACACGAAGTAGCTTCACGGGATGAACGTGACAAAGCAAAAAAAGACGGAGAAACAAGAGGGGCTAAAAACAAACAAAGATCGTACGGAGGCATCAGGATGAGGCCGAAGGGGGCGAGGGGGGGGGACGAACCTCCAAAAAACCAATCTACTATCTTGGAGAAGGATCGGGGACCACAACAGGTAAAAAAAATTGCGCCGTAATGAGAATATGGAAAAATAAAGGTGGGGAATTTACGTACTGAAATGGGGAGTGGATCAAAGCGCAATGGGTCAAGGGGAACGTTGGAAAACTATACTCATTCTTATATGCCCAAAAGAGCACATGAGGCCAGAAGAAATGGGGGAGTAGCAAGAAGCCCCCCCAAACAAACGAAAAAGACGGAAAATCTACTTACTGGCCCTCTTTCGTCTACTTCCCTCAAGAGGGTTAAGGGGGGGATTGCACTCGGGGTAGAAGATGAGGGTTTACGGGGAGAACGGAGAAAAATATCTTTATTGAAGATTAAGGTTAAGAAGCACCATCAGACCCAGTCGAAGCGTCTTGGACTTGAATTTGGGCTGCAAATAAAAGGGCTGAGAGGGGAAGAGAAAGAAGGGTTCGGGTGTCCTAGGGCAGAAACTCCAAGTCCGAAGAACCAAAGGGTATCAAACTTCTCCGGCCCTGAAGGAATCATGTAAACAGAGGCAATCAAGCAGGAGACTCAGTTTAGAATCAAGTAGAGCACACGACTCCCTATATGACGGCGTAAAGAAGAGAGCGACCAAAAAGAGAACTATTCCAATCTCAAATGAAAGAAGGGATCGAGAGAGGGTTGGTGGCGGAAAAATACGAGGAAGAGAAAAAACGGAGAGGAGAAGACATTCTCTTGGCATTGAATTAGGGGGGGTTAGGGGGAATTCAAACCATGATGCCTTGAGTAAGACGGGTGGCGTTCGTCGGAAAGAAGAAAGAAGCAAAAATGCAGTGGGTTCGGAAAAGCGCCGCAAGAAATCTGGGGGTGGAGGGGAGTACCCTTAGCCCTTCGAAGAGGGAAGAACAGCATACGGGGAAGGAATAAAGAGGATGAACTTGAAAACAAAATCAACAAAAGGAAAGCCAACAATAAAAGCCGTATGACAGTACTTTAGATGCGCAAAAAACGGGATCAGGACTGGAAGAGAGAGGGGAACTTAGGCCATCTCAAGTCGGCCAATCGCAAGGGTAGGACGGCCAATAGTGAGAAACCAGAAACTGTCAGTGATCTCGGCGAACGCCGGGAATGGAATGGAAGTCCCGCCGTCAGGTAAAGAAAGGTCATTCGCATGCCCCATAGTCAGCACTTATTGAATAAGTGGTGAAGACAAAAAGGATACTTTAAAACGGACCTTACACATTGCTCTTAGACGCGGAAGAGAGAAGTATAGGGAATAACCTAATAACGTCCGAGGGGAACGGAAAGAATCGTAAAATCCAAGGGAGATGCCACAATGCGTAAGAAGAGTCTGGGGGAAATATGGCAATACTCCGGGGGTGTGATGTCAAATTTTTAAAAGCTTGGGGGTAGAGGAAGCGTCAACCAGTCTTATCGCGGGGTAAGAGAAAATCTCAGCGCGATTAGACTAATGGAGTGCATATAGCTCCAAATCATTCACTGTAGGCCAAGGAATCATAATCACAGCTAAAGCCCTGTTCTCTGGGACCTCTGTCCCCGTTGGGCTGTGACCTAAAACACCGGACGAAAGGAGGAAAGGGGGGAATTACGATGTCACTCCCTTCAGACAAATCTAATGCTGCAGGGCAATTGGGGCCTCTTCCAATTACCGCTAGAAAGACGCTTTAATAGGAACGGCGAGGGTAAAGAGGAGGTGTTGAACCTCTAAGAAAACTTCTAAACTCTGAGGGTAGAAATCCACCGCTCAATAGACTTACTTTTCCCTTTCGAGCACTCTGCAGAGGCACCAGGGGAATGAAGAAAATCCAGTAGAGTTTGGGACGGAGGAGTTTCAAGGAGTAGGGGAATCCTAGAAGAGATAAACAAAGACACTTATGAGGAGGAAAGAAGGGCGGCGAAGATTAAGAGAAAACACCGCTACTGGCTGAAAAGGAATTACTTCTCTAATTAATCTAAAAATCTCACAAATTCACTTTTGACGGGAAGGGGAGGGGAGGTTAAGAAGAAGCTCATGCGAATTAGGAGAATTCAAGACATCTACGGTGACAACCATCTTCAGCAAGGGGAGCGATCTCAGACAAAGATCTCTTGTTCGGACGCGCCACAAGGGTCGGACGGGAAGGCAGATGGGGGCAATTAATTGAGTCTGATTCAGTACGACCCGAGGTCGGATGTATCAAAGGAAAAAGGTAAACACTGGGGGGGGCGGAGAGGCTGGAGGGAGCTGGGGGTGGAGGTAACTTTCTGGAGTGTAAAGAGTGGGCGGAAAGAGCATTCCTGAAGGGTGGGGGGGAAGAGCAGTCTACATAATTTTATTCCGAGGAAGAAAAGACAATAGGGAAGAAAAAACGGATACTTCGCTGAAATCAATCGGCCTGACCGCTGGGGAAAAGAGGTTCCGAATTCGGCCGTCAAAGCGAGAGATGACTTTCTCGAGGGGAATGCGCGGTCGACATCCTTATACGAAGGGTGAGGGCCGTGGACCTGAAACTGGGTACTAAAACTTGGGACAAAAGAAGCGGCGGATGAGGAAATGCTTCTTTGAGCCTGGAACTCGCGGCTAGTAAGAAAAAGTGAGTAGGAAGCGAAAAGAAGACCAGTGTTTGTGGAGAGGGGGGGGGTCTAAGCGACGAAAGGGCAAGGAAAGGTCGGGAAACGGGACGCCGCTGTGGGGCGTCGCTCCGGGGGGCAATCGAAAGGAAAGCGGATGAGTGAAACATCCTTTCTTAAGGAACGACTTCTGTTTCTTGGAAACTCGGGAGAGTAGGAAGCAAGGGATGAGTGTAGGACATGACCGGAATACAGCAGGGCTACTTTTATCAACCTGGAACAAAGAGAGTCGAAGGGGAGAAATAGAGAGAGCAGTGGGAATCTGGACCGAAGACAGTACTCAATTCTACAGTTGAATGGAGGAGAAAGTAAATCGACATCACAAAGAAAAGGGTCAAGGGGCCAGAATAAGTGGGACGCGACGATAAGAGGGGGGTTATAGGGCTTTCTAAATTTGAGACTAAAAGAAAAGAGGCCTCTATCAAACGAAAAGGTCTTTGAGGGGGGGAAGAGGGAAATGCCCCAGAGGCATGGGGATAGGGCATTCTGAGAGCATAGAGACTGTATTAGGTTAGGGGCGTCGAGGTGACCTTAGAGGTCAGAATGGGAAAACAGGGAGCAAATCTCTTTTCTAACAGTACGCCTTATCCGTTAGAGAAAACCTTTGGGGGCGGGGAAGGGGGGCGAAGCGATTCGATTTAGTATAACAATCTCGAAATCTTATTCTAAAATACCTTATAGAACGGTTTCTGGTTGGCGGAAAAGGGCAGAAAAAAAAATGCGCGAAAAAAGGGGAAGAGGCGAATAAGAGCTGAAAGGTCCCGCCATAGCTTGAGAAGACGCCGGGGAAGGCAACAGGAAAGAGAAGAACCCGATATCCTTCAAAAAGAGAAGGGAATAGGGGAAGGGGTTACGCCCACTTCGGCAAGTAAGGGGAAGGAGACGAGGGCTAGGCCAGAAAGGGAAGAGGGGATGTTCTTGGTAAATGGGGGAAACTTTTGTCGAGTGAAAGACTGATTATCGGTACATACTCAATTGAACATGGGACGGAGCTGGGTTGGGAAGAGAAAATCAAATGTAGTAAGACAATAACACACGTTAGAAAAAGATAAGGAAAAAGACTGGGAGTCGACAGGGGTCTTCACCTATACCTTAAAAAATCGGGAAAACGAAATGTTTTGCACAGGTGGGCGAAAAAAAGAGCCACAAAGGAAATATAAATCTTCTGCGTTACGCAATCTTAATGGGGGAGAAAAGAGGAGCCCTCAGAGGGGGTCTCGCCTGGCGGAAGGGCATAACGCCGAGTCACGGAGGGGGAAGGACGACAGGGAACAACTAGGGGAAAGTAATTGAATGGGGAAGAAAGGAAGGGAGTGAACAAGGCTGCCGCGCGAACAAGCGATACTTTCTGGGACAGGGTCTAAGAGGGGGAAACCGGCTATTGATCGGGGAGGGAAAAGAGCGGTGCAGGGCCTTTTGTTAAGGAAACCATTTATATAATGACGAAGAAAACGTAGGAGAGAGGATCCTTGGGCTACCTGGCTCGTATCTCGGAAAAAGCTCTGAGCGTGGCTACTGGGCCTCAAGAACAGAAAAAAAAAAAAAAAAAAAAAAAAAAAAAGGAAAAACAGGGAAGACCGTCACAATGGAATTCGACTAGGGAGGGACTACGCACCGTGTAACATCTTCAGGAGAAACTAAAGAATCTTTAAAGGAAATCTGGAATCGGCGGTTCTAACTGGAATAAAGGGGAGAGGCAAAAAAAAAAGGAAGGACTGGAAAGCAGATCTGAGGAGAGAACAAAAACAAGGATGAGGAAGGGAAAAAAGATTATAGTAATCAACGAAAAGCTCTAAAAAAAAAATACAGGAATCGGGAGTTTGGGACCCGCAAAAGAACAAGTAACCGCAAGAAGAAAGGAGGAAGGAAGGACGTCTCCTCCCTACGACTTACACGTTGCTATCACCGCAAAAAGCTTCCACAGCTAGGGGGGGGGTCAAGGCGAAGATGAAGGGAGGGTCCTTCCGAAACCTCGCACGAAACGGAATAGGGGAAACGAGATCACAAGGGAAGGGGAAAGATATAGCAGCAGGTGAGAAGGAAGGCAATTGTCGAAGGGGGGGAATAGCACCATCCCTAACGAGTTTAAAACTATCAAACGGGGAACCGCGAAATGAGAACTAAGAAGGGAAGAGCGGCAGACCGTTTTAAAAAGAAATACGGGCCGTTGTCACCTTAAAGTATGTCAAAAAGAAAAGAAAAGGTTACGGAGGGAGCCACATCCGTGACCTCGCTGGATTAAAAGAGAGGCGAACCGATGAGGCGCTAAGGAGAAACAAGAAGAAGAGGAAGGAAAAATTCATCTTGTGAGACTTTTTTCTAGGTAGACGAAGAAGAAAAACGCCCAACAGGGAGAAACTCACTGTAACTTTACTCAGGGGAAGTAGGTTAAAAGCAGTCGCCGAATGCTAATATTAAATCCACGTGGGGTGGTTCGATCTAAAGAAGGAAGGGGAGAGTGGAGGCACCAGAGAGACTCATTGGAATTGAAGGGAGGAAAGATGAAAAAGGCTGAATTCCTGCAATCAAGAATCTCAACATTCAGCAAATCCAATGGGCGTCGAATTGAAGACTAGAAAAAAGGAAAAGCTTCAGAACTGTAATGGTCCCTCTGGGGTGCTTACTTCCTGACGCAAGGGGCCGGAAGGAAATCGGGAGAAGGGACTGTTGCGGAAGAAAGGCTAATTCTAAATATGGTAAGGGGGGGACTAGAGCTGTTCGCTAAGCATCAAAAAGGAGAGAAGTCGTAAGGATTTTACTCAAATTAAAATTTTACGTATGAAATAAAGCTAGATTGGGAGCCCGATCGAAGCGATCGGAAGTCACTCAGAAAAAAGGGTCAAATCAAACGGCTCCTGCCAAGGAAGAAGGAGGACGCCCGAGAGGGGGAAGGTCAAATCGGGGAGACTAGGAAAACCGACAAAAACCGAAAAGCCAGAACGGCTCTCCTAAGATCAAAAGGAAGAGGGGAACCGGGGCCTTCACAAATCGCGACCGCCACACTTGGTGCCGGTGTGGGATCCCGTTATGCTAGGAGGGCCATGCTGGTCTTGAAATGATCGAGAAAACGACAGAGAGAGGGAAGCAGAAAGAGCTGCACCTGGTGGCACAAATCAGTCGTGCAGGTAGGGAAACCGAATGAAAGAAAAGGTAGGGGAGAGGGGAGTACAGGTGTTGTCAGGAAAAAGATCAAAAAAGAAAAAAGTTAGGGGTGATGCCGCGCCGCCACCTGGTGACTGAGGGGGAGCAAAGCCTTCGCCAGGAGCCGCTTACCATGCTCAGCACGGATACTAGAGGAAGGGGGGGACAAGCAGCGCGAGTACATCAACAATCAAAAAAGCATACGCAGTCACTCAAGAAGACCGAAACAACGTACTGATCGGAAAGATAAGACTGAAGGAGCATCGAGAGGAAACCGTAAAAGAAGGTGACTAAATCAATAAGGAAAGAGGGAGTACCACGCTCACGCTGCATCAGTAGACGTGACACGGACGACTCAAAAACGGGGGGGAAGAATCGCAAACTCAAGCACTGTCATGGACCGGAAGGAAGAAAGGTTACAGGGATGAAAACATTCGCACTGTGCCCAAAGTAAAGCCGGGAAACTCGAACTGTAGAAAGAGTCAGAATGAAGAAGTCAGTAGGGCCGTAAACGGAAGGGAAGTGGTATTACGAGGGAAGCACGGGAGAAGCGCGGTATCGAACCGATAGAGCAAGGGGCAGGTGGAAGGAAGAGAAGAAATTCGAAAAATAAAGTGTACAAGACCGTGTGGAAGGAACTACTTCCAGCGATGGTCAAGAGGGGGGGGCACTGTTCGGATCCGGACAGGCTAAGATTAGAAAAAAATCGAGTCATGAGAAGGGGGGGTGGGATAAATCCCCATTTAGGAATCGGGGAGGGAAGGTCAAAAAGATTCCTGCAAGGGAAGCAAAGGGGAGCCAAAAAGCACCGAAATACTTCTGCTGAAAAAAGTTAGAATAGAGAGGCCTAAACTGGGGACTTACTATCTAAGCCCGCCGGAAAAGTCGTACTATTAAGTGTTCAGAGACGGCGTAAAAAAATCGAAGTAGCGGAAGGAGAAGCTAGACGGAGTCAAGACGTCCGCGAGAGGAAGGGCCATCTTAAGGGAGCTGACAGGGCAGCTGTTCCACCAAATACTCTTGGGAGTCGAAGTAAAGAAGATGCGAAAAAGCGTCGTCGTTTGAGGGGGAGGGAAACAAAACGATCATGACACAAGTTGGCTTTGGAAGGTTCGAGCAAAAAAACGAGAAACAGGACGGGAAGTTCCCAGGCGAGTGTCTGATAGGATATGAACTAAATCAAAAGAAGCTCTATCACAAAAAAAAAAAGGAGAAAAGGAAGAAAAGAAAGATGTTCATGGTGGATCAGTTTAACTCTAAATCGAAGCAAGAGGAAGGGCAAAGTGCCGGAAAGCTTTGCGCGGATAAATCGGGGAAACGTCTCAAAAGGAAAATGGGGAGTACAAGTGTGACGAAACTACAGATAAGACTTCTCGAGAGGTAAAAACGGTAGGAACAAAGAGTGCTAGTACCGAGGTTCAATAATAACAGCAGGAACGTCGCAAATGCTCCTCTTTAGGACAACCTATTAGAAATCGTGCTGCTACCGTAGTTGCTAAACTATGAGTGGGGGGGGGACATCAGTTAAAACAGCTATAAGAAGAACGAAGGAGATCGGGGAAGGGAACTAACGGGGTAAGGCACGTACTGGCTTCGCATGGAAAGGGGGGCGGCTGGTAAGATCCGTACTAGGAAGACCCGTGGCTGCAAGGGGGGAATTCACTGAGATGAAATTCAAGCTTATGAAAATGGTGACGGAGCCCGAACGAAACGAGGAAAAGGGAAAGGAACTACGCTGCACCTAAAAAGGTACCAAGGGGGGGGGAAAGGATTACGTGAGTCGGAAATTCCAGCTGACGCTATTCGTGGTTCTTCGATAATGGAAAAAGGGGCGAGGTACATCCGAGAAAGAAATGGGGGTGAAGGTAGTCAAGGGTAACTAAGAAACGGGCGGAAAAAAATGGGGGCTACTCTCCCAGCCGAGTAAGATGAAAGGCAAGGATGCTTGGATCAGGGATAAGTAGAGCTAACTGTATGGGAGTAAGGTTATACGCGAAACAAAACAAAAAAAAAAAAAAACCCAACACCTAAAAGGAAACAGGGGGGAATAGAGGGGCGAGCAGGGTGAAGAACATGCGAACCGTGAAGAAGAGGTTAGATGGAGTAAAGAAGTTCAGACGTCGGGAAGGGCGTGCACGGGGGGGGGAAGAGAATAGAAGCAGTTATTCTGAAAGCAAATCCGTATTGTGAGGAGGGAATGGGGAAAAACGAGACAGCTTCGGAATAACGTCGGACCGAAAGGAACAGGTAACGTGGCGCGGGAAAAGCACATAAGATTGGAGACGATGAAGAAGAGAAAGCGCCGGGGGGTTGAAGGGGAGCCACTAAACCGAGTTAATCAAAGAAAGGGAGAGGTGGTCGCTATTCACGAAAAGAAGATGAAATTCACTATAACGTTGTGGAACGACGATGGAAAAAGCTGGGTGGTCCACGGGAAGGGAGATGGGCGAGAAAAAAAATCCTCTATCCCTGAAAGCATGGGTGGGAGAACAGGGGAAAGGGATGGGGTCGCATGAGGGGACAAATAGACTCGGAGTCTGTTATGAACTCGGATGAGGCGGCGATCACTGAGACGATTTGTAACACGGGAGCAGAGAGGGAGAAACAGGGGAGACAATTGCCAGGGCCATTGTTGGGGAGGGAAAAAGTGTGAGGACGTTGCAGAAACTTACTGCGGCTCCAATCCAGATCAGGGTCTACTTACCCGCTAGCCCTTGGTCTTTGCAGGTCACAAGGGGACGGACTACCGCAAGGGTCAAGGCTAGTCGAGAAAAAGAGAAGGAAAGAAAAGCTTGAGAAGGAGCCGTCTGCCGTCACCATCCAAATATACGAGTTAAGGAAGGAAAGGGGAGGGTCACGTTAGAAAAATCAGAAGGAATATGGAGAATGCGTGACGGCTGTGCTGGAACAGAAAGTGGACATTGTACCTATTTAGGATGGAGGAAGGGCGTGGGGTTGAGGAGAATTTCCAGCCGGATTGGATGGACACGTAAACGGCAAGGGGGGGATACGGGGGAAAGGACTGTGGTGATAAAGCATATATCACCTAAGTCGGGTAACGCAAAGGACAAAAAAGATGGGGAGTTCGAAGAAACTGAGTGAGAAAAACTGTTTTCAACCTGTAAAAGCAAAAGACGGTAAAAATGTTGGAAAAATTGTGGCGTGTGATTATCCCTAAACACTCCCCTGCGCGCGGGAAAGAGAGGACTTAGGGACTCCTCGGACCTTATTGTTGTAGCCGGAGAGCGCCTCCGAGGGGCTCAGCGGTGAAAGCGTTCAATCGCCGATGAACGCTATGGACGGGGGAGAACCGGCCAGAATGGGGACGCGAAGATACTGATGGAAAACGCTAAAAGAGAGGGGAAACAGGAGCCGCTCGCAGGGAAAAGATAGGGTTGAGAAAATAAATTGGAGAGCGGGCAAGAAACGAAGGGACTATTGATGGTCGTTCGGAAACGTCGTTCTTGGCTGTGGGGCAGGACGGAAAAAGTGAGAAGAAAGGACGAATATCTAAGAAGGGGAGGGCCGATATCTTGGGCTCACGGAAACGAGGAAGAAAGAGGGAACGAGATAAAGAGTGCGACTGAAGGCCTGAAAAACAATCAAATTGAAGAGGAGGGGAATAAGACAGGTGGAGTTTTCTCATCAGTGGTTCTAAGTATAAACGCGTCTCGCTCAGTTCAGAGTACGAATATGATTGGAAGCGCCGGGTGGGATGCGGCTGGGAAAGGGAATCTTAAGTCAGCGGGACAGAAAAAGCAAAAGTGACGATAGAGAGAAGGAGAAG
>Ga0179593_1420633_pt1 | contig 10151 bp, 11 predicted proteins | sample CZODoug2_1_08_16_FD_185931 | JGI IMG/M metagenome (GOLD analysis project Ga0179593, IMG submission 185931) | Vadose zone soil fungal communities from Angelo Coast Range Reserve, California, USA - CZODoug2_1_08_16fungal (PacBio error correction) | ecosystem: Environmental > Terrestrial > Soil >...
ATAACTCTACTGCTAGGAAGTAGTGGCTCGTGGAGAGGCTCGAAACCTTGGAGAGACGTGATTATTCCGTATAAGATTCACGGGGAAAAGGGAGAGCGGCAAATTGGGGGTTGCCACGGTCGGGACCCAAGAAAAGAAGGAACTCGCATAGAAAATGTCTGGAAAATTACAAAGCAGGTGGGAATAGAGAACAGGCGCAGACTAGAAAGTTGAAAGAAGGTCAGGAGACTAGGGGGGAACAACAGAAACTACAACACAAAACAGAAGGGTGGGGGAAAGCAGACTTACGATAACGGCGGACAGAAGGTAAAAAAAGTGGAGGCCTGAGGGGGGAAAGAGGGGGGTGGAGGGGGGCGAGGGAAAAAGCGGTCAAGGATGAGGAAATGAAGCGCTGAGGAAGAGTGAACAGTGAGCAAAATTAACGCATCTGAGGCAAAGCGGACGGAGACAGAAAGACAAAAGAAAAGGGAAAAACAAGGACAATGTCCAAGGGATTGGTGAGGGTCGTGTCGTGAACTTAGCAAAAAGTGTGTCATGGGCTAGGGCAGGGCGGATAATAAGTGCTTGACAAAGGGAGGAAAGGGAAATCAGAGGAAGATGAATCAGAAGCCTTCTAGGAACAAGGGGCGTGGACCTTCCGCGGAGCAAGGTGGAGTTCTGAACTCGGGCGAAGCGAGAGGATAGGAAAGAAAGGAAAGGGTAAAGCCAGGGGTAGAAGATGCGTAACAAGAATCGGGAAACGAAGGGTTAGCGAATATGTGGCAGTGCACTAAGGCCGTGATCGGGATTAGTGGCCATGACCCAAAAGAGGGGGACGGGTCAATGGACGAGGCGGAAGGGTTGACGTGAAGGAGATTACGCAAGGAGAACAGGGGGAGCTGTCCCGTGCCGAGTCAGGGGAAAAGACTAACCTCTAAGGGTGTGAAACTGTACAAGGAACCGGGAACGAGCGGAGAGCGATAACGTAAAAGGGCACTACTAAAACGAGGAGGAAGGAAGGATGAAAAAAACGTTTGGCAGAAGGGAGTAGGGCGGGTCCGTTATTACATAGAAAAATGAACGAAACAACGACAGATAGAGGTCTCAAGGGACGCAAAGGCAAAGATAGGAAAAAATAGGAGAGCACAAGGAGAAGGGATCGGTCATCGCCGGTATACGGGGAACGACTGACAACTGGGGAGAAGCGTAGGTTGTGGGGTGTCTTAGAAAAACGGGGGGTGGGGGTGGAGAAGGAACGTGGGCTTGGTCAAGAAAGAGAGGAAGGCTTAAATAAAAGGGGGAAACAAGACAGCCTGTCAGACAATTGGCTCACCTCGTAAAGGGAAAGGGGATAAAAAAAAAGAACAAAAAGGGGAACTGGGAGAAAAGGAGGGGTTCGGGTGATGTGGAGAAGGGAACGATGTGTGGGAAAAGAATGATATATGGATGGTACATTCATTGAGGGGTTGGAAGAGGAAAAGGGGAGGGGGCGGCGGAAAAGTGATGGCAAAGAAGCAGGTTGTCGAGGGGGAAGGGGGGAGAGTAAAAACAGTCAGAAGGGCAGAGAAGCAAAGAGCCAGAAAGAAGGAAGAGAAAGGAGACGAAAAAATAGGGGGCGTTGGAATGGAATGGCCAGTCGGAAATGATGAAATGGACAGAGAAAATAGGCGAGAAGAGAGAATCTCTGAAAAGTCGGGCCGCCTGGTGGAACTGAACACCGGAGGGGGGAACAAAAGGATAAATCGCAAGTGACTATGGAATCCGGAGGAACAACCAGAAGGTTATAAAGTCGCGATCGTAGGCGTCGGGAAAAAGACTGATTGTGACAACTATGAACAGCTCAAAGAAGAGAGAAGGTCCGGGAAGGGGAAAAAGGAGGAAAGGAAGGAAAAAGGGAGGGGAAAAGGTAGGTGGTTAGGCAATTAGGATGGGGAGCCGTTGCCTAGAAGCCGAGAAGGATAGGGGGGGAAAAAACCAATATACAACACGACACAATGGGGGTGGGAAAATAAAGAAAGCGGCAAGAAGAAGCAAACTTATTATGGTGAGAGCAAATCCTGAATATTGAAGGGAAAGAGAAGAAAAGGGGAAGGAAGACGCTAAGGGAGAACAGTCAGCTGGGGAAGGGGAATGGGGGGATGGGGCTACGACGAAAAGGGTAACGTGATTATATGAAAATAACTCACAACCAGGGGGAGGGGAGGGGGGGGGCTATAAAACTTGGAAGGGGAGAAATGCATCATACGAGTATGCTCCGCGAAGCGGCGTCCTCAAAAGAGAGAAAGAAACCAATGGACAGAGGGTAGACAAAGGGCACGGCAGAGAAGAGGGCAAAAAAGGCGTCCCAGCAAGACGGAAATGATGGAAAAAGGTATCCGAAAAGTAAATAGGGGCGGAACAGGACAGTTGCAAGAAAATAGTGGTCAGTGCAAAGGAGGGAGTAGTTAGGGCGCGATGGAGAGGACGTCGGCGTCGAGGGGTGCAGAACGCGTGGAAATGGGATAAGATAGCAATGGAGAAGTCAGAACGGAACCGCAAAGCTGAGCACCGTAATAGGGGGACTGAAAAGGATGGGAGGGAAAATAGCAAAGAACGGTAAGCAGTTAAGTCAATGAAGCTGGAGAAAGGAGAGGAAGGAATGAATACTTAACAACAAACATGCGCGGACGATAAAAAGTCAACGGTGCAAACGTGGTGAGTGAGCCCGTAAATTAATCAAAGCCAGGGGGAGCCGGTAGAGGCCGCCGGTGACGTGGTGTAACAGGAAGAAAAAAGAAAAACAAGGTAAGGAAGACGAGGGGAATTGCTAAAGATAGTTAAAATTGCTAGGAAAGAAATGCGGGAGGGGATCGGTAAAGTCCATTGTGGGTAGCTGGTGAGGTACTTAGAGCGCGCAAGTGGTAACGCATTCGCAGTTGTAAAGGGAAAGGAGAAGCAAGGGAACATGCAGAAAGACAGGAGGTTAGACCTCAGGAAACAGTGCGGAAGGACCGACATTGAAAGGGAGGTCAAAACATAAACGTTCAATCGGAAACGGACCAGAAGTAAAACGGAAGGGGAGACTGAAGGGAGAAGAATCAGATTGTGGAGGGGGAAACCGTTAAATATAAAGCGAGTCGGAAAAAAAAGGGTGCCGAACATACAAAGCATGCGAAGGGCGGGGTCATGGGGAAAAAATGGGGGCAACACGAGAGAAAAAGGGAGGGACGGGAAATCTGGTTCAGGAGAGGGAAAACCCATATAGAGAGGCCAGTGTGAGAAAATAACAAGGGAGAAGACCATCGGCGAAACGGCCCGAGGCTGTTTAAAAGGACAGGTATGACAAAGGCAGTGGGCGAGGGAATGCGTGGCATGAAAGGATCCAGGAGGAAAGACGGGCGGGAGAGGGACGACACGATTTGAGAAAGCTTACAGAAAAGGAAGATGGGGAAAAAAGGGGTACAAGGGAACGTGGTCAGGCGCCATGAAGGGGCGGAGGGGCAAAAGAGAAAGGACAAGACGAGTAAACGGGACAGACCAAGCGTTGACATGGGAGGGAGTGGGGTGGAGCATTGAGCTGAGAAATCAGGAAGGGGGGAGTAGTGAGAAGGACAACGAGAAGAACCGAGGAAGGGACTCTCGGCATGGGTGGGTCATGCGGTGGGACAAAAGTCGGTAGAAGGAGGGATGGCCGTCGTCGTAACAGGACGGAGATAGCGAGAAGTGAGGGAGAGCAGGAAAGGCAAAAAAACTGGAGGGACGCGATCGCTTCTGGACGGGGAAGGTGAACGGGCAGAGGGCACCGGGCAAAGACAATTACGTATTCGGAAATCATCGTAATACTAATAGAAATCAGAAGGACGAAAATGGGGGAGATAGCTGGAGAAAGTAAACCTCGGGAGTGACGGTCCACTTCTGCGAGAGGGATGCAAATTTTAATGCGGGTGCAAGGTATGGTGCGACTGTGGAGGACGACAACAAGAACGGATCGGGGGACACTGCCCCCAAGAGGGAAGACCGTGTGGAAAAGGATCGGACGAGAGAAGGGTTGGGCGAGTCGGAATCGGAATAAAAGAACAGGGTGCAGAAAATAATAGGTGGGTAGGAACTAATCGAAAGTGTAAAACGGGGAGACGGAGGGTGATACAATGGGGGGGGGGTGGCGGGGAGAATGGGTCGGAAGAAGTGAAAAGGTGGAAGGGCTAGCGCAGGGAAAGGACGTCGAGGGGAAAATGGGAGTGGCACTCAGGAAACGACGAGGGGGGAAGGTTAGGAAACAAGTAGGGGAGGGGGGGGAAAAAGACAACGAAACGTAGCAATACAAACTGAAAACGGAAACACAATGGGGATAACGGATCGAAGCCAGATAAATTAGTTCGAGTGGGGGTCGGGGTGCAGAAGCTGGTACGGAGGAGAAGAAAGGAAGGGGATAATGACAACGGTCGCGAATGGGAGAGAACGAAGGACCGCTGGTTGCGGTAAAGGAAGCCGGAGTAATCGAAGAGAGGAGGAGATCCATTTCAACAGGTGTCGCGGTCAGAATGAAGGCGGGAAAGGTCAGTTATCGAACCGAGGAGGGGGAAACCTTAAAACTGGGAGTACGAACTAAGAAAAAATTCTCTTTCACTCTGGCGAGAAACCAACTACTCAAGGTCTTAGCATCGGACGGGAAGCGGTCTGTATTAGCCGTGGAAGAAAGAGTAAAAGATCGGCATCAAAGTTTGGTCAGAAAAGACGGATCGTCAAAACCACTCCGCCACTACCGGAAAATAGCGAGCAGTGGAATTTCAACTTCTATGCGTTGCCGGAAGCAGGCTTTCGTAGCAGATGCATCATGAGAGAAAATTGCCGGACAATCTAACTCGGTCAGAGAGCAAATCTAAGTCTCAGGCGGCCAAGAAGAAGGGGCCAGGGAGTCGCAGGGAAGCACGGCCTTCGCTCAACTCCTAGTTATACAACCATGGAGGGCTTATTGACTCTCCGCGCCAAGGAACGGGGAGTTCTAGAACTTCTCCTAAGGAGAAGATTCAGAAAAACGCCAGCAGGTTAGGGGCAGACAAAAAGTGAACGTATACCTCCTCGGTAAACAATAACTATCGTGGGTAGGCCATCCAGTCAGAACCGTCCAAGGGATCTTCCCTCTTAGAGCGGATGCAGGGATGTTAGACGGGGGTCTCTGATCTACTAAGGGGGCAAAGGGGCAGTCTCTTTTATAGAGGAATTCAGGGAGACTTGGCAAAATACCGAGCAGAGAAGTGGCGCAAGATAATGTGCTTTGAATAGAAGCGAAAAATAACGCATTCGTTAGAGGCGGGGGGGGCGAAACAGGTCTGCCGATAGTCGCCGATGAGCAGGAGGGAAAAGGGGTATTAACAGAGGGATTCTTTCCCAGCACAAGGGATAGGGAAAATTTTGCCAAAAACGGACCCTTCAAGAAGAGTCGACGTGGGTGGACGCGAAATCATGAGCGCCTGTCATCGACGGGGGTTTCGAAACCTTCGGTGTTCAGGGGGAAGGGGGGGCAAAAAGAGAATGCCTTGCGTTACTAGGGCAAATGGGAGTGGGGGGCGCTATGGGGTAAAAACAACTGAATTCCCCTATCACTGAGGGGAGGTGGGGCCAAAAGAGGAAAAAGGGGCCAGGGCTTTTATAAGAAGGCGGAAGGCCTCGGCAAGGAGGGAATTCCTCAGTAAAGCCAACTCAGAAAGAGACGCAAAAACAAAGGAGGAGGAAAAGATGGATCTCGACGAGGCGCAGTACTCGGCGGGGGGAGAACATTCAAAGGGCCGCGGGCTATCCGAAGAGGGTCACCGAGATCCCGAGAAAAAAGGGTCTCAGCGACAAAGGACTACATAAAAACGAGGCAACGACACAAAGGGATTTGCATGGGTTAATCACATACGAAAAAAGAGAGCTGGTTTCTACTAAGTGAACGGGGAAGCGCGCAAGAAAGAAACACCCGACGGGGTACCAAAACTTAAGTGCGGAATTCAATAAAGGATGAAAGCGGAAAAGTCGAGGAGGGGCGAAAGGTTCACGGAGTTAGTTGAGACTAAAGAAGGGCCGTGGTGGAGGTAACGCCGTATGGAACGGCACATGAACGAGAAGCATCCAGGGGGAAAAAGGGGGGAAGATTCAGTCCTGGCAGGCCTAGGGAGGCACCTTCCTACGCAAGGGAAGGGATGGTTCGATCGACACTATCCTTACCCGGCGTCCTCCTTTAGAAGAGGGGTGACCGGCATCTAATAATGTAAGCGAGGGGACATAAGTGCTTCACACGGATTCAGTTAGCCTAATCCGCGGTGAACAGGGGGGACGTCATAACGCAAGAAAGCTTGACGAAGTAATACGGCAGCAGCTCGCGGAGGCTGAGGGGCATACTCCTGGGTGACGGTCGATATGGGAGGGAGAACACTGTCTCTGCAGTGGGGGGGAAAATGTCTCAAGGGGGAAGTAAGAGTCTGTGGGGAGGAATCAACAGATTTCTATACAATCGGACAGAAGGGAAGAGATATGCTCCGAAATCGGGCGGAACATGAACCGCAAGTGTCCCGAAAAATGAACGACCTGAGGGAGAATTGCGGGGCTCTAAACGGTTAGGGGTCATTGAGGGAATTCCGGCACGAGAAAATCCTTGATATTCTGACAAGACGTAGATGTGCGGAATAATAATCAAGAGAGAGTGGTCTACTCCATCTACCGGATTCCGGAGCTAAGAAAAACCAAAAAGGGTCGCCAATTAGCTTGAGAGAAGAGGAGTGCATGGAGTAGTTTTTGGGTCGAGATATATTCCTAAAAATGATTTCAGCATGGGAAACGGAAGTTCGGGGTTCAACTGAACGCGTCCTCAAAACATTCAGAAATAAATAGTGAGGGGGGGGGGGATGCCGGGGTTGGCAGAGAAGGGGTTTAGTTCGGGTGACGGGGGCCTCCCTTTGTGCAAGAACAGGTGAGTAAGCGATAAAATCGGGCCTCATTAGAGATCTCTCAACTATTTTGGGGGGGAATTTAATAGGGTCAGAGAGGTCGATGAGATAGAGAATGGTCTTGGGTCACCCAAGCTGTTAAAAAGCTAGCTAGGGGTGCCTCAAATTACGCGATGCCTGTTGTGCAAGCGGCCTTTCTCTTCTAAGACAGTGGCACCCCGTGGTTTCACGGGGGGGGACTGGGGGAATGAGAAGGTTGGTACACCATGATAGCCGCCAATGTGAGAGGAATGAAGATTCCTGTGGGGGGGAGGGTACTAGGAATTGCTTGAAGTGCAACAGTAGGTCAAAAATTCTAGCTGGTTATTTGGACTTCGACCGGAGATTGATGTGGACTTAAGCTCCAAAAGAAGGGCGCAATTGCCGTTTGAAGACATCCCACCGTCGTCAAACCGAGCGGGTGGTGACAGGGCATGGGGGGAAGAAAGGGGCAAAACGATGAGACCGAAAAAAAGGAAAAAACCTCTAACCCTGACCCCGAAAAGGAGAAGGAGTGGGGAATCCCTAGAAACGGCAAGAGAAGCAGGAAAGACAATAGAAGACCGCATTCGATATCTGATGGCTGTCAGTCCGCATAAAAAGTTTCCGGTTCATATGAGTATAAAATGATAAGCCTCCCTATTCTGGGACTGAAGGAGACAAGCCTATAACTTGGGTAGACGAAAAATTTCAAAAAAGAAACCGCTCGGAACTGTTGGACAATTCCGTTGACCACAAGTGTGTGGTTTCTCTGAGATAAGCCGCGGGTTGGGGGGTAAAAAAGCAACCTGCCCAGTGATCTCCTTAAATGTTCTCCTGCAATGGTAGGCAAATCCGCGCTGAATCGGCAGCCGAAAGGAGTATGTGAGATCAGCAAGGGAGCCGGGAAAAAGAAAAGGCATCAATCAAGTATGCCGAATTCCATAACTTATGGTGGAGGACCGAAGGAGAATCACATTCAAGGAATGTATTAAGGAAGCACATAAGGCCCCTAAAAAAAGCGGTAGGTGGGCGCCCGGAAGATCCGGACGCACCGGGTTATTGCCAAAGCCTATAAAAAAAGGCTGGAGAATCTAGTCAAAGAAAAAAAAAAGGGGAGTGGAATAGAATTCTTCCAGAGGTGAGGAAGCGGGGGGGGGGGGAAACATCCCTTAGATTGCTGGAAGCTCAAGGCTCGCTAAATCCCTTTTTTGGTAGGAAAGCGGAGGGAAGGGTTCCAGTACATTCAGAGGGGTGCTCGCTGTCTTGCACCCTCCTTCGTGGGAATTCTGAAGCGTGGGCTGGGCAAATTTGTCTAAGTTCCTAAGAAACGTCGTAAATTATGGACCGACAGAGGATTGCTAGAAATGTTGCCTGAGGGTAAGAACGCCTGGAAGTTTTTGAAAAATTAACAAACAGCGGCAATTAGAAAAAAGAGAATGCGGGGTCAATGGACAACCAAAAAGTCGATCGAGAGAGATTTGGGGAAAACGGGCGAAAACGTGTGGGGAAGGGGGGAAAAAACAGGGCATCCATAAAATGGCAGGAGAGCAAGGAGGGATGAGTGAAGAACCGGGACAAACTGCCATGCATGAAAACAGGAAGAATATAGAAGAAGGGTCGAGACGTATTCGATGGCGGCGGAGGGGGCTCTCGAGAAATTGCAGGTGAGTTGGAGGAAAGAGAAGTGTGCTATTGTGGCAGAGCAATCGGAAGGGGGGATAGCGCACTAACCGTGGGAGGACAGCGGCGCAAGACGGGGGGGCGCACTGGCTCTGGATAGAAAAACAGCCAGGGGTCACATATTATGGGGTCATTGAGGGAGACAAGCGACCGGTCGAAGCATCACTACGATGCACTGTTTGACACGCGAATGGGCGGCAGAGAAAAGTTGATTACACCAAAGGGCAAATCATTTACCAAAGCGTGATCTCATTGGGTCACAAAAAGAGAGAAGCACGGACCGGCCCAACGAGTACAAAAAAGAGGTGAAAAAGACGTGCGACAAGGAGAAGTCACCCAAAGTGGCGCGAAATGCAGAAGAAGGACCCGCGGGGTGCGACAAGGGGCCGCCAGGGAGAGATTAGATCAGGGGAATCCCGGCGAACCACTGGGTGACGCTATAATCAGAGGGAAGGAAGTATCTCGATAAGGAACCTTAAGAAGGGCCGCACGTGTTCAAGGGTCGGAGGAACACACCGGAAGGTCTTCAAATAGGGAAAACTCCCAGCAAAACGAGAAGTTAATAAGGAAGTTGGCTCGCGGATCCGTTTGACGACCGTAAACTTCCAATAATTTTAATCAAGTGGAGTTAACAAAACGACCGACTCACACAAATCTTCTCATCCAGGAGAATGATCGTAGCAACTAATTAAGGCCATCCTTGCTATGGTCGAAGGTAGGCCTCGGATCCTTCGGAGCAAGCGACGCGGTTCATCTCTCCAGCAGGAAACTCTTCGATCAGTAACCGCCCAGAGAAAACCAAGTCGGAGGAACGCCGAAGCTTCGACAGACATGTCTAGGCAACAGCTCGAGGGGTTAGGATACCACTCATCGAGTAAAAGGATCCCTCGAAAGGAAGCGAAGGGTCGGACCATCTGCGGAGGAAACCGCCAAAAGGAGCGCTGCCGATCGGGAAAGCACGCAGCGGGCCTCCAATATCCAGAAGCGAAAAGCGAGTGGAAAGTCTCCCGAGCGCGGTTACTTAAGTCCGTATGGCGAAAAAGGGTTCAAGCGCTTCGATCCGTGTTACCTAGAGTGTGAAGAGGGGGTCGAGGGGCGGCGAAAAACACCGAGAATCCATCCGCCGCCGAAGGGCTAGTGCAGGCCGCTCTAACATAACGAAACTGCTTCCGTCAGGGGCGCATGCGCGGACTAAATGGCGGGCCTGATGAAAAGAGGTTATGTGGCGATGACAAATCTTCCTGGCCTAAGACAAGGAGGAGGTCACAGGGGCTAAGCCGTTTCCTATCAGAGTATCTGATAATGGGGGGTGGACATAATGAGAGGGAGTAAGGGGCGTGGGTTTGCTCTACCCCTGAGGGGGTGGACGTCGAGTGAAACTAAGCGCGGTTCACTTGGCAGCAAATACAAAAATTAAGAAAGGGGTGGACGAGGAGAGTAACACGGATGGGTGGCATCTTCGGATTAGTAGGGTAGGGAAGAAAAACGGGATCATCGGTGGGAGTCGGCAGAGAGACAGAGGGCAGGGTGGGGGGCCTTCGCGCGCGTACGAAAAAAAAAAAGGCT
>Ga0179593_1432023_pt1 | contig 10151 bp, 9 predicted proteins | sample CZODoug2_1_08_16_FD_185931 | JGI IMG/M metagenome (GOLD analysis project Ga0179593, IMG submission 185931) | Vadose zone soil fungal communities from Angelo Coast Range Reserve, California, USA - CZODoug2_1_08_16fungal (PacBio error correction) | ecosystem: Environmental > Terrestrial > Soil >...
CAATGAAGACGTAAATTACGATGGCCTGATGCCATAGAAAAAGAAACTTTCTGCATCCGGGGAAACAAAACTCGGGGACATAAGGCAGGGGAAAGGAGGGCGCCAAGGCGACGTGGTGAACCGAGTCTCGTCAAGAAGTCGCAGTGACTGAGTGTCAAGGAAGGTATAGAACAGGTTCTGGGAAGTCGGTAAAGGAATAGGAGTGCAGAGTCGGCGGCCGATCGGCGTACTCTCAGGAGAGATTCAGGCATAAGCTTCATCTTCAAACGGCCTGATAAGGAAGATAAGGGAAAGCGCTGAGACCAATTGTATTGCGGGGGGTCAACAGGCGGAAAAAAGTCAGTGGGTGGGGAAGGCCAAACGTAGGGGTGGCTCAGCGAAGTTGTGGAGAAGTCAGGTGGGAAAAGCGTGGGGTTTTGTGGCCGAAGAGGAAGAGGCAACTTTGGCCAGAAAAAGAACTTGTCCGCTATCTAGATGAGGAGGCATCGTCTGCGTGTCCTCGGTAGAGAGGTGTGAATTGAGAGAACCGGGCACGGAATTCCTAACCTTGAGGAGATACAGAATATATTGGGGGGAACCGGGCTCAGTGAAACTGGTCAAAACGGGGCCAAAGGTCATCCACAACCGTGACCCGCTTTGAACCCACGACAAAAATAGTAGGAAGAAACTCTCTTCCCCTTCTGGAAAAAAATGATTCGGGGAAAAACGATAAAGAACGGGAGATATGGGGGTGACCCGTCTGAAGGCCGACAGGTTTACCAGAGCAGGAAAGGAACGCTTAGACTGGGGAAATCAAGGACTGCTGGGGGAGGGCGCGGCCGGGATCCGAGCAATGCCTTGAACCGGAGTTTGGGTGTCGGGGGAGGGCCGTGACTTCCGGAGGAGGCTTTGACTGCTGCACCAGTTGGGAAAAAAGAGTAAAAGGGAAAGGGGGAGAAAATTCACGGGTTTTCCGAAAAAACTGGAAACTCTTTGGCGATCTTCTTATAAAGACCGTGACCGGGGGTCTGGGGCCGAATGCTCACGCTCTGGGAGTAGTTGGCGCCCATCCTCTTTTTTATAACATAGTTAATAAACCCATCTGGTTCAGTAGGGATTGGAAGTTGGCGGCAACCCGGGTCTTGGGGTGGCTGCTTCGACTCGTGGGGGAAACACGGGCCCAGGCCGACAGGAGGTTACAAGGCAGACGGGCCCTCGAGGGAACCTCCGGGGCCGGGAAGTAGAAAGCTGGTGACGCGCTTGAAAGAAAAAGCGACCCAAGGGAGAAAAGGGCCAAAGCTGGACTGGCCACCAACCGAGCGATGGATCCCGCGAAGGTGGGGAGGTGTTTCTTTAAATAAACCAATGTGAGAGTTTGTGGACGGTTCGAAAAAGAGAGGAATTTATTATACAGGAGCCGACGTGTTACAAAGATCTGATGAGGGAGTTCTAACCGATTCCGGATTACCAGGCGCTTGCAGGGCCGGGTGGAGGAAGGGGACCTGCCGGTCGCCGGCCGCGTGGGCTACGGTTTTGAAAAAAACAGAGGGAGGTGGAACGAAGCAACGGCGGGGCGGGAATTTCCCGCTGACTGCCGGGAGGGCGCGATGGCAGCGGGGATTGGGAAAGTATGGAAAAGGGGGTAAAACATGCTAGAAGGTGGCGAGTATGGTGAAATCGTCCGTACCATATTGGTGATTTGAAGTGGAAAGTGTTTCTGGGGGGTCCAAGGGGGGTAAACTGGGAAAGGGGACTTTTCCCCGACACTAAACCGTGGCGTCACGAGTGAGGCCAGGAGGTCGAGGAGCCTCGGCCGAGAGAACGTGCTCGCCGGGGGGGGTCCCTACCTTTAAGTAAAACCGTCAGAGGGTGGCGGAAAAGACCTTCAGGCCGGCACCGAGTATTTTGGCCGAACAGGGTTAACCATTACCCTTCTTTGTAAGACATCGCGGATCCTGGCTTTTGCGAAAAGAACCTCGGGAGATGTCCATAGTGGGGGGAGCACAAAGGGCCCTTCATCATACGAAAAATTCGTAATGTTCGAATCCGGGCAAAAGAGGACGGAGGACAGAATGGTCTGAGAACGTTTCGCCACAGCAAGGGAAAAAAAAGTTCTGTTAGCAATAAGTGATCATTTTTAGGCTAGCTGAGGGTCCGGTCAAGCTACAGGGGTGCAGCGGAAAAAAAAAGGAATCCGGAATTGTGGTTCACGTCAACCTTCCGGAACTTAACGTTTGGTCAGGGTAGCGGATACCGGGTTATGTCGGGGCCTTAGCTTCTACGAAAAGGAAGTACTGAACAGATTGAGGTCCTAACATTAGGTCCGGCTTAGGACAAGGCGAGACGGTCCGCACACCGGAAACAAAGAGAACGGGCTTAAAAAAATTGCCAACAGGAGGTGTGAATCACTGAGGGCGAAGACATGGGGTTTGCCTTGGGACCTGGCCGAAAAAAGGATGGAGATCGGTAAGACCTCAACAAAAAAACAACGTTGAAAAGAAAGAGCAATAATTGAACTAGTAGGCCACATAAAGCCCCTCAAGTTTCTTTATATGTCATGGCAAAAACAGGGGCCTGATCCACTGGAACGGCGCCCGAAATTTTTGTGAAAAAGTGCGACTGGAAAACAAAAAAAACACCCGGGGTCAAAATGTCTGGCATCTGACGGAGGCCAACTAAGATACACAGGATACCGTTAACGTGTAGCTCACGGCAAAAACGCGCACCAAAGAGCGAGGGCCGGGAAATGCACGGGCTTCCTCACCCGAGGAAAACTCGGCCAGAAAAGGACGATGCAGCTTGATAAGGGGTCTGCCTTCACCAATGCAAAAATCCCAACTAACAGCAATAAAAACGAAATTCCCACCAACGAACCTTCTTTACACTTCTCCGGTTGGACTAACCTTCAGAAAAGCGTTCTCGTCAATGATCTGGACGGATCCAAAGGGAGAAAAGGCATCGCAGGGAAGAAGCTCGATCGGGCTTTGAGTTAATCCACCCGATTTCAGCCGGAAGGGTTCAGTCTAAGGAACCTCGGAAAAACTCTGAAATCCTAGCAACCGTGGTCCAATTAGCCTTGCGGTCGGCCACATAAAAAGGCCGGGACCGAAGGAAGTTACGGAGAGCTCCAACAGGCCTTTACTGGGAAGTCTTAGTAAGTCGGACTGCTGGATACTAAAGAAAAAGCCGGAAGGCCTCGAAATAAAGCATGCAGGAGTGGGACGCCACGGGTTGCGTAAACTTCCGATACCGGGAAAAAGAGGACCAGCAAGGGAAATCACAGGTGGTATTATAAGCAGAACCGCCACGAGACACCTCTCCGAGGTAAAGCAGAAGCCGGCACGCCTCGAAAGAGTCAGCAAAAGAAAGAAGGACATCCTTAATCACATCTCTTCCGAAACCTAACCTGCAACCGTAGAAAGATGTCTGAGACCAACGTACAGTCAGGGGGGAAAGTTAAAAAAACGTCCCTACCGCACGCCCTGCTCAGTTATAGGCTAATCGGTTCACGACATCGGCAGCAAGGCAACCACGTAGGAGATAACCCCGGTAAATCCTAGAGGTCATGAAAAAGGGTCCCCATGATTGACACCCACTAAAAACCCCATCACGGAATAAAATCTGAAGGGGGGGGGGGTTCCGGCCCCGGGCAGAACCTACGTGAGGAAGGGTTGAGCACCTGTGTTACTAAGCGTTCATAACGTGCAAGAACGGGGGTCCTAGGAAGACGGGAGGGTCAAGAAAGGGAGGACAAGAAGGGAAAAAGAACTCCCAGAAGCGCAACCCTACAACTACATCTGCAGACCTCGGCGAAAGAAAACACGGAACCAATCCGGGGGAGGGGCATAATATAGACGGTTCTCAACAACACTTGGCGCCACCATGAGAGTTAGCAGAACTCTCGACCAAGACAAAGGTCAGGTGTCGATCCAGGAAAGATCGCACCGCGTCCCTTGGAGGGCCCTCACGCTGAAACTACTCATGTGTACTCTTAAAAAAGTGGGAACGAATCGTCAGCACATCCTCAATTCGGCTGGAGGATAAGTTTAAGCAGACATCCACCCTTAAACGGCGAACGAAGGGGAAGTACCCGGAACCCAAAGGTGCCCTACATTACTGGCCGGACTTTACTCGAAGTAAGTGCGAGACTCGGTCCAACAAGGGGGGAAAAACAGGAGTTATGAATGGGCCGCGAACAAGGGCATGCCTTAGAAAAGAAGAGTACCAGAAAGAGGGGGACTCTGGGTGAAACTTCTCTATTCGCTTTCGGCTGCAAGGGGGAAAAGGTCACTGGTGTACAATACATAGGGAAATTGGCCCAAAAAGCTAATCAGACTGCCTAACGTATGTTAGAATGTACCCAGTAAACAGGGGCCGGCGGACCGGGGACCACTAAGATCCGATAAGAGGAACCTAAATGACGAAGAAAAGGACCTAGGCATTCTTGAACCGGCGATGTCGCGACGGGAAACCCAAGACGACAGGGGGGGACCTTGACTTTACCAGGAGGCACCTTTCAAAAATTATCGGAGAACTAAAGAAGGGAGGCTCAGTTCCAGCGCCTGGTGGTTTCGCCCTGGGACCTATCAAAGTAAGTAGATGACAGTCTAAAGGAAGACTCGGAAAAAGGGGATCAGCCTAATCCAAATTAGAAATCGAAGAAATATTCTACATAATTGGAGCCGGGGGTACCTAGTTCTAAGCCTGCCTCAGGAACGAAAAGGGCCGCCGTCAGGAAGGAAACTTCTGTCTGCGAGGGAAAAAAAAGGGGTAAAAACAAACTAGAACTTTCCTAACTAGCATTGATTTCCAATTCATGGGAATCGCACGCTGCTGTAACAAATGGCGCAAGGCAAGCCAGGACAAAATTCGAACCGGGGAGTACGGAGAGACATCCATCAATCAACAAAAAATAGGGGGAGAGAGAAGTAAAGTTCCTCTTACGGGAATCTTGGGTGTCTGTTCAGAGTCGGGGTGCAAGAGACCGGTGAGAGAATAATCGGGCAATCAAAGGAGGGTGATAGGGAAATTTAGACGTTAAGAACCCCTGGGCGAAGAGAGTTGCCATTGAAGGACGGCCCCAAAAAGGACTTCAGCCAGGGGAGGAAAGTCGGTCCAATTGATAGGGGATTCAAGAGCGTGGGGAAATGCGCGTAGACGATCAGGTTGATTTCGTCTATAAACTCGGCCAGCTGTGAATGAAAGAGAAGGGGAAGTTGGACATGGACAGGACCCGAGAACTTTGGGGGTTACAAAGTTCGTAGGGTGTACTCCGCCTGGTCTGCGGTGCGCGAGAAGTGGGTTAGCAGGGTGGAAAAGTACCAGGGAAAGGGGAAGGGCGGGGTTGGACTATCCTACGAAACTACTGTGGATCACGGGGAAGTTGGGCCCTATCTATTGAGGGCGAGGAGGGGAAAAAGGTATAGTCCACCACTTACCTTCCGTTCAGCAATACCACAGGGCCTAGGAACCGTGAAAATTACGCTCTACAAGACCTGGAACTATGGGGTGGGGGGGGCCAGGAAAGAAGAGTAAGGTTTCCGCCGGTCCAGACACCATTTTCTTACCAGAAAAAAAGGAAATGCGAGGGAAAGGTGAACCACCCGAGCGGAAACAAAGAATTTTACGCGGCAGGAACGTCCCGTATTAAAGTTAAGCTAAAAGAACGCAAAGTTACGGGGCATTTTTCCGCGACCTCTTCTTCGAGGGCCGAAGGGAGGGAGAGAGGGCAGAACTGAAAGGAATTATGGTGCTGGCAGGAAGTTAGAACTGGGAGAACGTCTTGCCCTTACTTGGGGGGTGGCGGGCTGGAATTATTACGCCGCACTAGCTTGAGTTGCTGCCGATAAGGGGGGAAAAGGTGGGGGAAAACCACTTACGGTCGCCGGTACTGTGGCTTCCTCCAAAAGGGAAGGTTGGCGATCGGAAGATTATGCCGGGACCAGGAAATGTGAGGGTCGATCGCTGACTGCGATGGGGGCGTTCGCCAAGGAAAAGCTGGGGGGGCTGAAAAAAAGGTTTAAACGGAGAACGGGACCCAGAGTTCCTTAGTGGCAGAGGGACCCTTTCTTTATGTGGGTCGTGTTCTAAAAGCGCACGGGAAAAGAGGGGGGAAGGGGGAATTAAACTGGGGAGAAAGAGGTCTCCCCTGTCCAGCTAGGCTCACAAGAATGGGGCCGTCAATTATACGCTGGGGAACAGTTAAGGAAAAAAGGGGGGGGGGTTTGCGACGGAGCCTCCGGCGTATTTGGGCGGCCCTAAACACATACAATCTGAAGCTGACACGAGGAAAGTTGGTGGGAGGGTGGTTCTTGACAAGAGGGTTGTACGGTGGGCACCATGTAGATTTATGGTCCGTCTCCGGAGTGGGAGTATCGCCATGAGTACAGCCTATGGGGAAGGAGAAACCTCTCCGCCGCGGTATGCCCCTTTTAACTGGCTCTACAAAAATCGGGAGAGAGGGTTCAGGGGAGGGGAAATGGAAGCGGGGCCGTCGGGGAACTGCTAGATCAGATGGGAATGCCATCTTAGGGGAGGTGCATGTAAAGGGGCGGGACAAGGCAGGTGAACGTGAAGAGGGGGGGAGGGGCTGGGTAATCTAGCCCATTGTTTAAACCGTGGGGGGATTTTATGGGGGTTGCCAGGGAAGGAAAGAGAAGGAAAGGAGGTACAAAAGGGGACGAACGACCATAAGGAATAGTATTAGAACTCCCTCCTGGGGAGCAGGGTAAGCCGAAAGGTGACCGTCAGGCGGTGGAGCGGAAGGGGGAAAACCATGGAAGGGGGAAGGACAGGGTTTTCAACGGGGAAAAGGGGTACTCTGAGACCGCTGCCCTATTATTAATCTATTAATCCTCCTGGTTTCTTGATCAAGGGGGAAAGAAGCTGTGGCATCGGGGGGGGTTGTAGAAAAAAAAAAAAAAGGGAGAAACTGCTCTGAAGTTGGTCTCTGACCTTCGGCTTCTTTCCGCTGGAAAATAAGTAATAGTACTGTCTTACATAATGGAAAAAGGAGTTCTCGAAGGAGACAACCTGGTTCGGTTCTGTGTGGGGGAGTTGTTTTTAGGAAAAAGGCGTTTTTCTTGAAAACGGTTTAGGGGGGAGGGAAGGGGCTGACGACCCAGAAGGAAGAGGCTCGCGATTCAACGGCAGGTAGTTCAGGTTTTCGGTAAACCCAGGAAGGGAAGCTAGAAAAGGGGGTTTAGTAGATGAGAAGGGGTTTCTTGTTGTGGAAGGAAGCTGAGAACACAGCATTGTTCTGCCTCGGAGCTGTGGAGAAAAAAGAAATGCCAATCTGACGATTTCTCACCGAAACAAGGGGAAGCGACGGGGGGGAGAGACAGAAGGGTCTCGGCAGGTTCTGGCCATAATCAGGCAAGAATTTGGGAGGGAGAGGTGCTACAGCTGATAGAGCGGAATCTCCTCAACAACGGAAAATAAAAGTATAAGTGAGTTCGTACCAACGACAACCAAGAAAGGAGGCGGGGCCACGATAGGTCCAGGAAAAAAACTGTCCGCGTTAAGGCGAAGAGTGGGGGGGTGTTGGAACGGGCGGCATGGTCACTCCGGTAAGCCGCCAAGGAATTTTTCGCCACGAGGGACCATTTGCAACAAAGGCCCGCCGCGAAGTACAATAAATCAAGACAACCTCGGGCCACTACGGAAGACTGGTTGAAAGAACCAGAAACAGGAAGAAAACAGGATCGGTATAATAGGGATCCTGGTACCCCCTCCCCGAACCTCCCAACCGGCACTTAACCGAAAGACCAGCTAACCTTAAGTGACCTGGAACAGGCAGAAAAAGGGAGATCCAAGGGGTGCATGACTCCTTATCTTATGCCTATTCAAGGGTCGACGCTTAAGGAAAGGAAGGGGAGAATGTAGATATGGAAGGGGTGCAGGTTGCCCACCGCCCTATTCTAGTTCCTAGCCGGGAAAACTCGAACTGCGAAAGAAGGGATTTCATAATGCTGCGAAAACACGGGTCTCGATACGCGTCAGGTCAAACTAAGCCTGGCCGGCGTACAGTTAGCGGAGAGAAAAAGAAGGGACTTCCCAGTAGGGGAGTAACGGGATTCTACTGTGAAAAAAACCGAGAATCATTGAGATCTTCATTGCAGAGGAAAAGAAAAAGCGTAGGGGTTAATAACGGGGGACTTACCGGGAAAATCATTCCCTAATTTAAAGCACCAAATCAAAGAATGAAGGAAAAGGCAAAAATATTGGGGAAACTTCTAGGTACAAAAGAACGCAAATAGGACACCTCGTCCGAGGTCCACCTCGGTAGGAACCCTCGGTCCATCAGCCCTCTCAAGATGCCGGGGGGAAAATTAACGTAAAGCCGAAGGTCTAGGAACCTCAGCTACCGTCAAACACCCCAACGGTTCAAGACTGAAGAATGCGGACAGGAGGAACCGGCCATAAAACGCGGAAATCGCACATCTCTTCATTCCTTGCTGACACCGTCATGGGGGGGGGGGGGGGGTGGAGGGGGTTAGCAAATAGTCACCCGAATAACCTTTATAATCCAGCACTTGAAAGTCCCAAATCTCTTACCCACTTATTGGAAACACACAAAACAAAAAAATGAAGGGGGAGAGACGAGGGGGAGGTATGTGGGTTCAGGGGGCCTGGGGGTCACGGCTACGTGTTAAACCATCAAAAACCTGGGACCGGTTACAGGAGGGAGGGGGTAAACAGAGGAGAAGTGGGACGAAAAGGATTCAAGATCATAACGGGAGTCGGCCCCGGCGCTCTCTTCAAATCCCTCCGAGCGGTCGGGTCTCCAAGGTAAACTCCATCAAAGGGGAGACCAAGCGGAGAAATCAGCGAACTCTGCTTCCGTCATACTGAGAGTTGTTCTAAAAATAAAAACAGAGTCCTTTCTAAATTAATTGATCGAGAAAACCTAAAAAGGGCTTTTGGCCTAGACCAGAGGAAAATGGGAAATCTTACAGGTTTTAAAAGGTCCAGTGATCCCTTCGAAAGGAACCGGGAAGAAACAGTGGGGGTAACATCTAGTCAAGAAGACTCTTGCGGGTGCATGAGGCCGAAAAGGACGCCTCAGAACATAACCTTCTGAACTGAAAGGGGAAGGAATGCGAAAGGAAGTCAGAAACCAAGAGGACACCGATTGGACCTCCCATCATATCCTAGTAAGTGAAAAGGAAACTAGGACACCGGGGGGCGTTTGATAGTACAGAGCAGACCGTCCAAGAAGATGCTGAGTTTGAAAGGAAAGAGATTCTGTCGGAGGTGAAAAAGGGGAAAGAGTAATGGCCACATTTGGGAAAAAGGACAATCGCTATGGAAACCTCTGAGGTCTGTCGTACTCGGAGGGCGAACTGTAAGGGAAGCAGGGAGACGAAGGGACAGGAAAAAAAACTTACCGGAGGAGTGACCCGCATATATAGAAAAAAAACGGTAGCTCGAAATACTTTTAAACTCCCACTGTAGTTCTGAAAAAAGAAGATTTCGTAGGAGAGCAAAGGGACAACCCAGACGTACCGGAGTCTTTAGCCCAGCAACCCCCAATCTCGATCAAAAGAAGTACTGTCGGCGAAAATACGGACAAGGGGGAAAAAGGTTGGGGAACAAAGAAACAACCTAGCTGGGAATCGCTGAAAGTGGCCGCGAGCGTTCCGCATATTTGATCTCCATGACATACTAAAAGAGTCCAGGGAAGGGAATATGATGGAAGAAGAAGGGAACCGAAGATCAATGGAACTTCTTGAGAGACCTGCCTTAAGCCACCTACCCAGTTCCCTTATCCTGGAGAAGGAAATAACGTCTAATTTGTCAAAATAGTCCTGCATGCCTGAGAAATACAGGAGGAATTGGGGGGGAAAGAGAGTTCGACGAACAGGAGGAGGAAAGTTTGCGCAAGGCATCCAAAGGAAAATCTGATTTACTGCCCGGAAGAACTCGAAAAAAACCAACCTCATGGGAGGTAATGATATCTGGCGAGGAAGGTAGGAAAGTACCTATGGTTTTTAATTGAGGAGGGGAGAAATCGAAGAGGGAGCAGCCTGCGCGGGGCCAATCCAGCCGGTAGCATTCCATGTCTAATTGTGAAATAACCATGAAGCATATAACATTAAAGGGGGGGAAGGGAGGCTCAGTTTCAGGGACACGCCCTTCAGACCACGTGAGGAAGTGATCTTTCACTATAA
>Ga0179593_1523646_pt1 | contig 10151 bp, 11 predicted proteins | sample CZODoug2_1_08_16_FD_185931 | JGI IMG/M metagenome (GOLD analysis project Ga0179593, IMG submission 185931) | Vadose zone soil fungal communities from Angelo Coast Range Reserve, California, USA - CZODoug2_1_08_16fungal (PacBio error correction) | ecosystem: Environmental > Terrestrial > Soil >...
AGACATAGGGCGGGAGAGAAAAGAAAAAAAAGCAAAGGATTGCCCACAGGAGAGCTTTAATTTGTTCTCCGGGAACCATGCCGTCGCAAAGCAAATACTATCAAGTGCCAAACGCACAATGCTCTCAAAGGGAAGGGAACTTGTTGAACTACTGAGAGGGGGAATGGGGGGTGGGGACTGGGAGGGCATTGGGGGAGAATGGCACGAAAGAAGTGGAACTCAGATTGACCTGGTCTAGAAAGAAAAGCACGCTTGAACATAACGGTACATCCCTGTATTGAAAAGGGTATTGGACCGCACAAAAAGAGGGAGGGGAGGAATTAATTCTGGGGAGCATGAGAACCAGTAAGGTGACCCTTTGAACCTGTTTTCCGAGGATTTATAAAACCCTGAAGACGCCCCGTTAGTGGGGAAAAAAATAAAAGGGTTGGGCAGGTCAAAATTGTACTACACTGGAAGAAAGTGAAAGTGCCCCTATTCTTCGTCGAAAAAGCCAGTACCGGGGGGGGGGGGAATCGGGGCTCTTGAAAAAGAACACTCCCTAACCCCCAACCCAGCACGATTAATCTGCACTCCATAATACGGAAAGGAGGAAAACGGCTTACGAAATTTGCTAAGGAAAAAGGAATACGGCCGGCCTGAGAAGAGGGATCCCAAACCAAGGGGGGCGATTTCCTCTATTTACTTTAGAATGGCAGGTGAGTTGCGCTTCCTCGGGAATAATAGAGAGAAGTCAATAGGGTTTCCCGAGTAAGATCAGAGAAAGGGGGAAAGGGGGTCACGGGGGGAGTTTCGGGTGAAGAAGATCACTGCTCGAAGTGGTCTATCAAGTCGAACGGCGTTCCCGGCTGATAAAAAGGGGGAGAAAGGAAAAGGGACATGCCAGCAATTCCCTGTGTGAAAACGGTTAGAGTACCGACCTGCCAAAACGGAAGGGAAATGCGCCTGGGAAAAGTCTGAATGATCGGGCATGGATCCTGAAAAAAAAGAGTGGCAAAACGAAGGGAGACTCCGAATAGGGGGACTTCCTTCGAAGCTCGAAAAAGAGATTCAAGTTGCAGAGCGCGGCTCCGGTGAAGGCAAAACGAACGACCTTTTATCCGCATCATCACACAAAAAAAATGATCGGGCTATCGGCGTGGGGGGGAATTAAGAGGAACGGGGGGATTTATCTAAAGAGGGATATACAGCAAGAACCAAAAACCGCAACGTCGTTGGGGAACGCCCGCCGCTTCGAAAGAAACTGACATCGCAACGGGCCATCCAGGAAGGGCGCGCTTATGCGTTCCTCCGCCAGACTCAAAAGGGACCTGAAGGGGCAAGACCGCAAAGAAAAGCCCCTGCAAAGTCGATTATAACCCTAACATTCAATCGGGGACCACTGCAATTACCGCAGAATCCTAGGTAACTACATTCAAGGAGAGAATGGGTCGGAAACCGGTATATAGGCAAAAATGATCGATCGGAAAAAAATCCGTGCGTGAACTCAAATTGAGCTCTTGAGGCAAGGAACCAAAAACGACTACACCAAATGAAAAAGAGGAAAGGAGGAAAGGGTGCTATCGAAGGAGGTGAAGACGGCTGCTCGAGGGAGCAAAACTCACAAAGGGCACTAAGACAACCCGGCGGCGGACCGAGTCTAAGGCATCCGGGGAGGGGGGAACGAAGCTAGTTCCGCACTTGAGCCGAAACCATTGGAGATTAAGTTCGAACGCAGATCGCAGAGGGGGAGGGAAGGAGGGTGAGCAAAACTGAGCGACGTCCGAGCAAGACTCTAGGTGCCTAAACGCGAGGCAGTCTAAGGGAGCCAGCGTGACGGGCGAGGACAAAGTCGGAAGAAAAACCTACAGGTAGGGGCAACTCTGCTAAAAAGTGTGTAACTAACAGTGACGTATTTGGAGGTGTTTCGAAAAAAAAAAGGGCGAAAGGTTTGGTCTTTTGCCGGAACCGTGAAGAGGGGGAAAAAAAAGGACAGGCCGGACCCAACCAGATGAGGGTCTGCTTAGGGATGGAAGGCGCAAGTCGCGTCCGTCACCAGGGGCAAGTCAAAATGAAGGGGTAAGTCTTGGGCATAGATCTGTGGGAAGTCCTGGGATCAAAGCTAGGGGAAAAGCAACCGGCGCTTACCTGCCCTTTCCGGGCAGCCCCAAGTGGCAAACATAAAGAAGGAAAAGGCTCACGAGAAAAAGTATTCAACCAGTGGCCATCTGGGAAAATCAAGCTACACAGATACGAACCAGCGGGGGGGAACTCTTCACGAAGTAGAGAGGGATACCCAATCTCCCCGTGGTGAAGTGCGGGCGCAGTTTATAGCAGGGGAAGGGAGGGGAGAAACCAATCGGATGTCATTGCTGAGGGTCATGTTACCCGCTCGAAACACGCCGCTACCCTGAAGTGCGGAGAAAGTGGGGGACCAGGGCGATTGAGTGTAAGGAGATCCGGGGACGAAAAAACCTTTGACTTTGCTATCGGAAAAATGTAACTCTTGGACGCAAAGACAATCAACAAGATCGTTACACGCCAGCTGGATCGATCAACAAAAAAAAAAGGAAGGAGGGAAAATAGGCTAGACCTCAAGAAGAGGGGGGTGGGGGGGGCTTCGTTGGTGCGAAAAACGAAAAGGAAAGGTGGAAAAACTTAACAGTTGGGGGGAGGGCCCTACTTGGGGGAAAGGACTAAAGCTAAAAATCGCACGGGGTTCAGGAGAATAGAAACAACGGTTGGGGGGGTGGGCCTCCTACGGTATCTGCGAAGACTGTGTCCAAAGAGGACAACATCACAGGGTGCAGGCAATTTGAATCGGAATCCAGAAAAAAAAAAGGGCAAAGGGAGATTGGGTTTAGGGCAAGATAGAAGAGAAGCAGAAAACCACGATGGTCGCGTGGTGAGAAACAGGCTTTCAGAAAAAAAGAGTGTGAAAGGGCTGCCTACGGTTCTATTTGAGGCCCTGTAAAGGGAAGGTATGTGTTGGCAATTGCATGGGGAATGTCTGATTGGGGGGGGAAATTGCAGCCGTGTGGCAAGGAGAATCTATACAGGCCGACTTACATCTTTTATCCGTGGGAAAGGAAGAGGAGGGCGGGCGAGGAAGGAGGTGCACTCTAGAAAGAAGATAGGGGGGGGGTGGTCCGCACCCCATCGGAGATGTAACGAAAGAAGGGGAAAAATCGAAGGGGTAGAAAAAAGTGGACAAAACCAATCCTTCATTGGGTGACAAACTTTGTTCAGAGGGGAAACGGGTTCGGTGGAAAGGGAAAGCCGAGCCCTAAATCAAAAAAGTATTCCGGGGCGGGGGCGAGGCAAGGGAGGCTTGCGATGGGGGAACGGGAGAACGCCGTCGTCCAAAGAACGACAGAAAAGAACTGCTTCGTACTGGAATCTCCCGAAGGGGGTTTCGTGCTCAATCTGATAAGACGGACTACGGTAAGCAAGAGGGAGAGACTTTCACTTCGACCTGCGGAAAGGGCAGGGGAAATAAGTCTCGTCGAGCACTGAAAAGAGGGAGGAATAGCTTGAGCCTTCCGATGGAGCGTAGCGTGGGAAGGGTAGCAAATGGGTTGCTTTCCTTAATAAGAGACCAGTGGAGTTTAGTCACTAAAGATAGGAGAAGGGTGGGTTGGTTGTTTGGGGGGGGGTGTTGGGTTTTTTGTTGTTTTTGGTTTTTTGGGGGTTGGTGTGGGGTTTTGGGGTTTTTTTTTGGGGTGGTGGGGGGGTTTTTTTTTTTTGGGCCTGACTCTCTGCCGAAAGCGCAGGGAAAGGGGTGGGGGAAAACTGCAGGACGTCTATGTGGATTTAGTATGACAAGCGGGGACAGGATTTAGAGGAAGGCTGGGAAGAACAGCTGTGTAAGGGGCACGAGGGGGGTGCAGAGACGTTGTGAAATACCTGCCCGATGTCAAGGCGGGGCCAAATCATGAAGCTTAAGGCATTGAAGGCACGATTCAGCTTACTCGTTTCTGGCATGGGGAGGGGCATGAAAAAAAACACTGAACTTGGTGGGGGAGGTCTTAGAGTACCAGAATAGGATTGAAGCCAGAGGGAAAAAAAGTCCCGCCGGCGAAGAGCAACCACACAACTTGAAAAAAAGGGGGGTAGGTGCTCCCGGGCTAAGGGCTTAAGTATACCAGGAGTGACGGGACTTGACGAGACTAATCCACGGAGGGGGAAATTAGGTCATACGATCGCTGAAACTTAGAACGGGATATGGGGAAACAGAAAGAGGGTTTTCCAGCAGAGGGGGGTATAAGTAAAGGCCGATCATCAATGGTGACCAGCGACCTCAAGCGAACCTGGAGTGCAAAAAACGTCTTTGAAACATGATTTGGCTCTTTAAAGAGTGGAAAGCGGTGTGGGAAGAGATGCACCGGGTGACTATGGGGAAAAAGGGGAACTAATCCTTCGAGCGTGACGGGAGGAGTACACAGCAGGAATAAGGCTTCTCGATGGTTAAAAAAGACAATCAAGTCAGGCAATTCAGGAGAGGACGAAGGCGATCTCGTCGGCAAGCGCAACAAGACACTCAAAAAGAGCTCAAGCACAAGACGGGATCTCCTGATTATGAAGGAGCCGTTTCCCGGCGGGAGAGAAAGTGGGAAGGTCGAAGCCGTAAATCCAAGGTAGGGAGGTAGTTCGCTCAAAGTTGGTGGAGATTCTTATGGTAAGAGACCGGGCGACCCGTCCCGGCGGCACAATAGGAAGGAACGAAAAGAAGTGTGTAATTCCGAATGACAAGGACAGTAGAATGAAAGTCAAGGGGGGCGGAAATGCATTAAACTGGGGCTAAAGGGGTTTTATAAAGAGAGAATGGTGGGCACACGAAAAGGGACGAACGCGAAGCACCTGAAAGACAAAAAAGGAGGGAAACCAAAACCGATTTGACGGCCACCGACGGAGGGAAAAGGATGGAACTTTCATGTTTTGGATCCTCAAAGGAAAAAGAGGGGGGATACCCCGAAAGAAGAACTTTCTTGTGCCAGGGGCCAAAAAAATTAAAGAAAGGTCCAACAAGCAGCAAAATCTTCCAAAGGGGAGGTCAAAATCGAGCTCGCCAGTTGTTGCGGTGGCACGGGGCACGAGGTCGTGCTGGCAAAACTTCTTGAAAAAAGGAAAGCTATACGAAGCATTGAAAAAAAGGCCTTTGCGTGCTCGCCAGATAAAACCTGCTTTACATAAGGCAGGTCGCAACAAAGGAGGAATAGAAGATTGAAAAAAGGGGATAAAGAAAAACAGAAAGCCCCGATTGCCACAGAAGGGGAGGAAGCTTTCAGGGTTGTTCCTCACGAACCGCGTCGCACCGCAAGACGAAAGAAGACCACCCAGCGGACACACATGGCAGAAGATTTTCGAAGGTACCACGAAAAGTTGCAGAGGGAGGGGGCCTGTGTAGGTCTGGGACTCAAAAAAATGCACTAAAGGGGCCGACGTTTCCTGAAGGGAAAAATGCCTGTACGAAGAAGAAGGTCAAGGAGGACATCCCGTTCCATCACGGTAAAAAGGGGGGAGGGGGAGTCACAGAGGCGTCGGGGAAGAGGTCTAGACTCAAAACCATTCGCGTTCAGGCCCTTGGCCAAACCTGTAAACTGAAAGTACTTCGGGAAGGGACGGGGAAGGACGCCACAAAAACCAGGACTTGGGAATGGGAGGAAAAATTCGGAGAAAAAAGGCCTCGAGACTGAACACGACGAAAAGGAGTACGGTACTGAGAAGGAGGGGCGGGGGGGAAAGTCTTCTACGACATATCCCCACCCAGATCAAGAACTCTTAATCTGAGGAAAATTAATGGGCTTGAGAAAACTGCCCATGCTCTCAATATCAAGCTGGCGCATACGAGTCTGAATAAAAAAATCAGAAAGAGAGGGTGTGGGGGGATGCTTTCCCTCGATTCGCAGAGGGAGTGGGGGAAAATCTTTGTCGATAGTCTTCAATAGGAGAAAGAAGCAAATTATTGTGAAAGGGGGAAAACCTCTCTCTACCGCAATGGGTGAAATAAAAAAACTGGAGAAATTATTGACGTCATCAAAGGGCAAAGCGTTCCCGGAGTGAAAAACGATCAACTGCTGAAAAACAATTAAGGGTAGGGAAGCTGCGCGGGCAAGGCACTTGAAGGGGGAAAAGGCGCGGGCGTCACACATTAGGCGAGGGCCGATATCCGGAAAACTGAGTTCAAAAAAAGGAAGGAAGCCCAGGAAAAAGCCGTGGAATTTCAGAATCAGAGACGAAAAAAACACCGAAGAAAACAGTGGAGGATGACGAGGAGATCAAGGCGTCTTCCTACTCCTTTCGCGCGACTCATCCCAAAAATCTGGTAGGAAATCTGGAGGTGTGTTACCGCGGCCGGGCATTGAGAAGAAGGAGGGTAGGGCAAACGCGAAAATGCGCTCATTCGGGAGGTAGGCGCCCCGCTCGAACGTACTACGGAAGAGCCAACTGGCTCCATGGAGAGACGGAGATTCATGGCATGCAGCCGCCATGAAATGACAGGCGGGGGGCAAAAGACCGCACCCGGAAACTGACCAAGGAAAAACGATGATCAACGCTACTTCTAAATAAAGGGAGGGGGGAACACTGGGAGGGGGGAGAAATCCAAGGCCTGGGGGGGACCCAGCATTGAACTACAGAAAAGGAAGGAGGACGTCGGAAACCGGAGATGTCATCAAAAAAGGAACAGAGTGTCATCGTGCCGCGTTAAACTCACAACTGGCTCTTGCATACTGCAAAAGCCAATTCTCCTGCAGGAAAGTCGAGTTTCTGGGGATCTATCCGGTATCCTTCAACGAGGAAAGGGTTCTCAGCACTGTTCTTCAGCTAAGGAACCGGAGAGGAAAATCGTACAGCTACTGGGAGGGGAAGGAGATGAAGAAGAAGAACACATGGCTGTAAGTATCTGAAAGCGGGGGGCTTAGGGGAAAAAGTTCGGTGGAGCGGCTTCCTCGGAAAATATCAGTGTCTCGGTCCGTCAGAGGAACGGCCGAGGACTATCGCTTGAGTTACGGGCGAGGACCCGTCGCCCCGAACAACGGGGAAGTATCAACTCTTCCGCAAGTTTGGTAACGACAGGGGGTGGGAAATGGTGCTAAAAAAAAAAACCCTGCGAAGGAAGGATTTTCTTGATCACAGAGGAAGACAAAGGGGTGCGGTATGAGGGGGTGGCACTGGGGAATTGCAAGCGCAAAGGAGTCCTTAACCTTCACGGAAAGGGAAAGGCAGGGGTCGCATATATAGAATTTCCGTCAGGCGCCAAGCGTATGCATATCCCCGAAAAGAGAAACAGGAATTGCCCTGTGCCGCCCAATGCCCCCCAGCGCAAAAGGGACTTCCAACTCGAACCTCAAAACATGCATCTGGTAAATTGGGAAGATACCACGCGGCACCCAGAGGGGTTCGCTCAAAGAAGTAAAAGAAGGCAGACCCCAAATCGCAGGGGGGGAAATTCTGATAAATCAGGGGACTGGAGGGACGCGACCAATCGGATGGTTGAAGCGGGACAGAGCACTAACCGGGGGAAGGGAGGAAAATTGGGTAGAGTTCGAAGTCCAGTGAGTATTGGGGGGGGGGGGGAGGATCAGGGTCAAGGGCGTGGGCGAAAAAACGGAACTTTGTTGGGCAGAAGTCCAAAGACGCGTAAAACCAAAAGCCCAATCCAGCACCCATGTAGTTGAAGCCATCGGGATCCCCAAACACTTAATTGGGGGAGGAAAGGGATGATAACCTGGAGTAAACGGGGGTGCAGGGGGGATTTGGAGTCTGTAAGAAATCAGGATGGTACCTGGGACCGCTAAAACGGGGCCATGAACCAGGGAAGTGGATCTTCAGGGAAATCGCACTGGTCACTGAAGATAACATGAACAACCGAAGGTGGAAAGGAGGAAGGGATGAAAAAGCAGATCATCACCGACGATTGGGTCGCTCCGGCAAAGGAAAAAAGGGAGATATAACAGAAATCACCAGGAAAAGAGATTTGGTATTACGCTAATTATACACGAGGGCTTAAGAAGAGGTAGCAAAAAAATGGGAAAAGGGAAGTTTCTCTACGTTGGGGAAGGGGTGAAAAAGGAGTGTATGTTGTTTACTTTTGGGAGAGGAAATGTCAAGGAGCTCCAGACTCCCAGGGAGGATGGCGGGTAACTGCAATCGATAATAGACAACAAAACGAGCAGAACATCGGCTGCTTGCCGGTGAAGAAAAAAAAGGGGCGGCGGCGATTCGTGCGAGAAAAACATAAGAGGGAAAGTGGTTTTCCGCACCCTTTTGAGGGAACGCCAAGAAGGAAACAATAGGGAGTCCCTTTTCGGACAACATTTCATCCAATCTGAAAGGGGTATTACAAACGTGGGGAAGGGGCAAGAGTTTGTGAAGTAAAAAACGGGTTAGTTCTACGGGAGGGCAGCTAAAGTCCCGAGAGCGCCGTAAGAGAGGACGTGTCAGATGTCCCGGAACCTGAAGATTTAAGGCAACAGGAAGAACCCCGACTTCACACCAGGAGACAGACAGGGCGAGAGTCGCCGAATCATAAAAGCTGCGGAACAAAGCAGAAAACATCTTTGCTTGCTACTCAGAATCCAGGTGGTAAAGGGAGGCTGATCAATGGAGCCATGTTGTCGACAGGGAGGAGCATACTAGAAAATCGGCGAGAGGCATACCGAATGAGGGGCGGAACTCATTGTGGGGCTTGGGGGGGGGAGGGGGAAAGTCAAGCTCGCCAGTTGGATTAAGGGAACTTATTACACGCTCGGGGGGGAACGGGGAAGTTCCAATTTCCTACGTCTAAAAAGCAGTTCCTTGTAGTTGACACAAGGGAAGTCGATGGGGATGGGAAGTGCAGGAAAGTCCCGGAGTGGGGAGAGGAGGGTATCTCGCTTCAGGGAAGGACGCGGGTGGGATCTTAGGAAGGGTCTTATGGAGTCCAAAAGAGGCGCGTCCAAGGGGGAAGGACGACATGGCAATATAAGAAGGGGGAAGGGTAGGGAGCGGCTGAGACCTAAAACGTGGAGAGGGAATCGGATGAAAAGAACTCCAGCCTAGAACATTCCCCGGCCTTAAACCTATCAGACACAGAGCATGATGGGGAGGAAAGGAAAAGGGCACCGGAAGGACTCTGCGAGTCGAGCAAAAGAGTTGAATCTTAAAATGTCTAAGATAAAGTAAAATGAGGAAAGTGGGGGGCGGCTGCCTTGTTTCAGCGAGTTTTGTAAAACGAGAAAGGACAACGAGCACAGGGGTCCCTCAAAAGAAGACCTCAAAAAGCTTGGGGGAAAGACGAGGGGATCCACTGGAGAAGGCTAAAAAAAATGGGTCAGTGGTAGATCTGCAGCAAGGCTCTGCCGTGAATTGGGGGGTGTACTCACTTCGAATGACTGGGGGAGGAGGACACAAACTCACTCCACTACCGAAGGGCGTAAAGTCTGCGGAGGGCAAAAAGCAATAAGGCAACCTTCGCTCTACCCCTCCGCGAAGCGCAGGGGGCCAAACCAGCAGGAAAAAGAGGGGCCATCGAATTAAAATAGCCCCCAAAAAGCCTTCGGTGATCATTAAGCCGCGCCAGGGCCGGCAGTTAAGAAGCCTTAAAACTTGGGAATCCTTATTTCGGGCGGGCCAGATTTTGATGCTGGGTTGGTCTTATTTCTTCAGCGGCTTAAAAAAACGAGCGGCTTCGCGAATAGACGGGGGGGCAGTTACGAAAGTATAGGGGAGTCCGACAGGTTTAACCCGCATAAGGAAAGGAAATGGGGGAGGGTGGCGGGACAATACTAGGGAGATCAGGGGTATAAAAGCGGGGGGGAACACGAATGGCTAGGAAAGGATTCTGCCGACCAAGACCAAGAGAAATCCGGGGCCCAGATTCATAAATGGGCAAGGTGAGGAACGGGGAACGTTCTGTCTTAAGCTTTTGAGTAAAGGCACTCTAGGACTGCGAGGTAATTCCTTTCAGTGTCCTTGGGGGGGAGGAACCAATGCCCGACCAGGAAACCCAATCGGCCCGGAAAGGACTGAAAAACCAAGGCCGGAACGCTACGTGGTTGAGGGGGGACAGAGGGTTCGTCTCGTCTTGCTTGCAACGAGGGGGGAGAGGGGTTTAACGTTTTAACCAATCTCCCTTAACCGATTTTTTGAAATCATTCCTGGAGGGGTCTGCTCGCCATCTAGTCTCCACT
>Ga0179593_1527159_pt1 | contig 10151 bp, 6 predicted proteins | sample CZODoug2_1_08_16_FD_185931 | JGI IMG/M metagenome (GOLD analysis project Ga0179593, IMG submission 185931) | Vadose zone soil fungal communities from Angelo Coast Range Reserve, California, USA - CZODoug2_1_08_16fungal (PacBio error correction) | ecosystem: Environmental > Terrestrial > Soil >...
ACAGTAAGTAATCTTAGCAGGCCGCCCGGTCTGCCATGGGAAAAGGTACTGGGTGCCTCTCGATAGGTGGGGGCCCGTGCCGCGCACCTCTTTCCCAAAGAGGCAGGATCTTCTGGTTCTGAGAATGTCGACGACTTTATAAAAAAAAAATTCACTAGTGCGGATCACAACCTCGCAACACGAACTCAAAAACTCTCATCAAGCTGGCTACCTCCGCCAACTGCCCTCTGGTAAGGCAAAGCCGCGAAATCTTGGAGGGCGCACAAGAAGAAGACGGTTTCCTCGCAGCGATGGGCAAAAAGGGGGGGAAGCCAGCTCTGCTGGAACATCCAACGCGGCACGTTGACTGAAGGAGAATCCAGGGGGGATGTCAGAATGAAAAAGCAAGGTCGATCAAAATCACCCTCTTCCTCCTGCCGCGGAAAGAACCGACAGACCTACCGAAATCGAAACAGCAAAAAGCGGGGTCTACAAACCAAGAGCCTTCAAACAGAATCTACAGTGCGGGAAGCAAACGAAGGGTCTTCATGTAGCGGAGGGGGTGTCGAGCCCGAAAACCTGTTTCCAAAAGGATTGCAACAAGAGGGAAGGGGTTCCACTTGAGGTAACAAGACCGCAGACGCGCTTTCCCAGGACCGGCAACTCGAGGGGCATCGACTAATCTTCGTCAGGAAAAAACAGGAAACCGAGAAAATGAATTGGAGGGGGGGGCTTGGGAAAAAAAAGGCGGATGTAGTGGACTGAACCTCTGGGAAGGGAACTTTGGACAGGGGGGGCTTTCGTTCAAAAATTGGGTGCGCGGTCCCTTGGTAGAGGTGAAGAAAGCGGCGACGCACATTCAATCTTAGGATAGCCCAAAAAACAAAGAGAATAATCCGGGAGTAAGACTTGGCGCTCAAAAATGCAGATGGAGAAAAAAAGGGGCTTTTGCCGGTGATCTACCAAAAGGGGAAAACACAGGAGTACCGAAAAAAAAAATAGCGGGTCTCATCTATGATGGAGGGGGCAGAACAGAGGACACGGAAAGATGGTGGTGGGGCTGGATGATTGTACTCCCGAAGTCTAGAAAAATGTGCGGAAAGAGACAAATAAAGGAAGTAGGAGGCCGGGCACATCACAGGTTCGAACGAAAATCCCCAGGGACCACGCATTAAGGAAGGAACTCACCGACTAAAACAGCGGTGTGCAAGCCAGAAAAAACATAGAGGGTCTCGGTGAAATTTGGATCAACAGGCGGGAGTCCGATATGGCCCTCTGAAGTCAACTCTTGGGGAAAGAGGGGAATAGGGAGAAGGGGAAATGGGGAATCGGTTACCGGTATCAGCTTGTAACCGAAAGCGTTCTGAAATCAAAACTCTCTGAGCCGAATACAAGGTAGATAACCAGCACTGGGCTAGGATGGGGACCTGAAAGAACCTTGGAGGGTAGGAACCGGGCTGGAGGATATCAAAGATGATCGGTAGAAAGTGTAGGTGATTCTACCGTCGGGGAGTAGTGAGTAGAAGCGCATACATCGCCCGTAAAACGAGAATTAATCACGGGGCCTTCATGCCTCAGGAAAGGCTGGAAACGCCGAGCTGGAACTGGGGGGATGACAATCGTCTTCGAGAAAAGGAGGATTCGGGGGGCTAAAGACTTCTGGACTCGAAAATAAAGCGGGAAGGGGGGGCTGAGGGGGACAATAATGAGCAGAACATTGATGATCGGGCAATGCTTGAGAGGAAGTGTCGCAACGGATGGTACGGTTGGGGACCCGTGGGTCTAAAAAAATAGTTCGGACAAGGATGAAAACGGGGGGGGCATCCTGTGCTTAGAACTGGCACACCTGGTAAATTAATCCGATAGGCAAGGAGGATAATCATGTGGGACTGATAGGAAAGTCGATCACTACCTTTCAGTAAAAATTGTCGGTGTGGGCATGATGGGCAAAAGGGGGGATTGGGAGAGAAAACCGAAATGGGATGAACTCAAAGAAATAAAGGGAAGTGGCGAAGTTTTGGAAGCGGGTTGGGAGAGCTTAGGGATTTCGAAGACTGAATGGAACAACGGGGGGAAAGAAAGAGGAGGGCCAAACGGGCTGCGCGCAGGGGGGGGAGGGCGCACTAACACAGTTTAAAAAAAACGTCTAGGAGGGCTGCCTCTACTCAAGGAAAATACGATCGAAGGTGTGTCCTATCGCAATCACCAATTTTTGGGAGGGCGGCTGGATGCGCGCTGGAAAGGGCCGTTTTCAAACGAATCAAGGGAGATCCCGTAGGAGGGAGAGAGCGGGACTTTAGAATGTCCGATGCTGAACTTAACACAGAGAGGGGCAAAAGGGGCCATATGTCGTCGAAGGGTTGAAAATGAGTAATGGAACGTGCGGCGAGATGACCCCGGGAAACGGTCAGGGTTGCTAGTCGGGGTTCGGGCTTGAGGGGAGGGTCTGATGTAAAATTTACAATCAGAGAAATCGCAAGGAATCGTCTACGATTTGTGTAGTGAAGGGGAGAGGTTAGAGCGATGGGAAGTCGCCGAAAAAGGCCGTGAGGTAGAAGCGACGAAAAAAAAGGGTAATTCTAAAGGGGAGCAGCAGGAAACGAAACGCAAGGAACTATTGGATCAGGCTTGGAATTCGATCGCAAAGGGGAGGGTCGTTGAGTTCGGGCCAAGATTATTCCATGGGAGAAGGAGATTTTAGGAAGTGAAGGGGTATCAATGCAGGTCGAGGGGAAGGAAAAGAGTTCTACTACTAGAGGAAATTACCCTTCTTACTCCAGGGATACCGTCTAAGACAAAAAAGCCAGGGAAAACGAAAAGATTCGGGGATTGTCGACACAAGGCGGATTAAATGAGGAAAAAGAGACGCCCGAGGGGGGGGTCCGTTCGGACTAGTTTCCATTCGAGGGGAGACACATTGACTTGTCGATTAAAAAACCAGGGATATCTCGCCCAAGAAGATGGCATGCTTGCGCCAAGCACATCCAAAAGCAAAATGCGAAAAAAATCAAGGAAAGAAAGTCATGATGCTCCAAAAATCCCTGCTTGCGATAGGAAATGGGGAAGGAAAGAGAAAGCCGGCGTCCTGCGGTCGTTCACAAACCGCACTTGACTAGCAAAAGGTTCTCGAGGGGAAAAAAAGGTCGTGAGCTGTGGCTAACGGAATTGGTCACTGCGACTTAGATCTCTCTAAAAGAAACGACTCACAAGCGGCGCCCAGCTTGGGCGCTGCATGAAGGAACTTTTAAAAAAAAAAGACAACAGCACGCCTAACGAAGCGGGGGGCCCTTCAATAACATGTAAGGGAATGTGCTCAGAGTTCCATGAGAACGGAAAAAAAGGAAAGGAAGTAAGAATTCTTCCGACGTTCTATTGACCAAACACAGCATCGCAATGCCCTGCGCCACAGCCTCGCCCTACGAAACCAGCGGAAAGCCGGAGGTCGGGACGGCAACCGAAGAACAGCAACCAGCGGCACCTGCGGCCGCCAGCCAGGAAAACAGAAAGGGGGAGTGGCCTGTCTTCCCAAGAAAACTCGGGGGGGAAACTAAGGAGGCGCCGCCGCAAAACCGCGCGTGCGCCCCGCCAAACACCTTGGGAGAACAAAACCCGATGTGGTTTTTTGGCTAATCACCAACGTGGGGAATGGGATCGTCCCAAGCGCGGATAATGCGTTCCACGAACAACTTCGCAAACTGCCAGTTGGAAAAAAAGGGGAGGACCCGGCGTCGTCACCTGGCTGCCGGAAAACGCCCAGAAGGTAACGATTGGTGTGAAAATCGGAAATAAAGGTTACCCGCACAAGACTCAAAAGCATCCGGTCCTTATAAAATAAAACCATGGAAGTTGGGGCAGCGGTGGCGCCTCCGAGAACCCCACACCGGGGGCGAGTGAGGTGTTCTCAAGAATGGACGGATACAAACCGATAAAACTAGGGGGAGCGCGCAATTCCTAAAATGAAACAGCACTCATTCCAGCTAAGAGAGCGAAAATGAGTTTCCACTCTCCTCAACACTGATTGAGGCCAAGAAGAAGAAATCAGATGTCGCTACAGAGCAGGGCAGACGCAGCTATCTTGGGTAAAGCCAAGGAAACGGCGGGGCACACCAACAGAAAAGGGGAACTTGGTGCCTGACTAGGTACCGGGGTGTTTTTAAAGGGACGAATTCCACCCAAGGCGTTAAAAAGGCGGGGTAGAAAATTACACCCAAAAAGGAAAAAGAAAGAAGATACCGCCAAGAGAAAAACAGCCCTCAAAAAAAGAAAGTCCAGAAAGGGCGGCAGTGCGGGCCGAAATCCACCGAGGGGTCTTAAGGTATCTTGGGTGAAGGAGTTGTACTCGTTAATTCAACAAAGCCGTACCAGGCCATCAAAATAAAGGAGGGAAAAGGCGATTTCAACAAGCCGCATGGAATGGGTCAACGGCTCTCTCAAAATGTCAACTAAAACCGGGGGGGGGGGGGACAAAAAAGGGGAAGAGACGGGGGGAGGGTTGAGGCTCCGGGGGACGTATGTATGACTGCCAGACTGATTTTTTAAGGGGGGGTGTTCGAAAGGTTCATTGTTAACGGGGGGGGGGGGGGGGGGTAAAGCCGGGGGAATGAGTCAATCTGGTGGGCGAAGCAGTCTCTCACAGAGTACGGCCCCGCATTCACCCAAAACCAATCCGGTACTTATAAGGGGAACAGGGGAATAGATGATACAAAAAGTAAGGGGGGGATCTGGTTCCTAAAGGGGAAAAAAAGGAGTATTGGAAAGAGGCAAAAAAAAAAAGGCCCCCCAGCAAGGGGGAATATAGGGACAGGATTGACAGGGACACGTACCTTATTAGGGAGGGGACGGTCTTTTTATTTGGATAGCACAGTCGAAACGCCGAATCCTCTTAAAAAAAGCATTGAGAGGACTTGAGGCGGCACACCTCAAAAGAAAATTGGTCGTATAAAGAACAGCGGTATTCCCTTGGCAAAAGGGAGAAAAAAAACTTCCCACCCGCAATATTGGGGAGAGGTGGGGGGGGGAGCGAGCGCTCGTAGTACAGAGGGGATCTTACATAGGACGGAGCCGAATGTGTTGCAATCGGGACAAATTTTCCAAAGTTTAATGAAAGAGAACAAATTCTTCGACAAACTCCGTAAAGGAAAAACAAAAGATTCGATCTGGGGAAGAAACCAGGAAGTTTCTGAAGGGCATCTGGAGGGATAAAAGATGGTCTTTCAGAGAGCTTGAGGTTCGTCTCTGTTTAGGGGGGGGGGGGGGGTGTCGTAATTTCAGTAACCTCAGTAAAGATTGTGTTGCCTTTGATGAAAGGAGGGGACTCAACAAAACGGCCTTCAGTCAACGGGATATCTGCAAGTGCTGCTTGCAGTGGAGGGACCTCCTCCTATCCGGAGTTTTTGGGATTGCCCCAATCTGCAGGGGAAACTTCAGGAGGGGGGGAGGAGAAATGAGATGATCTGGAAGGGAACACAACAAGATGGGGGATTATTTTTCCACTATAAAAAGGGTAGGCGGGTAAAGTGGAAGGTATAACGGTTCTCAAGGGGTGGTATCACTTGTACGCGAAAAGGGGAGTGAGGACCCCGAAGATGACCCGGGGGGGGGCCTTTGAACGGGGAACCACCTATCGCGAGGAAAACCAGGAAGAATGCCTATAAAACTGGGCTAAATTTTATATTGTCGATGAAAAAAGAGAACTAAGAGCACCGCAATACAAGAGGAAAGGGGGGGGGGGTTCATTCGCAAGAAGGATATCTCACGCGCCATGTTATTAAAGAAAGGGCAGGGACTTAAGTGGGAAAGGCAAAAAGTAGAAAAGAAGGAGAAAGGGGGCCTCCTACTGAAGTACGAATGAAAGGCATGTCAAACAAAAATCTGCGTAGCAATCGGGGAGAGGGAGAACACTAATGCTTCGGTAAAAAACAGCAATCGATAGAAAGTTTGGAAGGGTGGTGAATCAAAAAGGAGGAGGGATGGGGCGGCTGCAAACTGACTTTATCTACACCGAGCGGGCGAAGGGCGATCCCTAGGAGACGAAAAAAAAGGCACTGGGGGGCAAGAGCACGCCGGGAGCCATGCCAGGGGAGGCACGGCAAATCGACTTCGTTGGGGAAAGGGGAGAAAGAATTGGAACGTTTCCGCGAGGTGAACGGAGGGGAATGGGGGGGAGCTTTCCGGTGCACGTAGGGCGGTCTGGGGCTCTGGAGGCCGGGGACAAGAATGGGATCGCCTCTTCACAAGAAACAGGGGGTGAGAGAAAGGTCTGCGCAGATGGGAGAGGAGAAGAAAAAGTAGGTTGCAAGAACAGGGGGCGCTAACTTACAAAGTAAAGAAAACCTGAGAAGTGGGCTAAGCAAGTGGAAAGGCGAACGAGAACGGTCGGACCTCAATTTATGCAAGGCTGGGATAGGGCGGGGGCGTATCATCAAGGGAGACTGAAGAAATAAGATCTTGGATTTTTCTTTTCTTTAAACAAAAAGTAATCCAGAAGGTAGGGGGTCGAGAGAACGAAAGGAGAATATCAAAATTCCTTGACTTAAAAGGAATGAATAAAAGCGAATCTGAACGCGCCGAGAGGGGGGGATATTTGTATCAGGCATCAAAAAACAAAGAAAGGATTAAAGATTATATCCATCTCTTAGGAGAGTTAGGAAAATCAGGATGGAGCCTTACGACGTAATTGGCAGTGGGAAGGGAAAGAATTTTACGTGATCGAAAAAAAAAACGCTGCCTGCGGGACTTCGGAGAAAAGAACTCTCGATCAGTGTGAAAGTGGAAGTGAGGGCTCCCGCCCCCAGGGGACTCAGAATCAGAGGGCGATCGTAATTGTGCAAGGTGGAAAGGGGACCACGCCGGCAGGGTCAAGGGAATTCTTATGCCCACTTACGAGACCAGAAGAGAAGACGTGACGGGTGCCTGGGGCAAGGGTGGTAACGTCGACGGGTAAAAAAAAAAAACCGGCACGTGCCTAATCGGCAGGAACCTGGGGCATTCTTCCTTGGTAAAAAACCACGCCCGAACCGAGTACGCAAAAAACAGCGCAAAAGACTGAATAGTGCAGAAAAGGGGCGGAAGGTAAACCCTGCTGAGGAGATCGGTCCTGGCTCCTCAGCATCAGATCGAAAATGCTAGCAATCGCGCCCTCCGGTCGCATACGGGGAAAAGAGCGAAAAAGGAGGGAAAAAAAAGCGTGTGTCCCGGAAAAAAGAAAAAACGTGCGCATCGGCATCCGCCAGAATGGACATTGAAAGAGGGGGCACCACATCAAAGCCTGGAAGGAGGGAGGGAGTACGACAAACAGCATCGAAACTCGTGTTCGCCGCTAAGTGGCTAAGAAAAGGGGTTGGCCTGCACTCTGATAGTTGTTAATTCCCGCATAGGCGGATAATTCAGGTGAAAGAAGAGCTTGAACCATCGAAATGCAAATACGCCATGAGTCAGAAAAAGCAGGGGGAACGATCTTACAGACTTCAGGGGGGGAACAAACACCGAGGGACTCCAGGTCTGCGGGTGCATTGTGGCTAAGTCGATCAAAGAAGCGACAATCGAAAGCAAGAAGAATTATCGGCCAGGAAATGACAGGGAAGAAGCGCCGTAGGGACCCTCAGCGAAAGCGTGCAGTGCTGCATCTCGGTGTCGATCAACCATTGAGCGAACACGCCCAACAAGGCCAAAGCCGGGATGGTCTGGCAATTCACAGTACAATCCGGCAACTCACTCCAGATAATCAAAATACATATTTTCACCTCATCCTAAAGCTTTATTTGCTCTCGAAGAGAGAGGGAAAAATGAAAAAAACCCGATTCCCGGTGTTATGGGGGGATCTTGGGGCATCTCCAACAAGTTGGCAAAAAAGGCTGCGGCAACCAGCCCCAGCGAGCCGAAAAAAGGCATGACTGGGTTCCTTTGGTGGGGGGAAGAAAAAGGGAAGAATCGACACACCCAATCTTCTCCTGACGACCGGCCACAACCCGAACAAAAAAAAGAAAAAGAACAGCGGTTATCCCGAAAAAGGGGGGATACCTCCTCCAGCGGAAAGACTAAAGTGCGGTGCAGAATCGACCGAAGGTAAAAGGGTGTCGCCCCTCGCAGTGGAACCAAGAGGGTTTCCCCTCGGGAAAGCGCTGTCCCAGGCGCGCTTGGTAATGGAACGGGGGGGAAGCGAAAATCGACTTCCGGCGGCGGCTCGAAGGCAAAAAGACCCGCGACCTGATCATTACGTGGGGCAAAAACAGATGTGCGGAATGTCGTGCTGGAACCTCAGGGGGGAAGTTCGTTCCGGGTTCATTTGGAAAAGGGAGCTTAAGTAAGCGGGCGAGAGTCGGCTCGAGACGTCGGAAACCAAATCACCCAGGGCTATCACCAAAAACCAGTACGTGTAGTGTTCTGCAACGGAAGAAAACACGTGCGTGGAGGGGAAAGGGGATCTCTCTCAACAACAAAGAAAAAAAAAGTTGAGCAAATCTAAAACAGGGAAAAAAGCTATGCATCGGAAAGAACAGCCAAAAGGGAGTGGGTAATAGTCCTTCGGACTCCAGAAGTCTCAATGTGCGTCTCGCGCAAAGTATAAAGAGAAAGAAAGGAACAAATGGCAAATGCACCTTTTTAGGAACGGGAAAAGCCCCCGAAGGGATTCCCGAGGTTCCCTACGAAGCAAAAAAGGGGGGGAACGAAAATTCCCACCCTCAAGGGCATGGTCGACGGGACATGGTAAGGAAAACGCGCGGAGTAGAGGGGGCAGAAAGAAGACGTGGGCCGCCTGGACGGGAACGGCAATTTCCGAAGTTCACAGGAGGATTAAGAGACCCAGATGAAGGGACAACAGTACCGTAAAGAATGGAAAAACAAAAAGGCCAGCGGTTGAAGGGGAAGGGGAGGGGGACCAAATTGTGCTGGGAGGCAGAAGAAAAAGAAAAAAAGGGCGCCGAGGTGCGGGGGAAGACTAAAGGGCTCAGAAAGAAGGGGGAGAGGGATCTACGCCAGTCTGATCAACCGGAAAAATCGCCTTAGGAAAGGGGGAAGAAGGAAAAGGAGGGCGAAGGGCGGGTACAGGTATAAAAATAGAAGTGCTTAAACACCTGGGGGGTGTACATCTATTTGCTGAAGAAAACAATAAAAAAAAGACGGGCAATGGTGGCGTTGTACAATGCGCGACATTGGGGAAAGAGAAGGTGCTTTTATTTAAGTCATTTGGGGAATCGGACGGTGAACACTGCTCGACATTTACTATCTACCCCTAACGGTAAAGAGGAAGGTCTTCTCCTAGACACAATGGAAATCCTGTGCCCTATATTCGGAGGAAGCGGTAGATTGTCTGAGGTAAAGATAAAATCCACTAAAGAAGAAGGTCGGGGTGCGGTCCAGAAGAAAAAGTGAGATCGGGAAAGGCGATATGGCGCAAGTGAGGGTGGGAGAAAAGTTTGGTTCAGCGTTAAGAGTAGCGGATGGCCCGAGAAGAAGCGACTGATTACAGGATTGGGGAACAGATTTACAAAATTTAGAGTGAGCAAAGATGGGCGCGCGCGAAGTAATGGTTGAAAGAAGGACGAAAGGTAAAGATAGAAAGAATTTTGTGTGGTGAAGAGGGCCCGTGGCTGTGCGTCTGCAGTCAAAGGAGTGAGACCGCGCAGGGCACGCTGCGGCGCAGTCCGGGGGAAGGAGCGGCGCTGGAGAGGAGGCCGTCTGAGCCGGATGCCAGCCCGAGCGCCGGCGACGGACCTTCTGCATTTAACTTAGAGAGGAGACAGGGAAATGTTTTTGAGCGGGCGTTAGGGGGAGGTACGGGGGTAAAAAAGCGTGCGGGGGCTAGGAAAAAGTATCAGGACGTAATGAGAACCTCACTTCGCACGATTGTGAGGCACGTGGGGGGGCTAGATGGGAAGTCGCCGAAAAAGGACGTTGAGCCGAGAAAAAAACCGTGTCGGAACGAAAAAATGGTAAGAAGGGGATAACAAGGAACGAAAAGCGGCCGGGCTTACCGAAAGAAAAAAGGAGAAGCAAGCAGGGGTGGAATGGAGGAACGGAGGAGCCCATCAAGCGCGAAACAGAGGAAGACTCGCTATCTGTAGGGTGGCCTGAAACGACTCACAATCAAAGAGACGCCAAGACCCTGAAAGATTACGCGCCAGAGAGAAAAATCCGGGAAACACGACGACACGCTCAAAGCGAAAAGATGT
>Ga0179593_1620647_pt1 | contig 10151 bp, 20 predicted proteins | sample CZODoug2_1_08_16_FD_185931 | JGI IMG/M metagenome (GOLD analysis project Ga0179593, IMG submission 185931) | Vadose zone soil fungal communities from Angelo Coast Range Reserve, California, USA - CZODoug2_1_08_16fungal (PacBio error correction) | ecosystem: Environmental > Terrestrial > Soil >...
AAAAAAACCGGAATAGGGGGGTGGGAAGAGAAATGTCAACATGGCAGGGGGGGGAGTAGAGAAAAGGGTAGAAAAAGAAAAACCCAAACCCCGGCGGGGGGGAAAAAAAAAACATTCCTTCACAAAGGAGAAGTCACAGGTTTGTTCCAAGAAAGTGACTACATCAAAAGCTTAGAGGAAAGGGGGGTAAAAAGATCCCCGGAAGAAAGTTGAATCTTCTGCCTAAAAAAAAAGACCTAAGATGCCAGGGGAAAGCACCCAGCAAAAAAAGAAGGGGGGGACCCGGGGGAAGGCTGCCTTATATGACATGAAACACAGATCGAGGACGAAAAAAAAGAAAAAGTCCATCTTCTTCTTCAATTTGAAAAAAAGGGTCTTTTTTGCGGAAAAGGAAAGATATCAGAACGATGCGGGGAAAGAAAGTACTGTTCTCTCAGGGCGAGGACTTCGGAAAAGTTTCTATTGAGAGTTCTTTAATCCAAAAAATTGGGTCAAAATCGAAAAGCATCATAAAAAAAGAACGCTCCATCAGGGATTGGGGGGGGGGAAGCAGCGGGAGGGAAACTCATAAAGGGTCCCTTGGGGAAAGGTCCGTTTAAGTGTGAAAAAAATGGAAATTTCAGGGGTCACACTCCCCTGGGGGAAGAAAAAAGTCAAATAGGAAAAGGGGGAAGGGGGAGGCCTGAAAATTGCGTTCCGAAAAGCGACAGGGAAGTCTCGGGAGGGAAAAAGCACTCTGTACAAACGAGGGGGGAGGAAAAAAGTATTTTGCAAAGAAAAGGGAAGTGTTTTCTAGGGAGAAGCCTCAATAAAAACCGCTTTTTGGGAAAAAAAGGAGACGTTCCCGCCCATCAAAAAAGGAGGAAACTTGTAAACGGAAGGGGAGGGGGGGACAGGCTAAAGGGCCCTAGAGGAAATTGCACCATTCTTCCGAAAAGGAAAAGGAGGTGCAGAAGAAGGGGGGGATATGCCTGCCGTTCAAAAGGAAAGGGGATGCCGGAATGAAATCCGAACCCCCCGGCGAGAAAAAAAGTTTCCTGGTTTTTTGTGGCAGGGAAGGAGGGAGGGAGCACATAAAAAAAAAAAAAAAAAAAAGGGTAAAATGGAATAAAAGAAAAGATTTTTAGGGAATTTCTGTGGAAAGTTCCAGGAAAAGTGAATCTAAAAGGAGCGGGGGGGGGGGAACTGCCTGCGCAAGAAAGGGGAAAAAACAACACAAGAAACCCCCCCAGCTTGGGAAAAAAGGGGAGACGAGCCTTAACTAAAAAAAAAAAAAAAAAAAAAAGAAAAGGTTCGATCCCAACCTTGAGGCCGGAAAAAAGGGTCCGTGAACGAAAAGGGGGCTCGGGTGGAACAAAGCAAATGTAATGGAAAAAGGAGAAAATTTGATCGTTGGCGCCCAAAAAAATGGAAGGAGGTCTCCCACGGGGGAAAAAGACTTTTCCGGGAAGTGTAAAGTAACGGAAAAAGGAAAGAAAACTTAAAAAGGTCGTAAGGGGGGGAATTGGTTTGCTGACTCGGGGAAAGGAAAAATTCCCCCAGAAAAAGGGGAATGAATCCCCTCTCTCCGGGAAAAGGGGGAGGATGGGAAAATGTATTAAAAGAGGAAAAAAGTTTGTCCAGGGAAGTCGCGATTACGGGGGCAGGAGGGCGGGCGCCGGGTCAGGGGGGGAAGAGGGACATTATACAAGAAAGCATAGCCTCCATCCTCAGAAAAGAATTAACAGCTGAACAAGAAGGGGAAATCAGCCAAAGGTAGCAAAACCAGGGTGGGAAAAAAAAAAAAAGGATTTTTTGTATTTAGGAAATCAGACTTCCGGGAAACAAGAGTTGCCTCGTCATCTCGAAGAAAAACAACACTTAGGGAGGGTATAAAAAGGAGGGCTCCCGATGAATGGGGAAAAAAGTCATAAAGACAAAAGAAAATCTTGAGAGGAAAGGGGACTACAGATGTAATTACTCTGAAAAAAAGGGGGAAAGCGGTGAAACGAGGGGGGAAAATTCAAAAACGGCATGATTGGGGGGGGACTCTCTTGAAAAAGGAATAATGGGGGGGAAACTCTTTAAAGCTTGACCGGCAGAAAAAAAACGCAAAAGCGTCCGACATCAAAAGGCCAATCGATTCAAAAAAACGGGGGACGATTTTTAAAATAAAAAAACCCCTGGCATCAAAAAAAACCTTCATAGCCGGTTTTTCAAAAAAAAGAAAGGGGGGGGGGCCCAGGACAAGTCGAGTCAGAGGGGGGGGTCATTAAAAAAAACTGGAAGCACCGGAAAGTTCTTTGGCCGAGGACCAAGTCTGAAAAGGGGGTCGACATTCCTCCAGGACCAGGGGGGGCGCAGGAGAGACTTCGCTTTCCAAATGAGGGGGGGGGGAACGCGGCTACAGGGAAGCTCATTAAAAGGTTTGGAGAAAGAAAAAGTCAATCAATGTAAAGTCATAAGCTCGTCCAACACAAACTTTCAAAAAAAGCCTGTTGATAAGGGGGGGTTGGTTTCCCTAAAGTAAAGGGGGGGGGTTCAAAGCCAGGAAAAAAAGTAAGTTATGTAATTGTGAGTCCGAACTTTTCAAGAATTGAGATAAAATGAACTCGGAGAAATTTTGTTTTTGGGGGGGGAAAGGTGTTAAAAAGGGGCCCCTTCCTCTTCGGAAGAGAAAAGAAGAGAAGCGTCACAAGGGGAAAAAAAAAAAAGGGAAAAAAAAACTGACCGGAAAAGGGGGGACTCGCCGGAAGAAAGAAAAAAAAGGTCCAGGGGAGGGGATCCGACAGCCCTGAAGTTGCAGGGGGGTCATCTCAACATAAAAAGAACGTTGACCTGGGGGGGGGGGGAGGGGGAAATGCCATCACTAAAAAGGGGGAAAAAACAAAAAAGCTATCAAAATGACTGAGCCAATCGACGGAAGGGCCTTGCCACCTATTTGAGGGAGGAGGGAGAATGCAGACAAATGAAGGGGAAGAATTGAATCCAATGGAAAAGTCCTTCAAGGGAAAAGGAAAATTTGCAAAAGGGGGGGGGGGAAAAATCACCGGAGAACAATGGAAGAAAAGGGGGGGGGAAAAACATGGACGGGAATTCCTTGGGAGGGAATTCGTTTCGTCACGGGGGGGGGGGAGCCAATGTGCAAGGGGAAAACTATTTTGTTACTTTGGATCATCAAGGGGGAAAAAGGGGTGTCACCAAGGGGAAGGCTAAGCAAATTCCCCAGGCAAGGGGGATTAACACAAGTACAGGGTGGGGGGAGGAGTAAGCAAGGGGGGGGAAGGTGTCACGAAATCCTGGGGGGGAAACAGGGGGTCCGGAAAGGAAAGGGGGGCTGGTCAACGCCGCCTTGGGGGGGTTTTCGATGTCAAAACTTGGGAAAAAAAATCGATATCTAAAGGGGGTGAAGGAAAGGGAGAAAAGAGGGGGGAGAAAAAAAAAATACTGCTGGGGCCCTCCCCATCAAAAGGAGAATAATTTCGTAGGGGGAAAGGAGGGTTTTATAAAATTTGAAAAGAAAGGGGGGGGAATTAAAAAGGGAAGTTCCCCACCAACGATCTTGTGGGGGGAAAAATGGGGGGGAAAGCTTCAGACTGTCGGGAAAGACATCAGAGGGTTTCAAAAAACGGGTGACCGAAGAGAAGCTGAACCTTCTTTGAAAGAGGAAACCGGAAAAGGGGGAAAGGCGCCCTGTTGAGAAGTTTACCCTTGGGGGACGTTAAAAACAGGTGATTTTCCTTCAAAAGAGGGAGGGGGGAAACGAACCCCAACACCACCCTTTGCGTCGAGAAAAAAAAGAATGTGGGGGAAAAAAGGGGGAGCCAGTGTTTAAAAGAAGGGGTTTTTTGCTGGGGGGCGATGTTGTTCAAAAAAAGAAAAAGGAGCCACCCGGGGGGGGACTTTTTAAAAAAAAAGAAAAAAAGGGTTTTGACAAAAAGGGAGGGACGCTTGATTTTCCGGAATTCCGGGGGGGGAAAAATCCACACACAAAAAAAAACAACTAAAGGAAGGGAGAAGAAAAGTATATATATAAAAGGGGGGATATTGGGGTTTGAAAAGGAATGTCAAACCGAAAGGGGTTGCTCTCGAAAAGGGGGGGGAGGGAGACAAAGATCAACCTCAAAAAGGGGCTTTTAAAAAGGAAAGGTCCTCAACACTGGATAGAAAACTTGGGGGGGGGTGGAGCCACTTCAAAAAGGGAGAAAAAAGGACCATCAAAAGCTCTCAGGGGAAAAGAGACAAAGGGGAAGAAGGAGAGTGGATTCTTCTTCCTAAAGAAGGGATTCCTGGTGGAGGTACCACCAGAAGATTCCCTGAAAAAGAGACGTATATTACCCATTTCAAAAAAAAAATGAGGGGGAGCGGGGGGGACTCTATGGGAAAGGGGGAACCACAGAGCTTTCTCGTAGAGAAAAAAAAAAAAACATCTTGGTCGTGAAAGGGATCTAAGGGCGGGCATTCCCAGCCGGAACGGAATCGCTTTTTTATTACGAGAAAGGGAGATAGAGGGCCAGGGCCGCTTCTCCTCATGGAAAAAGGGAAGGAACGCAAAAAAAGGGAGGGAGGACCTCACAAGGGCCTTCCGACGAAAGAAAAAAAAAAAGTTTCGTGTTCAAGAAAAGAAAGAAGAACTCCAGGGGGAAGGGGGGGGAAAACTTGGCCGTTCCCAAGAAGTTTGGAGGAGGGGCAAAGGGGATTCCAACATCCGGGGGGAAGGTCAAAATAGGCAAGGCCATAAGGGGAGGAAAAACTTGCGGGGGGGGGAAAGGGAGGAGACTCGTAAAAAGGTAATTCTTCCGACAGCTTGGTAAAAATGGAGGCCCAAGGGAAAAAGGGGGAAAACCAGAATGGGGTTTTGGAAGGGAAGGGGACCCAGACTTCGAAAAAAAGAGGAAAGTCCTACCACGGCTTTGTCTCATTCACGGAAGCCAGCACAATCAAGCAAGGAAAGAGCGACTTGAAGGCACGCCAGGGAGGGATAAGGCAAAAAAAAAAAAAAGGTAAAGCCTTTTCACAAAGGGGGGGGGGGAAGGGGTGCAAGGAAAAAAAAAAAGAAGGCTCTCGTTATTGGATTTGTGAGAAAAAAGGGACCTTCAAAGGAAAAAAGAAGAAGGGATCAATGGCCAGGAATAACCTTAATCTGAGGAAAAAAAAAAAAAAGAAGACGCCCTTGATCAGGTCAGCAGGGGGGGTGGGGGGGGGGGGGGGGAAAGTGTGACAAGGGGGGGGAGGAAAGATCTAGCTTAATTTTAACAAAAAAGGTCTGAAAGGGGGGAATCAAGGTTCTAAGGGGCCATTTTCGGAAAGTACTCCTAAAAGAGGGGGGGGAAAGGGGACTTGGGAAACGACAAAGGCCCACCCAAATTTATCAAAGAGGGGGGGGTAACTTGGGGGGAAGACTCTTTAGCCGTTAACTAAAAAAGGGAAGTCCTAATCCAACCGGAGGGGGGAGACTTTCTTGGAGGAAGGGGGGAAGTCCTCTTTCAACCAAAAAAAAATGGGGGTAAAAAAGGAAATCTAAGGAAGAAAAAGGTTGGAGAATTGCGCCCACGAGAGGATGTTCCTCCCATTTTAAAAGGGAAGAGGGGGATTATTTTAACAAAAGAGAAGAGAAGGAAAAAAAAAACGGTCTTAATGGTGCGCAATGGAAAGGGGGGGAAGAAAGGTGAAAGGAGTGGTAAAAAGAGAACTGACCTCCCGTACGAGCAGAGGGAACAAATGATTTAAATTCTTAAAAAAAGGGGGGGAAGGGGGGTGACAGAGAGGGAAGGATGTCTGTACGAAAAAGGGGGGGGAAAGGTCCCAGCCCCAGGTTCAAATAGGAAAGGGGCCCTCAAGAGAAGAAAAAAAGCCGCATCTCTTCAATAAGGGGGGGGGGGGGGGGGGGGGGGGGGGGGGGGGGGGGGGGGGGGGGGGGGGGGGGGGGGGGGGGGGGGGGGTGGCAGGATGAAAAAAAGGACTGTCTCAATAAAAAAAGAGGGAAAAAAAGCGTAATAAAAAAATTTGTTGGGGATGTTGAAAATGAGAAAGGGAAAGCTCCTTCTTATCAACTAAAGGGAAGACAAAACACACCTCCGGAAAAAAAAGGAGGAAAAGTAGAGATAATTCAGAGGGAGATGACCTCCGAGTAAAGTCGAAGGGAATTGTTCATTCCCAAGCAAAAAGGAGGGGAGATTACTTCTTTCTACATAGGGGGGAAAAAAGAAGGGCCCGGAGGGGGGAAAAGAAACTAATTTAAAGAGCTCAAAGGAAGGGTTTTTTGTCAAGAGGGTTGTAAACTCTTGAAAAGGGGAACCTCCTCAGCGTACGTAAAAAAAGGAAAAGGGAAAAATCGCGAAAAGAAAAGGAAAAAAGGAAAGGGGGAAGATTTTTATCAAAAAGGGAAAAGCATCCCCTGGGGGGAGGAAATAAAAGGGGAAAGGGGGGGGTTTCAACACACCTGTGGGGGGGGATTGGGCATGGGGGGGATCAGAGTCAGCCAACAAAAGGAAATTGCCTCCAAAACGGACCGTGAGAGGGGGAGGAGAAGTTTTTCCCTTGGGAGAAGAAAGGGGGGGGGAGGAAAAAAGGGAGGGGTCATGTCGACATTTTTGCCCTCATGTCATCTGGGGGGGGGTGAAGAGAGGAGAAATTTAGATCCTTTGAGAGGGGTCATTAAAGGAGGGGGGAAAAGATCATTAAGGAAAGCAAGAAGGCCCTCCATGGGAGGTTGCTTCCTACAAGAGGACCATCAGGGGGAAAAAGGGGGAAAGGCTGAAGCAGCCCTAACAAAAAAAAAAAAGAAAGAAAACTTCCTTTTGGAAAAAGGGGGGGGGGGTTGCCCTAAGTGAGGGGAAAAAAAAAGAAAAGAAAAGTCCCCCCAGTGGGGGGGGAGGGTACTTGGAGAAAAAAATGGTGGGCAATAGAAATTGCTAGAAAAGAAACGTCCCTATTGGGGAAAAAGGGAAACATTCTCTGAGAGGAAGGGAGGAAAAAGACCTCTTCCACACTGTCCAACCAAGGAAAACTGGACGGGAAATGCTCAAAGACTCCCGGGGAAAAAGGGAAAAGTCCTGTATTCCCTTAAAAGAAAGGAGAATTTCCAGTGGGGGGAAAAAAAAATGTCCATCTCAAAAAAGATCCCCGCAAAAGTGAGGGGGGCAGACGAATGCAGCATCGAGGAGGGAAAAAAACCTCTTCGCCTTTGAAAAAGGGGAAAGACGTAGGAAAGGAAAACTTCCCTAAAAGGGGGCGACCGGAAGGGGAAAAAAAAGCAGTGGTGATTTTGATTGGAGAATTGAGGGGAAGGGCGTAGGAAAAAAAGAGGGGGGGAACTTTCCCCCTTTGAATTGGGGGAACAGAGGAAGATTGAAAACCAAAGTACGGACAAAAGGGGGTTTTTTACGATCTTTTTAGAAGGGAAGGAAAGGCAAGGTTGGGGGGAAAAGAACATGCCTTGCTAAGAGGGAAAAAAGGGGGGGGATCAGAAAAGGGAGAAAAAATTTTTTGTTCCCAGGAAGAAGGAAAAGACAACATTCCCCCTCAAAAGCACAATTGACATGGGAGGGGGGGGGAGTTAATCCTCTGGGGAAAAAGAAAAATCTCAGGGAACTGCGAATGATGGTTGAGGGGAAAAAGGAAGGAGGTTTGATAGGGGGGGGAAAAGGGGGGATAATCTGGCCCGAAAAGAAAGATAAATTGGGGGTGGAATGGTCATAAGCGCGAGAGACAGGGAAAAAGGACTGGTTCATAAAAAAAGACAAGAAGTTAAAGAAAAGGGGAGTCCTAAAATCTTTTGGAAAGGAAACTGGAAGTGAAAAGGAAACGCGTTCCCTGTCCCAGGGGGGCTTGGTTGGGGGGGGAAAAAAGGGGGGGGAGGTACGGCAGAAAACCCTGAAAGGCCAGCCTCTGTTTTGGAGGGGGGGACCTCCAAGGCAAAATCTTAAGGGGGGGAGGGGGGGTCATCCGATTCAAAAAAGGAGGGCGGCAAGGGGGACTAACTTCTCTTCTAGAGGAGGGGGGAAAAAAAGGTCAGGAAAATGATTGGAAAGGACGAAAAACACAAACGTTGGAGCGAAGAAAGGGGTTTTAAGGAAGGTTGGGGTAAAAAAATCCTGGGGGGGAGGGGGGAATTGTTAAAAAAATTTTACGTTCCGAGAAGAAAACCCTTCACAAGTGGGGTCCCTTTCTGGGGGGGGGGAAACCAAAGAAGGACAAATTTCCTGGTTGGAGAGAGACAACAAAAAAAAAAGGGGAAAAGAGAGAAGGGAAAAAAAAGGAAAAGGAATATTTGTGGGGAAAAAAAAGACCCAACATGGAAAGGGGGGGGAGCTCTAAACCTGTTAGATTAGGAAAAAAAGAGAAAACAAAACCCAAACCAGAAAGTTAAACACGAAACAGGGGGGGAAAAAGGGTCGTCCCTCAACTTGTTGGGGAGAAGGAAAATCCTCGGGGGGAAATCAAATGCTCCTCGCAATCGAAAAAAGAGAATAAAAGGCCCAGAACGGGGAAAGTTTATCAGGCGCACCGAAACTCCCTGAAAAAGGAAGGGGGGAGGTCCCCACCCCCAAAAGAGAAAACGGTTGGAAGGGGAAGTATATTAACAGGAAAAAGATCGAGCAAAAGGTGCAGTGTTGAAGGTCCAGCCGTCAGAAAGATCAAAACCGAGGAAAAGGGGAAGATTACCGGAAGAGAAAGAAGGACTGATGCTTTCCCGAAAGCGGGGGGGAAGGAGTTCCATAACAATGGAGAAAGGTTCTGGGAACGCTTCTCCCAGGAACGCAAAGAAGGAAAAGGAAAAAAAAAAAAAGAATTCGACTCTCATCATGGGGAAGGGGACAAGCCAAGAGGGGAAAAGGACTAAGACCATGGAAACTTTTGTGGGGGGGTCCTTGTATTTTAATTTAGGAAAAAAAGACATTGGAAAAAAGGGGGAAGTGACCCACTCCTTTGAAGGAAGGGGCAAGGCAAGGGGGTGGGAAAAAAAAGGTTCGGGGACAAAAAAAACCTTGCCGGGGGCCGAAAGGGAAGAAGGGGAAGGGAAGAAGAAGTCGTCCCGCACTCCTGGGGGAAAGGGGGGAGGTCGTCAAAAAAAAAGGGGGGGAGGGACAAGAAAGTCAATTTGGGAAAAGCTCAGAAGCGAGAAATGCAAAACGCTTGCGCACCGAAGGAAATCAGCATTCGCACTTTAAAAAAGGGGGGGGGGGTCAGCCAGGGGGGGAGAAAAAAAAGGTAAAAAGCCTTTCCGAATGCCTGAAAAAAGGGGACCAGAAAAGAAACGTTAGGCGTGGAAAATGGTTGGGAAGCCGTTTCAAAAGGAAAACTTTCCAGAAGTAATAACCTTGACATGAAAGGGAGGGAAGGAAAGGGCAGTGTCAGGAAGGGGGAAGGGGGGGGGGGGGAAGTGTTTACTATTCTTGAAAGAAGGAAGCGGGTTGAAAGAAAAAAACAACTGAAAGAGGGCATTTAGAAAAAAGGGGGGAAAAGTTTCTTCCAGGGGGCCACCAGGAGGGGAGCTGGGATCAACCGCCAAAGAAGGAAAAAACACAAAAGGTATCCCCAGCGGGAAACGTTTTTCAGGGAAAGAAAGAAACTAACATGAAGGGAAAGGAAAAAGGGACCAACCCTTCTCATTGAGGGGGAGGAAGTTAAGGAGTTCAGGGGAAACAAAGACATTGTGAGGAAGGGAGGGGGCCCTCTCCCAATTGGGGAGGGGGGGAGGAAAACACTTATCGGGGAGGGGGAGGAATTTCTACCAAGTGAAAAATCAGACGAAAATTTGAGGTCAAGGAACTTCAGGGAGAACAGTCACGTTCGTTGAGGGAAGGGAAAGACATGGGGGGGGGGGAGGACTCGAAAGGGGGGAAAAAAATGGACCGGTGAAAAACAAAAAGGACAGACCTAGAAAGGAGGGCTGCCTGCGTGGGGGGAAAAAAAAGAAGTTCCATTTTTTTTGGGGAAAGAAAGGAGGCGTTTTCAGGGGGGAGGGGGACACTGCTTTCTGCCGGTTCAGGGGGAAAAAGGAGGGTCCATGAGAAGAAGCGGAGAAAAAATCATAGCAACCGAAAGGGAAGGGGACCCCAATAAGGAGGAAGAAGAAAATTGGATGGAAAAAAAAGATCAAATCCCGTTAAAAAGAAATTGTTGGGAGGAAGGGGACAGGTGATCTTCTCAAAAAGAAAAGAGTTTCC
>Ga0179593_1720670_pt1 | contig 10151 bp, 15 predicted proteins | sample CZODoug2_1_08_16_FD_185931 | JGI IMG/M metagenome (GOLD analysis project Ga0179593, IMG submission 185931) | Vadose zone soil fungal communities from Angelo Coast Range Reserve, California, USA - CZODoug2_1_08_16fungal (PacBio error correction) | ecosystem: Environmental > Terrestrial > Soil >...
AAACCAGGGGGGGAGGGAGTTGCCAAAAGAGACTTTGAAAAAAGGGTTATGGGAAAAGAGAGTCCTCAAACCAGGAGGGAATTAAATAGAGATATCACTCGACCTTAGGAAAATAGAGAAGGGGACAAGACACTGTGGCCATGGGGTGGGTCCTGCGAGACAGTCTGTTCAAGACGGCAATTTTCAGGGACGCCCGAAAAACCTGTTCGGGGGGAAAAAGGAAGAAAATTGCACAGGGGGTGGGATTCAACGATTTTAACGTCAGTTAAAGTCCCTTGAAGAGCTGGGGGGAAAAGAATGAAACTAAAGTTAGAACCATAGACTCCAGGAAGTCCTCCCGAGTGACTTTGGGAAAGGGAAAGACGGGGAGGGAGGGGTTGGTCATGGTTAACCACGCCGACACTCCCGAAAAGAAGCTTCCTAACTCGGGGGGAAAGGTTTGGGGGGTTGGGTTCGGCCCGGGACCTTGCGCTGGTAAAAATATTCCTAAGGCCGCGACGAAGGAGAGGGGCCGCACTGGGGAAGATAAGAAGTTCAATTGAAGAAACATTCTGTCCGTGGAGGCGGGGATGATTATCTTCAGATGGGCTGCTTGAAAGGAAAGAAAGAGAAACTTAAGAGAAACTTAATCCAAAAAGGGGGGGGGGTCCAGAACTCTACATTACGGTTCTTCTCAGGGAGGAGAAAGGGGGAATGGGCGAAAGCAGGGGGTATAAGAAGAAACTGGTGGGAGGTGCTTGAGGGTTATTAACGCTCTCTGAAAAAAAAAAAGGGCTGGGTGGGGGGGGAAGGGGTGGTCGAGGCCTACCTTTGCATTGCCGAGAGACTTTTTGCGCCCAAAGAGACCCTCAGTCAGGGGGCTTAGGGTTATGGAAAGAGGTACAAGGGGAAGACGGGCAGGGAGATCTCCAGACGTCCGTTCCCTCAGTTATTTGGCAGGATTCTGTGTGTTCCTAGAAAACAAGGGAGTCGAAGTAGCAAAAAAACGATTTAAAAAAAAGACACTTCTCTAAATTACAAACCGTCCAATCGGAGAAACAAAACCATTACCCAGCTTAAGGTGGTGCGATGCCCAACCATCTACAACGCTTCAAAAGAGGGAACAACGGACGCTGGAAACCGCGAGGGAACTGGGATCAGGCTGGGGGGGATAAAATCGCGAAATAAGAAAGAAAGGAAGCTCGGGGGGAGCAAGCCGGCAAAGGGTGGGGGGAAAAGTGGGGGTGGGCTAGCGTAGAAAGAAGAGTGATCGTCCTTTGAATATGCTCAAAAAATGGATTAGAAAAAGGAGAAGTTTTTGGGGAACCAGGGGGGGGGGGGGGGGGTGGTGGCAGGGGTGGACCTTAAGGACGTACCCTTAGGGGGGGACGTAGAGAAAAAAAGATTCCCAAAGGGGGAGGATGTCAAAGGGGAGCGAAAAAGGAATATCCGATGAAAACCCCTTAGGGGCCTGGGGGGATACGAAAGAGGGAACCCCAGAACTGAAAAACGGGGGGGAAAAGAAAAAAAAAAATGCCGACCATCGGACAAGGAAAAGAAGTGCAAGTCCTTGAGATAGATTCCAAAATGTGTGCGGACTCAAAAAATCTTTATTACCCCACGGTAGGGGGGGGGGGATCCGCCTCTAGACTCTAGGACCTGAATTGGGGGGAGGGGGACGTCCTATGATGAAGGATCTTTTCCCACGCAAAAGGTTACCGACTTTAGAAGTAAAGAAAAAGGGGGAAAAAAAAAAGGGGGGGACCCTCTAACCAGGAAGGGGAACGCGGGAAGGGGGGGGAATGCCTTTTGTTCAAAAAGACGGAATCCTCAACTTTCAAAGAGGAGAGAAAAACCTGGGGGGGGCGGAGAACCGCCCAAAAAGGGCTTGGCCTATTTCGAGTAGAATAAGCCGGGGGGAAGGGCCATATTTCCAATGGGAAAAAGACGCGAAAATAAGACGAAACAAAAGGAAAAGGAGGAAGGGGGCGTCGGGGTAAGTGAAGAACGACCAGGGGGGGGATACGGTTCTTCCAGAAATGACTTATAACTAAAGGGGGAAATCAAGCCAAAGCAGAAGACGGGGGGGGTATTCAACGCCCGGAAATTCCAAACCAACAAAACAAACCCATTTGGGATAGTTACTTTAAGCCGGGGTCCAATTCAATGAAAAGCGTCTCAATGTTGGGGAAAAGAAGGGGACGCAACCCTTTAAACGCCAAACTTTGAAGAAAGCCATAGTCGGGACACACCTTGAATGGGGTTGGTGGGAGGACGGCGGAGGGGGGGGGGGCTAATATAATTGAAGAACGAACTCTATTTATCTTTCTCTAAAAAAAGGAAGAAAAAAAAAAAACTTTGAAAACGACTGTGTAAAAAGTGGACTTGAAAGACTTGGAGAAAAATTGAAAGGGTCCACCGCTGGAAGAGGAAAACCCACCCATATCGAGATTTTTCCAGTGGGAGGGGCCAGTGGTGGGGGGGGCTCAAGTGGGGAGTTTTAGGGGAAAACGTTTGGATCGGGGGGGGGAGTGTCCTCCTCCAGGAAAATCCCTTGGAGAAGCCTTCGAGGGGGGGGTTCAGTTCTTGTGAAAGTAAAAATCGGGGATCCTTCACCCGTCGTGTGGGGCACAGGGGACTCCCAATTGGAAGGCTTAAAGAGTACTTTTTGGGGGTCCAAAAATGGGAAAAAAAAAAAAAAATGTCCGGGCATCTGAAAATATTTCACAACCGAATCTAAAAAGTGGTAGTTTGCCTTATCAGAAAGAAACAAAAGGGACCTCCAAAGTGAAAGAACGCTTCACCGACTATGAATTTTCGCCAAATAAAAAGTCCGGCCCTAAGCGGAGAGGGTAAAAAGCAGGGGTTTAAGTGTTACGGGGAGACATCATACTTGAAGATTTCTTGAAGACGACAGTCGAGGGGGGGGGGGTGGGTCTCTAAAAAAAAAAGGAGGGCATGGGGGGGGGAAATTGTCAGGTCAGAGCAGTGTGCTTGGGAAAAAATGCGGTGGGGGGGAGAAGGCCTAAGGGGGGGGGGTCCAAAGCTCAGACGAAAAAAAAGCCCCCCCCCCCCCCCCCCAGCTGGCCCAACATAATCGTCAGGAGAAAGTTTGGGGGGGGCTCGCGCCAAAAGAGTCCCCCTTTAAAAAGAATTTAAGTTTGGGGAGAAAATAAAAAGAATGGAAACATAAGGGTTTTCTTCCAGGAGAAACACATCTCGGCCACAGAAAAGGACGGTAAACGGAAAACGAGGCAGCGTTTCATAACTTCCAGGGAAGGGTCGGTCGTAACGAAAAAAAGAAAGCGAGACTCAAGATTTCGGGGGGACGGGAACCTTGCGAAAACTGGGCGGATCCAGAAGCCTGGGGCAGCCTCCTTGGAAACCAGACAAGCACAGAAGCTCAGCCATGACTCACAACGCACGAAGGTTTGTAGAAAGGGGAAATTAACGGATCCAGTGCGCCTCCTTAATCAATGAACGCCACGGTAAGGGGAAAGGCAAGGGGAGCGACAAGAACCTGAAAACGAAAAAAGATCCATAAAAGGGAAGCAGAAGCTCAGCCAGCGGTCTTCGGGGAAAAAAGGGGAGTGAAACTAAAGGATGTTTCCATTTGCCCCATTCATGCGGACCCGCCTGTTTTAGGGGGGATTACGGGGGGGAAGATCCGGGAGTTCAAACAGGGTGGCCAGTAGGGGAAGGGTAAATTCGCAATTCTGTGGGACCTCCTTGAAAAATCGTGACAAAACTGGAAGACGCAGGGCGGAGGATTTCTTACAAATTGCGCCGGAGAGGAAAGGGGACAAACCAAGTCCTCCCATCTTGAATTAACCGGGGGGGGAGGGGGGGGAAGGGGAGTCGGGGGACCATAAACATAAAAAGAAAAAAAAGGGGAGGGGAGTCACGCTAAAAAAATTATACTTCCCCTGGGAAGTAAAGAAAAGGAAGTTGATCGCCCAATCGCTGTTTTGGAGGAAAAAAGGGTCAAAAGAATTCGGGGGCAAGTACTCAAAAATCCCGAAGTGTTCTTGCCTGCGTGGCATGGGGGAACCTCCCCTGTCAAAGGTCGCGATTTTAAGAAAAAAAAGGGGGGAAAGGGGCTCTGTGGGGAAAAAGGATGGACTGAAAGGTAAGACCCCGGACCATGTTGTCATCAAAAATTATGACTGTGGAAAAGGGAAAGCGAAGGGTTTGGGGACCCTTTGGCAAAAACGCCTCCCCGATGATACGGCAAACGAGGGGGATGTTTTGGTAGGGTCCGCCGTGCAAAAGAGGGAAAGGGAAAAGGGTTTGGAAAAGAAAAACCTCTACGGAGGAAGGACTACGGCAGGGAAAAAAAAAGGGAACCGGTTTAACTTGGCTACAAAACCTTCGGCGTGTATTGCGGATGAGCGCCAAAGGGGGGGCAGGGGGGACTTTGCAAAAGCTGAAAAAAAGAAAATAAGCGCAAAGTTCGCAGCCGAGGAAAGGTTTTTCGGGAGATCTGAATACGCCTCAGGAAGGGGCGTTACGACAGGAAAAGGAACCAAACACTGCGGGTTTTAGACGGCCGTACCGGGGATGGGGCAGAATTGTTGGAAAAGCAGCAGGCACTTTCGTAGGTCAAAGAAAGAATTATAGGGGAAAAGGGGCTCTCAAAAGAATCTCAAATCATTGACGAGATGGGAAGGAGCTTGGTGCGCCTTCCCGGGCCGAGACGCCTCTTCGTAAGGAAAAAACACAATTGAAACTCAATAGGGGGAAAAAGGGGAAGAAAATCGTAAAAAAAAAAAAAAAACAAAAAATGACTCGGAACAAGGGAGATGCAATCCATAACGAATGGAAAATGAATGTTACAGAAATCGGACGACAAAAGTTTCTAAAGTCGACAAATCCACAGACTTGAAAATCAAGCCTGCCGTAATGATTTTTGTGAGGGGGAAGGGCGAAAAAGGTAGATAGGAAAAAGGGGGGTATGAGAAAGATTGATCTCACCCGCACAAAGACTTTGGTGTTGGAAAACCATCCCGCTTGTGGACGAGGGCGACCCTCAAGTTGAAGGGCATTCCCCGAGTTGGAGAGGGGAAAAAAAGGGCTGCGTACACATCTAAAGGGACGGATGATTAAAGGGGGAAAGTGGCGGGGGGGGGGACATACTAAAGCCCCACAGGAAACGGGAAAAATTGCCTACAGAACAATTATCTCTAAGGGGGGGGGGGGGAACGTGAATTTGGAGGGGGAGGCTACAGGCAAGCGGAAAACGTTCCAGCATTTCAAGGGTGTTTAGCACTCGGATAAAAAAAACACGAGTTAATTAAGAGGAAAAGGGGATTCACAAGGGGAAAACTCACTGGAGGAAAAAAGGAGGGCGAGGGGGAAGGAAAGCGGTCCACTGGTGACTTCTCTAAAAAGCAAGGGCACTTGGGTTCAACTGACGACTCAAAAGAAGCAAAGTTAGGGGGGGAAAAGCGTTTGCAAAAGAAAGGCGAAACTTGGGTGACCGTCATGTCCGGGGTGAGGGTTCTGGAATCCGTAGAATGGCGTGGAATCAGCGAAAAGAAAGGACTCAACAACAAAAAAAACGGGGGGGGAGGAAAAAAAAGAGTGATATATATCGAGGAATCCAAGAGGATTCCATAAACTACGGAGAATCGGCCAATCAGGGGAAGGAGTCGAAAAGAAGACGTAAAAACCTTGGGGATAAAGAGGGGGTTAAGTTAGTATGTCATCCGGGGGGAAACAAGGCAAAGGACGATGCTACCTGTAGTAAAGAAAAACAAGCCTCAGGAAGATCCAGAAGGAGGGGAAATTGGTATTTCTTTGGGCCACTGTCTGAAGCATCTTCTGCGCAAAATGAAAAAGAGATTGTGCTGAAAAAAACAACGTTTTAAATGGAGGGGACAGTGGTACTTTCCGCTTGCCTGGGAAAACAAAGGGGCTGGAAAAACCAGAGGACCATAAAACCTCAGCAGAGCGAATGAAGTGGAATAGGGGAGCATTTTTTGGGCAAAAGGAACGGGGGTATTAGTGGTACCGGAAAGAAAAAAGGGCCGGTTGGACGCAGAAACGGAAGACCCGAAGGGGGTCGCTCCAGGGTGGACAAGAAAAAAAAAACGTTGGAAAAAAATCCAAAAATCTGGGGGGTGGACCGAAAGGGGTGGAGGGTCCTCCTACTTACTAGTCAAATCGGGGGGGAAAAGAAAAAAAACTTTGAAAGGTTATATAAGGAGAGAGGAGGACAAATCAGGGGAAGAAAACCTTTGGAGGAGCGACTAGAAAGGAAAAAAAAATACACTCAACTCAGAACAACTCAAAGCAGGCGGGTGAAGACCGCTTCTCTCGACACTATTTTCGCCAAGAATCAAAACGGGAAAGAGATCGGACTCTAGTGGTGGAAGGGATTTTTGAAAATGTGGTAAAGGGGGAGGACTTTTGTACAGGGGAGGGGGGGGGGGGGTCATATCCAAATTCATCGCGGGTGGTCGCGTAAAAATAACAGGGGGGGGGGTTTGGGGGAGTGTAGGGGGGAAAGGGGGGGGGCGTTTGGGGGGGACGTGGTGCTACGTTTCCTAAAACGGGAATGCAAAAAAAAGGGAAAAATCCGAAAAAGAGACCCAACTGAGGTCCCGTTCCTGGGTGTGAGGTTCGGAAGCAGAGAGTCCCTTGGAAAGGGAAGGTTAGAGAAGGAAAAAGGGGGAGGGACTGGTTTTTGGAAGTCAAAACCTTTGTTCAAGCAAGCTCTGGGGACCCCTGGGAAGGAGGACAAAAACCCTCAAAACTCGGGGAGAAGTCTTCATAACTCCTGGGACTTTCAGTCTAAGAAGAAGAGCCGGGGGGGAACCTAGAAAAAAATAACACTTTAAAAAAAAAAGGAGGGGGCTTTCGAACTGGACAAAGGGGGGGAAGTGTCTCTTCAGCAAGGTGAGCCCTGCAAGCACAGCGGGAAAAGAGAAAAAAAAAAACGCAGAAAAAGGGTTGTAGAAGTTAAGGGAAAAGAAATGATCTTCAATTGTCCGAACCTACGTAGCAGGGCTCTTCCGCGGAGGGACGGGAGACTAGTCATAGCCCCAGGGGGAAACATCAAAGGAATCCGCTGAGGAAAAAAAGAAAAGCAATCGGGAGCGGGGCGCGGGGAAAACAAACCAACAAACAAAACAAACCAGGAAAACTAACCACTTGGGGTTGGGTCCGGGGGTGTTTTCCCTAAGAGGAAGAAGGCCTATTGGTAAGAAAGCACTCTCTAAAGGTCAACCAGCGTTGCGAAAGTTTAAATAGTCTACTCGTTGGGAGGGTGGTGAAAGCCAGAGGACCGAAGGGAAGAGGGTCAGTTACCCTTCAATTTAATACCCCGATTAAGACCACTCTCTTAAACCAAACCATTCCCAAAAAAAAAAAAAACTCAAAGGGGATAGTTAAGCTTGTTAGTCTGAACTTAAAAAGCAATCTCTACCACAAGGGGGGGGGGGGGGGGGATTAAATAAAAAGACCGTACCAAAAATCGGAACTCCAGAGGAGCGAAGTTTTGGTGAAAAAGGACAGAGGAATTCAGGAGGGGCCGGGGGGAACGTTTCTGGGAAAGAGAAAGCCAGTGACCCTCCTGTCATGGAACGAAAGGAAAGGAAAGTGACCTTCAAGAAAGCTTGGTTAAAAAGGGATAAACAAAAGGGACCAGGAGGACCTCAGAAGGGAGAGGGGGGGAAAAACCATTTAAATCTTCTCTGTAGGGTGGGGGGGGTCACTACCCTTTTGCAGGAAGAAACGCCTCCACAATAAAAGGCTTCAGAGTCTGGGGGGAAATGGGGGGGAAGGAAAATGGCGCTGATGAACTATTATCCAGAAAAGGAAACGCGCCGTGGCCTAAGGAACGAACTGAAGATCATCCAAAGGAAAAAAGAAAACCCTGAGGGTTTAGGTGATGAGGGGAAAGTTCTGCTTGACGGAAAAAGAAAAGTAAGGCTGTACGAGACAGAAACGAGAGAGGGGGCGAAAGCCACCCTCTAAAGGGGCGGAATCTGTGGCGGAGAGAGGGAGTACCCAAAGGAAGGATTAAGCCCAGAAAGGAAGGAGTGTTCTTGGTGTCCGTCCGCCTCAAGGGGAAAAAAGGCTGTTTGCTTCCAATAAGAGAGGGCCCACTGGCGGGGGAAAAAGAAAGGACAAGAAGAAAACACTGTCGCGATAAAAAAAAACTTCCTGCCTCATGACGATTATTGGAAAAAAAAGGCTTTGGCGCTCGCGCGAAGCTCCAAAAAAGGGAAAAAACCCAAAGCACTGAGAAAAACTAAAAACCAGGAAGGTTTCCTCGAGAAAAGGAAAAACTCCGCCGGAGATGCAAAAAAGGGGAAGCAACGAATTAAAACAGGGCGCTGGAAAAAAAGAGAAAATCCTCGAGGCGGGACCAGGGCGAAATCTCCAGGAGAATCTGCAAACAAAAAGGAAAAAAAACTTGTAGGGGGGGGGTTGGAATGCGGAAGAGATCCACAGGTAGCAGCGTTCTAAAAAGATTAGACTGCAAAGGGGGGGTTTGGTCCTCTGGGGGGGAAACCCGGGGGAAAAAATAACAAGTGACGTACACCAAAAAAAAGGGGAGCGCCGGATTAAGGGAGCTGGGGAACGTCGAACAGGGGAGTAGCCGGAAAAGGGGAAGGGAAAAAACCGGGTCATTGCTGGGGCTTGAAAAAACAAAAACCGTAAACGGACGAAAAAAATGCCGACCTCGGGGAAAAAAAGACTGCTGAGGGGGATTTGGAGAGGAAAGGGAAAAAAAGAATGTGAAAAGAAGAAAGGAACCCCGGTAAAATGCTTGGGAGGGACGAAGGAAGACTGCCTTACAAAGGGGGGAGGGTCAAAGGGACACAGAGAGTGAAAATCAAATGGACTGAAAAAGGGGAGGGGCGCTGGAGAGTAAAGCGGTCAAAGTGGGGGCAAAAAGATACCAGGCGCAATAGGGCTGTTTGTTTCCAAAAAAAAAAAAAAAAAATTCAAAGGAGAAAGGTTTTGCAGGTAAGGGGGGGAAAAGAAAAGAACTTGTGAACAGAGGAGGAAAAAGGCGATATAGAGGTGGTTTCGGGAAGGGGAGAGGGAATCCGAGAGAATCTGAGAAAAAAAAAAAAACAACTGGAATTATCAGAGGTCCATTGAAAAAAAAAGAAGGGGAAGGAAAAAAAAGGAAATGATTAACGAAAAAAAAGGGACACAATTCTCGGTCTATCAACTGAGAAAAAAAAACCGTTCTGGTGGGGAATATCCGTTGGAAAAAAAGGTCAACATTGCCGCTGCGCCTTGGGATAAGTACAAAAAAAAAAAAAAAAAAAAAAAAAAAAGGGGAAAGAGATTAAGAAAAAAAAAAGAAAAGTCCCCATTTGAAATTGCTGGGGGGACCCACAAGAAAAGGTGAAAGCAATAGGGGGGAGGCCCTTACTTTTAAAGGGAGGGAGAGACTGAACTTGAAAGAAGGGCCGGGGGAGTTCCAACCTTAAGGAGCAAACATTCTGGAATCCTAACCTGAAAAGAACCAGAAGAAAGAAGCTAGGCTTCCATGGGGGGGGGGGGGGGGGGGCATTTAGGGTTTGTAAAAAAAAAAGTGGAAGAAGGGGTAAACCGCCCAAGACATCCAAAAGAGGAAAAAAAAACAGAGGTGGTTCGGGGAAAAGCAAATTGACAAGAAAAGGTTGAACTACTCTGTTTTTGTCTTTAACTTGGGAAAATGTTACTTCCAAAAAAAAAGAGGGGGGGGGGGGCGAAAACTTTGAGAGGTTGGGAGGTGATATCATCTTATGAAAGTATGACAAAAAAAAAAGTCGAACCTTTGTGATGCTAGAACTAGCCAAAAAAAAAGAAAACTAAGAGAAGCAGTCGATTCTCCGACTCGTGGGGGGGGCTATTTTCCGCAGTCCTCCACGCCCGGGGGACTGTGATCGAGTGGGAAGGATTCTTGTGGGTCATAACTTTGTGGGGAGCGCCCTGCACAAGAAGGGGGGAATTTATGGGGTTTCGGGGAAAAGGTTTTTCACAAACAGTTAAAAAAAATGGAAGTTCGTTTGGGGGATTTTCTACTTGTTCCGATAAAATCCTGCCAAAAGAAGAGCTCCCAACGAAGAGAAAATAATGAGGAAAAGGTCTTTTTGGGAGAGGGAGACTCCTGCCAGAGAGGGAAAGCACCGATAATTATTAGGAGACATACGCCATTGACCTGC
>Ga0179593_1200694_pt1 | contig 10150 bp, 10 predicted proteins | sample CZODoug2_1_08_16_FD_185931 | JGI IMG/M metagenome (GOLD analysis project Ga0179593, IMG submission 185931) | Vadose zone soil fungal communities from Angelo Coast Range Reserve, California, USA - CZODoug2_1_08_16fungal (PacBio error correction) | ecosystem: Environmental > Terrestrial > Soil >...
CTTCCGTAAGGGTCAGGAGCCGGAGACTAGGGTCACAGTCGACTTTCAACCCAACGGAACGCACCGTGATAGGAAAAGCACGAAGGAGCAACATTGCTCAGTCGAAGGCTCTGGATTCGCGGTCAGGGACGGACCTATCCTTCGAAAAAGAACCCAAGAGCCAAGCGGTTCGAGGTTGGAAAAGCTTGAGCTGGAATGATATCGTGGTCAAAAATCTGCGCGGAACACTTGGGACTTACTAAAAAGCACTACGTTGACGCGCGGGAGCTGGACCACTGGAGGGAAAAAGGCAGAAGGACCAATTCGTCGGGGGGAAAAGGACTGGAGGACGCACTGCCGGCGTCAAAAAAACTGGGGCCGTCCACGACGATTGTCATGCCGGAGGTTGAGTCACAACCAATCAGTGAGTGACTTGAGAGACCTGCGCAGATGATAGAAAACGGGAGCACTCCCGAGTCTATAAAAGGAGAAAGAAACATGACTTGAAGAGACACAACGAACTCAGACCCAGCGCTGCATTATATCAGGGTAGGAGTTTGGAAGAGCGGAGAAAAAAAAAAGGATCGTGCATGCAAGTTGGGGGACTATCCGGGGAGGAACAATTCAATCTGCCGCAAAGGAAAAGACGACCGGGCGGAAACATACCGTGATAAAACTATCGGCCACTCTGTTCTAGCGGCGGAGGAAGTAAATCCTGCGAGCAAGAAGGGGGTTTGGAGCGTGAAAGGCAGGAAGAGAAGACAAAGGCCAAAGTACAATCCGAGACGCGGCGATCACAAGAAAAACTTCAAAGCTCAAGTGAGCGCGGAGGGAACCGGGGGAAAAAAATACTTTCCGAAGAATAAGGTGCGCTCCTTACAGTACTCCGTCATCATTCCGAAGTAGTCGTACGCAGAACCAACAACAAGGGAGAGAATAAAGGGTTGACGGGTCGGGAGTCCGCCTGCGATGATGAGTCGGGGGTATTCGGATGCAATGAGCAAGTCCAGGTCGGAAACCAGGTGTTCAACGGATATCATCAGCGAGGGGGACTCTCGTTGGAGCGGCGAGAGAGTGCCGAGGAAAGCCCATTAACAAGAAAGAGGGGGAGTGCCTGTCCGAGGTAGAGAATTAAAAAAAAAACAAGAGAAAATGGAGCGGTCAGAAGGCCCTAACGCTATGCAATGGTAAACATTTTGAAGGAGCCCCCGGAGTCAAGAGGGAGAGGCACGGAAACTGAATGACGATCTGACGACCGCGGGGAGGAGCGCGAAATAAGAACCGTATCGCACGCGCGGCCAAACACAACGACTTGATCAGGAGAGGATACGAGGGAACCCAACTGAGAGACGCAAGACTGTTAAAAATATTCAGAATATTAATGAAAAAAGGGCGTCGGGAAGCTCGCCTACGAGGGGTTTCTTCGTCAAAGCCTCGGGCGGTTTCGGGGAGAGTGGTTTCTGCGGAGGGAGAAATCCGGGAAAGGGGAGATCAGGGAGGCGTAGATGGTCTTAACAAGAAAGTCTCGTATCGGAGAGCTGGGCTTCAGGGATTTGGAGAATACGACAACACGATCGAGACGCGCCACGCCGGCCAAGTGGTGGCGAAGCGGAAGAAGTATAGAGAGGGACGGAGGGGGTGTGAGATCTCGAAAGGACCCGCTACACACTGCTCGGTGAGGTGCGGCGCGCTCTGTTACGAGCGAAGGAAAGCGAGAGCAAGGAGGAACGTAAGTTTTATCCCCGTGCGGCGCGGGGGTTTTTTTAGGTCGGGTAACTACGAGGTCGCCGATGGAGGTGGCCACGAGAAGCCGCAATAACAGCCGGGCGCAAAAGATCGCGAGATGAAGTGAGAATGCCCTTCTCTTAGGAGAACTCCTGGTAGCGTTTAAGGGAGCGAAAGGAGTGATATCTGACTGACGGATTAATCTCTCTGCCAAAAAAAAAAAGAGAAACGAGTCCGTGCGGGAAAGAACTCCCAAAAGTGTGCGGACGTGCTTGGAGTCTGTCGCGGCAGTGTCCATAAGACGACAAGCGGCATGATAGACATCGCAACACGGGAATTAAGGAGTGGTGAGAGCGGGAATCGCGTCGGGCTTTTGAGAGGAAGAAAAAAAGCTGAACTTAACCTTCAAGCAAAATAGCATCGCGTCTAACCGCGGGACAGAAGGAAAGATTGACGATAGCTTACATTACAGAAAGGGATCTACGCAAAAGGAGAGAAGGGGAGGTCGAAGTCAGTTAACTGACAAACAGGTAAAAGGTCTAGGACTTGGAAATAAAACGATAGATGGAAGATACTCTGACTAAGAGTGTGAACGTCTTGGAAAGAACAGGTGACGTCCTACCTCGAAATGGAGGGGAGGAAGTCAACGACGAGTGACGGCGCGGGACCGAACGGCGTGGTGGCGGAATCGATGCTCAAGACGCATGTTCGACAAGCAGTAGGGGGTTTAAAGGAAATTTCAACTCGATTGCTTGCGAAACAGGGGGACGCGTAGCGGGGAGGCCCTCAAAAAATACAGGAAACCATGTGGCCAATATCGTGGGAGGAGCAAAGGTGAAGTACGTGAAAAAAAAACAAACGAGTATAACCCTGGATAATCCAATAAGAAAAACTAGAAAGGGGGGACGGGAGGACGCGTCCAAAAATCATACGAGGCCAGCAGAACAGGTCAACGACAGGGCACCAAGGGGCACGGAAATCCTGCATGAACCTTAAACGAGGAATTGACAGAGAAGGGGCGTCAGTCAACGCAACTGCACCGCAGTTGAACAAAAAGCGCGAAGGGGCGAAGGAAAAAATCATCTATGGGGAAATGGGGAGGGGGGCCGGTGGATAGGATCGAACTAGGGAGCTAGAAGGAAAAGGAGTAGTACTAGCCTCAATAGAGGGAGGTACAGTCTGAATCATCAGGAATAGAAATCGCGCGTGATGCATGGGGTTGAAAGGATGAAAGAATGGCACTCTTCCAGATATTTCCATCTCTCAGACAGTCGCATTTGCCAGAAGGGAGCGCTCTCCGGACAGCGACTGAAAAGCAGCTAGAAACTTCGCTTCTCCCTTAAGGGCGGGGGAGGTGCAAACTGGGCGCTGGACCATTACAGTACGTGGGAGCAGTGGTAAAAAGCGTGGGGCGGAGAAAGGCGATGTCCGTCGATTGGGGAACAGGAAAAAGGATTCAGAGCCGTGGGAAATCTGCCGTCGGACCTCTACGGCCGACGGCAATGAGTTACCGAAACACAAAAAAAGAAAAAGGGGGGTGGTGTGGAAAGGATGGCACGACGGCAGTAAAGGCATACTCTTACTGTGTCAAGAGGTCGAAAACCGCGCCGAGTCCGGGAAGAACCATGCCGAAAGCTTGGCCAGAAAAGCGGGCGGAATGAAGGGATTCAGAAAAGACACCGTGGGGGCGCTAGGGGCCGGGGGACGGGAGCAGGGAGAATCCCTTCTTAGGAAGGAGAGGACGGATAAGGTCGAGACAATCTCACATCAAAGCCATATAGAAATGGACATTCTCAGATAATACCCAGGGTGGCCAAAAGATCGAGAGAACCAAACAATAGTAGTTAATAGAGAGGGGATTGCGCTTGACCAAAAAGGGGGTGGGGGGTCTCAGATATTCTACCGAAATCGAGGGGGAATGTTCAGGGCGCTTTGCGCCTATCGCCGCGGTTCAATAAGGGGTAGAAAACGGCAAAAGAGAAAGATCACAACCTGAAGATACTAAAGGCCTCGAGAAAAGACTGATGCTGAAGGCTGAGAGGGGGGGTGAGAAAAGTCGTGCAGATCGCGAATAAGGACATAAGGTCAAGGCAGGAAATCGGGATGGAAACTTGAGGGAAGGGGCGCCGGCGAAATGTACGTCAGGCTCTTGTCAGAGTTAAATCGACGGATCGCCGGCGAGGAAAAAGAAAAAAAAAAATCAAAGCACTTATCGGATACTCGCAAAAAAACGAGCAAGTAAACCGAGCTTGGGAAGGAGAAAGGCTGACGCGAACTGGGTGGAAAACCGTCCACAAAATCCCGCGAGATCAAAGGAAAAAGGCTGCAATCGAAAAAACAAGGCCTGGACAGCAAAGAGGCGCCGTGAGGGCCAACGTGACCACCGGCACACGCGCGGAGGCTTCAGAAGAAAAAAAAGTAACCGGCGACTGGGTTAAGAAAAAAATGACCTCAAGACAATAGGGAAACGAAAGGTAAGAAGTTTGGGGTCCTCAGACAAGCTCTATCGAGGGCGTGCAGTGGGAGGTGCCGAACGCCTGTCGTGGGAAAAAAAGTTTCAAAAGGAAGGGGGGGGGGGGGGGGGGGGGGGGGGGGGGGGGTGGTGGGTGGGGGGGTGGGGGTGGGTGGGGGGGTTGGGTTGGGGGGGTGGTGTGGGGGTGTGTGGGGTTTTGGGGGTTTGTGTGGTGGTGGGCTTGATCATCAAACGGTGAAGAATGTTGAAGGGAGTCGCGGCGAGATTATTGGGGGAAAAAAATCAAGTCATGAAGTCTTCGGTGCTGGAGCCGGCGCGGTGAAAAAGAAAGTTGTTTTAAAAAAAGGGGGGAAGTCGCAAACTGAAACGAATCATTGATGTAGGATCAAGCGAGTACTTTGGACGCAGAAGACCGGCGGAGGGAACAAAAAAAAAAAAGGCTCGTGGAGAAAACAGATAGCGCGTGAGGAACTGGTCCAAATCAAAAGGGCAAGAAAAGGCTCCTTGGGGACGGAAGGGGTCGAGAGGACCATCTCGCGGTCAGGGTCACCTTGGAGTGCCGCCACATGGCGGAAAAAAAACGGGGGAAAGAGCGATTGGAAGAACTAGCAGGGACCTTGATACGAGCACAGAAAATTACGGAACAGGGGGGGGGGCAGGACTCAGTCGCAGGTAAGGAGATCGAATCTTTCCTTCGAAGCGTCCTCGATGTACGGAGTGATTACGTTACATACAGGTGGCGAATAGACGACGCGAAATCTCCAGAGATACAACCTTAAGGGGAAGGGTTTGGCAAGGGGGAAAGGACCGCGGGGGGCTGCGTCCACAAGCGCGTCGAACAGAAAAAGAACGGGGGGGGGAGGAGTCACGCACGGGAGTGAGAGGGGGTTGTGGCCCGTATGACGAGGCATCGGAAGAAGAGGATCCTCAAAAAGCGGGTGGACAATTCAAGCATCCGGGTCGGCTGCGAATGGTCGAAACCGGGGGGGATCGCACAGAGAAATAAATAAGGCGTCAACCCAACAAAAAACAACCGCTCAAGAAACGGGAGAAGAAAATGTACGCCTTTTCGAATTACGGAGGAAAGACGGGAGACTAAAAAACCGACGGGTGAAAAGAGGATTAGGAGAGCAAAAAAAAAAGGAAATCTCGGAGGGGAACAAGGGAATGGGATTGGACTGGAAAAAAAATCTTTAGTATGAGAAAAACCCTACCATGAACTCGGGTATATTTCGTTGAGACAATAAACAATAAGAAAAGGAGACGAAAAAACCCGGGATTGCACGACAACAGAAACAAAGGAAAACGCAATTGAAGGAGAAAAAAAAAAAAAACCAATCCGTCGAGACGGGGGAAACCAAAAAAAATGGCACGTGATCGGTCGGTGAGTCGAAGAAGGAGGCCTGGGGTCAAGCCATCGAACCGCCAAAGAAGTTGGGGGTGGCCGCGAGGGGGAGGTATTTCAAAGACGCCCACGCGAAATCATAAAGGACTCCCGTTTTACGGTAAGAATTGTGCTCAGTTAGGAAAGAAATTCCGCGAAATGGCGCCTCGATCAAAAGGAAAAAAGCGCTAAGGAGGAGGGGAAGACCGCAGCAACCAAAGGAGATATAACGCAAGAGGCCCACATGTAAATCAAGGACCTGCTAAAAAATACACGAAAAAAAAAAGAAATCAGCTGGAAATAAGGAATCGACAAGCCGCTGTAATTGTTGAGGCTGAAAACACCTTAAGAAGGCATGGGGAGGGTCCTTGCCCAAAAAAGTTAGGTAAAGGGTAAACGGCGGTGCCCGCCGCTAGACAAAGTGAACGGGGGTAGTAGATCGCCCGAGTTCACTGGCGACGAGAGGAAGGAGGAAAGACGAACCACCGGTCCTTGTGGAGCAGGGCGGGAAATCTCGGGACAGGAAAGACAGGAAAGGGCCGAGAGGGGCCGTTATAAAGAAGACATGCATCAGGCTACAAAGGCAGATGAAAAGGAACCGACTAAGGAAGGATCAAACGAGAAAAACTATAAGGTCGTTGGAAAAAGACGCGCTCAAACCACTGCGAGAAACTGAGCGATTCAGGCATTTTAGAAAAAAGGAAAGGGAAAGGGCTTGGGATAAAAAACTAGGGGGGGGGAAGATAACGCGTTACTGTCTAAATCATACACTGAAGAAAAGTGGGGGAAGGCAAAAAATAGCAATGCATCGTTGAGAACGGCCGCTCCGGAACCGGGACGCGCGTCCTCAAACGTGGGAACCAGACCAGAGATTGGGCGGCTGCAATGGAAGGGGAAAGAACAGGTAAAAAAAAAGCGGTCACGTACAGGAAATGTTTAAACATAAGCGCTTTTTGGCAAAGGAGTTCGCAGTTGGCAAAGCGGGGGAATGCAAAAACCTCGGGGAACCGGGGCTCCGTTGATGAACATCGGGAGAGGCAAGAAAAAAAAGACCGAGATCAGCTGAAAGAAAGAACGGGAAAAAGAGTACGGTCGGCGCCGGGTTTGGTCGAAGACCCGACGAAAATGCTAAAAAGCGTAGGCGACGGAGGAAAGCTCTCCATCAAAAAAAAAAAAACGGTGAAAGAGAGAGAGCGCCGGAACGGATCGAAAGAAGGGTGAAGAGACGAAGCGCGTGTCTTACTTTTGTGGGCAATAATCTAAGAGTTAGGAGCCGCGATCGCCAGTGCAGGAAGGGAGGAAAAAACAACGCCGGAATATGGCCGTAAGAAAAAAACCGAACACTAAAAAGGCTTTTCGGTGGAGGAAAATAGCAGCTGGCCCCGGAAGAGGATCCGTGAGTCAAAAAGCCAGAATTAGGAAGGCTGGGCCAAAAAAAAAAAGGTAAGGTTCCCGAAGGGGGGCACAAAAGGAGGAAACGAAAAGGCGAGAAAAGCGATGGTCGGGTGACCACGAAACTTGGAGGACGCGAGTAAAGAAAACCGGATCAACGTCGCGTGCAAAGAAGTTAGGGAAAGGCTGGGCCAGAACCAACGTACTTCAATGGACTGGCGGACAAGCGCGAACGCATGAGCAAAGAAACCGAGGAGGGGATGAAAGCTCAAATCAATAACAATATAACACACATAAACCGACACAGTAGAACTAAAGGGCGGGGCTGGGGGACGGGGTGGGGGAAGTCCTAACCACGGGCAGGCGACGTAGGAGGGAGGAGTGGCACTTCCATTCAGACGGGGGGAAGCAAAAATCGACCTCGGGGAGCATCCTGCAGGGGCACTATTGGGTAGGGGAAGCCACTTGAGGGGAAAATGAAAAACTACTTGGGGGGTGGTCCATGCCCGGGGTCCTCCGAGGAAAATCTCGAAAAGTTACAATCAAACGCCAGCGGTAATGACGTGGGATAAAAAAACTAACTCAACGTTGTCGAAGGAGTTAAAATCACAACCATCGAGTCCCTAATGGGGCAGCTCTTGGACAGGCGAGAAGTCATCGACGCGGACCGTAAAAAAAAGAAAAAAACTGAATCCGAACGGATGAAACCACGGAAGTGGAAGCTCCTATGGGGGAAGGGATGTCGTTTCCTTCCGAGTAAAATTCGGGTCACAGGACGCGAAAGTATTATCTCGACGGGTGGAGATGAACGAAGGAGTGCCGGGAGACTCCGAACTAGGAAGAAAAAGAAGTTCAGGTCCCCGGGCAATTTAAAGGAAAGGGGACGTCGCCATGGAGCGGTCCAGTAAGGCCTTAAACCATCGAGCAAAGGGTACCAGGTTTCGAGAAAGGAAGCCCCAGAAAAAAAATTAGCGAAAAGACCGACGCTACAAAAAAGCGAGCGGGAGGGAAAATACCGATAGCAAAAGCCGCAAAAACCACGTGCTCCTCGGATGGCCGGGACGAAAACAAGCGGGGCTAAGACAAGAACCTTGGGGGGGAAAAGAAGAGCGAGAGGGCATGCCGTGTCTGGTCGGAAACCTCTACTATATGGGGGTGGACCCTTACCCGGAAGGGGGTCAGAACGTTACGCTGTGGTAACGGCGGGGGGGGGAAAACAACCATGGAGACGGCTCTCCTGGAGTCGTCGGGGTCTGACAATACACTTCTCGGAATCGCCATTTCGGTAGGTTTCACTAAGAAAAAATGACTATACAAACCACCGGAAAAAAGTGCTAAGGGCAGGGACGCATGGGAAGCGGGGTTTGGCTACAAGAAGACCGACTCACCAGCGGGTAAGTTGCAGGGAGAGGAGCTCGTGAAAAAGAAAACGCAAGCAAAGAGGGGAGAGTAAAGAAGTTTTATATATTACAAAGGAGCTAGTTCAGGGGGGGGTTAAACTAGGAAAAAGGATAGTATGATTGTGGAAAAAATAGAACATCCTCAATAAACCAAGGGGGAAATCGGCGGCTTCATGAATGAAAAGGCGCTGGGGAAAAAAAACAGAGCATGGTCGACGGGGGAGCGCTAAGATTATCTCTGGTCATCCTGTTCGCTCGAACGGAAAAACCCGTCATAAAGAGCTAAAGGGAGGAAACTTACGGAAGGAAGATCCCGGAATTGGGGTCGTGAAAGGAGGGCGGGGAACGCGAAAGGGGGGAAGGATCGCCTCAGCAAAAATACTGAAATAGAACTAGCCAAACGAAAGTCAGGCAATGTCGAGGGAGGAAAATTCTGGAAGGGCAGCGTCAACCAAACGTCATTCAGCCTGAGTCGGATTATAGCCTGTGGGAAGGAGAGTGCAAGTGACGCGTCAATCAACAAAGCTACAAGAAGGACCATCAGAGAAGGGTAGGACGAAGGAGGAGTACGGAAAGAAGTCGGAAATCATGGGCGTAAAGTAACTGGGAACGAAATATGGGACTTAGAAAGCAAATTTTAAAAAAACAAAACTTCGACCATCTCATATTGGAGGAGGGGGGGGAAAGCAAAAAACCTACAAGGGGGAGGCTGAAAGTCCCTCGGAGGGTGAGAACGGTCCGCTCTATAGGGTTGCTAACAAATGCATGGGGGTGTGGAAATAGGCTGTCCAGCATAGCGAAAAAAGGCAAAAAAGAGGTAATTTATGCCCTCTAGTATTAAGAGGGACCAATTCCTGTATCTTTGCTAGCGGAAAGCGTTCAAAAATTTCGGCAATGAGAGACAGACAGCCGTCCCCGCATGATCTCATTAGATTATTGAGTCTCGAAAACAAATAATAAGAGGAGGGAAAGGTTCAAAAAAGAGGAGTTACAGTTAGAGAAGAATAAAAAAATCCTTCACAGGGGAAAGGAGGCCGGGAACAAAAAATAGACAGGGAGTAGAGGAAAATCAGGCCTGCATGTACGTGGAATCATCAGGTCGGATTAAAAAGACATAAAAGAGGGGTTAAATTTTCTTGGAAAGGGGTGTTCTTCGGCAGGGACGAGGAAAAAAAAAGCGGACTACTCTACTGAACGTAGCAGGAGACGGGGGAGGAGATAGAAACTCCTCAGTGAATGCCTTTGGTCAGGGGCAGACCAGGCAATGAGGAATGTGGGAAAGTCCTGGTTAGCAAAGAAGAAGAGAATGGGGGTCCCGAAGACGATCTCTCGGTAGTTGAAGGAACGTACAAGTAGAGCTCCAACTTAAAACTGAGAAACGGGCGAAGGAGGGAAGGAACTGTATGCGATCTTATCAAAGATAGGAAAAAATGGACGTTTTTTAGGAGGGGCGCGCTCAAGGAGGAGAGTCGTGGGGGAACAGTAAAGCGCGGAAGGTATGCAAGTACAACGGAACTCCGGAAGAGGACGAGTTTTGTTAAAGAGATGCAAAATTCAGGAGGATTACTGGAGGTATTGTAATTTAATCTCAAAAAAGAAAAACTTTCTCAAAATTAAGAAGAAGGAAGAGAGCGATTGACGAACCTGCAACTGCGGAAAAAAAGGCACCGGGGCGAGAAGGTGAGGGAGGAGAATATCTAAAGATGATAAAGAGCGGCTAAATCTCCTCGCATCCAGTCCAACTAATAGGGTGAAAAGGGAGGAGAATAATCGATGCAAAAACTGGGGGCCAGAAGA
>Ga0179593_1411089_pt1 | contig 10150 bp, 16 predicted proteins | sample CZODoug2_1_08_16_FD_185931 | JGI IMG/M metagenome (GOLD analysis project Ga0179593, IMG submission 185931) | Vadose zone soil fungal communities from Angelo Coast Range Reserve, California, USA - CZODoug2_1_08_16fungal (PacBio error correction) | ecosystem: Environmental > Terrestrial > Soil >...
GGAGTCACAGGGGAAAGAGTTCAGAAATGGAAAGGGGGACAAACGAAAGATCAGAAGGGAAACTCGTGCCACCGGTCGAGGTCCGCCCAAACTCGCAGAAAATGTCAAAAAGGTCCATTGGGGGATTCACAGGATTCAGGGTCGAATCACAAACCGGAAAGATGAGGTAGGAAAACCGGCGCATACCGATCTGCGGAGGGCCGCTGAGAGGGGCGTGCTCTACTTAGTGAGGTTGAGTAACCCTCAGGGGTCCTATTCCAGGAGGAAAAAAGTGGTGTGGGGGGTGGTTCCCCCGAGCGGGGGGTGGACAACCGCGGTCTTTGGGAGGGAAATCTCGTTTGATGAGGGGGACTGAGCGTTTCACAGCCGCCAAAGAAGGACCAAACGCTAAGTCCTTGTTTGGACAGAACGAGACGTCAACCAGAAAACACCCAAGCGGAATCCAGGGGGGAAAGGGGGTGCGAACCTCCACACTCAACGGCTACTGAAAGACCAGGGTGCAACTTATGTGAAGGGAGGGGTCCTAGGACCGATTTAACGCCGATTAAAAGCCTAAGGAGTGGAAGGAGGCGAAAGTTTGCAAAAGCACAAAGAAACGTTGGTGGGGTGCGACAGGGCCGCGTTACACAAAAAAAAGACGTGCCAAGGTGGGGTAAAGACTCTGTCAGGCGGGACAGCTGGTGAACGAGCCTCTTGCCACTGGGCCGACATGAAAAGAACGGATTTCACCACCGGAACCGACCTGAGCAGATTTCCGGGGGGGCTGTCGGCAACGGGCAAACGAAAAACAAAATGTGGGGAGAATGGGGCAGAGATGTGGATCAGCGGGAATCAGGGATTCAAAGGGGAAAAGGGAAAAAACCGGTTCCTTGATAAAAAACACTGACCAAGCCTCCAAAAAACCTTCAAGGTGGACTTAGGATAGAATCACCCTATGGGCTTGTGACTGGGGGGAAAAACAGACCCAAACTATCCGATCTGGTGGCAAAGCCAACGAACGACTAGTGTGTCAAACAATAAGTCCAACGCGGGTGGGCGGTTGCGATCACAGGGCAGGGACGGTCACCGAGGAAATTCAAAGGATAACTGAGGCGGTGTTGGGAGGAGCAAGAAAAACGAAACACACAAGGGGAAGGAACCTTCTCCTCCCCGAGGTGTGAACGTTTTCAAGCCGACGGGACACACCGCCAGGAATACAGGTGCGGAAACGAGGTTCATTTCAACAAACAGCAAAAAGGGGGAAAAGGTGACGCACCGCGGGATTGCGGGCGGTGATTGGCTGGAGATGAGCAACGCAACATTAAAGAAAAGGAGACGCGGAGGGGCTGCCCGAACTGGAACAAAAGGGAAGAGGTTTTGGCGCCAGAAAAGGGGGAAGAACGGGCCAATCAGGGTACACTGGTGCAGAATGTCTACGGGAAGGGGCTGTTGGTGGCCAAAAAAGGTAGAAGGCGAAAAAAGATGCCATCATACGCAACCATCAGACTTCCACAAATGAACAAAAAAACCGGACTGACAAGAAATGGATCAAGAGGAGGAACGGGCCCGACCCCGGGGCTTGACGGGGGAGGTAAAAAACCGGGGGGAGTAACCGAAAGAGGGGAGAATCCGGGCAACACTAAAAACACGAGCAAAAAGGCATGGGGTGAGCTTGTGGGGAAACAAGGGACACCACAGTCCGTCGGGAGAGAAAATGGAAGGGGGAACACGCGCAAAAAAGGACTGCGCGAGCTGAGAAACCGCCATATATCGAAAAAGTTCAAAAACGCAAGATGGTGGACCTCACATCAAGGTGAAAAAACGGGGAGAGACAAACTAAGGTGAAGATGTCCGGCGTCCCCTGGGGGGAAACGTTGGCAACATGACTAACCGGGGGACGTGTTTGAAAAAAAAACAAAAGCTGGGGCAACGCCCCGATTGGGAAAAAACACCCGACACATACGAAAAAAGGCGGGACCTCCTGAAACACCAAAAAATAACGCAAAGGGAACAACAAAAGGGAAACTGGAACCGCCAAGGGATCTTGGCACGGGTGGAAACAAGGCCTGTCAACCAAAGAAAGAATCAAGAATAACTCGGTTCAAAAAAAAACCGGGGACCCCGAGTGGACGGTGCAAGGGGTAAGGGTAAGAGCTAACAATTGGAACGCGGCAAAAAGGAAAAAAAACGAAAAGGCCGGGGAAAAGGACGAGCTATGCAGGTTGGGGAACTAACAAAGAAAAGAGCAAAAAAGCAGTCAAGGGAGACAAAATGGAGTGGGGGGGCAAAGAACTTCAAAAAACAACGAAAAAGAAAAAGAGAAGCAATTACACAGGGACGAGATCAGACAAGGTTTGGAAGGGGGGGGCATCCCAATTAAACATGGCTCAAAGCTCTACGAAAAACCGTGGTCGAAAGAAAGGGCACGCGGTCCCGGAAGCACTGAACAATAGCAGCCGCACCCAAAAACAAGGAAGGCAGTAATGCAAGAAACCAGTGATCTCGTTGCCCCGCGAAGAAAACCGGGGCCGACACACCATGGAACAGTCAGAAAACTGAACGAACGAGATCCGTCCTTTGACAGGTGTAGGCAACTGCAGGCAACGCACGGCAACTTGGGGGTTCAGGGGTGGTACGGGCAAAATCAAGCTTTGGGGTCAGAACAACAAACGGCCCGGCGGAGGCGAACAACGCGGGTAACCGAAAGGAGTTAAAAAAAAAAAAAAAAACCTGCCGACCTATCCGTGTAAAACCTGGAAGGGGGGCCAAGTACAAACAGCTCGAAAACATCCAGATACAAGCGGGAAAGAAAGACAACAAAGGAGATTGCCCAGACAGTCGCCCTCTAAAAAAAACAGGGGTTGTGAAAAAGAACCAAGGACGGGCATCAAGATGGGACTGGGTGGGGGGGAGAGCTGGCACCGATTCGGTGAGGCAAGGAAAGAAAAACCAAAAAAGGGTAATCAATGGAAAGCTATAACAAAGTCGCAAGACACCGAGCCCTAAAAAAATGGCCATTTAACTTTGGGCGATTTTCATTACTATGGGGAAAAATAGAAAGATGGGGCAAAAGACCCTCAGGGGGAAAGGGGGCAACAAAAGGGGGGCCAGAAAAAACATGTCTGGCACACCAGCATAATCACGCACCCCGGATCTCAAACCAAACAAGACAGAGGGTGACTGGGCGGCACAACGATCCCTTTATCAGGCCGTGACGGACACGGCCATAAAAAAAAAAAAAGCGACCCGCTGTTTGAGAAGAGGGGAGTCCGAAAATGAAAACCGCTAAAAAACAAAAGGAATCCCAAAAAAGGGAGGTCGGTCCCGGACGAAAAACACCTCCTGCAGACGACGGCAGGAACCTTGGGGCGCGCAGACTCCGCAAAAAAAAGGGCAAACGGGTATCACAAAGAAAAAAAAATTACGACACGGAAAAAGCGGAAAAGAAAAAACGAGCGTTGACGGGTGAAGGGCCAGGGAAACGTGGACACCAAGATCGTAAAAAAACGGTTAGTCGGAAGGAAAATTCCGGAAGGGACGCAACAACATATCATATAGGACAGGAAAGGTGTGAGATCCAAAAAAAGCGGTGGCCACCTGAAAAAGACGCCGACCGTTCAAGGACTCGAGGGGGGTCCGAGTCCAACAGGGGGTAAAACCAAGCAGCCAGTTCCCTGCACAAATGAAAAAGGGAGGGCTTCGGGGGGAAATAACTTAACTGGGGTGGTCGGCCCAGCGCGAGGCGCGGCAAACCTACCGGGCCTACAGGCAAATAGGGAACGTCAGCACAGCGGCCAACAGCGAAAACACCCAACAAAGTGGAGCAGCAAAACAACGACAAATTTGGAACATACTTCGGAAGGACGGGGCTGTTAGAAAAGGGGGCTGATCTTGCAACTGAAACTATGGTGGCACGGAACAATCGTGAAAAGAAACCGGGGGGTGGGTTGTAGGGGAAAAGCTAAACCACAAAAAAAAAAAAGAAATCTCTTGGGGGGGGGGGGGGGTCGGCAGGCGAGCAACAGGCAAAAAAACGAACGGGGGCCCCCAAAGCGACGGGGCCGAACTCCCACCGCAAGGAAACCACAATCCCTACTAGGGGGGGGCACAGCCCCCCGCAAGAGTGTTTTTTTTTAACCGAAACGGTTTCAACACAACCAAAACTGCAGCAGGCCCCCAAAACGGAGCGGGGTTCAAAACAAAAAAAGCGGAAATCCAAAAACCAGCGGAACGGCCATACCTAGGAGGACTGGTCCTACGGTGCATGAAACCCGAAGGCAGTGTCACCGGTCTGGAAGGGGGAAGAAACGAAAGGTCACTAGAGGAGCCATTTCCGCATCGAACCGAAGGCTGGGGAAATGGAGCCAGGGGACCAAGGGCCACATCTAACTACAGTGAAACCGAAAGAGCAGAAAAAACAAAAAAAAAGGTATAAAAGGAAAGAAGGGCGGGTGGGTGAACAGTCCATGTGGCCTTGGGAGAACCCAAAAACCACCCAGCCCGCCGGTCGGGGGCGCCCACAAAAGACAACGCCGCGAACCATGAAATTTAAGGGGCAAGTCTTTCGAAAAACGCACCAGAGGGGGAGGGGCAGCAAAACAGAACGGGAGGGGCCGGCGCTGGCGGGGGATGTGAGGGGAGGGGTTGTTGGGCTGAACCTCTCGGGTGGGGGGTTCCTCTTGGCCGCAGGAAGGGTGTTGTGGGGACAGCGGAGAGGGGGTGGAACCCCGCCTTGTGATGGGTGAACCATCAGACGGTAGGGATTATTTAAAATGAGGAGCGTAAGCCAGGCGCCAGGACCATTCCCCTTACAGGGGTGGGGGCAGCTCCGGGCAAAAAGAAGATATCTTCAGGGGATGGGCAACCGGGCAAAACAAGAAAGTGTCTGACATGAGAAGTTTCAGCTGGCCCAGAAACGGGCACCAAAGATGGGTTCCGCCTCGGGAAACGCACGGGAAGGGGGAGGTGCCCGCAGGACGAACAAGGGGGGAGCGTTTGAACGAACACGTCTAAGGGTTTGGGGTACCGCAGGGGGTGAGGACGGGGAGGGGGAAAGATTTGGAGGCAGGACCCGGGAGGAAACCGCGAGTCCGACCAGTGTCCAGAGGTTTCAAACTAAACCGGACCCCGACATCAATGCAAAGAAAAAGGGGGCTGGTCGCCAAGTGGGCAACCAGTTTGTTATGAGACGTCAAGAGGAGTTGAAGGAAGGAAAACGAACCGCTTGGAAGATCAAACTGTGCTTGCAATTAAAGCTCAAACGGACATACGGGTTGGAGAGCCAATGGATGGGGGGGAGTTCGTTTGTGGGGGCGAACCCACATTCGAAAAAATGGAGGGGGGACAGAGAAAAACAGGAAGTCCAAAGTGTGGAAAAAACTACAAACGAGAATGGAAGGTGCTACAGAGAAAGCGTTCCTTACGGAGCTGGGGAGTGGGTCTTCCGAGGAATACAATGACAAGGTTGTAGTAAAGAAGTAGTGACTAAGGAGGTGGTCTTTCGCTAGAAGGACAAAGGGGGATGACCTTGCTTCCAGGGTAAGGGGGAAATTTTCAGACAGCCTAGGAAGGGGTCACTTCTCAACCGCAGTTCATTACGGTAATTCGAAAGAAAATGGGCCTCAAAAGAAAAAGAGGGCAGAGCTGGGAAAAAAAGAATTGTGGGGGGGTTGGGAGCTATAACTTTTCTAGGGGAGCAAGTTGCGGGGGAACGAAAAGGTTGGGAGGTAATGGTAGCGAGAAACTTAAAAAAAGGGGAATAGACACCAAAAATCAAAAAGAAAGTGAGAAAGGAGACGGCTTTAGCGTTCAGATGGTATCGAGGACTAAGGGCCAGAAACTTGTGCTGACTGGGTTCTAATTTTCACGACTCGAGACAGGGGCAAAATAAAAAAGCACGGGGAAGAACGGCGGTGGAAGCATTTTCAAAAAAAATCCACGATTGGTAGATCTAAGGTCGAAAAAAAGAATCCCGGGGCCTGCTCTACCTTTTAGCAGAAAAGAATACGGTGGGAAAAGGGGGGGTGGGCCAGGTGGATGTGGGGGGGGAAGGAGCGAGGCGGGTGTTGTCCTGTGGTGGAAAGTCTGGACTGTCTTTGGGGGGTGGGGGGGGTGTGGTGGGGGGTGGGGTGGGGTGTTGGTGGACGAGGCTTTGGAACGTTCGGTCTTGGGACGGCCGCCGACGCCGGGGCCGTTGGTTCCGAAGCGCTCAATGCTTTCAGAGAAAGGGTAGGGCACCAAGAAAAAAGCGGCCCGCGCTGTACAGAAGAACGCCAACTAAGAAAGAAAAACTTTAACTGGGTGATCTAAGGATAGGGAGAGACATGGAACAAGGTTCGGGCAGTAACCAGTCGAAGTTCAACACGATACAATGGTTCCTCAGGAGAGGACGAAGGTGGGCTCATTCACTGTGTGGAGGTACTGAAAAGGGAGATCGGTGTGGGAAAACTCAGTGGGGCCTTTGAGACTATCCAGAGAACGAAAACAAATGGTGGGAAACTATCTGCAAAGAAACGCCTAAGGAGGGCCCAATGGGATTTATTGACCTCGAGTAAAAAAAGTGAGGGAAGGAAAAGGGAAAGGTCAATAAATATATCTTATAAGGGTTTTTACTGAAAGTGAAACCAAATTGGATAATCAGCCGGAGAAAGGATGTAGTGGTTCTTCATAGGGGAAAGGCTTGAAAAAAATGACTATTAAAAAAAGACTCACCACATAGGTCCCGAAAAGGGAAGAGGATGAAACATGTCACGAGGGGGGGAACAACGTGCCTTGAAAAAAGGCCACGCACCGGTGAAACAAGAGACAGAAGGGGGCCAGACACCCTCAGATCCGTGCGTTCCAAGGAGGAGGAGGAAGGAGGGGGGAAGGGATCGTGAGATTGGTGTGCCGGGTTTTGCAATGGATGAGAACAACTGTAAATCTCGTCAAAAAAAAGGAAAAGGAGTCGCAGAAGTAAAAGGAGTACACCACAGGGTAAAAAGAACTAAGGGAAACGTGAGGGTACACAGCAAGGAAAAGAAGGAGAAGAGGAGGGGACGACGAAGCGAAAATTCAAGATTGGGCCGAAAAAAAGTGGATCCGACGACCAAGGGTGGGGAAAAAGATAAACCCGACTGGGAGGTGCATCGTGAAAATGCGGGGGGTGTGCAAGGATGGAGGTGGGGGGGGGGGGGGAAGGCTAACCAAAAAAAGCAACAAGCGTAGTAAATCACCGAGAATAGAGAAGGGAAGAAAAAAACTTCCTAATGACAGTATACTAAGTTGGGAAATGTTGTCTTGGAAAAAAGAGGCGTCCCGACATAAGGAGAAAAAAAAGAGACGTAACGGTAGGAAAAAAGAAACTATGCCGCGAAAAAAATGGTATACAAAAGAAAGGTACAGGGCACGGAAAAACGCTCAGGGAGGGCGCGCAGAAACAAAGAAAAAAGGACCAAAATCACAAAGAGGGGGAGCTGGGGAACTCTAGGGGAGGAGAAAAAAGTGTATCGAGACAGACAGCACAAGGGAGGGGGAGGCCGAAATAAAAAAAAGAAGGAGGTGCGGGTAAAGCAAAACAGGGGGACAATAGACTCAAAACAGATAGATCAAGGAATGAAAGGAAGATTCCTTGAAGAACATAACAAATAGAGTGAAAAACGGTAGTCGACTGGAGAAAAAAGAGAAGTTCAGAAGGTCGGGACCGAAAAAGAAAAAAGAGTGTAGAGACACTTAATGGGAAAGGGGGTTAATGGAGGAGGAAAAATTTGGTGATCTACAAAAAGACGGGGGAACGATTTGAGAAAAAAAGACGTCCTGTGGCGACAAAAAACGAGATATAAAAAAGGGGGCGGAGGGCCCACGCAGAAAGGAGGAAAGAGAGGGAAGGAGGGGGGGGAATCCAATTAGGGGAGGGGGGAGGCCCAAAAGAGAAGCTTCCGCGGAAGCTACCAAAACCTACTATATACACTGGTGATCAGCGAAAAGAAAGGAGGAACAACACGTCGCCTTTGCTGGTGAGAAGCAAAGAAAGCACCAGTTCGCTTCAGAGGAGGGAAAAAAAAAGAGGGGGACAAGTCACGGACATCCTAAAAAAGGGGGCAAAGGATCTCACTACAGGGGAAGGGGGGGACTTGAAACATCCCGTAAAGCTGAGGTGGTTCGGACGGGCAAGAGAAGGAAAAGCTGAGGGGAAGGAGAAGCGGCCATAGCGACACAAAGGAAAAAAAATAACAAATAAAAGAGCTGGGGGGAATCCACGATTGGGGTTCACCGAGAGAGGAACAAAAAAAACACTGGAGCAAAGAAAAAGGGAAAGGGGTGGTACAAAAAAAAGAAAATCAGGGGGAGAAGAAGTAACACATAGGAAGTGGAGGAAAAAGTGCAACCAAAAGGAGTTATCGGAGGGACCCGTTCAGTTCGCGTCGAGAGACTGGAAGAGAAAGGAGACGGAAAGGAAGTGGGGTCGCTGACCGGAACACATAGAAAGAGGGGGAGAAATCATCATTAATCAAAAAAAAAAAAGGGGAGGAAAATAATATAAGGAACGGTTTCACAGAAGGGAAAAGGGGTGGTGAAGCAAAGCGACAGAAAACATCATCACGGCCTTTGTGACCGGTAGGAGACGATCAGAGACGCGGAAAAAAATAGGGGGCAAGTAACGTCTATCAACAAAAGGACCCTGATGTTTACAGGGAACCCAATTCGGAGGGGCAAGGAGAAGGCTAATTCCTGCAGTTGGTGATGCTCGTCCAGGGGAAATTCTTGTAAGTCTCATTGGGTTGGGCAACCGCGGAGGGAAAAAACACTCTTGCCGGGGGGGGGGAACACAAAGAGTCAGGTAGGGAATCGGGGGGAAAGGATTATTCGTCGGGAGCTGTCACAGCAGAACCGGGGCCTAAAAAACCCATTCGAGATGGACAGTAGGATACAAGGGAAAAAAATCACCACGGTTATGGGGGAAGGGGAAAACCGTACCAGATTATTGGAAGCCAGAAGCCAAAAGTTGGAGGTGAAAACTTCAGAAAAAGAGTGGGACTTGGGAATAGGTTGTGGGTGACGGAGGGAGGGGAGGTATCTAGGAGGGGGGCGCTACGTCCTGGACTGAAGACATTAACTAAAAATACGGTTATTTTCAAAAAACAGACTCCCGCCAAAAATGGGGGGAGCAGGAATGCGGAAGAAAGGGGGGAAAACGACCCGTGGGATAGAAAGTGTGAGGGGGCACTTTCAGCGGTAAACACGAATAAAAACGAAGCGTCCTCCACGAATAAGGAAAGGTGTCCCAACCCAAACCGGAGGTGCGTGGTGGGTCGACAGAGGAGGGAAGAAAGTCTTGTCTGGGGACAAAAAAAAAGTGTCCCGCCTCAAAGAAAGAGGGGGCGGCGTAAAGAAAGCAAGACGGGCTAATGACCTTGAGACCCTCAGTTTGGGGGGCGGAGCTCGCTCTCGGGACCCACACAAAAGGGGGAGGCCTCCTCTAAGTACGTAGGCTCAAACCCAGACGGGGATGGACTGCTTAGAGGGGGGGTTTTCGTCATCGGATTTAGGTGAGACACCGGGGAGGTGCTCTACTTGTGGAGGCCGGCAGGGGGACCGAAAGAAAACGGGCGGGGGGCCCAACCCCCGCTCCCTTAATGGAAAAAGGACGGGCACAAGGTACGGGTGCATCGTGGGGGGGGGACAGGACCGGTCGCGTACGAGGGGTGTCGCCCATGAAGTTACGGGGGCGATTGGGAGATTGAGAAAAACACACAATCACAAGAAGTTCCTGGGGGAGTCGAAGGACGTTACGGGGGGGGGGAGCGCAGAATGTATCTCTAGGGAAACGGCCGGGAACCTGGACAGGCCCCTGGAGGCCACGGGACAGTCATTCAAGCCACCGGACTCAAGCAAGAAGGCAATAAGGGTTGGTGAGCTTCATCAACGAGTTGGGGAAGCGAAAAAAATAGAAAAAGGCAAAGGAGGGCGCTGCGCACTACCAAGCAGAGAAAGCAGCCAGAAGGGTCGCAGCGGGTTGTAAGCTCAAGTTTCCACACACGGAAGGGGGGACGATTTAGGAGGTAACGCCGTAAAACGGGGACTACGACAAGGTTTTTTTTGCCCGAAAGGGCAAAGCACAAAAAAGAAGAGGGGTGCAACCGAGGGGGAAAAAACCAGAAAAACAAGGGAGCGCCGTAACCCACCTTCAGAA
>Ga0179593_1448407_pt1 | contig 10150 bp, 15 predicted proteins | sample CZODoug2_1_08_16_FD_185931 | JGI IMG/M metagenome (GOLD analysis project Ga0179593, IMG submission 185931) | Vadose zone soil fungal communities from Angelo Coast Range Reserve, California, USA - CZODoug2_1_08_16fungal (PacBio error correction) | ecosystem: Environmental > Terrestrial > Soil >...
AGGGAAAAGAAAATGTCAAAAACGTTAGGGAAGGGTTTGTGAAAGACACAGAATACGCACCCTAGCTTGGAACAAACGGACAAAGTCCAGTTTTGTCCCCTACTTGTCTTTGAAAACAAAGGAATATCCACATGGGAGTGGTCGAAGGAGATGTAGTATACATTTTAAACACAACAGACAACTTAGACCTAGAAACTCGAAGGTTGGAATCGGATAAAAAACTGGGTTGAGTGAGTTCGGGGCTGTCGGGAGATGAAGGAATTCCGACGCAAACAAAAAAGAACTTGTCGAAACGTTGTAGAAAAATGACGGGAAGAAAGAGTAATGTCTGTGGGGAATCGAAATCAAAATAGGGTGGCAATAAACAGGGGTAAAACACGAACTAATGGTCCGGCCAAACTAATCAATGTTTGTACCACGCGACAGGGGAAGGAACAGCTAAAGGCTTGGGTATGTCCTTCGAAAAGTTGAGGTTAAACTCGGTATAGAAATCTTCACAACGGGTGACAAAACGCGCACGCGCCTGTTTTAGGAAAAAGTCATCGGGGTTGCTAAACGGAGAAGGAAGAAATTAAACGCAGGCCTTATGGGTTAGAAACCGGGTTGGGAGTCGGGAAATAAAGAATACTCAAGGGGTAGAAGGGAGAGACTGGGACGAGTAGGGAAAACAATAAGGAGAGGTGACTGAGGTTGCGGCTAAAGTGAGAAGCGTCAGAAACTTGACCTAAAACAAGAAAGAAAAAGGGGTAATTCCGACTAAAAAGACAAATGGAGTGGGAAGGGGGGGTTAATGGAAGGGGAAAGGGGTGGATAATCCGGGGGGGAAAAAGAATCCCAGGAACGACGGGGGGGAACCAAAGGGATAAGCCAGAATAGAAGGGGGGTTTTAGGTTGAAACGTGACATGACAAACAAAACAAGTACATAAAGAAAAGGACACCTGTGAATGAAAGAGAAGGGGAGGGGCGGTATGGGGGGAACAGAAAAAGGAAAAGTGTGGAAAGAGGCGGAACCCCGTTCCTTAAGGCGAGGGGTGGGGCAAAACTAAGGAAGGGGGTGATAAAAAGCAGATGGGTAGAAATGGGGGGGAAAAAAGCCTGCGTAGGGGGGGGAAAGGAACAAAGGAGAAGAAAAGAAGGGGAGTATCTTGCTTTCCTAGTAACAGGGAAGGGAGCGGTCAGCAAGGGGGGTTATCCCGCATGGGAACTCGAGCCAAAACGTGGAGGGGGGGTGGTCGGGTCAAACGATCCGAAAAAAAAAAAACGTTAAAAAAAAAAGGGATCGGACACACCGAAGGGATGAACGGGTGCACAAAAGGGGTGGTCGCTAGAAACGTAGAGGGGAAGGGAGTCGGGAGGGAAAGCCGACCCGGACCCGATGTGCGCATGGCGAAAGCACGCATGAGTTCCACACACTAAAAGAAACAGAAAAAGAAAGAAAACCTGGAAAGCTAGAAGTAAAAAGCAAAAAAAGGGACAAAAGGGGGCACTATGCGGCTGGGTGGGAAATCGAAAGGCAAAACAAAACCAAAAATGCTGCCATGGGGGGATAAACTGAAAAAAGAAAATGGACGCACAACATCTCACGCTGGTTGTATAACGGCCGCGGGAGAACGGACCTAAAAAACACCAAAAGGTCGGACTTAACAGCGGGCGGGGGGTGAAGGAGTAAAAGTCAGGTATCCGCGAAATATTCAACCGTAAACGCTGGTGCGAAGGGACAAGCTGCGCAGAAACAAGATCCATACAACAATGGGAGCAATAGGGGACGCGAGACAGAACATAGGGCGTCCAAAAATGTCGATAGAGGAGGCCAACTGAAGGGAAGAATAAGGGGGAACACCCCAAGGAGAACACAACTACACAAAACACATGAAGAAAAAACGAAAGGGACGCAAAAAAGTCCGAATATAGCTCAAGTCCGAAAAAGGGAAAGACGAAAATCATGGACAGTTTTATTCGGTCTGGCAGAAGATGGGGAATATAATACTGTTACTGAAGAGGAGGTGCCGGAAGACTGCGGCCCATGGAACCTCTGTTTCTGCGCGCAGCACGCGGGAGGCGGTCAGAAAGCGCGCGCTAATCAATACATCCAAGGTCATAGAGAGATATCGGTGACCTAGGGGAAGCAGAAGAGAAGCAGGTACAAAGTACAGGGGGGGGTAGTCAAAAAGGGGGCTGGGGAAGCGGCAGCAGGTTCGGGAAACGCACTGGGACACACAGGGTATCAGAAACAAATGAAGGGTGCACATGGAGGGCAAAAAGTGGAGGGGTGGGGGGAAAAAAGGAGACAAAGAATAACTAACAATGGAAAAGAAAGGTTAGCCTGCACAGAAAAATAAGGGGGAAACGTATGACAGGGTGGGGAAACCCAGCGACAGAATTGAGTTTGATGATAGAAAGAAAGAACACTCGGGGAGGAGATAGTACAACCAGAGACTCTGAAAAAACTTAATGGGGGTGGGGGAAAACGGACACCGAAAGGGGATGCCAATGAAGGACCTGGGAGGGACCGTCAGCTGTTAAAGCGTAAAAAGAAGTAACTAAATGTGTCGTGGGAACAGAAGAAAAAGACGAGGGGGTAAGAAACAATCTTGCGCAGACTTTAGAAAATGGAAACGAAAAGCAACGGGGGGAGAGAGGGGAGAAATTCCGCAAGGCGTCAGAACGATGGTGAAAAAAAACTTGGGGAGGGGGTTTCAGAAACTGAAAAAAACGACTGGAGAGGTGTAGTCGGTCAAAACCCTAATAATAAAAAGCGTATTCGACCACGGAGAACTGCGAAAGAGAATCAACCGAACAAGGGGGGGGGGGGGGGTGGTGTGGAGGGGGAGGATGGCAGCAGGGGGTGGGGTGCTTTGGGAGAAGGCATAGCTTGGAATCTGTATAGGGACACATTTGCAAGGACTGGAAAAATAACCTCCCGGTGTCCGGCGGGGAAGGGGTTGCCAGATACGAAAGTGACATTGTTAACACAAAATCAGCAGCGCAATGTCCATCCCGAAAAAGAAACGGACAGGCTGACAGGGGCTTAGAGATAACGATGTGGCGGGTGTGCAGTAAGGAACGAACTGACCAATGGCCAATCGGGGGGGATAAACAAAAGGACTGGGACTGGACAAGAAATTGGGTTGAAAAGACTGGGGGTAGATACCAACTATAAGGTAAAAAAGGGTATTGGCGGCGTATTTTCAGTTCGTTTCTGAAACTGGGTTCGTGGGGGGAATCAACCACGGTACGCTGGCTGACACGAACCGGTTCAAAAGACATAAAGCCCCGAAGCCACGCCACTTAGAACCTGGATAGAACAAGTGGGGGATACGAAAAGGAAGTGGGGAAACCCCACAAAAGTGTGCCAAAAAGGGAGAAAAAAGACTAAAAACGGGGGGGTGGAAAATGGTACTTTCTAAAACTGGGGCTAAAGAAGGGGGGTGCGTCAACATGCTAGAAATCAAATTTCCTTAATCTGGTTCACGCAGGTCGCCGTGGTGGGAAAGCGGGGGAATGCTGGGGGGGGCGAAGATCGGCGACAGAGTGGGGGCAGTGAATTGGGGCTCCGACCCGAGAAGGGTGAATAAGGACCGCCTCGGACTAAAGGAGAAAAGAATAAACTATTAAGGATTGAAAAGAAAAGAAAGATACGCATGGGGGGAGACGCACTTACCCCGAGGGGTACGCAAAAAATCTCATCCGTGAACCAGGAAAGACTGTGACTGTACCGTGAGAAAAAAAATCAACAAAGAAAGGTCAAGGAAAACAGAGAATACCGGGGGCAAAACAAAAAACATCTTGGGAGACAAGAAGGGTGGTCGTAGAACAGTGTCATTGCGTAAGATATGTGGCTTTAGAAGGGGTTGGTGGTTCAGCAGGGAAGCATTGTCGCTGGGGACCACGAAGGGGGAGGGACCGCATTCAACCAGTGGGGAATCTACGAAGTATCAATTGGGCAGTTTTTGGCGGTCAGCAATTCCTAGAGGGTAGGAGCGAGGAAGAAGCTCCCGGAAAATGTGGGCAGGGGGAAACTAGGAGGGGGAGGCTTAAAAAAAAGTAGTCAAGCTGGCACAGAATCAGGTCCAATGATATTCAAATTTCACACACGAAGCGATGAGGGCAGGAAAAAGGCACTATGAGTCAAAACTGGGGGGGGAAACCTACCCCACTTAAAAAAGGGACGACCGGATACAAACTATGAGTGGGAGGACAGCTCATGAAGGAACAAGCAAGAAAAGGGGTCATCATGGGACGTACAGTCACAGGTTAGGAAATGGGACTCAGTCATCCCACCACGCAACAGGGGAGAAAATAGACATAGGTACGGAGTGGAAGAAAGGGGAAGAGGGACGTGGTCAGAGTCGGGGGAGCCAAGTTCTCAGGGCCACGTTAGAAAAAGGAACGCGAAGGAAATTCAAAAAAGAAATACACGGATGTCTGAACATCGGACAAGGGAGGTAAACTTAGAAGAAGCAAGGCCAGGGGGGGGAAAAACCTTGAAAGGGGTACCTACGGGGACACAAAAAGTGTTGCACAAGGGCCACACGGAGAAACCTTACTGAAAATGTGGCCGGGTGACGGCGGAAACGAACGTGCCACACTGGTGGGAAAACGAAAAACCAGGGGAAAAAATCAGGCCAGGGCACAAACTGTGTCACCCGTGGCACAACTCCACCAGAGGAAGGACAAAACGGCGGCGCGGGGCGTTCACACACAAGGACACCAAGGGGCAAACAACACCCAAAGAGTGTCAACTATAATGCATTCTAGGGGAGAACAGTTGGGAGCGGGGAGGAATGACACGCCAGCCTCGGTAAGACAACCTGAAATAGACGGGAAGCGACCTGCGGGCAAGAAGTCTATGGGGGGACGCTAGAGGGCAATCGTTAGACGAGCGCAAGAAGGACCAGTAAAGTTGACTCTCGACAAGTGAGAGAAATCGGTATTATAGCTCGTGAAGCCTGGACGTCCTCACAACAGGCCGGGGTGTCCTGGGGTGAGGGGGGTGAGGTGAAGAACCCGAATAAACTTTCAGTAAAAAAGGGGGGGCCTCTCCGGGTTGGTCGTCCTCAAAAAAGGGAAAAGATGGAAAGGGTGGGTTGATAAGGAAAGAGTTTGTAAAGGGAAACCATTTTGGAAAGTGAGGGACAGGGAACGTTCGACTGAGGTTGGAAAAAAATGGTGTGAAGTGATTGGGATCACCCGGTTTAAGAATACCGGGTAACGTGTGCCACTCAACGGAAACCGGGAAAAGGTGACAAAAAGGAAAATAAAAGAAAGGTCCAAGAAAATGGCCGTCCGTGAAATCCAAACTTGTGCAAAGACGTGGGAGGGGGGGGTGAACATGCGGGGAAACTGGGCGAGAAGAAAAAAATACGAGGGAAAAAGATTCCGAAAAAGTGGGTCTTCCCCCGTAAACAAGGATGGAAGGACAAGATCGATCCCACGCTCACCGGGGGGAAGTTTCACAATGGATGGGAAATTAGACCGGAAGGTAAGGAAAGGAGGAGGTCACACTCCGCTTGGAAAGGGTCGGAAGTACCACACAGAACAGAAGGGAACACGTGACACTCGATGGCAAAAGATGTAACAGCCCAAGGGGGGGGAATGATATGAAGTCCCATAGCCACTGGAGGGACGGGCCAAAAAGGTGAGGAAGAATTGGTAATGTGAACTCAAGCTTAAAAAAGGGGCACTTGGGTGAACTTCCTTGGCAAAACCAGTATCCCAAGGGCCCCGGAGAAAAGAGAAGGTAAAAGGGGGTTGGGTTGTACAAAAAAATAAGGGGGGTACACAATGAAGAAGGAGGGGGGGGAAAAAGGTTAGGAGGAGGTGGAACACAGTCGCCATGAAACTAACGTCACCTATCCGGGGAGGGGTAGAAAGGACGAGATCACGAATATCCACGGCCAGGCGAAATGTGAGTTGGGTCGCCATACAGTAGAACCGTGGGACCCTTTCCGCCATATAAAACCCTCACAACAAATCCAGGGGGGGGTCCTGTAAGTGGAACCAAAAAGGCCAAGGGTTGAGCAAGGGAGAGGGGACTCCATTCTCATTTAGAGGGGAAACAATCATCCAAAAAACATCCTGGATCACGGGGCAAAAAAAACAGTCGCATATCAACCGAAAGAACTAGTAGACCAAAGAAAGAGGGTGCATACAAAGGGCTCCCGTCAAAAAATAAAGAAGACAATGGTAAAAACGGGTGTGACTTCCGCGAAGGGGTGGTCGGGGGGGGGTCTCAAAAAAAAAAGAGGATGTCAGGGCTCAAAACAGGCAAGGCTGGGCACGGGAGGGGCAAAGGCATCCGGGGGGGGAATAACCAAGTAACCCTGCAAGGGACAGACCTACACAAGCAGAAACATAACCTTGCGCACGCATTTTACGTGCACTACCGAGGTGAATCGGCACGGGAAACAGGGAAAAAAATCACCTGTCCTAACGGGGAGAACTTAAAAAAAGCGGAAAAAGGGAAATAAAAGGAACGAGATAGCGGACCAATCAACGAAAGCTGGGGGGCCGACTCGCCCAGGGCGGCGTGTCCGAAACCGGAAAAGAGGAAAAAAGGGGTCAAACGGAAAAAGAGAGGACACCGGGACGAGCCAAAAGGACAAAGGTGCGAAATCATAGACAGGAAACGACCGCGGTTGCGTTTCTTGAACCGAACGCCAAGGGCACACCACCGTACCAAGGAGGGGGCACTTTTTTCCCTAGAAAGGCCCAAGGCACGCCCTATAAGCTCACAAGCACCGGCGCCAGGGGTCAAAACTTAGTCCAAAAGAATACGAAAACAACAAACAACAACGGAAAAGGTGGGAACAGAGGAATAAGAACGAAAGGTAAAAGGTGGACAAAAAATGGTTGGACGCGGGCGGAAGTGCAAAAAAAAAACGGCCCTTATTCTTAAGGAATACAAAAAGAAAGTTGCCCAACAACGTGGGGGGTCACCAAAAAGAACACAATCACAAAGGTCACTGTGGGACGGGTTAAAAAAAGGGGCACGGGCCTACAAAGGAAAGGGCAAAGTGCCTAAGAGGGGAAATAAAACTGCGGCCCATGCACCACGAAGCGGGAAGGGGTCTTGTTGGAGGCGAACAAGTAAAACGAAAACAGGGGCCAACGAAAACTGAAACCAGAATCGTAGACAAAAAAACAAAAGGTTTAGCCATATCGCCAGATATTAGGGGAAAAACATGTCGGGGGGGAGGGAGAAACGGACCAGGCCCCTGGCGGGCCCCGGTGGGGTGGGAAAATGAACCCAGAAAAAAAGGTCAAGAAAAGATGAAAATGGTCACGCCCACACAACAGGGGGGGGACAGGGAATACTTTGGAAAAAAAAAAATAGAATAAGAGGAACAGCGGGGGGGCACAGTCCATGTGGTTAGTGACCTTGGGGGGGGGGTTTGGTGGAAAACAACCGTGGCAAGCCACAAAACCAAAAAAGACAGTAGGGGGAAGAAGAGAACATCGTAACAAAAAAGTTCTGGGAACAAAAAAACACTTTGAGAAGCCCGGGGGGGAGAGGTAAAAACGTGGTGACCAGCCAGTGAAGGTGTTTGGGCTTGCTACAGAAAAATCGAAGAAGCCCGCCGGAAATCAGGAATGTGGTTACGGCCGGTTTTGGTGGCGACGGCACGGGTAAAAGGGGGCCGAGCTCAGGACTACAGAAGAAAAGGTTGACCTGGACTGCAGCGGATCCGGGAGTTGGATGGGAAAAATCGAAAAGGGGAAAATCCGGGAAGGAAAAAAAGGGGGGGAAAACTTGGGGGTCTTGAAGACATCAGGTGACCTGGGGTGGACGACGAATGAAACACCGAGGGGGGGCTTGGTGATAGGGGGGGGGGGCAGTGCACGGGAGTGGTCTAGGGAGGAAGGGGAAATCTCAATCTTACGCTTCATCACTACGGGGTCAAAGAAAAAACGTAATGAAATGAATAGGAGGACTTTTCTTAGCGTGTGGGGGATGGGACGCCGAACATAAAGAGGTCAAGACACCGAAGAAAGTCCTTACAGGCGAAAACAGAATAGGTTCTATCAGTGGGGGGGGGGGGGGTCAGTGCTGGGGCCCCCATTGCCACGGGCCATACGTGGAAGCGGGAGAACCCTGGCAAACAGAAAAAAAGGGCACCTGGGGAGAGGTCGGGGGATGTGGGTATCAGGGGGGGGGAGAACATGGAAGCCGCCCAGGGCATATGAGCCGCACAAGGGAGGGACGGGAACGGTACTAAGAGGCGCGGGCGGTTACGCCCGAAAAGGACCAAGGACACACGGTGGCCGGAGACGCCGAGAGGAACGGTCCTACCAGCCTAGTGGGTCCCACTAGTGCAACGGGAGCTTGAAGAGATAGAAATTGGTGCTGCCCGTCTCTGGGGGGGGGGGGGGGGGGAAACATTAGGGGGAACATCAGCGGCCAGGGTGGTAAAAAGAGGGGTTAAAAAACCTAACTATCAACGGTTCCCGGGATACAGGCACATACACACTTTAAACTGGGCTGGTACGATGGGGTCCAAGATACACGGGAAAAAAAAAAATGGTACTGGTGAAAGGGGGGGTTGGTGGTGGGTGTAACTTACCAAATAAAGTTCGACAAGGGAACAAGCAAGACAAACCAGCCGCCCCGAAGGTGGGAGGATGGGGAAAATCAAATCAAACTAAGAGTAACCTGAAGAAAAACATGGGTCAACTAAAAGAGTTAAAAGGGTAGAGAAGACATTTCATCCACCGGACATAGGAGGGGGGGGGGGATCAGAGGATGAAAGCGGCAAAAAAAGGGGCAGCCACCACTAAAAGACGAGCGCAAAAAGGCAAACAGCCCCTCGGAAAGAGAACCAAAGGAAAGCTCACTGAAAAACAAGTAAGGAAAAGCGGAAATCCCGAGCGATGAAGCAGGGGAGGTAAAGGGGGCGGGTAAAACCCAGGCCAGGGAAATAATCAGAAAAGGGAAAAAGGAAAAGCCTGGAGCAAAGGGGCTCATTAGACCTGACAACAACGACGCTACAAAACAGGAACAAGGCAGAAACAAAAGATTAGCCCCATCTAACAGATCCTATCATCATTAAGGTTTAGAAAAGGGGGTGTGAGCTGAGGACAAGGACCGTTGAACAACGACCGGCAAACGGCCCGGGGGGGGATACGGGGGTGTGTGAAAAAAGGAGCATTGCAGGTAGCAGTGCTAGAAACTCGAAAAAATGGAAACGAAGGCGCGGATGGGTTCAGATAATGGGGGGAAACGCAGAACTTGAGAATGGATCCGACGGCGGGGGGTTAGCCGAGTACTATCAAAAACATACGCAGTTGGGTCGGGGGGATGAGACGGTAGGGAAATGACACCTGAACGAAAAGTTCTGGGGAGGGTACAAACAGGGGGCTGTAAAACGCCAGTCCAGCCGTCCACAAGTAACGCTGAAAAAGGTCTAAACGGGAACGAAAGTTCAAAGTACTTTGGGCCGCACAGGGGGGAAAAATTATGGGTTTTTGCAACACGACCAGCAGGCTGTGTAGGGGAAAAAAACAATAGCCGCTGTGGAACCTCGGCATGAAAACCAACGTGAGGGGGGGGTGGCCAGGGCTCTAAAAACTTTCAGGGACCCGTAAAACATGGACGTACATACGACACTGGGGGCTGGGATTGGTCAGACAGGAGAAGTACCAAAAAGCCAGAATGGACCAAAAGACTTCCAAGGGCCACACCCCCGACCCTCTGTCAGGGGGGGGTGGGGAAGGCCAATGCTGACAAAAAGGAACCGGAAACGCACAGGAAAAAAAAGCTTGTGGGGGTCGACGAGATCGGGGGGGAGGGAAACACTGGGGGGTGAAACAACTGGGCTCCCCGGTGGGGGGGGGGGGGGGGGGCATGGTAGCTGCACGGGGGACAAAGGCGGTAGCGGGGTAAAGCCGAATTGTCTGAAAAAATCTCCACGCAATATCATCTGCAGACAAAAAGGGATTAGTGCGGGGACGGGGATGTTCCCACAGCATGGGGCACCCGGATGGCGCCACAGTTGGGGCCTGTGCCAATCGTGGTACATTACTCCGGCCGGGAATATGTTCTGGAAAGGAAAGTTGTCTACCCCAAACCATCCCAGTAGAAAGGGGTGCAAAGACTAACGGACGATTGTGGACAATGGGGGTGCCAAGGGAAGCGAGCCAAGCAGCCGT
>Ga0179593_1463500_pt1 | contig 10150 bp, 13 predicted proteins | sample CZODoug2_1_08_16_FD_185931 | JGI IMG/M metagenome (GOLD analysis project Ga0179593, IMG submission 185931) | Vadose zone soil fungal communities from Angelo Coast Range Reserve, California, USA - CZODoug2_1_08_16fungal (PacBio error correction) | ecosystem: Environmental > Terrestrial > Soil >...
TGGTGGGGGACACTTGGGAGTGTGAGGGAAAATTCGTACAGTCAGGAGCGGGGGTGGTCCCGTCCTTGAAGGGACGTGGCGTGGAGAATCTTCAGCATGTAGTCAGCCATCAAATGCCTCCGTTTGGGGTGTTGGTTCTGGTGTCATACCAAGATGTCGAGAGAAGTGAGGGAAATTTAGGGGGGGAAACCTACACCTGCATGGCCTACGGCAGCCAAAGGCATCCGACAGTCCGGGGAACCCAAATAAGAAGGGGTTTGATCATTGCCTAGTCGCAACTGTGGGAAATTAGAGAAACAAGCCTTCGTAGGACCGGCAGCCATTTCAGGAGAAAAAGTCCCGCTTCCGGAATGAAGAGCCCACATCACCAATTTCAAAAGACTTACAGGAAGTAAGGAACCAAGGGGGAGTTGGCTTCGGCCCAGCCGTGGGGCTTTGGTTAAGTAGAGAACCATAGGGAGAGAGCAATATATGACTTTTTTACAGAAGGGAAAAAGAGGGGGCAGAGCGGACCCTTCGGTACGAACGGAGGGTAAGAGTAACGTTGGACGGCGTACGTGGAGATCAGTCGAGGGGGAAAGGAAAGAACATTCGGTGAGCTGGGTTAAGGGGGGGGTGAAAATGAATCTGGGTGGGGCCCCAGAAATGGGGGCAGCGGTGGATCTGTTGGAGTAAGGCCCACTCCGCTTGGAGTATGCGTCGGCGGGGGGACTGCCTGTTTCCTTTAGCGCCTTACCGCGGGCACCAGAGCGCTAAGCTTAAATGATGAAAAGAAAAGTTAGGAAGGGGAAAAAGACAAAATAACGCAGGGGGTAAAGGTCCGTGTCGCCGTCTCGTTGAATTCCGAAAAAAGCGAAGCCAGAGATGGGCTGCGGTGTGTTGCAATGGGCATTCTTAGACGAGAGGAAATGAAAAGGGGTATAGGAGGAGTCTACACTAATCTGGAGAAAAGGGATTTTTGAAGGGAAATAGAGGAACAAATCCAATGTATGCTGTTGGGAGAAGGAGGAGGAAAAAGAAACAACGAAGGTGGCAAAATCGACATAGCACCCAATCGAGAGTTTTTGCAAGGAAAAAAGGCATTGGAGAGTGAGAATTAGTAACCGTGGAATTAATAGGGAATTATCTCCGAGGGGCCTTCTAGTTTTGTGTCATTACCCGATGTTCCCGAACTGATCTAAACCCGCTATATAGGAGGGGGATGTGATTTTTATTGTAGAGCAAAAAAGCCTCAACCAGGGGTCAAGATGGTCCGGGCATCGCTTTACTATGCCTGTGATGAGCTGGGATTCCCGACGGAAAAAAGAAGGCGAAGGGAGCATCGGCACATCTGATCAAGTCCTGAAAGAAGGGTAGGCCGAGTCTTGAAACGAAGAAGGGGATGAGGATACCGGAGGAGGTTAACCTTTAACTGTGGCTCTCGAATAGAGGGAAAGAAAATAAGTGCGAAAAAGGGATAGGTCAAGAAAAAATTAAGATCGAGGCGGAGGTTCAAGAACCGCATTCCAGAAGAAACCAAGAAAAAAGGGGAAGAGTTGGGGGGGAAATTTAATGTAGAAGGGACTCTCAAAAATGGCGACTTGGCCCCCAAAGTGTTGAGATAAAGTCGTCGAAATCATTGTATCAATCAAAAAGCGTCGACTTGCAATTGGTAATCATACGGAAGGGAGCAAAAAAAAAAAAAGAGAAATGTTTATTGGACGGCTGTCCTGGGGAACAGAGTTGTACAACTTAGAGACCGCCTAAACCTGCCGATTGTAGAGCTTCGGTGATGCATGACATAAATGCACCCTGAGGGAAAAGCCTGCGATGAGGTCCGATCCTTAGAAGGGATTGACCAGAGTGGAAAGGAAAAGTCTATTTTGGAAGACTCAGGAGAAGGACCAAAGGGGGGGGGATCTCTGGAAGTTGTTAATTGAGATTCCTGTTCTGTGTTCGGGGTAAAAAAAGAAATAAAAGCAAGGGTGACGGACTGGATTGTTGGAGGGGACATAAGAGATAGAGGGAAACAAAATTGTTGTAAGGGTAGATGCCATTGTATGCAAGGGTTGGCCCCAAGAAACAATAAGGGCTACCAGCGTCCTTGACCATCCAAGCACAGTTTGTGCTTGTCGCCAAAGAACGAGAACATGTACATTTCCGGGGGGGAGTGGGGGAGGGGGGACAAAAATTTGGGGGGGAAAAGATAAGAATGTTGACCAAAAAAAAAAAAAAAAGAGGGAAAGGCGAGTAAGTATGCCTCCTGGTGACGTTATGGGTAAAAAATGCCAGCGGAGAAGGCGGTGGTGTATGACCGGGCTTGGGGGAAATGGGGAATTCTAAAATATTTGGGGAGGTCTTTGGGGGGGAGAGACAACATAAGGAGCACGAGGTATCGTACGGGGGCGACTAGGAGTACCTGAAAAGACAATTAGTTGGTGGGATGGTTTCCTCCTGCGGGTGATGGTTCAAAGGGGGGGTGTAAACAAAGAGAGCCAATAAATTTTTTATTGGGGGGGGAAACCCCTGTAAATAACCCCGAGCCAACAGTAGTGACTCAAAGTCTCCCCCACCGCAGAGGGGACTCAAAAAAAAAAAGGATGATGAGGTGGGGAAAGTGGTAGTAAACTACTGTTGGGCTCAGTGGCTAAAACGGGGTGAAGACAATCAGAGGGGGGGAAAAGCAATTAAAAAACCCACCCCTTTTGGGAAAAATCACTACGGAAAGAAAAGGAAAAATCACAATTAACGCCTATTTCTGAATCGAGTCTGTAAAAATAGCGGCCATAACCAAAACGCGGGAGAAGGACTTTGTCTTCAAAAGCCCAAAAAATCCTACAGGGGGGAAAAAACTCTGGGAGCAAAAATCATACCAACCGTCCAGCCAAGTGGCCAACCACGCTATTCCAGTGGACCGTGTGGGGGGAAAAAGGGAAAATAAAAGAGAACCATAGCCTAGCAACTTCTACATCATGGAAAGAGCCAACCTGTGAAGGAAAAAAAAGTGAAGGCCAACTCAACACAATCCAAGCCAATGATAAGCCCGGTCTGATCTCTTGGAAATCTAATCAATGAGGCCCGGTTCGCAATTGATGTGTAGGGAAGGTGGACAAACCCAGAAGAATAAGGGGGAAGACTTCATTCCGATAACCTTCAAAAAAAAGATGGCACAGTCGGATATCCTCTATGTCCAACCACATCCCTCGTAACGTACCTGGGGTTGAAACAGGAACAGACAGAACCGAAATCTAGACCTATCCAACCACTTATTAGACAAAGAAGAAGCAAAATGGGGACAGGGAAAAGGAGAGTTAAAAGGAAGTGGGGGAAAGGAACAAGGGGAGGGACCCATAAGATGTTTGTGTGGAAAAAGAGGCCTAGGGTTTGGAAATCTCGCATGGGCCACTCCGAAACTCAGGGTGGCAGGACACCGAACAAGACAAAGAAATGGTTGATGGGGGGGGGGGGGGGGGGGGGGGGGGAAGAGCAGAGGGGGAAAATAATTCAAGGTCCTACAAAGGGAAAAAGGACATCGAGCGTTTGTGGAGCTAACTTTCCCGAATAAAAGCCGATGGCATCAAAGGTTACAATTACGGGGTTGCGACAGAGGTGCCGAACACAGGTTGTAAAAAAGGAGGAAAAAAAAAAATTTCTGAGACTTTATCACCTTCAAAACACCCCAATGAACCTTTGGTCGGTGGCGGAGCACAGCGCCGGGGGGGGAACTCGGCATAGGCCAAGAGTAACGCCTGATTAAAAATGCAGAAAACTTGCCATCTACAACCTCAAGGATAGAGACAAACAGAAGTACGAAAAAATGGGGGAGAGAGGGGAAAGATTCAGGAAAGCGCCGACACAACCTCGGTCCACGGACCCCTATAGCGAAATGCAAGAACGTGGCAAAAACGGCTGCCAAAGGTCAAACAGATCTCAAGGAGAACGTTGACTAAAGGAAAAAAGAACTCTGGGAAAAAAATTGATGGCATTTTTCCGGAGAATAACAGCCCAATCCCACCCAGCCTCGTTCGGGGGGATCCGAAGAGGGAAGGGGGGAAAGACAAACTCACATTGTTCAAAAAAGGGACCAAGTGAGTACGATCCAAGGGGAAAAGGGCAATGTTGTAGAGAAGCAGCGCTAGTAAATGCTCGAAAAACAAAACGCGGAAATTGGAGGGGTCGGGCTATGTCTATGGGAAAAGCGATCGGGTGGGGGGGGACTGAGAAAGAAAGAAGGAAGCATCGCAACCTACTACATTTTGGGGGGGCCCGAAGAGGATACAAGTCCTCTTCGTTCGACCAATCGGATCCAAGTAAGGAAGAGAGGAATGCGGCGAATAGATAGGAAGGGAATAAAAACCACAAAAGAAAAAACCAAAACCAAAGAAAAGAGAGAGGACGTTTGAAATTTCCGAGATTCACTACCAGGGGGAGAAGAACAGAACTTCGTCATAGACGAGAGCCTGATGGCTATAAGAGGAATCCGCAAGCATGGAGCATGGCCGCTAAGATACCGGAGAGGGGCGATCTCTCAGAAAGGGAAAAAAAAAAACTCCTGGAAGAAACGCTAATAAAAGCGGGTGGTCCCCGCTCACAAACAGAAGCCAAACTATCTGTGGGCACACACAAGGGTGGGACAATTTGCGGAGGGGGGCTTAATTCCCCGAAGTCCATAAGCGGATTAAAAAAAAAAAAAGAAGAGGTAGGTTGAAATCCGATCCCTTTGGGAAGAAAAGAAAAGGTCCGAAGACAAAAAGTGCCCAGTATGACCAAACGTCAAAATCTGGATGCGAGATCGACCTAGAAAAAAACCGAAACCACCGTGGGGAAGAAGTCCAGACAAAGCGGGGTAAAAGAAAAAAAAGGGGAAAGGTTAGGGTTGTTCTCCTTTCCCCCTCAGGGAGAAGCACGTAGAGAAAAAGACGGGTAAATCAGCACGTTTGGCTGTGGGCGCAGGTAGCCATACTATTCCCATCACCCCCTGAGATGGTGCAAAAGGATAAAAACTGGGGACGGGTCTCGTGACTTGTGGCTGTGCATTAGGCCATGAAAAAAGAACAGGGGTCATTGGGCAAAAGAATCGAAGGCGCAAGCGACAAGGATTGTTCCCAAGAAGATGAAAAATGAGGAAGAAACTCCAAACGAAACATATACTCTGAGATGAATACATGGAAAAAACTTGAAGAAAGAAACCCGCGCAGTCAATGTGGAATTGAAAACTCTTCGCTGAAGCCTTGAAAGCACAATCAACTCCAGAAAACCGGGTAAAGAATATCTACTAAAAAGAGGGATTGAGAAATAAAGGAGTGACAGGATGGTCCTGGGAGGTCTTGTGGTTAGGAAAGGAGGATCTAAAAAGAGGTGTTCAGGACTTGGCATGCTGGGCATGGAGGCATTCGCGGTACATCATGAAAAGTCCGCATCAGCAGACGGGATCAGTGTCGTTTTGATTTGCTGACATGTCATTCTTTTGGGAAAAAGAGAGTGGAAGGAAGTCGAGTCGTGCACCAGACCCGAGAGGGCAGGCCTCCAAGAAAGAGCCGGCCCCGGGAGAGGCCGGGGAAAAAAGATAATTTTTTAGCAGAAGGGGGGGAAAAGTCAATGTCCGGGAGAAAGAGAAAAAAGAGCCCTGCTAATTTACCAACAGTTTGCCTAAGAACCCTCTCCTGAGTAGAAGATCAAAAGGAAAAAAGGTCAGCCGATATTAGAGATAGGAATAAATCCGGGGGAGATGGGGGGTAGTACGTTCCACATCCGTTTGCTTTTGTTTTCATAGCCAGCGGTCTTAGAAAGACTTTGACGTGGTTGGTCATACTGGGGGAGTGTTTGGACACCATCTACCTTGTCTGGTAGAAAAGGAGTTAAGAAAAGCAAAGAGGGGGGGAAAGGGTTACTACCGGAAGAGGTGTGTAAGGCAGATGAGGACCGGGACTGAAGAAATTCGATCAGGCCTGGCCCCTCAGTAGCCAATATGCTTTTTTAGAAAGTTATAAGGTGTTTTTGAGCATTCAAAAGAGGGGGGGGGGGGGGTTTAATTATTCTAAAGGGGGGGGCATTCTCAGTTTTCCGTGACGAGACGCCGATTATGGCCCCGACGTCGCTAAGAGCATGAGGAAGGAGGGCATTATAGTAATAGGATAAAGACCATCAGGCCGATTTGGATGGAACGAAGGCCGTATGAGGCAGGAGGGAGGTGAGAGGATAAAGATCCAGCTTATATTCCATGCGGGAGTCTGTTTGTTGGCTTGCAATGAATGATGTTGAATCGTATCGGCGCAGGATCCAGAGGGATCTGCAGGGCGAACGGGGGAAGGATGTGGTAGGGGGGGGGGACTCGAAAACATCCAAATGTGTCTTGGTTGGAGGAAGGAGGTATCAAAAAAAAAGAGGAGGGCCAGAGACATAGCTACCCAGACCTAGAGAAGATTTTTGGACAAAAATCTAACTCGCGCGAGAGAGATTGCACGGACGCGCGAAAAGAACACTTAGTAGTTTTGCAAATGGTGGGCCATTCCCTGTGAAAAAGGTCGATCCTGGGGATACGACCGAGGATAGAGCTGGTTTATTGGGAGTGTGGGGGAAGGAAAGGGGGGGAAAAAAATACAACCCATTGGGGGGTAAACTATGGTCCTTTCATGCACGTTGACTAGCCTTATTAGAGGTTGACAGGGGAGAAAACTTGTTTCAAAAGGTAATTGAGCTTCAACCGTGGGTAACGACCATCTTTTAGAAAAGGGAAGGGTTAACTACCCTTATGTACTTAGTATAAAATTATGTTTACCTTGAATGTGGGCTCTAATAGAGGGGAATATTGGGGAAATGAATTAAATTCCTAAGGTTGTCAGATTCTGGCTCAGGAAAAAGGGGATCACATGGAAATCCTGGAAGAAACAAATACAATTGTTTCCGGGGTTGGACATGGGTATAACGACTCCCGTCAGCATGCCTGGAAGACTTGGCCCGCAAAAAGTAGCACCATAAAGGGAGTCAACGTCAGTGTTATCCAAACCAGAGTAGAAATTCAAAAAAAAGTGGGAGAGAGGTTGGAATGGGATCCAACACAAAAAGACGTGTCTTGTCGGAGGCCTTTAACGTAACGCTGGGTTAGAACGCATCAACATCAAGGGGTAGAGTAGAACTTGATTGAGGCCGAAATTAGAAAGGGAGTTGTAGGGTGAAAATGAGATGTTTAAAAGAAGGGAAAGGGGGGCACCACAGGGGGGACAAATCATTGCTAAAAGCAAGAGAAAGTGAAGGTCTCTTCTGCCCCATGCCATTGATTGAAGGTGTAGAATAAGTGGGGGAGGAGATTTCATGTTGAGAGGAAAGAGTTAAGGACCAAGGGGAAAGAACGATGAGTGTGTGGAGGGAAGAGGGGTCGCTAAGAGGGAAAAAGAAAAAGTTTTGTTGATTTTATTAAACCATGTTATGGGGAGGGATGTTGGGCCACAAACCAGTAGCACAAAAACCAGTCACGCACTACCAGGAAAAAAGGCCAATGGCGGGAGTCCAGACTATCAGACCGGCATGCATGGGGATCAGAGGGAATTGTGTGGGAGGACCTATCCAAAGGGTGGGGGAGGGGGGGATAGAAGGTGATACCGGTAGTTCTACTTTAGGGCTAGTTTTTTGGGGGGGGAAGACCCTGGGAGCCCACAGGCCCAGCAAGGATGCGTTGGGGGTGGCCAGGCCCGGAAGGGGGGCTGAAGCTTGTTTACCGGAAATTGTGGGTTGCGGGTGGGGACTGAGAAAAAAAAAAAGAGAAAAGAGGTAAAGGAGGGGGGCAAAGGTTACAAGAAGCTAGGTAATCCAAGTTATAGGGACCACGTGAGGGGTTCCTGCGGGATTGCATGGTTCAAAGGGTGGGTGTACCGAGGTGCCCAAGAATGGAGGGGGAGGAAACAAAGAGTTGGAAGAAGGAGCCCAAAAACAGGATTTACTAAAAAGCTCCCCCTCATAACTGCTCACAAAGAGGGGGAGGGAGAGAATGGGTTAATTTGGATCTACTTTTTGGGGGAAAAAAGGTGGCCAGAAGGGGGGGGGGAGTAAAAACGGGGGGCATAACAATCCAGGTTGTACAGGGAACAACCCACACCCTTGGTGCAAAAAAAAAAGGATGAACCAAAACATGGTACCCTAAATGGGAATCTGTAACAAATAGGCCAGAAAATGGCTACCTCTTAGAGAGGGATCAGGAAACTAAAAAACAAGAAAAAATCACAACACTCTTTCACATATTCATGTAACGAAAAGGACCCAGCTTGGCCACCAAAAGAAGGATCCTGCAGGTGGGGCGACCAAAGGGACAATGAAAAAGAAAACAAAAAACTTGAAATTCTGGGGCAGTGTCACAACACCGAGAACAACTAAAAAAAGGGGAAAATCGGGAGAATAAACAAGACAAACCAGGGAAGATCCTGCCGGGAGGATCGTCTGGGGGGGGGCGACAAGCTGGCTGGTCAAGGAGGCAGTGCCGGGTCGCCCGGGAGGGGAAAATGGTAAGGGGTGGGGGCAAAACCCTCAAGGAGGGCCTCTCCTTCCCCCAATCGGGGGGCAAAGACAAGATTTCCTGAAAAAAAGAGAGAGCCTGAAAAGTTGGGGGTTTTATACGAGACATACCGAACGTTAAAAAAGAAAACTCTCATCCATCCAACCACTATTCACGAATCAGAGAATCCAATGGGAAGGGAAGAGGAAAAAAAGCTGAGTGAGGTCGTCAATGATGGCCTCAAGAGGTTGAAAGTAAAAAAAGAGTCATCAGAGTAAGGGGAAAGAGACACTCATGGTTCTTGTTTCCTAAATCAATCACCTAGCCAGAGAAAAACGATGTTTGATGCGTCTAGTTAAAAAGAATGGCAAGGCACAAAGGAAAAAAAAAAGGGTTGTGGAGCAAAGTTCCCGAAGGAAGGAACAATCCTCGGGAGAAGAAACACACAGGATGGGGGAGAAAGGAAAGGGACGACGACTTTTAGGCGCAACACCTTGGGGCAAGTCGTCACAGGGCCGTGAACGTTATCAAATTCACCAAGAAAAAACCTCTTTGGGTGGGGCGAGGCCACGTCGAAAAGAAAGAGAATCGTCCGTAACAAGGAAGGGAAGGAAAAGAAGCAACTTGACAATCCTTCCCCTCTAAGAGAGAGCCCAAGGAAGAAAAAAAAAGTATCTCCGCAGTTACCCTACGGGTCCGTAAAGCCCCTAGACGAAAAGGAGGAAACAGACACTGCGTGCCGATGCAAGGAAAGAGTCAGTTCAACGTAGGGGGGAAAAATGTGGAACCAGAAATAAAAAAGAGGGGAAGTATAAATGTCGATTTCAAGAGTTGACCCAAAGGAAGGCTTTGGGGATTCACTAAAGACCAACTCCAAGCAATAAACAACTAGATTTTGGTCCCAAGATGGAAAGGGAAAAGTAAAGAAAACCAGGGGTGTAAAAAAAAGTAAAAAATGTCCCCGTTGAGGATAGATATAAGCCTAGTACGGAGTCAGATCAGCGCGAAGTAGAGCGCCGACAAAGGGACAAAAGACGAAAAGGAGTCTGCTATGTAGTGAACCTCGGTGAGAGTTTGTGGAAAGGAAAAAAAAGAAAGCCTGACGAGAAAAAAAAAAAAGAAAGGGGGGGGTATTTGGGGCCCTTTAAGGAAAACCTCATTCCTCTTCGTTCGCCATCGACAATCCAGTAAGGAAATTCCTGCGAAGAAGGATTGAACACCAAAGAGAAAGGGACAAGACCAATCTCAAGAAAGAAAAGACGTTCTGAGGGCGTAAGGTGTAAGGGAAAATCAACTAACCCCTCCGGCGACCACTGACCCTTCGTAAACAGGATATCAGGAATGGCCTGATAAAGTAAAGGTTCTGGATCATGGCAAGGGAATCCTAAGTTGGATCAAAGAGGTAACTGGACAAAGAAGAGGGAAGAACGCAAAACAAGTCCTCCTAAAAGATACAATCAGGAAAAAGCAAACAAACAGATCAACGATCAAAACCTTTGGGCACTCCAAGCTGAGGGGGAAAGAGCATCGATGGCGGAAGGAACCAACTAAGCCATATCCCTCCATAAGGTCGAAGAAAAGGGGATGGCTTTACGGGTAAACATAAGGGAGGAGACGAAGTAGCTAACACCAAAAAGAGTGGCCCACTATAACAAACGCTAAGATTGTATGAAAAGAGAATCATTT